>FSXI01000242.1_pt1 | contig 10994 bp, 9 predicted proteins | sample 1638251 | NCBI WGS metagenome assembly FSXI01 (sample SAMEA3914788, study PRJEB12502) | metagenome | biome: forest; material: soil | place: Canada | collected 2011-07-03 | depth 0.1 m | reverse complement strand
GCTGGTCGTCCCGCCCCACACCCGCGAGGACATGGGGCTCACCCCGCTGGAGGCGCGCAGCGTCGGCGTCCCCGTCATCGCCAGCCGGGACGGCGGCCTACCCGAGGCGGCGGGCGCCGACGCGCTGCTCTGCCAGCCGGGAGACATTGACGATCTCAAGCGGTGCCTCCTCGAAGCCGCCGCTATGAGCGAGACGGAATACGAGGAACGGAGCCGCCGCGCACAGGAATCGCTGGCCGAGTTCCTCGTGCCGATGGATTTCTATCCCCAGGCCTACCGGCGGCTGGCGCGGGGAGAGAGGCCATGAGGACGCTAGTCTCCCATCCGCACGGCAACGCCAACGTCCGCGCCGTGCTGCGCGGCCTCCATCGGGCGGAACTGCTGGCCCGCTTCGTCACCACCCTCGGCTTCGCCGAGGATCGTCCCGTTCCCGGCTGGCTGCCGGGTGCCCTTCGCGAAGAGCTGAACCGCCGGGCCTATCCGCTGCCCCGCGCCCTCCTCGCCACCGCCCCGCTCCGGGAGGCAGTGCGGTTGGCGGCGACCCGCAAGGGCTGGCACCGCCTGACCGCCCACGAACGGGGCTGGGCCAGCGTCGATGCCGTCTGGCGGGAGACCGACCGAAGGACCGCCGCGTTGGTGGCGAAGGGCAAAGACCTTCCCGATCTCGGAGCGGTCTACGCTTACGAGGACGGCGCGCTGGAGACCTTCCGGGCGGCCAAGCGGCGGAGCCTCGCCTGCATCTACGATCTCCCCACCGGCTTCTATCGCGCCGCGCAACGCCTCTTCGCCGAGGAACGCGAATTGATGCCCGCATTCTCCTCCAGCCTCATCGGCCTCCGCGATTCCCCGGAGAAGCTGGCCCGCAAGCAGGAAGAGATCGAACTGGCCGACCGGATCGTCGCCTGCAGCCCCTTCGTGGCGGAAACGCTGGCGGAAGGGGGCATTCCCGCGCACAAGATCGAGTTGGTTCAATTCGGCGTCGCCGAGCCTCCCCCGCTGCCGCCCCGCGCTGCCCCCGCTGCGAACGGGCCGCTCAAGGTCCTCTTCGTCGGGCGGATCGGCCAGCGCAAGGGGATCGGCTACCTCCTCCGGGCCGTGGAATCCTTCCGCCCCGCCGACCTCCGGCTGACCCTGCTCGGAGCCATCGACGGTCCCCCGGAGTTCTTGAACCCCCACGCCTCCCGTTTCGACTATCTGCCACCCCGCCCCCCCTCCGAGGTCTTCCGGGCCATGGGGCAACACGATCTCCTCGTCCTTCCCTCCCTTTTCGAGGGACAGGCCCTAGTCATCCTCGAGGCGATGAAATCCGGCCTGCCGGTCCTGGTCACGCCCAATACCGGGGCCGCCCACCTGATCGAGGAGGGCGGGAACGGCTTCGTCGTCCCGATCCGCTCCCCGGAACGGATCGCGGAACGGCTCGAATGGTGCCTGCAACACCGGGACCAGCTCCGCGCCATGGGCGAGGCGGCGCGGGCGACCGCCGATCACTTGACTTGGCGATCCTACGAAGACAGCATCGTGCGGATCATTCGGGATGGAATGATTTCCTAACTTTTCGCATCCAATTCCGTGTCTACCCCCTTCGACCGGTTCACCCTTCCCGCCCTCGGGCATGAACGGGAACGCCTCCTCCAGCGCGACCTGCGGCACATCCGCCGGCTGATCTATCTCTACTTCGTCCTGCTGATCGTCGAGGGGGCGATCCGCAAGTGGATCCTCCCCCAGCTTTCCGGCCCCCTCCTGATCGTCCGCGATCCGGTCGTGATCCTGGCCTATCTGCTCGCCCTCCGCTCGCGGATCTTCCCGTGGAACATCTTCGTCGCTTCCGGCAGCCTGCTCGGCGTCGCCTCCCTGGTCGCCGGCCTCTTCGCCCCGGACAGCACCGCCACCGTCGATTTCTACGGCTTCCGGACCGATTTCCTGCAGATCCCCTTCATCTTCCTGATGGCGCGGGTCCTGCGCCGCGAGGATCTGGTCCGGCTGGGAGGATGGATTCTCCTGGTCACCATTCCGATGGCGATCTTGATGCTGGTGCAATATCTTTCCCCCAGCACCGCCCTGATCAATACCGTCCCGGGCGGGGTGGGCGAGCAGATCGCGGCGATGGGCGAGCATATCCGCCCGCCCGGCCCGTTTTCCTTCATCACCGGGGTCGCCGAATTCTTCTCCCTCTCCACCGCCTTCGTGCTGGCGGCCACCATTTACCGCCATCAATATCCGCTCCTCCTCGTCCTCCTGGCGATCGGGGGCCTCATCCTCGGCACCATCGTCTCGATCAGCCGCCTGGCGCTCTTCAGCGAGGCGATCGTCGTCTTCGCCTTCTGCGTCGCCGCCCTCCTGCGGCCGGGCTTCATCATCAAGATCGTCGTGATCAGCCTCTTCGTCGGCCTGCTCCTGGGCCTCTTCATCAAGGGAGGGATCACCGCCGATGCGCTCGACATCTTCTCCCAGCGGGTCGAGGCGGCCAACAACTTCGAGGAACAGACCGGCACCGGCACCCTCACCCGCGTTTCCCTGATGTTCACCGAGCCCCTGCTCTTCATGGAACAGATTCCCTGGCTCGGCTACGGGCTGGGCATCGGCACCAACGCGGGAGCCACCCTCGCCACCGGCCACTCGACCACGGTGGAAGGGGAATGGGCCCGCCTGGTCATGGAGGGAGGGCCCATCCTCGGCTGCGCGCTGATCCTCTGGCGCATCTGGCTGCTCGGCTATCTGTTGCGCGAGGCGTTCAAGCTTTGCCTCGACGGCCATGTACTCCCCCTCCTGCTCTGGGCCGCGGCGGCCCAGCTCCTCCTCATCGGGCAATGGGGGCGCCCCACCACCCTCGGTTTTTGCATCTTCAGCGCCGGCCTCTGCCTCACCGCCATCGCGCTCCTGAATCGTCCCCTTTCCGCCAGAAGCGGAGACGGCACCTCGCCCGCTTGAAAGCGCGCTTCCGCCTCCTCCTGGTCGGAAACCATCGGGCCGACCGGCAGCAGAGCATGCTCCGCTACGCGGAGGTCCTGGAGCGGCATCTCCCCGCGCAGGGCGTGCCGGTCACCGTCTGGTCTCCCCCCCGGTTCTTCGGCCACCTGAGCGCCCCGGGCCGCCCCCTTTTCAAGTGGCTGGCCTACCTCGACAAGTATCTCCTCTTTCCCGGCCTGCTGGCGGTCGGCTGCCTCTTTCGCCGCTTTGGAAAAATCCCCACCGTGGTCCATCTCTGCGATCATTCGAACGCCCCTTACGTCCACTTCCTCGCCGGCCTCCCCTCGTTGGCGACCTGCCACGACGTCGGGGCGATCCGGGGAGCGTTCGGAGACCTCGACGACTGCCCGGCGACCGGCTTCGGCGTCGTCCTGCAGCGGGTGATCGTGCGGGGATTGCGCCGGGCCGGCTGGATCGCCTGCGTCTCCGAAGCGACCCGGCAGGATCTCCTGCGCTGGGTCGCCCCCCCTCGTCCCGATCGCATCCGGGTGATCCACAACGGCCTCAACCAAGCCTTCGACCACGGCGCGGAGGAGACCCAGACCCGCCTGGAACTGCTCCGGCAACATCCCGGATTGCTCGACCGGCCTTATTTGTTAAACGTAGGCAGTGGCCTGGCCCGAAAGAACCGCGAGGGTGTGATGCGTATTTTCGCCGAATTCAAAAAGGAGCGGCCCTGCCGCCTCGTCTTCGTGGGCGAGGCGCTCTCCCCCGCGTTGCTCCGCCTGCGGGACTCCCTCGGCCTCTCCGCCGATGACGTCCTCCACATCGGCGATCCCTCCAGCCTCCTGCTGGAAGCCTGCTACCGCCATGCCTTCGTCCTCCTCTTCCCTACCCGCTTCGAGGGATTCGGCTGGCCGGTGGTCGAGGCGCAGGCCTGCGGCTGCCCGGTCCTGACCACCACGGTGAGCGCGCTGCCGGAAGTGGCGGGCACGGGCGCCTGCCTGCGCGATCCCGGCGACGAGGCCGGCTTCCTCGCCGATCTGCGCGCCCTGCGGGAGCCCGCGTTCCGCGAGGAGATGATCGCGCGCGGGAAGCGTAATGCCGAACGCTTCACCACCGCCGAAATGGTCTCCCGCTTCGTCCAGCTCTACGAGGAGATCGCATGCGCTTCCTGAAATTCCTCCTGCAGGCGCTCTGCGTCCTCGCGCCCTGGCCGCTGCGGCGCCATCTGCTGAGGCTCTGCTTCGGCTACCGGATCGATCCCCGCAGCCGGATCGGCTTCGCCTGGGTCTATCCAGGGCAACTCATCCTGGAGGAAGGCGCCTCGATCGGCCACCTCACCGTCTGCAAGGGGCTCGACCTCCTCCACCTCGAAAAACACGCTTATATCGGCCGGGGCAATTGGATCACCGGACTGAGCACCCGTCCGTCGGGCGCCGGCCCCCACCCCTTCACCCATCAGCCGGAGCGCGTCTCCGCCCTGATCGTCCACCAGCACGCCGCCATCACCAACCGGCACCTGATCGATTGCACCGCCCGGGTGACGATCGGCGCGCGGACCACCTTCGCCGGATTCCACTCCCAGATCCTCACCCATTCGATCGATCTGCAGGCCAACCGGCAGAGCTCCGCCCCCGTCCGGCTGGGAGAGGGGTGCTTCGTGGGGACCAACGTGGTGATCCTGGCCGGGAGCGTCCTCCCCGATGGCGCAGTGCTGGGGGCGAAATCGCTCCTCAACAAGGCCTACGCCGAGACCCACCAGCTCTATGCGGGCGTCCCCGCCCGGCCCGTCGCCGCCCTCGATCCCGGCCTCGCCTATTTCCACCGCACAACCGGTTTCGTGATCTGAAAATCCTCCATCTGGTCTCGAGCCTCGATCCGGCGCAGGGGGGAATCGTCGCCTACGTCCGCGCCGTCGCCCTGGCGCAACGGGCGGCGGGAGACGAACCGGCGATCCTCTCCCTCGACGCCGACGAAGGGGAGCAGCCACCCCTCGACGTCCCCCGCCACCGGCTGGCGGCCCAGCCGACCGTCTACCGCCATTCCGAAGCCTTGGCTCCCTGGCTGCGGGGGCATCACGGCGAGTTCGACGCCTTCGTCCTGCACGGTCTCTGGCAATATCACACCTACGGCGCCTGGCGCGTGCTCCATCCGGCGGGACGCCCCTATTTCCTCTTCCCGCACGGGATGCTCGATCCGTGGTTCCGGCGGGCCTATCCGCTCCGGCATCTCAAGAAATCGCTCTATTGGCCGTGGGCCGAGGGCCGCGTCGCCCGGAACGCGGAGCGGGTCCTCTTCACCTCGGAAGAAGAGCGCCGCACCGCGCGCCGCACCTTTTTCCCCTACAGCGCCCGCGAGGAGATCGTCCCCCTCGGCATCGCCCCGCCCGCCCCGCCCGCTTCGCCCACCGTGACCGCAGCGGACCGGGAAGCGTTCCTCGCCCGCTTTCCCCAGGCGCGGAACCGCCGCCTCTTCCTCTTCCTGGGCCGCCTCCATTCCAAGAAAGGCTGCGATCTCCTGATCGAGGCCTTCACCCGGGTCCACGCCCGCTCCTCCAACGTCGTCCTGATGATGGCCGGGCCGACCACACCCTGGGCCGAGGAGCTGAAGAAACGGGCCGCCGCCTCCGCACCGGCCTTCCCGATCCTCTGGCCGGGAATGCTCGAAGGAGCGATCAAATGGGCGGCCCTGGAATCGGCCGAGCTTTTCCTCCTACCCTCCCACCAGGAAAATTTCGGCATCGCCGTGGTCGAGGCGCTGGCCGTGGGCACGCCGGTGGCGATTTCCGACCGGGTCCAGATCTGGCGGGAGATCGAGGCCGACTGCGCCGGCCTGATCTGCGGGGACACCGCTTCCTCGTTGGAGGCGGCCCTGCGGAAATGGGAGCAGCTCCCCCCGTCCGAAAAAGAAGCCATGAGATCGCACGCCCGCGCCGCCTTTGCGCAACGCTACCGGATCGACCAATCGGCCCGGCGCCTGCGCGAGGTGCTGGCACCGGCAGCAGGAGGCTCCGCATGAAGTGGCTGAAATGGTTCCTGCTGCTGACGGCTCTCCTGACCGTCAGCCTCGACATGGCTCTCCGTTTGGCGGGCGCCGACGATTTTCCGCTCTACCGCATCGATTCCGAGATCGGCTACGTCGTCGCCCCCGATCAGCGCGGCAACTTCCTCAACCGCAACCGCTGGGAATACAATGAATACGGCATGGGCGCGGGCCCCTTCCAGCCGGAGGGAAAGCGGAACGTCCTCATCACCGGCGACAGCATCGTCCTGGGCGGGAACCCCCTCGATCAATCGGTCCGCCTCGGCCCCACCCTGGAGCGGAACCTCGGCCCCGACTGGGCGGTCTGGCCGGTGGCGGCGCAGGGCTGGTCCTCGCTCAACAAAGAAGCATGGCTGAAGGGACATTCCGAAATCGTTTCCCAGATGGAATGGCTGGTCTGGGTGATGAAGAGCCGGGACTTCCAGGGACTTTCCCCCTGGCGCAGCAATCTCTTCAACCCGTTGCATCATCCGATCTGGCTGGCGGGCTATCTTTTCGAGAAGCAGTGCTGGGTCTTCCATATCGCGCCCCATCTTCCCCGCTGGCTCTATCACGCCCCGGATGAAGCCTTCTACGGAACCCCGCTCGATGCCAAGATTCCCGAAATCGAGACGTTCCTGCGCGATCTGAAACAGGCCAATCCGGGACTCCACATCGCCCTCGTCTGGTACCCGGAAGTCGCCGAGCTCCATCCGCCCGCCGGCGACTTCTACCTGCGCGCGGGCGCGCGATGGAACGGCTTCGCCGGGCAGGAGGGCTTCTCCTTCGTCGATCTGGCGCAGGAAAACTCGTGGAACGCCTCCGACTACCGCGACCAAATCCATCCCAATGCCGACGGCGACCGGGCCCTGGCCGGAATCCTCCAACGGATCATCGGAGCCGGCTCCGGCGATGCCGATGCCGTCCCGGCAGCCGCTCCCGCACCCGCCCCCGCGCCGTGAAGATCACCGTCTGGGGGATCAACTACCGCCCCGAAGTCACCGGCATCGCCCCCTGCAATACCGCCCTCTGCGAGGCCCTGCGGGAGCGCGGCCACGAGGTCCGCATGGTGACGACCTTTTCCTACTATCCGGCCTGGCGCAAGCAGACGGAAGACGCGGGCCGCCTCTTCCGCACCGATCTGGAAAACGGCATCCCCGTCCACCGCTGCTGGCATTACGTCCCCCGGCGGGCGACGGCGCTGAAGCGGATCTTCCACGAGTTGAGCTTCGTCACCCTCTCCTGGCTGCGGATTCTCTCCCTGCCCCGGGCCGACGCCACCATCGTCGTCTCGCCGCCTCTTTTGCTCGGCGCCGCCGCCTGGCTGGCCGCCGGTTGCAAACGGGCTCCCTTCGTCTTCCACATCCAGGACCTGCAGCCCGACGCGGCGGTCGGCCTCGGCATGCTCCGCCCCGGCCCGCTCACCCGCGCCCTCTACGCGCTCGAACATCTCGCCTACCGGAAAGCCCGGCTGGTCTCGGGCATCAGCCGCGCCATGCTCCGGAAGGTCCGGGCCAAGGGAATCGCGGAGGAAAAACTGGTCTACTTCCCCAACGGCGCCGACCTCGGCCGCACTCCGCCCGCTCCCGGCAAATTCCGCGCGGCGTTCGGCTTCTCTCCGGACGATTTCCTGGCGATCTATTCCGGCAACCTCGGCATCAAGCAGGGCCTCAAGACCGTCCTCGATGCCGCTTCCCTCCTGCAAAACCCGAGGGCGAAAATCGTCATCGTCGGCGAGGGCGCCTTCCGTCCGGCCATCGAGGGTTATCTCCGTTCCCATCCGGAAGCCCCGCTCCGCCTCCTTCCTCTCCAGCCGGAGGAGACCTACGAAGAGATGCTGGTCGACGCCGATCTCTGCCTGATCACCCAGCAGGCCGGATCGGGCGATTATTTCCTGCCCAGCAAGCTGCTCCGCATCCTCGCCCTGGGCCGTCCCGTCCTGGCCTGCGCCGACGCGGCGGGACCGATGGCCGAGGCGTTGGCGGAGGGCGGCTTCGGTTTCCGCGCCGCCGCCGGCGATGCCGCCGCGCTGGCCGGGACGCTCGACCGGCTGGCCGCCGATCCCGCCGCGCTGGCGGGAATGGGAGCGCGCGGGCGCGGCTACGTCGAACAGTTCGCCTCCGACCGCGTCCATGCCGAGTTCATCGATCGTCTCGAACGGGAATTCGCGCCGACGAAGCGCGCGGGTCAGTAGGCGGTTTCCGGCGGGACCACCATGACGGTCGCGGTCCGCAGGATGATGATCAGGTCCATCGCCAGCGACCAATTCTCCACGTAGTAGAGATCGGAGACGATGCGGGCCCGCAACTTCTCCTCGGTGTCGGCCTGGCCGCGAAAGCCGCGCACCTGGGCCAGTCCGGTCAAGCCCGGCTTCACCACCGAGCGGACGTAGTAATTCCCCATCACCCGCGAGAAGAGCTCGTTGTGCTCCGGCAGGTGGGGGCGCGGCCCCACCGTGCTCATCTCGCCGCGCAGCACGTTCCAGAACTGGGGCAGCTCGTCGATGCTGAAGCGGCGCAGGAATCTCCCCGCCGGAAAGATCCGCCGGTCGCCGCGCGTGGCCTGGTTCGCCGCCGGTTCCTGGTGGACGTGCATGGTGCGGAACTTGATCAGCTGGAAGGCCTGGTTCTGCAGGCCGGAACGCTGCTGCCAGTAAAAGAGCGGGCCGGGCGATTGCCGCCATTGGCAGATCTTCACCAGCAGGGCGGCCCAGGGCAGGACCAGGACGATCACCAGCGAAGCGACCACGATGTCGAGCATCCGCTTGAGCGCGCGATTGAGGACGTTTTCCAGCGGCTCGTTGCGGACTCCGATGAAGGTGAGGCCGTCGTCCTCCATCAGCACCATGGCGTGGCCGAGGATGTCGTCGAGATCGTTGATCACCAGGAGACGGACGCCCCGGCGCTCGCACAGCTCGTAGAAGCGGATCAGGTCGGAGCGGGGCTCGGGGACATGGAGGAGGATCACCTGCGAGACCGTCCCGGCGGCGAGCACCCGCTCCAGGTCGGCGATCCGGCCCAGCACCGGGATGTCCTCGACGACCTGGACCCCCTCGGTGTCGGTGAGGAGCCCCACCACGTTCAATCCCAGCTTGCTCTTGCGGACGAACCAATGCCGCAGATTGACCGCCCGGCTGACCGAGCCGCAGAGGACGGTGGCCTGGATGCGCCGGGCGCGGAAGCTGATCCGGATCATCCACTGCGGCAGGTAGCGGTGGGTGAGGAAGAGCGCCACGTAGAGCAGCGGGAGGAGGGTGAAGAGGAAGAAGCGGGAGAGATCGCCGTTCTTGGTGGCGACGAGGTAGAGCAGCAGGGTGAAGAGGACCGCCAGGGTCCGCTTGAAGCTCACCTGCAGCGCCATCTGCAGGTTGGGGAACATCAGATTGGTCTTCTCCTCGTTGGTGACGAAGGAGGTGAAGACCAGCGCCAGCACCATCAGGACGCAGACCGTCAGGTAGAGATCGAAATTGATCCAGGTGCCGGAGGGATAGAGGGCGACGAAGAGGCCGAGCGCCATCCAGTAGAGCGCCAGCAGGATCGCGACCTGGGCCAGTTGGAAGAGTTCGTAGACCCCGGAGCCTTTCGCGTATGCCATGGTCTCGGTGGGATGGGGTCTTCTCGATTGGGATCAGGCAGGCGATGAGGCCGCCTGATCTTATCCGGGTATAGATTCCCCGCGCCCTAGGGGCAAGTCCCGAGCACCTTTCGCCGAAAGATGGAGGGACCTAGCCATTTTCCACCGGCCGGGAGCCGGAAGGCGCGTCCGGCAGGGGGGAGACGGGCTGGGGATGGTCGTTGCCGTACGCCCGGGATTCGAGTTCCTCTTCCGCCCGGAACCAAAAATGGGTGGCCTGCCCTTCGGGACGACCGGCTTCCTCCCATAATTCGTGGGCCCGCTTCGCGACCGCAGCCTGCTTGGGGATCATCCTGCAATTTACTCGCGGGAAGCGGTTTGTCGTCGGAAATTTCCGATCCCGCCTTTTCCCGATCACCCCAATCGCCTGATACTAGGCGCCCTTGCCGAAGTTCCCCGCGTTCCAGATGCGGGCGTAGGTCCCGTTGCGGGCCAGCAGTTCGGGGCCCGTGCCCGATTCGGCGACGGCTCCGTTCTCCATCACGTAGATCTTGTCGACGTGATGGATGGTGTTGAGCCGGTGGGTGACGATCAGGGTGGTCGGCACCCGCATGAGGGTGCCGAGCGTCTCCATGATCTCCGCCTCGGTCTCGAGGTCGAGGGCGCTGGTCGGCTCGTCGAGGAGAAGGATCGGCGCCGCCTTCAGGAAGGCTCGGGCGATGCCGATCCGCTGGCGCTGCCCGCCGCTGAGGCGGACGCCGCGCTCGCCGACCGGGGTGTCGTAGCCCTGCGGCAGGTTCAGGATGAAATCGTGGGCGCGGGCGTTGACGGCGGCCTCGCGGATCTCGGCCTTCTTCGCCCCGAGACGGCCATAGGCGATGTTCTCCTCGACGGTGCCGCTCAGCAGGAGGGTGTCCTGCAGGACGATGGCGATGTGCTCGCGGATCGAGCGCTTCCGGTAATCGCGGAGGTCGTGGCCGTCGATGCGGACGGTGCCGGAGGTCGGATCGTAGAAGCGGGGGACCAGCGAGAGGACGGTGGTCTTGCCCGCCCCGGTCCCGCCGACCAGCGCCACGGTCTGGCCAGGCAACACCTGCAGCGTCAAGTCGCGGAGGATCGGCTGGTTGGCCTCGTATTCGAAGCTGACCCGCTCCAGCTCGATCCGGCCCGCCACCGGGGGACACGCCGGAGCGTCCGGCTTCTCCGGCACGGTGTCCTCGGTATCGAGGATCTCGAAGACCCGCTGCATTCCCGCCGCCGCCCCTTCCATCGACCAGGCGGTGTAGCTGAGCTGCTCGAGCGGCTGGTAGAGCATCGCCAGATAGGCGAGGAAGATATAGAGATCGCCGACTTCGAGCCGCCAAGCGATGACGTGGCGGACGCCGACGTAAAGGATCAGCGCGGTGCCCAGCGCCGTGATCAGGCCGATCACCAGGCTCGAAAGGGTGTTGGTGATCGTCAGCTTGAGATTGGCCCCGTAGCTCTGCCGC
>FSXI01000385.1_pt1 | contig 11130 bp, 7 predicted proteins | sample 1638251 | NCBI WGS metagenome assembly FSXI01 (sample SAMEA3914788, study PRJEB12502) | metagenome | biome: forest; material: soil | place: Canada | collected 2011-07-03 | depth 0.1 m | reverse complement strand
GCCAAACACGACGTGCCGTTGATCCTCTTCCAACCCTCGGACGGCCCCATCCTGGAAGTCCCCGCCACCTATGCGAATTGCCTCCCCTGGCCGCAGGGCTCCCTCGACGAATTCCTTCGCCTGACCTCCCGCTCCGATTTCGTCCTCTGCAACGACTCGGCGGCGGCTCATGTCGGGGCAGCCTTCGGGAAAGAGGTCCTCACCGTCTTCGGCCCGGGCTCCTCGGAATGGTTCGCCCCCTATGCGCCGGCGGCGAAGATCTTCGAATCGTCGATCTGCCCCTTCCGTCCCTGCATCGACCGGTGCGTCCAGCCCTCCTATATCTGCCTGGAAGATGTCTCCTTCGACCGCGTGGCCGAGGGCATCGAAAGAGCGCTCTTTCCCGCTTGAAGTTTGCCGCCCGGCGGATGAGTCTGGCCAGCAGCATGAAGATCGCCATTCTCGGCCTTCGCGGCATTCCCTCTCCCTACAGTGGCTACGAGGCCTTCGTCTCCGAGTTGGCTCCCCGCCTGGTCGAACGGGGACATGCGGTGACGGTCTATTGCCGGTCGGGCCTTTTTCCGCAAAAGCCTCCGGTGTGGCGCGGCGTCGATCTCCGCTACCTGCCCTGCCTCGAACACAAGATCACCAGTACCCTCTCGCACTCGTTGCTGAGCCTGCTCGACGCCTCCTTCCACCGCTTCGACTTGGTCTTCGTGGTCAACGCGGCCAATGGGATGTTCGGCTTCGTGCCCCGGCTGCTGGGGCGGCCCAGCGTCCTCAACGTCGACGGCATGGAATGGCTCCGCCCCAAATGGAGCCCGCTGGCCCGCTTCGTCTTCAAGAATTCGGCCCGCCTGGGCTGCCTCTTCTTCGACCGCCTCGTCACCGACGCGGAAGAGATGCACCGACTCTATGCGCGCGATTTCGGCATCGATACCGAGTACATCGCCTATGGCGCCGAGATCGAGCATTCCCGGGAACCGGAGCGGCTGGCCAAGTACGGGCTGACCGCCGGGGAATACCATCTCGTCGTCGCGCGGATGGTGCCGGACAACAACCTCGACCTGAGCGTCCGGGAATTCGTCCGCTCGGGCTCGCTGCGGACGCTGGCGGTCGCCGGTGGGGCCGACTACCGCGGGAACGAGCGCGAGCAGAAATTCCTCTCCGAACTCAAGGGCATGGCCAACGACCGGGTCCGCTTTCTGGGGCATATCAACGATCCCGCCGACCTGAAGGAGCTGCACTGCAATTGCTTCAGCTACATTCACGGCCACCAATACGGCGGCATCAATCCCTCCCTCCTGCGGGCGCTGGGAGCGGGCAATTGCGTCCTCGCCCTCGACAACCCGTTCAACGCCGAGGCCCTGGCCGGGGGGCGTTACGGGCTTCTCTGGAAACGGGAGGAGGGCGATCTCGCCCGGCTGATCCAGCGGATCGAGGGCGACGAGGCCCTGCGCCAGGAATTCCGCCGTCTGGCTCCCGAGCGGATCCGCGAGCAATTCACCTGGGATAAAATCACCTCCCAGTACGAGGCGCTTTTTTCGTCCTTGGCCAAGCGGTAGTCATCCGGGTTCCGCTCCCGCCGGAATAGCCTACCGCTTCGCGGGGGCGCGGCGAGACCTGCTCTGGCCGGAGGCGGCCCCGCCATTGGCGGCGGCAGGAGAGGCGGTATTGGGAGTGATGGAGGTCTCGGCGGCGGCGTGCGGGCTGCGGGCCTCGCGATGGAGGCCGCGCGCCAGCTCGCGGAAGTGGAGCTGGGCCTGGAACGGCTTCTGATCGGCCTCGGGATGGAGGCGGCGGTAGGTCCCGTCCGGCTCCAGCTGACGCGCCTTGACGCAATCCTGGAGGTAGGCGGGCAGGATGTCCTCGCGCAGCCGGCGGCGGTGCTGGGGATCGAGGACGGGGAAGACCACCTCGACCCGTTTGTAAAGATTGCGCGGCATCCAATCGGCGCTGCCGAGATAGATCTTCTCCTCGCCGCCGTTGCCGAAGTAGAAGACGCGGCTGTGCTCGAGGAAACGGCCGATGACGCTGATCACCCGGATATTCTCGCTGATGCCGGGGATGCCGGGCTGGAGGCAGCAGATGCCGCGGATGATCAGGTCGACCTTCACCCCGGCGCAGGAGGCCTCGTAGAGGGCGTCGATCAGCTCGTGGTCGACCAGGGAATTCATCTTGGCGATGATCCGGCCTTCCTTGCCCGCGCGGGCCAGCGCGGTCTCGGCCCGGATCAGCTCGCGGGTCCGGTTGAAGAGCGAGAAGGGGGCGACCAGGAGGTTCTCGATCCCCTCGAAGCGGCAGAGGCCGGTGAGGACGTTGAAGAGGGTGGCGACCTCCTCGGTCAGCTCGGGCCGGACGGTGAAGAGGCTCAGATCGGTGTAGAAGCGGGCCGTGCTCGGGTTGTAGTTGCCGGTGCCGAGGTGGGTGTAGAGGCGGATGCGGTCCTCGTCGCGGCGGACGACGTGGAGGAGCTTGCAATGGGTCTTGAGGCCGACCACCCCGTAGACGACGTGGACCCCGGCCTCCTCCAGGCGCCGCGCCCAGGTGATGTTGTTGGCCTCGTCGAAGCGGGCCTTCAGCTCGACCAGAACGGTGACCTGCTTGCCGTTCTCCGAGGCGCGGATCAAGGCGCGGACGATGGGGGAATCGCCGCTCGTCCGATAGAGGGTCATCTTGATCGCGAGAACGCGGGGGTCGTTGGCGGCGGTCTCGACGAAATCGACCACCGTGCCGAAGCTCTCGTAGGGATGGTGAATCAGGATGTCCTTCGCGCGGATCAGGTCGAAGAGGCTCGATTCGTTCGGAACCTCCACCGAGACGACCGGGGTCCAGGGGCGGTCGCGGAGATGGGCGAAGCCCTCCAGGCCGTGGAGCGGAGCGAGGTGGAGGAAATTGAGCGGGCCGGACAGGCGGTAGAGATCCTCGCGGCCCAGCTTGAAGACCTGGAGGAGGAACTCCTCGATTTCGGGCGGGCAATCGGAGCGGACCTCGAGACGGACGGCGTTGCCCCGGTTCCGCTTGCGCAGTTCCTCCTCGATGGTGCGGAGCAGGTTGTCGGCCTCCTCCTCGTCGATGTAGAGATCGCTGTTGCGGGTGACCCGGAAGGGATGGACCGAGGCGACCTCCTCGCCGGGGAAGAGCTCGTTCACGTAATGGGCGATGATCCGGCTCAGGAGGAGGAACTTCCGCTCCTTCCCCTCCGCCGGGAGGGGGACGAGGCGGGGAAGGACGCGGGGAATCTGGACGATGGCGTAGGAGGGAGCGTCCGGATGCTGGGGGCGGCGGAGGGTGACGATGAGGTTGTGGCTCTTGTTGAGGAGCTGGGGGAAGGGATGGCTCGGATCGACCGCCAGCGGCGTCAACACGGGGAGGACCTCGTTGCGGAAATAGCCGTGAGCCCAATCCGCCTCGCTGGAGGAGAGGTTCTCCACATCGGTGAGGAGGATGCCGGCCTGGGCGAGCTGGGGATGGATCTCGTCGTTCCAGAGCCGGTATTGGTCGGAGACCAGCCGTTCGGCCCGCTTGCGGATGGCCGCGAAGATCTCGCGCGGGGTCAAGCCCTCGTCGCTGTCGTCGCCGTTCTCGATCTGCTGCTTGATCCCCGCCACCCGCACCTCGAAGAACTCGTCGAGATTCGAGCTGACGATGGTGAGGAAGTGGAGCCGCTCCAGAAGCGGCTGGGAGGGATCCTGCGCCTCTTCCAGGACCCGCTGGTTGAACTCGAGCCAGCTCAGCTCGCGGTTGAGGTAGGCCTGGGAGAAGTCCGGGGCGGCGGAAAGGGGGGAGTGGTTGGACACAGCCCCAGAATGCTCCCGGCCCCTAGGAGTGACAACGCTTGAATTGTTACGAAGCGGTTACAATGCCCGCGCATCAGCGCAAATCGATTTGCGGGAAAGCCGTTGAAGCCTAGATTGAGCGCATGATTTCACGGGGTGGCTCTCTTCTGGCAATGGCGGTTCTGGCATTCTGCGTTCTTGGCGTTCCGCTCTCCGCGAAGGCCCGGGGGACCATCGCCATCGTCAGCCCGGCCCATGAACAGACCTGGCCCGGCGCGGTCTTGCGCAACTACAGCTGGACGCTCGCCCATGGCACTCGCCTCACCCTGGTCCTCACCTATTCGAACGAGGATTTCGCCTCCCACGACGATCCGCCGCGCGACGAGGATTTCTGGTTCGAATTCCCCTCCCTCCGCTTCGATCCGGCCAGCGGGAACTTCCTTTACACGTCGCAGGGCCGGTCGGAGGTGGTCGCCCGCCGCTCGAACGGCTTCGTCAAGACGATCGTCCTCGCTCCCGATGCCCTGGCGGTGGTGATCCGCAGGAACGGGGCGGTCCGGGCGGCGATCGCCCTCCATCCCGGCCCCCATCCGGCGGGCCGGACGCTGCTCGAGATCAACCGTCCCGGCCCCCTCACCCTGCAAAGCCTGATCGGACCGACGGTCGAGTTTCACTAGTCCCGATTTTCGTCCGCGCATTTTTGCTTCGCCAATTCGCGGAAAAGAGCGGCAGGATCACGGCCATGCGGATTTTCCCCCTTCTCCTTCCCGCCCTGGCGGCGTTCCTGATCGGCCTGCCGACGCTGGCCCGGGCCACCAAGGTCTCGATCGACAGCGCCGAGACCAACTCCACCTGGCCCTCCTCCAAGCCGAGCGACCGCCAGCTCCGCTGGAGCGCCAAGGACCATGCGCTGCTCGCCATCCTCACCTTCAACGACGAGCTGCACAACGCCACCTACCAATCGGACCCCACCGACGATCTCTATTTCACCTTTCCCGGGACCCAGCTCAATCCCCAGGATCACACCGTCTTCGTCGACAGTCCCGACGGCCCGATCGCGATCGGCTTTTGGCATCAGGGGCTCACCTCCCATTTCTCCCTTTTCCAGAACACCGTGATCATCGTCCACAAGAAGCGCGGCCAGATCAGCCTCACCCTCGACGTCGATACCGACCGGACTGCCCAGACCGAGCAGAAGAAGCAGGACGCCCAGGACACCGAAAGCTATCAGCTCGAGGGAGGCGGCCAAAAATAGGGTCCGGTCCGACGGAAGACTCCTTGCCGGAGACCGGAGATGAAGCGCCCGCAGGGCCTTTAATCTTCGCGCCGGTCAACGCGCCGCCGCGAAGACCACGGCGCTTCCGAGATCGAGGAGGAGGACCGGGCGGCTCCGCAAAACCGCGACGGCTTCCCGCCTCGCCCCTCCGGCTTGCACCGCCGCTCCCGTTCCGCCGATTTCACGCGGGCAAAGATCAACGAGCGGGCACCGCACCCGGCGGGAGTCCCTCCCTTTTTTCCCGGCTACCCCCTCTCCGCCGCCCCGCAGCATTCCCCGGCGTTTCCGCCCCCCGGGCTGCGCTCCCCGCGGCTTCCCGCTCGTTGATCTTTGCCCGCGCACGCGCCATATGCGGCGCCCTTCCCCGCGTTTTCTCATAACGGCCACTTCACGCTGAAAATCGATCCCCGGGGGGCGTGGGGCCGGGGCGGAATGGCGGCGGGGGAAAACGCGGTCATGGCGAGATTTCCCCAGCGGCGACGGAAGACCGGTCGATCGTTTTTTCGATCCGCTCCATCAGCTTGCGGAGCGGCACCGGCTTGCTCAGGTAGACGGCGGCGCCCGCCTGCAGGCAGCGCTCGCGATCCCCCGGCATCGCCAGGGCGGTGAGGGCGACGATGGGAATCCCAGCGGTCCGCGGCGAGGCGACCAGGCGGCGGATCGCCTCCAGGCCGTCCATCTCGGGCATCTGGATATCCATCAGGATCAGCGCCGGACGAAGGGTGCCGGCCTGCTCGACCGCCTCGCGTCCGGTCCGGGCCACCGCCACCTCGTAATTCTGCGCGGCGAAATATTCGGCCAGGGTCTGGAGAGTAATCTCGTTGTCGTCGGCCAGCAGCAGGAGGGGGCGATCCCGATCGAACTCGCGCGGAGGCTCCTCCCCGCTGCGCGGCGGGACGAAGGCCTCGACGGGAGCGGCCGCCGCCGATCCTTCCAGCGACAACCGGACGGTGAAGCGGCTCCCCTGCCCGGGCGTGCTCTCGACCAGGATCGAGCCCTGGTGGAGGCGGACCAGCCGGCTGACCAGCGAGAGGCCGAGCCCGGTCCCGGAGAACCGCCGCGAGAGACTGCTGTCGAGCTGGACGAAGGGGCGGAAGAGCCGGGTGAGATCGGCGGAGGCGATGCCGATGCCGGTGTCGACGACGTGGAAGGCGACCGCCTGGTCCGGGGCGTCCCCCTCGATCTCGAGGCGGACGCTGCCGCCGTCGGGGGTGAACTTGACGGCGTTGCTCAACAGGTTGATGAGGATCTGGTTGAGGCGGCGGCTGTCGGCCCGCAGGAAGAGGCCGGGGGAGCGGTCGCAGAGCTTGAGATCGATCCGCTTCCGCAGGGCGTCCTCGCGGACGAAGCTCAGGCTCGACTCGGCGACCGCCGCCGCCGCCAAGACCTCCAGGTTGAGCTCGAGCTTTCCCGATTCGATCTTGGAAAGGTCGAGGATGTCCCCGATCAGGTCGAGCAGGTGCCGCCCGCTGCGGTGGATGGTCTCGAGGGATTTGGCCTGCTTCGGCGTGACCGGGCCGTAGGCCTCCTCCTGGAGGATCTCGGAGAGGGTGAGGATGGCGTTGAGCGGGGTGCGCAGCTCGTGGCTCATGCTGGCGAGGAACTCGTCCTTGAGGCGGGTGGCCCGGCGCAGCTCGGCGTTGGCGCGGCTCAGCTCCGCGTCCCGGTCGCGCAGGCTCTCCTCGAAGAGACGGCGCGCGGTGACATCGATGAGATAGCCGACCTGCTCGAGCGGCCTCCCATCGGCCCCCCGGACCATGACGACGCCCTCCTGCAGCCAGAGGACGGCCCCGTTCTGGTGGCGGAAGCGGTATTCGTTGATCTGCGATCCCTCCTGCGCGGCGGCGGCGAGGTGGGTCATCACGCCGGGAAGGTCGGCGGGCTCGATCTGCTCCGCCCAGAAGCCGGGCGTGGCGATGAACTTCCCGGGCGGATAGCCGGCCAGGTCGCGGACGTTCTCGCTCATCCAGGTCGGATCGTGGCCGCCGCCGCACTTCCGGGTGAAGAGGACGGCGGGGGAGGCGGAGATGAGGAAGCGGAGCCGTTCGCGGGTGGTGCGGAGCGCCTCCTCGACCACCTTGCGCTCGCTGACGTCCCGGCTGTTCACCACCAGCCCGTGGATGGCGGGATCGGCCAGCCGGTTGGTGATGATCGATTCCAGCGTGATCCATCCTCCCTCCCGGCGCTCGATCCGCCGCTCGACGCGGACCGGCTTGTCGGGCTGGGTTCGGACCTGGGCCAGGGCGGCCTCGATGGCCGGCAGATCGTCGGGATGGACCCGCTCGCGGAAGGGGCGGCCGACGAAATCGGCGGCGGGATGGCCGAGGAGGGTCTCGACCGAATCGCTCTTGTAGAGAATCACCCCCTGCTCATCGAGGACCGAGACCAGGTCGGAGGAATATTTGAGCAGGGCATGGAGCTTTTCCTCGCTGCGGCGGAGGTCGCGGGTCCGCTGCTCGACGTGGCGCTCCAGGTCGGCGTTGAGGTCGAGGAGGGCCTGCTCGGCCTTCTTCCGGTCGGTGACGTCGCGGGCGATGGCGCAATTGTACTCGGCCCCCTGGTAGGAGAAGTAGTTGAAGACCACCTCGACCGGGACGAGCGCGCCGTCCTTGCGCCGCAGCTTCGAATCGAGGCTGAAGGAGCCGAAGTTCTTCAGCTCCTCCCAATGGATCGGCAGGATCTCGGGGCCGAAGGCGGGATCGACCTGGGAGACGTGGAGGGCGAGGAGTTCCTCGCGGCGGTAGCCGAGGAATTCGCAGGCCGCCTCGTTGACGTAGCTGAAGGTCCCGTCGGGCCGGGTCCAGAGGACGAGGTGCTTGCAGTGGTCGATGGCGAACTGGGTCATCCGCAGCGTCTCCTCGACCTGGTTGCGGACGGTGACGTCGCGCAGGGTGGTCAGGATCGCCTGGGTCTGGCCCCAGGGGAGGAGGGAGGCGGTGATGTCCATCGGGCAGATCGTCCCGTCGGCCCGCAGGAACGGCTGGGACTCGAAGACCGGGCCGCTGACGCGGAGCCGCTTCAGGAGGTTCTCCGGCGTCAACTCGCTGCGGGGCGGGAAGAGGAGGGAGAAATGTTTCCCCACCAGTTGGTTCTCCTCGTAGCCGAGGACGGTCAACGCCGCCTGGTTGACCCGCAGGATGGTGCCGGTGACTCCCTGGATCACCAGGATGACGTCGAGCGCCTGGTCGAAGATGCTGCGCAGCTTCTGCTCCGAGCTCTGCAGGGCCTGCTCGCTCTGGCGCCGCTCGGCCAGGACCCGCGATTCCTTGAGCGCGCGCTCGACCACGGCGGGGAGGCGCTCCAGCTGGGTCTTGGAGAGGAAATCGGTCGCCCCGATGCGAAGCGCCTCGACCGCCAGGACGTAATCGGGATTCCCCGAGAGGAGGATGAAGGGAGTGATCCGGTCCTTTTCCCGGAGCAACTGGAGCGCGCCGAGGCTGTCGAACTCCGGCATCGAATAATCGCAGATCACCAGATCGCAGGGCGAGCGGCTGACCCGTTCGAGGAAGACGGGCGCGGTATCGATCCGCACCCAATCGCAGGGCAGGCCCGCCTGCTCGAGGCGGCGGATCACCAGCACGGCATCGTCCTCGCAATCCTCGACGACGATGACTTTGAGCGGTTCGCGTTTCAATCGGATCCTTCCACGAAAAATCGCCTCCCCCGTCACCGGGATACCGCCGGGAGCACCGCCTTAAACCCGCCCGTCGGCTCCGCCCGGACCCCCTCTCCCACCAAAAGAGAAAGGGGGCATTCCGCGTCGAGCATGGGACATTTTGTACAATATTTATAATATAAAAGTCCAATTAATATTTTCTGATGCATTGAAATTAATTTTGCTGGTTTTCAGAGAAAACTGCTCGAAGTTGGGAAAAATGGAGTTGGGAAAAGGGATGTTTACCACTCCAAGGCGTTGAATGGAAATAAAAGGGACTAAAATATATTACAAATGTTTTATATAAATGAGTCTTTATTTAATTCAAAGGCTTCTTTATTAGAGCACATTTGTACAAGGGGGCAGCTTGTTCGATGTAAGGGGGGCCATGCCCCCCTTAGATCCCCCGATGGTCCGCCTCCGGCGGACGAGCCATAGACCCGCGCACGCTTCGCGGAGGCAACCTTTTGAGATAACTTAAAGCGGACGGAAGCGCTCTAGCCGTAACAGCTACCTCTCCGCTTAGAGCGAGCGGAGGAACCCGAGGTAGGCGGCGACGCCGGTCCCCACCTCTTTCACGACGATGAACTCGTCCCGCGTATGGGCCTGCGAGATCGAGCCCGGACCGAAGGCGACGGCGGGCCATCCCTGCCGCGCGAAGAAGGCCGCGTCGCAAAACCACGGCACCCCGGTGATCCCCCGCGAGAACGCCGCCAGATGGCGGATGAGGGGGTGATCGGGATCGGAGGCGAGTCCGGTCTCGCTCCGCTGGACGGTGACGCGACAGGAGGGGGCCTTGCGCCGGAAGGCCTGGCGGATCTCCGCCAGCACCGCCTTGTCCGGGCAGGAGGGAGTGGTGCGGACGTCGATCTCGGCGCTGCAGCTATCGGGGACGATGTTCACCTTGGAGCCGCCCCGGATCGTGCCGATGCTGAGGGTGGCCGGGCCGAGCAGGGGATGGGGGCGGAGCGCCAGCTTGGGGATGATGTCGCGGCGGAGGACGGCGATGCCCTCGTTCAACGCGTAGATGGCGTTCTCGCCCCGCTCGGGCGCGGAGGCGTGGCAGGCGCGGCCGGTGGCCTGGAGATCGAGCCAGAGGACGCCCTTGTGGGCGGTGACGACCCGGAGATCGGTCGGCTCGCCGACGATGACCAGATCGGGGGCGTGGCGGGGCGAGCTTCCGGCCAGGGCGCGGGCGCCGTCGTTGCCCGCCTCCTCGCCCATCAATCCGGCGAAAGTGACCTCGACCCCGCTCTCCGCGCCGCCGGTCCGCCACCATTCGGCGATCGCCCAGAGCATCGCCGCCATCGGCCCTTTGGTATCGCTGGCGCCCCGCCCGTAGAGCCGTCCCCGGCGCTCCGTGGGGGTGAAGGGAGGGACCGTCATCCCGGCGACGCTGACCGTGTCGGTGTGGGGCGCGAACCAGATGCGGGTCTTGATCCGGCCACGCGGCTTCCAGACGGCAATGATATTCGGCCGATCGGGAAGGACCGAGACCAAGCGGGCGCGGGCTCCCGCCCCCTCGGTCCAGGCCTGGAGGAAAACGGCGATCTTCTGCTCGTTGATGCCGGCGGTACCCGGCGTCCCCGAGGGATTGACGCTGGGGATGGCCACCAGTTCCCGAAGGAGGGAGATGGCATCGGGAGCGGGCATGGGAGGAGAATAGGAAAAGCTCCCGATAGCGGCAAGGGAAACCGCCCGACCCCTGCGGACTGAACGGTACGGCCCGGTCCGGTCATGCACTCTGCATTTCTTCCCGTCCGCGATGGCGGTGAGTTCGGAAACATGATTCCTGATAACCAGCGAGTTGCGGATTTTTCGACGACTTGGCATGCAAAACGTTCTCTATTTCAACAAGGAAAAGCTTATGAACCGACTCCGCTTCAAAACTCGCTGGCAAGCCTCCAACCGGCGCCAGTTTCAAAAAACCTCCGACGCGCGGCGCGCCCCTCAACCCCTCTGATTTCTCCCGAACCTCAACCCCAACCGGAGCCCACCTATGATCACCTACCGCATCATCAATAATAACGGAAAACCCCTCACCCTGATCCGCAACCGCCGCCCCCTCACGCTGGCGGAGATCGCCGGAATGGTCCGCCGCTCGAAGAAGAAGTAACCGCAACCCAACCCCCTTTGTTCTCCAGGGCCGAGGTCTTGGGAATGGGGCCTTTCCTCCAACCGGAGGAAGGCCCTTTTTTCGTGCCGGGGTCGGGTGAAGCTTCTTACCACCACTCCTGCGGGCCGGAGGGAACGGGCACGGCCTCGCGGGCGGCGACGGCCGGTTCGGCCTCGTCGGAGGCGGTTCCCAGCGGGGCGCGGGAGAAGTTTTCAGCCAGGGGCGCGGAGGCGTATTTGGCGGCGATCTCGCCGTCGGGGCCGAGGAATTGGGCGCGCCAGCCGAGGTATTCGGCGACGATCCGGTCGTACTCGGCCCGGTCGGT
>FSXI01000213.1_pt1 | contig 11140 bp, 7 predicted proteins | sample 1638251 | NCBI WGS metagenome assembly FSXI01 (sample SAMEA3914788, study PRJEB12502) | metagenome | biome: forest; material: soil | place: Canada | collected 2011-07-03 | depth 0.1 m | reverse complement strand
ACCCGATCAGCCGATTCTCCACGAGGTCAACCTCGACGTGAAGGCGGGGCAGACGGTGGCGCTGGTGGGGCCGACCGGGGCGGGCAAGACGACGCTGGTCAGCCTGATCCCGCGCTTCTACGAGGCGACTTCCGGGGCGGTGCTGATCGACGGGCGGGACACCCGCGATTATCCGCTGGCGCTGCTCCGCTCGCAGATCGGGCTGGTGACGCAGGAGAGCTTTCTCTTCAACACCACGGTGCGGGAGAATCTCCTCTTCGGGCGGCCCAATGCGGGCGACGACGAATTGCGCGAGGCGGCGCGGGCGGCCCATGCGGAGGAATTCATCCTGGCCCTGCCCAAGGGCTACGACACCGAGGTGGGCGAGCGCGGGGTGAAGCTGAGCGTGGGCGAGAAGCAGCGGATCGCGATCGCGCGGGCGCTGCTCAAGAACCCGCCGATCCTGATCTTCGACGAGGCGACGGCGAGCGTCGACACGGTGACGGAGAAATTGATCCAGGCGGCGCTGGAGCGGCTGCTGAAGGGGCGGACCTCCTTCCTGATCGCCCACCGGCTCTCGACGGTGCGGAAGGCCGACCTGATCGTGGTGGTGAAGAAGGGGCGGGTCGTCGAGCAGGGGACCCATGCCGAGCTGCTGGCCTCGGGCGGGCTCTATGCGCGGCTCTCGACGGTGCAGCATCCCGATTTTATCGAGGATGGGGTGTTTGCGGGGTAGGCGATCCCGTCTTCAACTCACCGCCGCCAGGGACTGCCGCCAAGGGGCGTCGCCGCGCAGGTAGTTGCGGAGGCCGGGGTGGGTTTTCAGGGCGGGGTCGGCGCGGATGATGCGGTCGGCGTCGGCGCGGGCGCGTTGGAGGAGTTCCCAATCGCGGAGAGGGTCGCCGAAGCGGAGGGGAGGGAGGCCGCTCTGGTCGGTGCCGAGGATATCGCCGGGGCCGCGGATGCGGAGGTCCTCCTCGGCGATGCGGAAGCCGTCGGTGGTCTCTTCCATGATCTTGAGGCGGCGCCAGCTGTCGGCGCTCTTGGCCTGGCCGACCAGGACGCAGTACGATTTGTTGCCGCCGCGCCCGACCCGCCCGCGCAATTGGTGGAGCTGGGCGAGGCCGAAGCGCTCGGCGTTCTCGATCACCATGATGGTGGCGTTGGGGACGTCGACGCCGACCTCGATGACGGGGGTACTCACGAGGATTTTTATTTCGCCCGCGCGGAAGGCGGCCATGACGGCTTCCTTTTCATCGGGCTTGAGCCGGCCGTGGAGGAGGCCGACCCGCTGGGGGCGGAAGAAGAGGGCGAGGCGCTCGTATTCCTTCTGCACGGCCTTGGCGTCGACCTTGTCCGATTCGTCGATCAGCGGGTAGACGACGTAGGCCTGGCGGCCGGCGGCGGTTTCCTTGGCGATGAAGTTCCAGACTTTGGGGAGATCGTCTTCCTGCCGACAGGCGGTGACGATCTGGCCCCGGCCCGGCGGGAGCTCGTCGAGGATGGAGACATCGAGGTCGCCGTAGACGGTCATGGCGAGAGTACGAGGGATCGGAGTGGCGGTCATGACCAGGACGTCGGGATGGCTCCCCTTCTTGGTCAGGGCGAGGCGCTGCATGACGCCGAATTTGTGCTGCTCGTCGACGACGACGAGGCCGAGCCGATCGGCGACGAAGGAATCGTAGATCAGGGCGTGGGTGCCGACGGTGATGGCGCCCCGGCCGCCGAAGAGCTGGTCGAGGACGGGGGCGTCGTCGAGCGGGGAGCGGTCCGACTTTTTCCGGCTGCCGGTGTGGAGGCCGACGGAGACGCCGAGGGGCTCGAGCCAGCGGCGGAGGTTGAGGAAGTGCTGCTCGGCGAGGATCTCGGTGGGGGCCATCAGGGCGGCGTGCTCGCCGCGCTCGACGGCGGAGAGCATGGCGTGGACGGCGACGACGGTCTTGCCCGCGCCGACGTCGCCCTGCAGGAGGCGGTTCATCGGGGTGGGGAGGGCCAGGTCTCCGGCGATCTCCCGCATGACCTTGGATTGGGCCTGGGTCGGCGTGTAGGGAAGGCGGGCGATGAATTCTTCGGCCAGCGAGGAGGTGGGGGCGGCGCGGCGCTTGGTGATGCGGGCGCGGCCCGCGCGACGCTGGGCGAGGACGCATTGCTGGAGGAAGAACTCGTCGTAAACCAGGCGGCGGTGGGCGGCCATCTGCCGCTCGATGGAGGTGGGGAAGTGGGCTTCGGGGAGGGCTTCGCGCAGCGGCATGAAATCGGCGGGGACGGGGTAGAAGTCCTCGATCTCGACGGGGGTCTTTTGGGAGGCGAAGAAGAGGATGCGGCGGAGGACGCGCTGGGAGAGGCCGTCGGTGAGGGCGTAGATCGGGGTGATCCGGTTCAGGTGGATGTGTTCCTCGCCATCGTGCTCGACGATCTCGAACTCGGGGTGGGTCATGGTCCAGCCGCGCTTCCCCTTCTTGAGCTTGCCGAAGAGGAGGAGCTCGACGTCCTTGACCAGAATCTTTTGGAGGTAGTGGACGTTGAACCACATGGCGCGGAGGACCTCGGCGGGGTCTTCGGAGTTCTGCGGGTGGACGACCAGCTCGAAGACGGCTTTGCCGCCGCGCCAGCGGCTCAGCTTGGCGGAGAGGATCTTGCCGTGGAGGGTGACGGCCTCGCCCTCCTGGGCCATCGCCAGGGGGACAAAGCGGGAACGATCCTCGTAGCGGCTGGGGAGGTGGAAGAGGAGGTCGGAACGGCTCTTCAGGCCGAGCTTGCCCAGCAGGTCGATCCGCTGGGGGCCGACGCCGGTGGCGTACATCAGGTCGTTTTCAGACATCGCCGTCGGAGACTTCGGGAGCGGCGGCGCGGAGGGAGGCGGCACCGGCTTCGGCGAAGGTTTTGAAATGGCTCTTGGCGACGCGGGCGAGGCCCTCGGCGCCGTGGGCGGCGTAGAGGCGCTGCGCCATCTGGGAGACCTGGACGGAGGCGCCTTTGGGGAGGATCTGGGCGGGAGCGAGGGATTCGCCGAGGCGCTCCAATTTGATGAGGAATTCGGCGCGGGCGAGGATCGAGGCGGCGGCGACGGCGACGTCGGACTCGGCCTTGGTCCGCTGGACCAGCTCGATCTTCCTGCCCTTTTCCTTCAGCGCGGACTGGAGGACGCGGGCGTCGGCGAATTGATCGGAGATGGCGCGGGGGCAGTGGGGGACGCCGCCCAACAAGGTCTCGATGACGGTGGCGTGGCCCCAGGCGAGGAGGCGGTTGAGGTTGCGGAACCGGAGGTAGAGCTGGTTGTACTTCTCGGGGCCGATGGCGATGACGCTGTGGCGGGCGCCGACGATCTCCTTGACGGTATCGGCCATCGCGCGGGCTTTCTTGTCGCTCTTGATCAGCTTGCTGTCCTTGACCCCGGCCTCGAGGAGGAGGGGGACGGTGGCGCTGTCGACGTAGACGCCCGCGATGACGAGGGGGCCGAAGAAATCGCCCTTGCCGCTCTCGTCGACGCCGATGTGGGGCTGGAACATCTCGGGGTTGTGCACCGCCTCGTAGCCGAGCTTGGCCTCGCCGAGGATCTCGGGTTCGAGGAAGAACTCGATGAACTCGGCGGCGCCCTTGCCCTGGACGAGGAGCTTGCCCGAGAGATAGGCCTGGACGCCGACTTTCTTCAGCTTGTGCTGGGTGCGGAAGTGGCCGTAATCGAGCGGGAGGAACTCGTGGCCCATCTCCTCGAGGCGGGCGCGGAGGGTTGCGGCTTGACCGGCATCGATCTGGAAGGTGAAGCTGGAGGGAGGCATCGGCGAAAGTGCCCTCTTAAAATAAGCGAACATGCCCCGGCACGATAGAAAAAAGAGCGTGGAGACCTCGGCACTGGCGCTGCGGGCCGACCGCCTCCCGGTTCCCATCGATGCGGCCTTGCGGAGGGCTTTTCACCGCGATCTGGCCGCGTGGTATCGGGAGGCGAAGCGCGATCTTCCCTGGCGGCGGACGACCGATCCCTATGCGATCGCGGTTTCGGAGTTCATGCTCCAGCAGACCCAGGTGGCGACGGTGATTCCCTATTACCGGCGCTGGCTCGAACTTTTTCCCACCTGGCAGCGGCTGGCGGAGGCGCCGACCGAGACGGTGGTGAAGGCGTGGGAGGGGCTGGGCTATTATGCGCGGGCGCGGAATTTGCAGAAGCTGGCGCAGGTGGTGGCGGGGCCGCTGGGGGGCATCCTTCCGACCGAGGTGGAGGAATTGCGCAAGCTGCCGGGGATCGGGCCCTATACGGCGGGGGCGATTGCCAGCCTGGCGCTGCGGCGGCGAGCGGCGCTGCTCGACGGGAATGTGATCCGGGTGTTGGCGCGGGTCTTCGCCATCGGCGAGGATGTGGGGGAGCGGGTGACGCAGGAGAAGCTCTGGCGGATCGCGGAAGGGTTATTGCCGCCGGCGGAGGCGTGCGCCGATCACAATTCCTCGCTGATGGAGCTGGGGGCGCTGGTCTGCACGCCGCTCAAGCCCGCCTGCCTGGTCTGCCCGCTGCGGGCGGTCTGCCGCGCGCCCGATCCGGAGACGCTGCCGCGCAAGGCGCCCAAGGTGGTGGAGCGGCTGGTGGAGGAGATCGCGGTGGTGGAGAAGGACGGGCGCTATTGGTGCGAGCCGGGGCCGGAGAAGGGGCGGTTGGCGGGGTTCTGGCGGCTGCCGGCCTTCGATCCGGCGACGATGGAGAAGGGGGAACCTGGGGTGGCGCTGGCCGATTTCCACTATTCGATCACGAAGTACCGGGTCCGCCTCACCGGGTGGAGCGCCCGGTTCAAGCGCGGGGCGGTGCCGAACCCGGCGGGGCGCTGGCTCTCGCGGGCGGAGATGGAGGCGCTGACCATGTCGAGCGCGCAGCGGCGGTTGCGGGACGCCTTGCCCTGAGAGGGGAAACGGTTAATCTCGGATCATGGAAGTTTTGTCGGGACTGCTCTGCGATGCGGCGGAGGATTACAACGGGAAGCTCTGCATCATGGGGGCCTTCGACACGCTGATGTCGGACCATTTTCCGGTCGCCCATCCCCATTGCGCCATCGCGCTGCGGCTCCTCTTCCGGGCCAACGACGAGGGGCGGCACGAATTCGGCCTGCGGATGATCGATTCGGACGGGAACGACATCGTCCCGGAGGTCCGGCCGGTGATCGATGTGAAGCTGCCCGACAATCTCTTTTTCCTCTCGCGGAATCTGGTGCTCAATCTTCAGGGATTGCCGTTCCGGGCGCCGGGGCAGTACTCGATCGACCTGACCATGGACGGCGAGATGGTGGCGCGGATTCCGCTGCAGGTGCTGCAGCTGCCGAGCGGGGGGTTTGTGCAGGGACCGGCGGGGTGAGCTCTCCCCCAGGCGGAGTCAGGGAGGTGCGCCCCGGCTTGGGTTCCGTGAGGAAAGGAATCGGTAGCGGGGCGAATCCTTTTTGGGGGATGTACCGGTGGTGTCGCGCTTTGCGCTCAACCACCGGCTAATGGCTGCGACCCTTCCAGGGTCGAAGAGCGCGGAATCTGTCGCAATTTCGCGCCGGGACTTGGCTGCGGGCTTTACCCGTAGCTCTTGAAGTACTTCTTCTTTTCCTCGACCGGCTCGGGCTGGACGGCGGGGGCTTCGGGCTCGGGGGCCTTGGCGGCCTGGGCTTGAGGTTGAGGCTGGCCGGTGGCGCCGTCGTCCTCGGGTTCGTCGGTGAAGGGGAAGGGCTCGTCGGCGTAGGCGGGGCTCGGCATCATCGAGGGGAGGGTGCCGCCGCTGGCCTCGACGAAGGCGAGGCGCATCTGGGTGACGGAGTTGTCGAGGAGCTTCTGTTCCTGGGCGGAGAGGTTGCCCTTGGTCTTGGCCTGGAGCATTTCCAACTGGTCGATCAGCATCTTGGCCTCGGGGAGCTGGAGCGGAGGGGTATGGCCCTGGGGGCCGGGGAGGCGGCCCAATAGATAAAGGATGTTCTGGGCCTGCATCATCACCAACTGGGCGAAGCGCTGGGCGAGTTCCTGGGCGGGAATCTGGGTTTCGGTCGACATTCTATTCTCAAACTAGGCCGGACTGACGGTGGCGACAACAAATTCTTCTTTGCTGAAGTAGCGGGCGGTCATGGCGTTGACCTCCTCCAGGGTGAGGGCGGTGAGGCGGCGGCGGCGTTCCTCGCCCGCGTCGTGGCCGAGGCCGAGGAGCTCGTCGAGCGCGGAGCCGGCGACGACGCCCGCCGGGTTCTGGGAATCGATCTTTTCCTCGCTGAGGAGCTTGGCGCGGGCGCGCTCGAACTCGGGGGCGGTGAGGCCGCCGCCGGCGAGCTTGAAGATCTCCTCGAGCATGGCGGCCTCGACGTCGCGGCGCTTCTTCGGGTCCGTACCCGCATAGAAGACGAAGTAGCCGGCGGCGCTGCCGACGAAGCGGGCGGCGCTGACGAAGTAGGCCAGGCCGAGCTGTTCGCGGATGCGGATGAAGAGGCGGGTGCCAAGATCGGAGAGGGCCTCGCCGAGGACGGTGAGCGGGACTTGATCGGGGTGGGCGAGGGCCACGGTGGGGAAGGCGATCTGGAGGACGGCCTGTTCCTTGGGGGTGGTCTTCTCGAGGCGGATCGGCTGGGAGAGATCGATCTGCGGGAGGGCGGGCTCGGCGAAGGGCTGTTGGCGACGGGCGAGGGAAGAGGTCCGCTGGCGGACGAGCTCCTGCCATTGGGCGGGCTCGATCGGGCCGGTGGCTCCGAGGACGAGCTGGTTCTGCTGGAAGGTATCGGCGATGAAGCCGGCGGCATCGTCCCAGGTGAGGGCGGAGATGGAGGCGGCGGTGCCGAGGGCGCTGTGGGCGTAGGGGTGGCCGGGGTAGAGGGCGCCGCGCACGAGATCGCGGGCCTGGGCCATCGGCTGGTCCTGCTCGAGGGCAATGGCGGCGAGGTGCTTCCGCTTTTCGGTCTCGAGCTCGCGTTCGTCGAACTTGCTCTGGGTGAGGACGTCGAGGAAGAGGTCGAGGCCGCGCTCCCAATCCTGGCTGAGGAGCTCGAGGTGGAGGCTGGCGCTGTTGTTGCCCGAATCGGAGGAGAGGGAGCCGCCGAGTTCCTCGATCTGGCTGGCTATTTCCTCGGCGCTGCGGGTGGCGGTGCCCTTCATGAGGAGCTGGCTGGCGAGGCGGCAGAGGCCGGCTTGGCCCGGGGGCTCGTGGAGGAGGCCGCCGGGGAGGGTGGCGCGGAAGGTGAAGAGGGGGAGCCGCTCGCTGCGCAGGTAGAGGGTGCGGAGCGGATCGAGGGCGGTGAGTTTTTCCGGCAGGGGGACGCCGCTCCCGGCGATCTGGGCGGAGGGGACGGCCTCGGCGGCGACGGCCTCGGGGATGAGGGTGACTTCGTTCTCGGTGGCCGAAATCAGGTAGCGGTGGGCGGCCTCGACGACTTCGTCCAAGGTGACCTGCTGGAGGCGGTGGTAGACGGTCTGGTTGAAGTAGGGATCGCGGGCGGTCTGCCAGCCGCTGCCGATGATGGCAGCCTTGCCCGACATGGTCTTGAGCTGGTGGACCTGCTGGGTGGCGCAGAGGCGCTGGGCCCGCTCGAGGGCGCCGTCGGTGGGAGGGGCGGAGGTGAATTTCTCCAGTTCCTCGCGGATGCGGTCGGTGAGGCGCTCGAGGTTGTGGGGGGCGCAGCGGGCATCGACGCCGAAGAGGCCGATCCGGCCCGGGGCGTAGGCGAAGGCGTCGACCTCCTCGGCCAGGCCCTCGCGCTCGACCAGGAGCTGGTGGAGGAGGGAGCTGCGGCCTCCGCCGAGGATGACGCTGAGGATCTGCAGGGCGGGGACGTCGTGGTGGTGGATGCCGGGAATGGGATGGAGCAGGCAGAGCCGGGAGATATCGGTGGGGAAGCGGCGCCGGGCGGAGCGGCGGGACTGCTGGGCGGGCTCGTCCGGGATGAGGATGTCCGGGAGGAAGCGGCGGGGCTCGTCCTTCCAGAGGCGGGCGGCCTCGGCGGCGACGGCGGGGCCATCGACGGCGCCGCAGACGACGAGGGTGAGGTTCTGCGGGGCGTAGCGCTCGCGGTAGTAGGAGACGACGTCGTCCCGGGTGACCCGGTTGAAGAGATCGAGGTGGCCGATGACCGGGAAGCGGTAGGGATGGGTGGTGAAGGCGGTGCGGAAGGCGAGCTTGGTGAGGACGGAATCGGGATTGTCGTCCCCCATGGCGAACTCGCGCCGGATGACTTCCTTCTCGGGCTCGAATTCCTCGGCGGGGATGAGGGAGTGCTGGACGGCATCGGTGAGGATGGCCAAGGCCTTTTCCCAATTCTCGGCGGGGAGATCGATGTGGTAGACGGTGCGATCGAAGGAGGTGTAGGCGTTGAGGTGGCCGCCGAGGTCCTGGATCTCCTGGGCCATGCCGGAATTGCCCCGGCTGGGCGTCCCCTTGAAAAGGAGATGCTCGAGGAGGTGGGAGATGCCCGCGCCGAGCCAGCGGCCTTCGTGGATGCTGCCGGTGGCGCACCAATATTGGATCGAGACCACCGGGGCGGTGGTATCGTGGGCGACGAGGACCTGCAGGCCGTTATCGAGCTCGGCGTTGTGGACGCGGGGGAAGAGAGAGGCGCCCGCCGGTTGCGAGGGGAGGCGGGAACCCGCCGTCAGGGAGGAAGCGGAAGACGAAGGCATAAGGAGGAGGAGGAGGGAGGGCCTGGCGTTCCGAATGGACGAGGGAACGCGGCGGTGACAGGTCGAGGCGGGCCGGGAACGATCCCGATCAGGCCTGGGAGGTGCCCGATTTCTTGGCGGCCTTGATTGCCTTGACGGGCTTGGCGTTGGCGGGCTTGTTCTTGCGGGGGGCCCGGGGACGGGTGGCCGAGGCGGGGGTGAGCTCGGTGGCCGATCCGATGGGACGGAAGGGCTTCACGAAGGCCTCATGGAAGCTGAAGCCGCCCTTGAAATCGTTGAGGGAATCGGTGTCGGTCTTGCCGAGGACTCCGTGTTTGACCAGGTTGAAGACGACTTCGCCGAAGTCCTCGCACTTCTTGATGCCCCATTCGTTGAGGACCGACTTGGTCATCGGGCCGAATTCGCTCAGGGCATATTCGCGGAGGCCGTCGAGGAGCTCGCCTCCGGTGACGTGGCTCTTGGGGCCGACGCCGGCGCGCTTCAGGTATTTCAGGGTGTGGTCGAGACCCTCGCGGACGAAGGTATAGCATTCGTTGCTGTAGCGGTCGTCGGCGTCGCAAATTTCCTGAATTACTTCGGCAAAGTCCCGTTTCGGCATATTTTGCTAGTTACTCTTTGTTCTCCAGAGGGGTCTGGCTGGGCATCGGATGCCCGTTTCTAATAGCATGGACGATGCCACCCAGCAAAAGGATCGCAAGTACAAACAGGACGAAGGCCTGTTCCCGGCGGGTCATCCAGAGGTTAAGCTTCTTCACGGGAAGGAGTTAGGATGGCTCTAAGGGGGATTGCCTAGGGCGGTTCCGCCGGTTTATTTGACCACGAAGCTGATCAGTTTTTTAGGGACGAAAATGACCTTGAGGACTTCTTTGCCGTCCAGCCAGGGACGAACTGTCTCTTCGGCGCGGGCGGCGGCCTCGACGGCGTCCTTGTCGGCAGTGACGGGGACGGTGACTTTGCCACGGACCTTGCCGTTGACCTGGACGACGATCTCGACCTCGGAGCGCTCCAGGTATTTGGCCTCGGCCCGGGGCCAGGGGAAGGTGGACAGGGACTCGGAGGGGCCGTGGCCATGACCTAATCGTTCCCATAATTCCTCGGCGATGTGGGGGGCGAAGGGGGCGAGGAGGACGACGAGGGTCTCGACGACGGAGCGGGGGCGCTCCTCTTCCTTGGTCAAGTCGTTGACCAAGATCATCATTTGAGAAATCGCGGTATTGAACTGGAGCCGTTCCAGGTCGTCGGTGACTTTCTTGATGGTCTCGTGGAGGCGGCGGAGGAGGGCCTCGGAGGGGGCGCTGGCGACCAAACGGGGGTGGGCAACCCAGGCGCCGGTCTGGTCCTCCTCGGCGACCAGGCGCCAGACGCGGCCCAGGAAGCGGTAGAGCCCCTCGACGCCCTGGCTCGACCACGGCTTCATCTGTTCCAAGGGGCCGAGGAACATCTCGAAGAGGCGGACCGAATCGGCGCCGTATTCGGCGACGATCTCGTCGGGGTTGACGACGTTGCCGATCGATTTCGACATCTTCTGGTTGTCCTCGCCGAGGATGAGTCCCTGGTTGACCAGCTTGTGGAACGGCTCCGGAGTGGAAACGATGCCGATGTCGAAGAGGACCTTGTGCCAGAAGCGGGCGTAGAGGAGGTGGAGGACGGCGTGCTCGGCGCCGCCGATGTAGAGATCGACGCCGTGCTCGCCCATCCAGTAGGCCTCGGCTTCCTTGGAGAGCGGAGCCGAGGGATTTTCGGGATCGCAGAAGCGGAGGTAGTACCAGCAGGAGCCGCCCCACTGGGGCATGGTGTTGGTCTCGCGGAGGGAGCCGTCGGGGAGCTCGAGCCACTCCTTGGCCTTGGAGAGGGGGGCGCGGCCATCGGGGCTCGGCTTGAAGTCGGCGAGCTCGGGGAGGGTGAGCGGGAGGTCGCTCTCGTCGAGGGCGCGGTGGGCGCCCTCTTTCCACACAATGGGAAACGGCTCGCCCCAATAGCGCTGGCGGGAGAAGAGCCAGTCGCGCAGCTTGTATTGGACGGTGCCTTTGCCGAGTTGCTTTTCCTCGAGCCAGGCGGTGATTTTCTTTTTGGCCTCGGCGGTGGGGAGACCGTCGAGGAAGGCGGAGTGGATGGCGATGCCTTCGCCGCTGAAGCAACCTTCGGGTTTCTTTTCGCCGTTGGCGGGTTGGACGACTTCGAGGATCGGGAGGCCGAACTGGACGGCGAATTCGTGGTCGCGCTCGTCGTGGGCGGGGACGGCCATGATCGCGCCGGTGCCGTAGCTGGCCAGGACGTAGTCGGCGATCCAGATGGGGACGGGCTGGTTGTTGACCGGGTTGACGGCGTAGCCGCCGGTGAAGACGCCGGTCTTGGTCTTGGCGAGGTCGGTCCGCTCGAGGTCGCTCTTGGCGGAGATGGCGGTGCGGTATTTCTCGACGGCGGCGCGCTGGTCGGGGGTGGTGACATCGTCGACCCGGGCGTGCTCGGGGGCGAGGACGAGGTAGGTGGCGCCGAAGAGGGTATCGGGGCGGGTGGTGAAGACCTTGATCGCGCCCTCGTCCTGGTT
>FSXI01000308.1_pt1 | contig 11286 bp, 8 predicted proteins | sample 1638251 | NCBI WGS metagenome assembly FSXI01 (sample SAMEA3914788, study PRJEB12502) | metagenome | biome: forest; material: soil | place: Canada | collected 2011-07-03 | depth 0.1 m | reverse complement strand
GCCGAGGAGTTCCCACATCTGGGCGAATTGGAGGCCGAGGAGTTGGCCGAAGAGGGGGCCGACGCTGACGTTGGTGTAGAAATCGCCCCGGCGGCCGACCGGGACGGGCTCGTCCCGCCGGTAGTAGCCGAGGGTGGGGTGGTAGAGGGCGGCCTCCATGAAGGCGCGGAAGGGGAGGGGGCCTTGGGCGGCGATGTTCTCGCGCAGCCAGGCTGTCAGCGCCTCGGTCCGTTCCATCGCCCGAGAGTAACCGGCGGTGTTCCCGGGTAAACAGAATTGCGCGGCACGGATGATCCCCTATGGTTCGTGCAATGGATACTCTCCCGCCGCTGGTTCCGAAGGAAGGCCTTTTCACGCTCCACTTGTTCTATCAGTTGAACCGGAGCGGGTGGGAATCGTTCTCCGATGTGGAACGGGCCCGGGGGCTGGAACAACTGCGCACGGTAGTGGAGGAGGCGCGCCGGGAGCCGGGGTTCCAGATCCTTGCGATCGCGCTGATCGCCCGGGCCGATCTCGGGTTCCTCCTCATCGGGCCGGAGCTTCATTTCCTGCAGACGATCGAGAAGAAATTGGCCCGGGCCCTGGGGACCGACATCCTGGTGCCGATCTTCAACTTTTTCTCGCTGACGGAGCGTTCCGAATACACCACCACGGAGGAGGAATACGGCGAGGAGCTCCGGGTCAAGGAGGGGATCGATCCGGCCAGTCCCGATTTCGCGGCCAAGCTGGAGGTTTTCCGCCAGCGGATCGCCCATTACACCCACGACCGGCTCAATCCGAAGATTCCCGATTGGGAGTTCTTCGCCTTTTACCCGATGTCGAAGCGGCGGGCGGTGGGGCAGAATTGGTATGCGCTCGACCATGCCCGGCGCAAGGAGCTGATGAAGGGGCACGCCACCGTGGGGCGGCGGTACAGCGGGAAGATCCTCCAGATCATCACCGGGGCGACGGGGCTCGACGATTGGGAGTGGGGGGTGACGCTCTTCGCCCACGATCCGGCGGAGGTGAAGGCGATCGTCTACGAGATGCGCTTCGACGAGGTGACGGCGCAGTATGCGGAGTTCGGGGAGTTCTTCACGGGGGTGCCGCTGCCGCTGGAGGCGTTGTTCGTCCGGCTGGGGCTGGCGTAGGCGGCACGCGCTCTCTTTCGATCCGCCAAATGAACGCGCCGAACTCGCCCTTGGTAGCCGTCGCGATTCCCTGCTTCAACCAGAGCAAGTTTCTCTTCGACTGCCTCAATTCCCTGCTCGCCCAGAGCGAGGAGCGGTGGGAGGCGGTGGTGGTCGACGACTGCTCGACGGAGGGGGATGCCGCCGCCATCGTGGCGGGGTATGGGGACCCGCGCATCCGATCGATCCGCCATGGGGAGAACCGGGGCTTGTCCGCCGCCCGCAACACCGCCATCGCGGCTTCTGCGGCTCCCTATGTCCTGCCGCTCGATAGCGACGATTTTCTCGATCCCGAGTTTTTGCGGGCGACGCTGGAAATCATGCTCCACGATAAGGAGTGCGATTGTGTTTTCACCCATCTGCAGCTGGTCGGCAGTTCCCATGACCGCTGGAGCCTGACGGCGGGGACGGACGACGAGATGGCCGTCTCCCAGTGGGCGCCCGGTCCGGGGACGTTGATGCGGAGGGCGGTCTGGGAACGGGCGGGGGGCTATTGCGAGGCGCCCGAATTGCGGGCCGGGGAGGAGGACTGGGACTTCCATATCGCCGCCCTCGAGAGCGGCGCCCGTTATCGGACGGTGCCGCGTCCCCTCTATTTTTATCGGCGGCACGGCGGTTCGCTCAGCGTGACCAAGATGCGGAGGGAGAATTGGAAGATCCTCCAGTTCATCATCGGACGGCATCCGGTTTTCTTCGCCAGCCGCTGGCGGCGGCGGCGCTTCCTCAGCAACGGGTATGTGAAGGGCGCCGAGGTCCTCCGGATGGAGGGCAAGCGGCTGCAGGCGGGGGTGATGACGCTGCGGGCCGCCTGGTGCCGTCCGCCTTATGGGGCGGAACTGGCCCGCTCGCTCGCCCGCTCGCTGGCCGGAAAGTTGCGGCGGGCGCTGCGGGAAACGATCCGGGGAAGGGGGCGTCGGGCGGCGGCTTCTCCCGTGACGGAAAAGATGGCGGTGACCCGGGAGTTCTGGGAGGAGCGGGCGGCGCAGGTCCATTTCGCCTACGGCCATCATTCTTACGATTATCGGTTGCTGGGGGAGCTGCTGCGCAAGTTCCGGCCCGGCACCCTCCTGGAGATCGGTTGCGGCAGCGGCCGGTTGCTGCCGGTCTATCTCGACGCGGGGATCGGCGATATCGAGATGGAGGACATCTCGCTCAACGCGCTCGAATTATGCCGCCGCCGCTTTGCCTATCAAAAGGGGATCCGTTATTCCCATCGGCCGGACGGCCTGTTCGCCCGGACGGAGCCGGTCGATCTGACGGTGTGCAATCGGGTTCTGCAAACATTGGAGGAGGCTGAACTGCGGACGCTTCTCCGCCAGGTGTGCGGAGTGACGAAATACTTCTATCTCAATGAATTGACCGATACGCAGCAAGGGGGAGGAGGGCCTTTCAGCATCGGCCGGGATTATGATCGACTATTGGGGGAGTTCGGCATGGAATGCCTCGAACGGGGAACGGTTTTGCCCGACCAAGGAGAGATTCAATATTGGTTTCTTTTCGGACAGGCTTCCAGGCCGGTTTCGGGGCCTGCGGGTCGGGTCGTTCCCTCGGCATAAATTTATGGCAGGCGGCAAGACGAAGCGGAAAAACGGGAGAAAGGCTTCGGGTGCGGATAAGACGACGAAGGGGAGGGCGAAGGGAGCGGCGAGGGGGCTGCGCGCCGTGATCCTGGCGGGGGGCAAGGGGGTGCGGCTCCGGCCCTTCACGGTCAATTTCCCGAAGCCGCTGGTGCCGCTGGGGGAACGGCCGGTGGTCGAGATCCTCATGCAGCGGCTGATCAACTTCGGCGTCACCGATATCACGCTGACGCTGGGCCATCTCGCCGAGCTGGTGAAGGCCTATTTCCATCACCGCAGCCAGTTCGCCGACCAGCTGAAGCTCCGCTACATCGAGGAGAAGGTGCCGACCGGCACCGCCGGATCGCTCGCCTTCGTCCCCGGGCTCCGCGAGACCTTCCTGGTGATGAACGCCGACCTCCTGACCGACATCGACCTGCATGCCCTGGTCGCCTTTCACCGCAGGGAGGGGGCGGCGCTGACCATCGCCACCCATCGCCGCCACATCAAGATCGACCTGGGGGTGCTCCAGTTCGACGGGCAATCCCGCGTCACCGGCTACCAGGAGAAGCCGGAGCAGAGCTACCACGTCAGCATGGGGATCTACGTCTACGAGCCGCGCGTGCTCCAGCAGATCCCGGCGGGCGAATACCTCGATTTTCCCCACCTGGTCCTCAAGCTGATCGCGGCGGGGGAGAAGGTGAGCGCCTTCCAGACCGATTGCCTCTGGCTCGACATCGGACGGCCCGACGATTACGCCCGCGCCCAGGAACTCTTCGCCGAAAAGAAGGAAGCCTTTGAGAAGCTGTGAAAAAAGTCATGATGGGCTGCACCGGAACCCTGGAGGTTCCGGCCCTACGGGTTGGGCCGCTTTTGGCTTTGGGCTTTGTTGCTCGCTTCTCACGTATCTTCCTATTGATATGCTCGTCGCTCGCGTCGCGCCCAAAGCCAAAGTCGGCTCCAATCCAGCCGCATCCTGACTTTCTTCACAGCTTCTGAACATGTCTGACGCCCCCCTCTGGAAGATTCCCCTCAGCGATCTCGATTACGGCCCGGAGGAGGCGGCGGCGGTGCAGCGGGTCGTCGCCGGCAAGTGGCTCTCGATGGGGCCGGAGGTGCAGGCCTTCGAGGGGGAATTCGCCGCCATGCAGGGGGCCGCGCACGCGCTGGCGGTCTCCAACGCCACGGCGGGGCTCCATCTGGCGTTGCTGGCGCTCGGCATCGGGCCGGGCGACGAGGTGATCCAGCCCGCGCTCAATTTCGTGGCGGCGGCCAACATGACGGTGGCGGCGGGAGCGACCCCGGTCTTCGGCGACATCGTCTCCCTTTCCGAGCCGACCCTCGACCCCGCCGAGGCGGAGCGGCTGATCACCCCCCGGACCAAGGCGATCGTGGTGATGCACTACGGCGGCGATTTCTGCCGGATGGCCGAATTCGCCGATCTCTGCCGCCGCCGGGGCATCGCCCTGATCGAGGACGCCTGCCATGCGGTCGGCGCCGCCTATCACGATCCGCAGGGCCGCCCGCCCCACGGGATCGTCGCGGGGAGCATGGGGGACATCGGGGTCTTCTCCTTTTTCGCCAACAAGAATCTCTCGACCGGGGAGGGGGGGATGGTGGTGACGCAGCGGGACGACCTGGCCCAGCGGCTCCGCCTGCTCCGCTCCCACGGGATGACCTCGCTGACCTGGGACCGCCATAAGGGCCATGCCCAATCCTACGAGGTGGTCCTCAACGGGTACAATTACCGCCTCGACGAGCTTCACGCCGCGCTGGGGCGGGCCCAGCTGGCGAAGCTGGAGCGGAACAACCGGCGGCGGCGGGCCCTGCGCGCGCTCTATTTCCAGCGGCTCCGCCCTCTGGCCATGGAGGGGTGGACGCTGCCCTTTGACGGGGCGCCGGGGGAACCCTCCGGCTATCTGCTGGTCGCCGTCGCCCCCGATCCCGAGGCGCGGGCGCGGGCGGCGCAGGCTCTCCGCGAGGCCAGGATCCAGAGCAGCCTCCATTATCCGTGCGTCTCCGATTTCGAGGCGTTCCGGCGCTGGCGGAGCGAGGAGGTGCCGAGGACGCGCCGGTTCTGCGCCGGCATCCTCACCCTCCCTCTTTTCTCGACGATGACGGAGGAGATGGTCGAGACGGTTTCGGCGACCGTGATCGAGGCCGCGGCCTCCACCGCCTGAATTTTTTCTTCCCATCGTGAAAGTCCTCATGGCCGGGCCGTTTTCGGTCCATACCACGCGGCAGGTCGATTGGATGCTCGACCGGGGGCAGGAGGTGGTCCTGATCAGCGACCGCGACATCCATCCCGAAGGGCGGAAGCATTACCGCTTCATTCATCAGCCGGTGGTGCGCGGGGCCCGCTTTTGCCGCTGGCTCCTGCCGAAACGGTGGGCCGAGGGGATTCTCGAAGGGCTGCACATCGTGCAGTATCGCTTCTGGCTGGCGGTGGTCCGGCCCGAGGTGGTCCATGTGAATTGGGTCGACGAGATCGCCTATTACCTGGCGCGGGCCGGGGCTTGGCCTCTCCTGCTGACGATCTGGGGGAGCGACGTCAACCGCTTCTTCCAACCCGATTTCGAGGTTCGTCGCTGGCGCTATGTCGTCGGGGCTCTGGCCCGCGCGACCCTCGTGATCGCCGACGCGCGGGACATGATCGCAAAGTGCGCCCTGCTGACGGGAAAGACGGTGCGGGTCGAGATGTTGGCCCTGGGAATCGACACGGGGCTCTTCCGTCCCGGCCATGGGGAGAACGTGCCGCAATGGCGCCGCAGCCTGGCGATTCCCGATGGGGCGAAGGTGGTGGTCTCGATCCGGGCGCTCGATCACATCTACGGCCATGACCTGATTTTGAGCGCCTTCGCCCGGGCGCTCCCCGAGATCGGCGGGAACGCGGTGCTGCTCTATCGGCGCTATAATCCCGATGAGAAGGGGGAGTGCGAGCGCCAGCTGCGCCGGCGGGCGGAGGAGCTGGGCATTCTCGACCGGGTCCGCTGGATGGATTCGGTCCCTTATGCGCGGCTGCCCGAGATCTATGCGCTGGCCGATCTGGTGGTCAATTATCCCGAGATCGATGCCTTTCCGGTCAGCTTCATCGAGGCGGCCGCCTGCGGGCGTCCGGTGCTCACGGGGCGGAATGCGGCGTATGAGGGGACCTTTGCCGAGGAGTTTTTCCGGATGGTGCCGCCGAACGATGTCCCGGCGCTGGCCGGGGCGCTGGCCGATGAGCTGGCCCACGGGACGATGGCCGCCTCGCCCTGGATCGGGGAGGCGCGGAGGCGGATGGAAGCGGAGTTCGATCAGACGGTTTCCGCCGAAAGACTCCTCGCTCTTTATCGGGAAGCGGCAGACATCGTGTCGCGGAAATAGGGCGAGATCGCTTCCGCGAAGCGTGCGCGAGGGCTCTTTTGCGTCGTATTGACGCTATCATGCAATTTGAACGGGCTCCGGAGTGGCGAACGATCTTTTGCACGATGGCGAAGCCGGCATCTCGGAGGACTCTCCTTTCAACCTCTTGCAGAAAAGCAGGTTGCATCATGCAGTGCCTGCTGGGCACGGGGCCTGCGCACTTGGCTCCAACTTAACCAAAAGGGACGAGCTGGGCCGAGGTGACGAGGGCCGGGCGCTTCCCAAGGATTTCTTGAGCCATGCCGGGTCCGAAACATTCTCTCCCAGCGCGGTTGCCTGCCTTCCTCATCGGGGTGCTCGCCGGGGGGGTATCGATCGCGGCCTTTCTCCTGCATCGCTTTCCGGGTCGGCAGGTCATCGAGGTCGAGTCGCCTTCGGTCTCGGCTTCCCATGCGCAAGCGCCTCTGCCCTTGGCGGATCGCGATGTCGATAAACGGGTGGAAAAGCTCCTGGCCGCCATGTCCCTCAAACAAAAGATCGGCCAGCTTTCCCAATATTCCTACGGGGTGATCTCGGGGCCGGGGACGGGGCGGGAAAACATCGATGCGATGATTCTCCAGGGAGAGGCCGGATCGATTTTCAACATGGTCGGAGCGAATCTCACCAACCGGTATCAGAAGCTGGCGGTGGAACGGAGCGCGCTGCACATCCCGCTCCTCTTCGGCTTCGATGTCATCCACGGGGAGCGGACGATCTTTCCGGTGCCGCTGGCGCTGGCCTCGAGTTTCGATCCCCCGCTGATCGAGCAGGTTTCCCGGGTGGCGGGGAGGGAGGCGACGGAGGACGGCATCCGCTGGGTCTTTTCCCCGATGGTCGACATTGCCCGGGATGCCCGCTGGGGGCGGATCACCGAAGGGGCGGGCGAGGACACCTATCTCGGCTCGGCGTTGGCCCGCGCCTATGTGCGGGGGTATCAGGGCGATAAGTTGAGCGATCCGGACTCGGTGGCCGCCTGCGTGAAGCATTTCGCCGGATACGGCGCGCCCAATGCGGGGCGGGAGTACAACACGGTCGACATGTCGGAGTTGACGCTCCGCCAGGTCTATCTGCCGCCCTACAAGGCGGCGGTCGATGCGGGGGCGGCCACGGTGATGAGCGCGTTGAACCCGCTCAACGGCATTCCCTCGACGGCGAATCCGTTCCTGTTGACGAAGATTCTCCGGCAGGAGTGGGGCTTCGGCGGGTTCGTGGTCTGCGATTACGACGGGGTCAGCGAATTGATCAATCACGGGATCGCCGCGACCGAATCGATCGCCTCGCTCAAGGCGATTTCCTCCGGGGTCGACATGGATATGGAGAGCGATCTCTACCGGACCTCGCTGGGCGGGCTGGTCCGGGACGGAGCCTTGCCGGAGGCGACGCTGGACGAGGCGGTCCGGCGGGTGTTGCGGGTCAAGTTCGCGCTGGGCCTCTTCGACCATCCCTATGCCAAAGTCGGGAAGCCCTATGTGGCCACGCCGGAGAAGCGGGCGCTGGCCCGCAAGGCGGCGGAGGAGGCGATCGTCCTGCTCAAGAACGGCAATGCCTTCCCCTATGCGCCCGCGATCCTGCCGCTCGACAAGAAGACGCCCTCGATCGCGTTGATCGGGCCGCTGGCCGATTCGCAGGTCGACATGCTCGGCTCATGGCCGGCGGCGGGCGATGCCGATGATGCGGTGACGCTGCGGACGGCGCTGCAGGCCCGCTGCGATGCCGCCAAGGGCAAACTTTTCTACGCGAAGGGGACCGATATCCTCACCGATTCGGAAGCCGGTTTCGACGAGGCGGTGGCGGCGGCGCGGCAGGCGGCGGTGGTGGTGCTGGCCCTGGGCGAATCGGGTTCGCAGATGACGGGCGAGTCGTCGTCGGTCACCCGCCTCGACCTGCCGGGCAACCAGGAGAAGCTGTTGGAGACGATCGCGCGGCTCGACAAGCCGACGGTGCTGGTGCTTTTCGACGGCCGCCCGCTGGCGATCAAATGGGCGGCGGCCCATGTGCCGGCGATCGTCGAGGCGTGGTATCCCGGGATCGAGGCGGGGCCGGCGGTGGCCGACATCCTCTTCGGCGACGCCAATCCGAGCGGGAAGCTGCCGGTCACCTTTCCCCGGGCGGTCGGGCAGGAGCCGCTCTTCTACAACCAGCTGCCCACCGGGCGGCCCGCCGGGGATGTCGACCTCAGCCATCCGCCGACCAGCCCCGCCGACAAATACTTTTCCCGCTATATCGACGAGACCAACGCGCCGCTCTTTCCCTTCGGCTACGGGCTTTCCTATACCGAGTTCGCCTATTCCAACGTCGCGCCGAGCCAGGCCCAGATCTCCGCGCGGACGCTCTCCCAGCCGGACAAGACGGGCCTGGGAACGCTCACCGGGCCGTCCAACAAGATCCGCGTCAGCGCGGAGGTGCGGAATACGGGGGTGGTGCCCGGGGTCGAGGTGGTGCAGCTCTATGTGCGGAATCTGGGCGGGAGCGTGGAGGAGCCGGTGCGCGAGCTGAAGGGATTCCAGCGGGTGGAGCTGAAGCCGGGGGAGACGAAACGGATCGAGTTCTCCCTCGGTTTCGACGAGCTGGCCCATTACGACTGGGATCTGCAGCAGGTGGTCGAGCCGAGCACCTATCAGGTGTGGATCGGCGGCAATTCGGAGGCGGAGCAGCGAACCCAATTCGAGGTGACTCCCTAGGTCCTTTAAATTTTATGCGTCTCCATCTGGTTCTGGCCCTGGTCACCGCGCTCTTGTTGGCGCTGACGCTCCGTTCGAGCGAACGGCACCGCTTCACCTTTGCCCGGGTGCAGGGGTTGGCCGCGCGGGAGGCGGCGGGAAAATATGTCCCGAGCGCCGAGGCGCTGCCGCCGCAGCTGGCCAACCTGACGCCGCCGCAGGAGGCGGGGATTTTCTGGAAGGACGCCTATCGCCTCTGGCGGGACAAAGGGCTCCCCTTCCAGGTCGATTTTTATCATGTGAGCCGGAGTTTCCCGACCGGGCCGAGCATCCATACGGTCGACAACCGGGGGAGCCATCTGCTCGCCTATTCGCCGCTCTTTTTCAATTTCCTCAATCTCTCCTTCAATCCTCCGCTGCCCTCGACGCTTCCCTACGCGGGCTTCTATCTCCGCTATCCGATCAACAAGCCCGATTCTCTCGACGGCTTTTTCTCGGTGCTGGGGGCGAGCTATTTCCGGGTGCTGGCCAAGGACCAGGTCTACGGGCTGACGGCGCGGGGGGTGGCGGTCAATTCGGGGATCGAGGGGCAGGCGGAGGAGTTTCCCGCCTTCACCGATTGGTGGCTGCAGCAGCCGGCGCCGCGCGCCACCGAGATGGTGCTCGACGCGTTGCTGGACAGCCCGAGCATGACCGGGGCCTATGAGTTCAAGATCCGGCCCGGCGCGCAGACCTCGGTCGACGTCCATGTGACGCTCTTCCTGCGGCAGGCGGTGAAGCGGATCGGGATCGCCCCGTTTTCGAGCATGTATCTCTACGGGGAGAATGCGCCCGATCACTTCGGGGACGATGTCCATCCGGAGATCCACGATTCGGACGGGGTGCTTTTGAACACGGGGAAGGGGGAGTGGATCTGGCGGCCGTTGCAGCAGACGCCTTTTCTGCAGAATTATCTCTTACCGGACGACAATCCCAAGGGGTTCGGGCTGCTGCAGCGCGACCGCGATTTCCAGCATTATCAGGATCTGGAGAAGAAGTATAACGTCCGGCCCAGCGTCTGGGTGACGCCGCATGGGAATTGGGGGAAGGGGGTGGTCGAGTTGATCCAGGCGAACAGCAACAATATGAACACGGACAATGTGGTCCTCTTCTGGCAGCCCGATCCGCTGCCCAAGGCGGGCGACCGGCTCGACTTCGATTACACCATTGATTTCTATATGAACGACGCGGCGCGGCCGCCGTTGGCCTTCAATACGGCGACGTTGATCAACAAGCTCCCGCCGCTGCCCGGTGTGCCGAATCCGGGGGGGACGGTGCCGGTGCAGTTCCTGGTCGATTTCGCGGGCAACGGTATCGAGGGGATTTCGCCGGCCACGCCGCCCCGGCTCGATTTGGTCTGCGATCCTCCGTCGACTCCGATCCGCGATGTCCGCGTCGAGAAGAACGGCTATGACAAATCGTGGCGGGTCACCTTCACGCTGGTTCCGCTCAAGCACTACCAACCGACCGAGCTTCATTGCCGCCTGATGCGCGGCGACGTTCCCGTGACCGAAACCTGGAACTATACCTGGCACCAATGAAGGTTCCGGAGATATCAGCCTTGGAGAGGGAGCGGCTGGCCTGGAATCAGGCCCATGACCGGCTCTTTCATTTTCTGGAGACGTTCGGGATCGAGGATCGTTCCCGTCTTTTCCGGCTGGTCCTGGCGATCCTCGACGAGGCGCGGGAGCGGCAGCGGCGGAATCCCGGGCTCGAGCCGACCGCCGTGGCCGCCGAGCTGATCAGCGGAGGGATCGCGGGGTGGCTGGCGGAGAATCTCGGCGAGGCGGAGGGGGGCGATTCCGAGGTGTTGCGGCGCGGGTATGTGGCGCTGCTGCTGAGCCCGAGGTTCCGGGCCGATCGCTCGGCATTTCTCGAGGCGGGGTTGCCGCCCGATTTCCGGCAATCGCTGCGGCACGCCCTCCTGGTGACGGGGCCCGATCTCGATGTCTCCAGCATGACGCCCCGCCCGATCGATTACGGGCCGATGCTCGGGCTGGCGCGGGAGACCTGGCATCGCTGGGAGAAGAAGACGGTGGTGACGGCGCTGCTCCTCTGGGGCGGGATTTATCTGGTCCTTTACGAATGGCTTTCCCAATTCCTATGAATGCCACCCGCATCGCGGAGGTGGCGGCTCCCCGCCGCACGCTCTTCACCGGCCTCTCCATTCTGCTAACGGTGTCGGGGGTGCTCTTGTTGCTCGGCGGGTACGTGGGGCAGCCGCTGTTCTGGGGGGATTACGTTCTCATCGCGCTGTTTCCGCTTCTCTTCGGCCAGCTCTCGGCGGGGTTCGTCCTGGCGGTCTTCGGGTTCTACGACGAGCTGCGGAGAGGGGACCCGCACCATTTGATGCGGGCTGGATGGCGGGAAACCGAGGAATCGATCCCGCTGGCGGCGACGGCGATCGTGGTGCCGATTTTCAACGAGGAGGTGGGGCGGGTGGCCAAGGGAATCGCCAATATCTGGCGCAGCCTGGAG
>FSXI01000292.1_pt1 | contig 11286 bp, 8 predicted proteins | sample 1638251 | NCBI WGS metagenome assembly FSXI01 (sample SAMEA3914788, study PRJEB12502) | metagenome | biome: forest; material: soil | place: Canada | collected 2011-07-03 | depth 0.1 m | reverse complement strand
CCGGGACCCGCAGCCCCAGCCCCTGCCCGAGAACCGCCCGGAGACCCCCCGGATCGATCCCCAGCCCATTCCGATCTCCACCACCGTCTCCAATGACAGCGCCAGCGAAGAGATCCGCCGCGCGGAAGTCGTGACGGATTAAGCGAGCAAGTCGATTTTGCCGGCAGGCGTCAGAGCTTGTCCTGAACCCTTCTTGAAACGGCAACGCCGTTTCCTCCCATAGCCCAGGGGTGGCCGCAGGCCTCCCCTGGGAAAAGGATTTAAATCATTGCGCCCGCAACCAGCTCCTCTCACCCTTGACCCAGGCCGGGCGCCAAAGATGGATTACACGCTCTGGACAGCTTGAATGATGGACGAATGGCTTTACGAAAACGGGTGGATGCTCTTCGTGGGAATGGGCGCCATGGCCGCCCTGATCGGCATCTTCAACGGATTCAAATACCTCCGTTGCCGAAAATTCTCGACCACGACAGGAGTGGTGGAATCGACCCGGACCAAGGCTCAATGGATGGACGGCGGAACCATGAACGGGGGCGGTTCCGGGGATGTGGCCTACATCCCCTCAGTCGTCTATCGCTACGAATGCGGCGCCGAATCCTTCCGCTCGGATAAGGTCTACAGCCTGGGGTTTCGCGGCTACGACAAGGCCGGGGCTGAAAAGGTGAGGCAACAGTTTCAGCCGGGGAACCCTGTCATTGTCCATTATGACCCGCGCAAGCCCTCCTCCTCCTTCCTGATCAATGGCACCCGGATGGTGATCTTCGTGTTCTTTTTCGGAGGAGTTCTCTTTTGCGCTTTGGGCCTCTTCGTATGTCCTCATCCCTCTCCCTTGCCCCATCGAAAGCACGTGCATCGTGTGTTTCCTTAGTGTTTTTTGGTTAAGTAAGCTCGAGGGGGGTGGCTTCCATTTGGGGCTGCCGCCCCTTGCCCCTGCATGGGAGGGGAGTATCGCCGAGTCTGGGTGAATGATACCATGAGGACGCGAGAAGCGCGGGAGAGCGGGCTCATCGATTTCAGGGGGTGGTTATCCCGAGAAGATCTGGCGCGTTGAGCTAGGGCGGGCCGGGATGCACGGGGGCAGCTTGTACGATGTAAAGGGGTTCCCCCTTTAGATTCCCCCCAGAGTCGATTCGCAATCTATGGGAGCAGTATCTTGAGCTTACTTAAACAGGAAAGGCTCTGGGTTCCGCCCGAATGCCCACCCCCAAAACAAACCAACACTCCGCTTTGCCCTTCCCCAATCCAGGCTATACTGAGGTGCGCATGGATCTGGACCCCGCCGACTTCACCCCGCCCGATCCAGCGCCTCCTCCCCGGCGTCCCCGCCTCCGCCTGCGCCACCTCCTCGCCCTGACCGCCTCCGTCGTCCTCGCCATTGCCATCGCCGCCGGGATCGGCCTGGCTTACTGGCTGAAGCCCTACGCGAAAAAGGCCGAGCAGGTCGATCTCTCCCTCCTCGACGATTACGACGTTTCCACCGTCTTCTACGACCGCGACGGCGGCGAGCTCGGCCGCATCTTCACCGAGAACCGCATCCTCCTCGACGGCCCCATCCCCCCCCTGGTGCGGAGCGCCATCGTCGCCGCCGAGGACCACCGCTTCTACCACCACCACGGCATCGATTGGCGCGGCCTGGCCCGCGCCGCCCTCGCCGATCTCCGCCATCAAAAGATCCTCCAGGGCGGCAGCACCCTCACCCAGCAGCTTTCCAAGCACCTCATCAACGATTTCGCCCGCAACCTCGACCGGAAGATCTACGAGTCGTTCGTCGCCCTGCGGATCGAGCACCGCTACAGCAAGGAACAGATCCTCCGCTACTACCTGAACCGGGTCTACTTCGGCAGCGGCTACTTCGGCATCGAGGCGGCGTCGGAAGGCTACTTCGGCAAGAAGGCCGACGACCTCAGCATCGGCGAGGCCGCCCTCCTCTGCGGCGTCGTCCGCTCGCCCAACCGGAACTCCCCCCGGATCGATCCCGGCCGGGCCCTCCACCACCGGGACATCGTCCTCGCCGCCATGGTCCAGCTGAACATGATCACCCCGGCCCAGGCCGCCGTGGCCAAGGATGAACCCCTCCACCTCGCGCCCGAAAAAAATCCCGGCCAGCCCGATGATTACTACATCGCCGCCGCCCGCCAGGAATTGGAGGGCTTGCTGGCCGGAGCCGAGAACGAGGAAACTCCCCAGGGCCTCAAGATCGTCACCACCATCGATCCCGCCGTGCAGAAGCAGGCCGATGACACCTTCCAGACCTTCCTCCCCCAGATCGAGAGCCGCATCGCTGCCGCCTCCCCCGCCTCCACCCCGGCCCCGGCTCCGCTGGAGGGAGCCGCCGTCCTCCTCGATGCCTCCACCGGCGGCATCCGCGCCATGATCGGCGGACGCGATTTCAAGAAGAGCCAATACGACCGCGCCTCCATGGCCCACCGCGAGGTCGGCGCCCTCCTCCAGCCCTTCCTCTACGCCGCCGCCTTCAAGAGTGACGGGCTCAACCTCACCCCCGCCACCCTCCTGAACGTCTCCTCCTTCGATCTCGATGGCGCCGCCTCCCCAGATTATCCGAAGCCCGATTCCCTGGAGACCCCCGTCACCGCTCCCGAGGCCCGCTTCGCCACCCTCCAGGACGCCCTCGCCGTCGGCAGCCCCTACGCCGCCGCCCGCGTCGAGCTCCTCATGGGCTCCCAATCCTTCGCCGATTGGCTCGCCACCGCCCTCAACCGCTCCGTGCCGAATGGAGCCACCCCCTCGTGGAAACGGGAAGCCCCCACCCTCCTCGAAATCGCCTCCCTCTACCAGGCCCTCGGGAACGGAGGCCAGCGTTTCCCGCCCCATCTCATCGACAAGATCGTCAACCGCCGGGGCGAAGTCCTCTTCGACCGGAGCAACCGCGAACCGGTCGCCGTCGTCGATCCGGTCACCGCCGCCCAGATCGATCTCACCCTCCAGCCCGCCGTGCGGGAGGGAGTCGCCCGCGCCCTCACCAACGAATATCACTTCCCCGCCCCCGTCACCGGCATGGCGGGCTATTCGGTCGGCTACCGGGACGCCTCCTTCGCCGGCTTCTCCAACGGCCTGGTCGGCGCCGTCTGGGTCGGCTACGACGACGGGCGCCCCCTCGGTTCCCTTGCGACCGAGACCGCCCTGCCGCTCTGGGACCAGTTGATGCGGACCGCTCTGCCCCACGGCCTCCCTCCCTCCGCCCCGCTCCCCGTCGCCGTTCCGGACGAGCTCCGCAAATACGAGATCGACCGCCGCACCGGCGCCCTGGTCGGCCCCGGCCACCTCACCCCGGCCCCCGGCGACGCCTTCGTCTACCTCACCTCCGACCAATCCGATCTCCTCACCCAGAGCGCCGCCGCCCCGGCTCCCGCCGATGCCGCCGCCCCCTCGGGGCCCGGCTTGAGCGCCCCTCCCGTGCCCGCCCGCAACCCCGCCGATTGGTCCGATTACCTCGGCACCCTCCTCGCCGCCGATCCCGCCAACGCCAATGCCAATGCCTCCCCCTCCGGCGTCGCCGCCACGCCGCGCGATGCGGATATTCCCCGCGTCGCCGACTACCGCCTCCCCGCCTTGCGTGGCGCCATCCTCAGCGCCGAAGGGAGCCCGCTGGCCGAGACCGTCCAATCGCAGAGCCTCGTCCTCCCCTGGCCGCCCATCAGCGTCGCTTCCGATGCCGATGCCGCCATCGCCTGGGCCCATACCCAGATGGCCGATGCCGAAAAATGGCTCGGCGCCCCCATCGCCCTGGGCGACGACCGGCTCCGCTCCCTCTACCGCTACCAGCGCTTCCAGCCGATCACCGTCGCCGAGAATCTCCAGCCCGAGCAGGTCGCCGCCTTCCCCGCCAGCGGCCTCGCCCTCCGCTTCACCCTGCAGGGCGTGCCGATCCGCAGCTATGCCAACGGCTACCTCGCCGCCCACGCCCTCGGCTACCTCCACCGCCTCCAGGCCCGCAACTACGGCCGCTATCAGGCGGGCGAAGTCATGTACGGGGATTACACCGGCGCCTCCGGCCTCGAGCAGGCCTTCGATTCGACCCTGCGCGGCACCGAAGGGAAACTCTCCATCCGCACCACCCCGGACGGCTTCTCCGAATCGGCCTCCGTCCTCGCCCCCGCCACCATGGGGGCCAACCTCCGTTCCACCATCCGCCTCCCCGTCCAGCAGATCGTCGAGCGGGCCCTCTCCAACGTCTCCTCCGGGGCGATGGTCATCCTCGACGTCCGCACCGGCGACGTCGTCGCCATGGCCAGCCGCCCCACCTTCGATCCGAACGAATTCCTCCCCGTCCTCGACGCCGACGCCTGGAAACGGCTCTCCGATCCGACCATCCATCCCCTGCAGAACCGGGTCACCACCGAGGAGCATCCCCCCGGCTCCGTCTTCAAGACCGTCACCACCCTGGCCGCCCTCCGCGCCGGCCTCCTCCATCCCGATGCCGTCTTCCAGACCGACGGCATCTTCGACGTCGGCAACGTCGAATATAAGATCCCCGACGAGAAGGGGAGCTACAACTTCCGCGAGGCCATGGCCAACTCGATCAACATGTACTTCTTCGACCTCGGCCTGAAGGTGGGCCGCGACACCCTCATCGCCACCGCCAAGGAACTCGGCATCGGCCAGCCCACCGGCATCGTCATCGGGGAGAAGAACGGGCGGATGCCCGACGACGCCTTCGTCCGCGCCGCCCACCAGCGGAGCTTCGGCCCCGGCGACATCACCAACACCGCCATCGGCCAGGGCGACGTCCTGGTCACCCCGCTGCAGCTGGCCCGGCTGATGGAAGTCATCGCCAACGAAGGGACCGGCTACGAGCCCCGGCTGGTCTCCGACGTCGAGACCGCCCCGGATCAGGTCACCCAGACCTTCCCGCCCAAGCCGAACCTCGATTTCACCCTCGCCCCCTCCGATTGGAAAATCCTCAAGGACGCCCTCCAGGCCGTCACCGACGAGGGCACCGGCAAGCTGGCCCAGCCGGACAACGTCCGCATCTCCGGCAAGACCGGCACCGCCCAGGTCGGCAGCAAGGCGGAGCCCCGGCAGATCACCTGGTTCGCCGGCTACGCCCCCTCGGAAAATCCCCAATACGCCTTCGCCGTGATGATGGACGGCCCCCCCGGCGCCGACCTCTACGCCGCCACCACCACCGCCCCCATCGTCGCCCACGTCTTCAAGGAACTCTACGAAGCCCTCCCCCCCAAAGCCGAGCCGGTAACGCCGAGCCCCTGAGCGCCCCTCCAGGTTTTTCATGAATTCCCGCCTCTCGAAGGATTGTCGCCGAAAAGAAAGATGAGCAGCTTAGGGAATGCCCAAGGGATTCCTGACGATTGGTTGCATCGGGATGCTGGTTGTTTTGAGCGCCTGCCATCGAGCTGCACCAATGGAAACGGGGCCGCTCCTTCAACGAGGGTATCTCTGGCAGCGGAATTGGACTCCAGCCGTGGCCGCCGCTTATGTCGAAGCGGACGAAAAGATGGATGGGCTGGTCGTTCTCGGAGCGGAGATTGTCTGGAAGAATTCCATCCCGCAGGTCATTCGGGCCTCCGTTCCCTGGCAGCTTCTGAAGAATTCCACCAAACCCTGCTCGATTGCATTGCGGATCGCCCCGTTTCCCGGTCCCTTCCAAACCGGAGATGCTTCCACCCGTTACATTGTTGAAAGCGCCCAATCCCTGCTGGCCGAGGCCAAGGCTAATGGGGTCGCGATTGGAGAGCTTCAGATCGATTTCGATTGCGGGCAAAAGAAATTGGGGGGCTACCGTCTTTGGCTACAGGCACTCCGATCCGCCATCCAACCGCAACGCCTGGTCATTACCACGCTTCCCTCCTGGCTGGACGAGTCCGATTTTCTCCCGCTCGTCCGCGAGGCGGACGGCTATGTTCTCCAGGTCCATTCCGTCCCGACATCGAAGGAGAGCGGGCATGCCGTGCTATGCGATCCTGAGCTGGCAAAGCAGTGGGTCTCGAAGGCCTCCCGGCTTGGCCTGCCGTTCTCTGTGGCGCTGCCCACGTATCGTTGCCTCGCGGGGTACGGTGCCGATGGGAAGTTGTTGGGGGTCATGATGGATAGTGTTCCCCTGGCATGGCCCGAAGGAACCTACGTCCTCGAATTCGGGGTCAATGAGGACGAGATGGCGGAGTTGGTCCAAGAGTGGCGAACGAACCCCCCTGCCGGCCTGAAAGGGGTGCTTTGGTATCGGATACCCGTCGCGACCGATGAGTTAAATTGGACATGGGCAACGCTTTCCGCAGTAATGGCCGGGCGCAAGCCGCTCCACCGGCTGGCGGCTGTGCAGGAGGGAAGCAATCCGATCGATTTATCGATTGTGAACGATGGGGAGGGCGACGAGCCCCAGGATGCCGCCGTCACGGCGACATGGATAAACGCCCGGCTCATCGCTTCGGACGCCCTGGACGGGTGGACGGTAGAAATTGAGCCAGGACGCGCCGTGTTCAGGCCAGAGCCCGGATTCCACCCACGCTTGTCACCTGGGGAACGGCGCAGTATAGGATGGCTACGCTATGATGGTGCCCCAACCCTTCAAGTGGAAGTGGCAGCCCCTGCTTCTATGTCGCATCATTAGCGGATGGGTGGGGGCTTTGGTCATGGCCTCGGTGACCGGCCATTCTTATGCGACCGGCTATTTTGGCCCCCATGTTTACATCGATCAGGGAGGGGAAAATGTCGCTGCCTCGCCTGAATTCTACTGGAATTTGGAAGTAAACCGCTTGGCCCAAGAATTTCACCCGACCGAAAAGCTCGTTTTGGGAATGACGAACGAGATGGCCGACTCCCAGGACTTCGCCGCCGCCCTAAAAGAAGGCCGGATCAAGCCTGATGACCCCGCCAAAGCAACTTCCGAACACGAAGCCGCTTCTCAACTGATCTCACAAACCGATGAGCAAACCACGGCCGCCTTGACCGGGGAATTCCCCTCCGAGTTTGCTTACTACCACCTGGGAGCATTCGCCTATCGCCTAGGCCAGACACGTTGGGACGTGGCCCAGCAAGCTTGGGAAGCTCTCCTTAAGCTTCCCCCGGAACAGCGTCACTATCGTTCCACCTGGGCTGCGTTCATGCTCGGAAAACTCTCGTCGCAAAGGGGAGATCCAGAAGCAGTGAAGTGGTTCCAACTCACCCGGCAAATGGCCAAAGCAGGCTTCGCCGATTCATTGGGGCTAGCCGCAGACAGCTACGGATGGGAGGCGCAAAGCGAATGGAAGCAAAATCATCCGGAAAAAGCGGCAGCCCTCTACCTCACACAACTGGCTCTTGGTGACCAAAGCGCGATTGTTTCCCTCAAGGTGTTGATTCCGGATCGGCAGCCAATCGACGGCATGTTGAACTACGGTCCGGCACCCGATGAGAAGGAAGTCCCATTGAGGTTCCAGGCGGCAGCCAAGGATCCCCTTTTACGTCGCCTCGTCACCGCCCACATTCTAGCGACCGAGTCCTGTCCCTCCTATCAACCTAAAACGTACCCCGATGATCGTTGCGAACGGTGGCTGCAAGCCATCAACGAGGCCCATCTTGGACAGGTTTCCGATGCGGAATATATTGGGTGGGTCGCCTACAATAACGGAAACTACTCCGCAGCCGCACGCTGGCTCGCCCTGACGCCCAACAGCGATTCATCGGCGGCTTGCTGGCTACGCGCTAAATTACAGCGACGCGATGGAAATCTGACCCAAGCCATGGCAAGCATGGCTCAGGCTTATAAAGCGATTCATGCCCAGGATGGCTATGTGGAACAAGGGGATTCCCCGAATCCAGCGCTTCTCAAATATGACTATGGCTGGCTTGAAGAGGGAGATTGGTCCTTTGAAGAATCTGCCGCAGGCGATCTGGGCGCCTTCCGTCTTGAGCATAATGACTTCGTCCCGGCCTTGGACGCCTTTCTGAAAGGAGGACTTTGGGAAGATGCCGCGTTCGTGGCGGAACGCGTCCTGACCACCCAGGAACTGACCGCCTATGTCGATCAATTGCCGCCGCACGCCCCCACTCTCGATTCCGAACAGGTGAACCCCGCCGACCGATTGCGCTATTTGCTCGGACGCCGCCTGGTTCGAGAGTGCCGCTATGAGGAGGCGGCCCATTACTTAAAGGCCCCCTACGATCAAATCCTCAAGAAATATGTCGAGGCAATGAAGGAGGGGGGCGACGAAAGCCGTCCCAAATCCGAAAGGGCGCGCGCTTGGTTCACCGCCGCATGGATCGCCCGCTATGACGGGATGGAATTGATGGGAACCGAGGAAGCGCCGGATGGATTTTTCTTTGACGGTGATTTTGAGCCCTTGGACTTGGCGAAGGAGCAGCTAGCCGGGGCGTATACCCAGGAGTTCTACGGACCGTCAGGGGGAACGTATAGCGAACAATTCAAGACCGTGCCGATCACCCTAAAGCCTTCCAGGACTGAATTGCAGCGTCTTGAGAAAAACCAAATTGTTCCCAACATCCGTTATCATTATCGAATGATTGCAGGCGATCTGGCGGTTCGAGCGGCTGAATTAATGCCGGATAATTCCGAAGAGTTGGCTGATGTGCTCAATACTGCGGGGCTTTGGATCAAGGAAAGCGACGATAAAACAGGAAATCGATATTATTGGCTTCTGGAAAAGCGGTGTCCAACAACCACGATTGGAAGCCTTGTGGTTTCCAAGCATTGGTTCGTCGATCAAAGCGGGCCGTGGAGCCAGCAACAACAGGCCGATCTTGCGACGCTGCACCACGAACTGGGGCTCGAAAATTAAAGTCGAGACTGCGCGTATTGCGCGATGCCACCGGTATATGATGGGAAATGGATCGCACCCCGGAAGGGTGCTAGCGGACGATTACGTGTGACTTCGAGGGGGAGAAGCTTGGCGTCGCAACTCGTGAACAGACTCCAAAAGCGGAAAGCGCAAAGCCCTTCTCTGGCAAGGCTGTCGGTGAAGGAGGACCCCGAGACCCCTGTCCCCCTCCACCGACAACCTTGTCGAGAATCCGCTGCGCCGTTCAATCCGCCCCGTCGGAAGGATTGGGCGGTTGCTTAGGCTGCGGGTCGTGCTTGAAGAGATCCTTCAACGCCAGCCGGGTGAAATAATCGGTGCGGCTGAGCTTCTCCTGCCGCCGCTTGCGCTCGATCGCCGCCGCCATCTTGGCCGGAAAAGAGGGAATGACGATCGGCTTGGCTTTCGCCTTGGGCTCCTTGAGCGCCTTGGATTTTTTGGCCGAGGTCTTGGCTCCAAGGGCTTGGATTCTCATTTTGCCTGCTTTCGCATTGGATTTCCCGCTCCGTTTCACAAGCAATACTGTGATACAGTGTAATACAATCGTCAACAAAACGATTTACGTCGCCCTCGCATTATTCCAGAGTGGAAGCATATTCAGGCCATGGCCTCCAAGATCACCAGAAACCGGACGATCACCGTGACGATCAGTCCTCCCAAGGAGCTGATCCCCCTGATCGAGGCGCGCCGCAAGTCGCTGAATTTAAGCCGCACCGCCTATTGGGTCCGCCTGGCCTCGCTCGATCTCGGCATCAGCCGTGATTTCTTCCCGCCGATCACGGCGGAGGAATTGGCGGCCTTCCGCGAGGGAGCCCAGCGCCTGTCGCCCAAGACCGCCAGCCACTCCCTCAACGAGGAATCCCCCGCCTACGCGGCCAAGAAAAAGGGAAAAGGGAAAGTGTGAGGCGCGCGGGACGTTTTAAACAGGAGATCCCTTAATTCCCGGGCCGCATCGCGGCATGGAGATCGGGAGTGCCCGCGGCGGTGTCGATCGTCTGATAAAGGCCCTGCGCATAGGGCGGCCGGGGCACCGGTCCGCCGAGGATATCGTCCGGATTCGCCGTATGATAGGCGTCCATGTTCACATCGGTGGCCCCTCCGATCATCTGTCCGCCGATGGCCGCCCCGGCGAAGGCCCCGTCGGAAAGCGTGTAGACAAAGACATTCGCATGCGGCAGCCCCTTCACCGCATCCTGCGCCGAATAATCGGGACCGGCCGTCGCCTGCGCCCCTGCCTGGAAGCGGACCCGCTCCTCCCCGGTGAAAGCCCGCCACGATTCCGGCGTGTTGAAGACATAGATATACTTCTTGATGTCGATCCCTACCTGGAACCCGACGCTCCCCCCGCCCTGCGTGAAGGCAAACGGCGCCGACCACCCCGTCGGCGTCCGCACCACGATCACCCCCTGGCCGTCGGCCCCGGCGACCCCCAGGCCGCCCTTGGTCACCTCGATGATGCCGATCCCCTTGGCCTGCTGCAGCACCCAGGCGGGAATCGGGCGGGCGGAATTCTGCTTGGCCGTGAAGATATCGACCGCATCGTTAAGGGTATCGCGCATCTCATTGGCGCGAGCCATGGTCCCCACCACGGAAAAAAGCACTGCGATCAGGATAAACGGCCTCATCCCTTAAGATTCGCAGGGCTTTTCCCCGTGTCAAATCCCGCTAGCGGCCCCCGCCGCCGGCTCCGCCCGCTCCACCGGCACCCGCGGCGCCACCCGACCCGCCGACTCCGGCTCCCGACATCCCGCCGGTCGTTCCCGTCGAGCCCGCCGCCCCGGTGGTTCCGGCTCCCCCGGCCGGATTCGAGCCCGAGCTCGGTCCCGTCGAGCCCGGCGTGTTGCCCGAGCTGTAGGAACTATTCGGCGTCGCCCCCGAGTAATTGGAGGGAGAACTGCTGCTCCCGTTCATCGATCCCGTGGTTCCCGTCGTGCCCGTCCCGTTCCCGTTTCCATAGGTCACCGAGCCCGAGCCGTTCGAATTGTAATTATTGCCCGCCCCCGTCGCCGCCGACGAATTCACACCCGTCCCCGAGGAGGGAGCCTGAGCCCAGCCGGTCGCCCCGGCCAGACAGAGCATCGTCCCCGCCGCCATAGCCTGAATCAAGAATGTAGGTTTCATACTTCAACCTATACCCATCCTCCGGAAGCACTATCCGGGGTTTCCCCCAAACAACCGCCGGGAGAGGACGGGATAGGAAAAATCAACCCGCCGCCGCCGCGTCCGTCCAGATCTCCCCCCGCGCCTTCCGTCCCAGCGCGTCATAGGCGGCATACTTATACATCTCCGAAAGCGTCGGATAATTATAGCAGGTGTTGAGGAAAAGATCGGTCCCCTGCTCCAGCAGCAACGCCGTCAGCCCCACATGGACCAGCTCCGTCGCCTGCTCCCCGATGCAATGGACCCCCAGCAGCTTCAGGCTCTCCGCGTGGAAGATCAGCTTGAGGAACCCGTCCCGGTCCCCGATGATGAACCCCCGCGCATTCTGCGCATAACGGGCCTTCCCCACCACATGGGG
>FSXI01000107.1_pt1 | contig 11291 bp, 8 predicted proteins | sample 1638251 | NCBI WGS metagenome assembly FSXI01 (sample SAMEA3914788, study PRJEB12502) | metagenome | biome: forest; material: soil | place: Canada | collected 2011-07-03 | depth 0.1 m | reverse complement strand
TACATCCTCGGCATGGCCAAGATCAAGGAGGGCGTGAAGACCCTCCTCGATATCGACCGCGTCATCGGCGAGGACGCCCTCGGCGAGGTCGCCGCTCGCAACGCCTAGCCGCCCCGACGCTGGCGCCGTCCGCTCCCGGCTCATGCCGGAGCGGACGGAGACGCGGCGCGCACGGCAACCGTGGTCGCGGCTTCCCGGGCCACGCGAGCTTGGGTTTGAAGGCCGGCAAAATTGGAGAACCGGACGATCGCCTTGATGCGCGGAATCGCCCGGGCGGAAATGCTTAGCTCATCGATACCCAATCCGATCAACAGACGGGCTCCAACCGGATCAGCCGCCGCTTCCCCACAGACGGCGACCGGCTTGCCGTGACGATGGGCGGCCTCGATGATTTGAGCGATCAACTCGAGAACGGCGGGATGAAAGGGCTCATGGTAAGCGCCCAGCGCGGGATTCCCCCGGTCGGCGGCGAGAACGTATTGAGTAAGATCGTTGGTGCCGATGCTGAAGAAATCGGCACGTTGGGCCAGGGCATCGGCCAGGAGCGCGGCGGAAGGAATCTCGATCATGATGCCGGTGGGAACGGGCCAGAGATGGGCTTTCTTTTCGGCGATGAGCGAGACATGGGCCGTCTCGAGAGCAGCGAGAGCCTGCTCGAGTTCCGCAACATCGGCAACCATCGGGAACATGATCCGCAGATCGCGGCCTTCCCCGGCACGGAGGAGGGCGCGGAGCTGGGTTTGGAAAAGCTCGGGATGGCGAAACGAGATGCGGAGGGCGCGGACGCCCAGGAAAGGATTGGCCTCCTTCGGCAGGCGGAGATAGGGGAGATTCTTGTCGCCGCCCGCATCGAGGGTCCGTACCACCAGGGGACCGGGGCCGAAGGCGTCGAAGATCGCGCGGAGGGAGGCATATTGCTCCTCTTCGTCCGGCGCCGAGTCGCGGTCGAGAAAAAGAAATTCGGTGCGCAGCAGGCCGATCCCCTCGGCGCCGGAATGGCGGGCGGCGCGGGCGTCGTCGACGCCGCCGATGTTGGCCGCGATCTCGACCCGGTGCCCGTCGGAGGTGACGGCGGGCCGGAGGGCCTCCTCCAATTCCCGGACGCGGGCGGCGCGGGCTTGCTCGCGGCGGCCTTCGAGCTCGGCGCGCACTTCCGGCGCGGGATCGATCCAGAGATTGCCGGTGGTTCCATCGAGAGCCGCCGGAGTTCCTTCCCGCAATTCGGAGAGGCGGGAACGGGCTTGGGCGATAGCGGGAATGCCGAGGTTGCGGAGCAAGATCGCCCCGTGGGAGGTCCGCCCGCCGTCGAGGCAGATCACCCCGGCGACGGCGGTGTCCCGCAGGCGGACGGCTTCGCTCGGGGTGAGATCGTCGCAGACCAGGATCGAGGGATGGGCCGGGAGCGGAGGCGCGGCGGCCTCGATGCCGAGCTTGGCAAGGACGCGCCGTCCCACGTCGGAGACGTCGGCGGCCCGCCGCCGGAAATAATCGTCGCTCAATCCCTCGTATTGGCGGCGGAGTTTCCCGGCGCTTTGTTGCCAGGCGGCGGCGGCATTGGCGCGATGCTGGGAGATCGCCCGGTCGGCTTCCTCCCAGAGGGCGGGATCGTCGAGCAGGACCCGCTGGGCCTCGAAAATCGCCGCCTGGTCACCGCCGATGCCCGGCTCCTTTCGCGCGGTATCGAGATCGATGCAGGCCGCCGCCACCGCTTCACGGAGCTTCTGGAGTTCGGCTTGCCGATTTTCGGCGGGCGTGTCGGGAATGACCGGCTCGCCCGAGGAGAAGAGAAAGAGCGGGCCGAGGGCGATGCCGTCGGAGACCGGCAGGAGACCGCCGGAAGCGGTTCCAGCTTCGAAGGACGAGGCAGGCGCGGGTTCCGCGCCTTCACCCTCGCCGAAGCCGGAAGAAATGAGGGTGCCGAGCGCCCGCAACGCCGCATCGCTCTCGGGACCGCTGGCGGCGACGCGAATTTCCTGGCCCTGGAGGATTTCCAACGCACCGATCCCGCTCAGGCTCCGCGCGGAGGCAGGCCCCTTGCCGGTGGTGGCGTTGAAGACCCGGATCTCGGCCCGGAAGCGGGCGGCGGTTTGGACTAGTTTGGCGGCGGGCCGGGCGTGAAGGCCGTGGGGATTCCGCACCGGAAGAACGATTTCGGTTTCGACCTCGATCTTGGCCTTGGCCTCGGGTGAAGGCGCGAGCTCGGAACCGGCGGGCTCTGGATCGGGAGCAAGGTGGCTGTTCTTCTGGCTAAGCGCGCCGAGGGCTTCGCGCTCGACGGCCTCCAGGTCGCTGCCGATATGGGAGTGAACCCCGGCGGCGACCGCCCCCTCGACGAAAGGGGCGGCGCAGAGACGGACCTTCGCCTTGAGCCCGTCGTCAAGGAAGCCGAGCGCGGTCTCGGCGCTGAGGAGGGCGCTCCCCATGTCCATCAGGACGAGGACCCCCGCCTCGCCGGCCACCGATTGGATCGCCTCGAGGATCTCCATCGCGTCGGTCCCGAGTTCGGAACGGTCCGGGCCGGTTCCGGCGGCGACGGCGAGCGGAAGATCCGGAGCCATCGCCTCGACGAGAGCCTTGACCGCGAGAGCAAGCGGACGGCTGTGGGAGACCAGGACGAGGCCGACGCGGGAGGGCGGCGGGAGCATGGGAATCAATCGCCGACGGTCTTCGCCAGCGTTTCGAACAGCAGGAGCGAGGAGGAGGCGCCGGGATCGGCGTGGCCCGCGCTCCGCTCGCCCAGGTAGCTGGCGCGGCCCTTGCGGGCGACCATCGGCACGGTGGCATCGACCCCCTTCCGCGCCGCCTCGACGGCACGGGCGAGCGCGGCGGAAAGAGGCTCGCCGTTCGCGGAGGTGGTCAGCGCGGCAATCGCGGGGGTAAGGGCATCAACCATCGTCTTGTCCCCCACGGCGGCCTTGCCGAGGGCGACGACGCCCGCCAGACCGGCCTGGAAGGCCGCGCCCAACTCGGCGGTGGTCAGTTCCGCCTTGCCGGCGGTCGGCGCCGCCGCCTTGAGGAAGAAGGTGCCGTAAAGCGGGCCGCTGGCGCCGCCGGTGGTCGAGATCAAGGTCATCGCCACCAGCTTGAAGAGGGCGCCGATGTCGTTGGCGGGAACGGTGGAGAGCTTGGCCTTCACCGCCTGGAAGCCCCGCGCCATGTTGACGCCGTGGTCGCCGTCGCCGATCGCCGAATCGAGCTCGGTGAGAGTTCCCTTCTTCTCGTCGAGGACGGCGGAGGAGGCCTCGATCCAGCGGAGGGCGTTGGCGGCGGTGAGGGTGGTGATGGGCATCGGATTTCCGAAAATGATCAGACCCCCCAGCGGAGCGCGGGCGTCTTCACCGGCGCGTCCCAGAAGCGGGCCAACTGATCGTCGAGCTTGAGGAGGGTGATCGAGGCCCCCGCCATCTCCAGGCTGGTGATGTAGTTGCCGACCAGATGGCGGGTGACCTTCAGACCGGCGGCGGCGGCGATCTCCGCCGCCTTGCGGTAGAGCACGTAGAGCTCGATCAGCGGCGTCCCGCCCAGGCCGTTGACGAAGAGGAGGACCTCGTCGCCGCGCTTGTAGGGAAGATCGGCGATGATCGGCTGGAGCAGCAGCTCGGCCAGCTCGTCGGCGGGGCGGAACTTGATCCGCTCGCGGCCCGGCTCGCCGTGGATGCCGACGCCGAGCTCGATCTCGTCCTCGGGCAGCTCGAACATCGGCTTGCCCGCATGAGGCACCGTGCACGAGGTGAGCGCCACACCCATGCTGCGGCCCTGCGCGGCGACTTTTTTGCAGACGTCTCGCGCCTCCGCCAGGGAGGCCCCCGCCTCGGTGGCGGCGCCGGTGATCTTCTCGGCCAGGACGGTGGTGGCGACGCCCCGGCGGCCCGCCGTCCAGGTGCTGTCCTTCACCGCCACGTCATCGTCGATCACCACCGATTCGACCTGGAGGCCGTCGGCCTTGGCCAGCTCGGCGGCGAGCTCGAAGTTCATCACGTCGCCGGTGTAGTTCTTGACGACGTGGAGGATGCCCCGGCCCGTGTCGACCGCCCGGGTGGCCGCCTCGATCTGGTCGGGCGTGGGGCTGGTGAAGACGGCGCCGGGAACGGCGGCGTCGAGCATCCCCAGGCCGACGAAGCCTCCGTGGAGCGGCTCATGCCCACTACCGCCGCCGGAGACGAGGCCGACTTTCGGCTTCGCCTTGGCGTCGGCGCGGACGATGTAGTTCGGATCGGTGTGGACCCGGAGGAGGTCGGAGTGGGCCGCCGCCATGCCCGCGAGGGCCTCGGCGACCACGTTTTCGGGGGAGTTGATCAGCTTTTTCATGGCGGCGGATTTGGTTGGAGGTTTAGAAGGTCACCACCGTGCGGAGGGCGAGGATGAGGATGTCGTCCCGGTTCATATCGCCGCGCGGATTGAGGATGTCCTGCACGTCGGGCTGGACCAGGAGCCAATCGGCGATGTGGATCTGGTAATCGAGCTCGAGGGTCTCCTCGCCCTGGAGGTGGCCCTGGCCGGTGGCGCCGGAGAAGGCGTCGCTGGCATGGTCGCCCGCCTGCGAGAGGATGAAGCCCGCGCCGACCTTGTCCTTGGGCCGGCAGGGGAAGAGGCCGGTGTAGCGGAGGCCGGAGCTGGTCTCGTATTCGAGCAGGTTGCGGTCGCCCGGCGCGTAGGTGAACTCGGTCATCAGGTCGAGGCCCTTCTTGGGGTCGAGCTGCCCATTGGCGCCGATCGGATGGTAGACCGATTTCTCGGCCAGCGCATAGAGGGTGTAATCGCCCTGCTCCGCCGTGCCGCTGTAGGCGCCGGTCACCGGGTTGTAGACGTTGTAGCTGTTGTAGTGATCGAGGTCGTTGATATTGACCCCGGCCTTGTAGGTGCCCGCGTAATCGGTCTTCGGCTCGACGTAGCCGACCTCGGCGGCATAACCGACGCCGTTCTGGAAGTCATTGCCGTAGTGGAAGCCGTTGTCGTCCGGCCGGTAGGAATCGACGTAGGCGGTATAGGCCGCGAACTTGGTGTAGAGGCCGGGGACGACATCGCCCAGGTCGAGCTTCACCTCGACGCCCGGCTTGCCCGCGGGGCTGAAGGGCTGCTGCGCCTGGAAGATCGGGTTGGGGGCGTAGCCGAGTTCGTCGTTGAAGAGGATGTCGCCGAAATCGGTGGCGCCGAAGTCGTTGACGATGGCGATCTGGCCGACCTTCACCTTGACCCGGCTGTCGAAAAGACCCTGCTGGTACCAGGCCTCGTCGATGCGGAGGCTCTCCGGCCCGGCGATCGAGCTGGTCAGGGTGTTGACGTTGAGATCCTCGCCGGAGAGGTTCTGGCCGTATTGCCAGATGCCGGTGAGGTAGATCTCGCCGTCCCAATCGGCCAGCTTCTTCAGGTCGAGGTCGAGGCTGGCGCGGAAGCGGCCGAACTCGGCCACGTGATGCTCCTGGCTGCCGGTGACATCGGTCTGGAGGTCCTCGATGTTGTTGAAGCCGAAGGTGACGCCTTCATTCTCCAGCTTGGAGCGCTCGCCGCCCCAGTCGCCGAGCATGTACTTCTGGTTGAGCCAGCCCGGGGGCCGGGTCTCGGCGGGGACGGCGGCGATCTCCTTGGTATCGACCATCTGCTTGGAATCGACCGCCGGGGCCGGCTTCGTCTTCACCACCACTTGGGAAGGCTGGGAGGACGGAGAGGACTGGGTCGCCTGCGAGGAGGCGGGGTTCTGGGGATTGGACGGGGTTTGCGTCGTCGAAGTCGGCTGGCCCGTCGGCGGCGGAGTGGCCGAGGCGGGAGGGTCCGCCTGGGCGCAAACGAAGCTGAACGACAAGACGGCCGCGATGCAGGCGAGGCCGAGGGTGGGACGCATGACTCTAGGTTTCACAGATCTCCTTATTGATTTGTGGATGGTTTACGAAAGCAGGTAGCCCTTGGCGAATTCGCGGTAGGTTTCGACCTGCTGCTGTTCCCAAGCCGCGTCGCGGCCCAGTTCGCGCGCCAACAGACGGGCGGCTGCCGGCGCCGCCTCGATGCTCGCGCGTGCGTCGAGCAGGAGGGAACGGGTCCGGCGGGAAAGGACATCCTCGAGGGTGCGGGCCTGCTCGTGGCGGGCGGCCCAGACGACCTCGGCCTTGAGGCTGCGGAGGGAGGGGTGGAGCGGCTCGGCCAGCTCGGGCTCGGCCTGGGCGAGGGCAAGGAGCGCGGGGCGGTCGGAGCCGTAGACATTCTGCGGCGTATGGAGATCGGTGCCGTTCTCCCCCGCCGGAGGCTTTTGCCAACCGTGGAGGTGAAGGTCCCGGGTCCGGCAGGGCCGCGCTTCCAGCCCGCCGACCTGGGCGGCGCGGTTGACCGCGTCCTCGGCCATATGGCGGTAGCTGGTCCACTTGCCGCCGGTGATGGTGACCAAGCCGGCGGAGCTGACCAGAATGGTGTGGTCCCGCGAGAGCTTGGCGGTGCTCTCCTCGTGCCCCGCCTGGACGAGGGGACGGAGCCCGCTGAAGACGCTGAGGACATCGCTCCGCCGGACGGAGCGGTTCAGATATTTGGAAGTATGATGAAGGAGGAACTCGATCTCCTCCTCGAGGACGCGGGGTTCGGCCAGCGGCTTGGGCGCGTGGAGATCGGTGGTGCCGACGACGACGCGGCCATGCCAGGGAACGGCGAAGAGGACGCGCCCATCCTCGGTCTTCGGAATCATCAGCGCGGCGCCGCCGGGGAAGAACGATGGGTCGAGGACGATGTGGGATCCTTGGCTGACGGCGAGGATCTCCTTGGCAGCGGGATCGTCGAGTTTGCGCATCGCATCGGTGAAGATGCCGGTGGCATTGAGCACCGCCTTGGCCTGGAGGGCGTATTCCCGTCCTGTCTCAACGTCCCGCGCGGCGACGCCGGAAATCTTGCCGCCGGTCTTGAGCAGGCCGGTGACCTCGAAATAGTTGAGGACGGTGGCGCCGTGATCGTCGGCGGTGCGGGCCAGCGTCACCGCCATGCGGGCGTCGTCGAACTGGCCGTCGTAATAGAGGACGCCGCCGCGCAGCCCCTCGGCCTTGACGGTGGGCAGCTGCTCAAGGGTCTTCTTCCGGCTGAGGACCTTGGAGTGGCCGAGGCTGAGGCGGCCCGCCAGGAACTCGTAGACCAGGAGGCCGATGCCGTAGAAGGCCTTTTCCCACCAGCGGTAGGCGGGGATGATGAAGGCGAGCGGGTGGGCCAGGTGGGGCGCGTTGCGGATCATGATCCCGCGCTCGTGGAGCGCCTGGAAGACCAGGGAGACATCCCCCTGCTGGAGGTAGCGGACCCCGCCGTGGCTCAGCTTGGTGCTGCGGCTGGAGGTGGCCTTGGCGAAGTCGTCCCGCTCCAGCAGAAGCGTTTTGTACCCGCGCGAGGCGGCCTCGACCGCCGCGCCGAGGCCGGTGGCGCCGCCGCCGACAATGATCAGGTCCCAGACCGAAACGGTCTCGAGATTCCGCAACAGCTCGGTTCGATTCATGAAAGGATCAATTCACCGACACGACCTAGGACTGCTCCCACCCTTTGGAACGCTCGAGCGCGTTTTGCCAGCCGCGCACCAGCTTGGCGCGGACGGCGTCCTCCATGTCGGGCTTGAAATGGCGGTCGGCCTTCCAATGGTGGCCGATCTCCTCGATATCCTTCCAATAGCCGACGGCGAGGCCCGCCAGGTAGGCGGCGCCGAGGGCGGTGGTCTCGGAGACGGCGGGACGGACGACGGGAACGTTGAGAATGTCCGACTGGAACTGCATCAGCAGGTTGTTGACGCTGGCCCCGCCGTCGACCCGCAGTTCCTTGAGGTTGATCTTCGAATCGGCCTCCATGGCACGGAGGATGTCGGCCACCTGGAAGGCGATCCCCTCCAGCGCGGCGCGGGCGATGTGGGCGGCGGTGACGCCCCGGGTCAGGCCGGAGATCGAGCCGCGCGCATATTGGTCCCAATGAGGCGCGCCCAATCCGGCGAAGGCGGGGACGAGATAGGCGCCGCCGTTGTCGGGGACGCTCTTGGCCAGCGCCTCGATCTCGGAGGAGGAGCGGATGATGCCGAGGCCGTCGCGGAGCCATTGGACGACGGCGCCCGCGATGAAGATGCTCCCTTCCAGGGCGTATTCGAGCTTGCCGTTGATCTTCCAGGCGACGGTGGTGAGGAGGTTGTTCTTGGAGGGGATCGCCTCGGTCCCGGTGTTCATCAGCATGAAACAGCCGGTGCCGTACGTGTTCTTCACCATCCCGGCGTGATGGCAGGCCTGGCCGAAGAGGGCCGCCTGCTGGTCGCCCGCCGCCCCGGCGATGGGGACGCCGTTGTGATGGCCGTAGATCTCGCTGTTGCCGACCACCTTCGGAAGGATCGCGCGGGGGACGCCGAGGATGCGGAGCAGTTCATCGTCCCAATCCCCCGTCTTGATATTGAAAAGCATGGTGCGGGAGGCGTTCGAGGCGTCGGTGACGTGGACCGCGCCGGCGGTCAGCTTCCAGATCAGCCACGAATCGATGGTGCCGAAGGCCAGCTCCCCCTTTTCCGCCCGATCCCCGGCGCCCGGGACGTTGTCGAGCAACCATCGGACCTTGCTGCCCGAGAAATAGGCGTCGATCACCAAGCCGGTCTTCTCCTGGATGAGGGCGGCATGGCCCTCCTTCTTGAGGCCGTCGCAGAAGGAGGCGGTCCGGCGGTCCTGCCAGACGATCGCCTTGTGGATCGGCTGGCCGGTCTTGCGGTCCCAGATGACGGTGGTCTCACGCTGGTTGGTGATGCCGATGGCGGCGATCTCCGGCCAGGTCAGCCCCGCGCCGTTGAGCGCCTCCGCCATCACCCCCGCCTGGGTGGCCCAGATCTCGTTGGCGTCATGCTCGACCCAGGCCGGCTGGGGGAAAAATTGGGTGAATTCCTTTTGCGCGACCGATTTGATCGCTCCGTCATGATCGAAAACGATGGCGCGGGAACTGGTGGTCCCCTGGTCGATGGCGAGAATATATTTCACGGCTTGCGGACTCCGGTTGATGGTAAAGGAAGAACGGAAAGGTCGGGGAGGGTGTTTTCTACGGTTTTCCTATCGGAGCTCTCCCCTAATCGCCGTTTTTCCGCTGAGACACCTAACACCATCGTATCATTTGACGGCTTTGCAAATGACGCGTGGAAAACAGAAAATCAAAAAAGGCTTAAAAAATTTATAATCAACCGATTACAACCCAAAAACAGAAGAGCCCCAATTTGTACCTTAAGATGTCAACACTCTTAATCACAACAAAAAAGAGGAAATTTGGCGGACATAGGGTATATTGCCGTTCAAACCACCCCACCAATCATTATGAAATTCACTCGGTCGCAGGAGTTCTTGGCGGAGTTTTTAGGCACCCTGGTCCTGATCCTCTTCGGCACCGGCTGCGTGGCCATGGTCGTCCTCTTCGGCAGCAATCCGCCGATTCCCGGCGAGGTGGTCAAGGGGGGCTACACCAACATCGTCCTCGGGTGGGGCCTCGCCGTCACCTTCGGCATCTACATCGCGGGCACGATCAGCGGCGCCCACCTGAATCCCGCCGTCACGCTGGCGATGGCGGCGACCAAGCGAATGCCCTGGTCGAAGGTTCCCCACTACATCCTCGCCCAATTCCTCGGGGCCTTCGTCGGCGCGGCCCTGGTCTTCGCGGTCTATTATCCCAAGTGGATGGTCGCCGATCCCGGGCTCGACCATAGCGCGGGCGTCTTCTGCACCTTCCCGGCGGTCCCCGGATTCTGGCCCGGCTTCTTCGATCAGGTGGTGGGGACGGCGCTCCTGCTCGGCATGATCCTCGCGGTGGTCGACAAGCTCAACGCCCTCCCCGGCTCGAACCTCGCGCCGCTCATCATCGGCCTGATCGTGGTGGCGATCGGCATCTCCTTCGGCGGCATGAACGGCTACGCCATCAACCCGGCCCGCGATCTCGGGCCCCGTCTCTTCACCGTCCTCGCCGGATTCAAGAACAACGGCCTGACCGACGGCCCCAGCGTCTGGCTCCCCCCCGTGATCGGCCCGATCGTCGGCGGATTGCTCGGCGCCTTCGCCTACGATCTCTTCATCGGCCGGACCCTGGTCAAGGCCCACCTCCTCAGCTCCGATCCGAACCAGCGGGCCGGGGGCGAGGATCCCTCCCACAAGAATTGAGCGGAAAGGGCGGCCCCGGGGCGTGATCCTGCCGCCGCCCAGCCGGGGGAAAAATCGATCTTCGCCCGATTTGGATCGGGCGCGGGTCAGCCGCCGCTCTTCTGGCCCTCCGCCGCCTGGGTGAGCCGCTTGATCTCCTCCCGCAGCATCACCTCCTCGGTGATATCGCGGGAGATGCCGAAAGTGCCGAAGATGGTGCCATCCCGGTCGCGCAGCGCCCATTTGCAGGTGGAGCGCCAGTGGACCTTGCCGTCGGGGTAGTGCTTGGAGCGGATGTGGGCCGGCATCGGCTGGCCGGTCTTGAGGATCTCCTTCTCGTCGTCGAGGCTCTCGAAGGCCTCCAGCTTCGGGAAGAGGTCGAAATCGGTCTTGCCGATCAGGCTCTCCGGGCCGGACGCGCCGAAGCTCTCCGCCACACTGTCGCTGACCAGGAGGAAGGCGCCGTGCGCGTCCTTGAAATAGATGTGGTCCGAGGAATGGGTCAGCAGCGACTTGAGGAGCTGACGGTCGGTGGCGAACTGGCGCAGCTCCTCGTCGAACTTGGCCTGCGACCGCCGCAGCCGCTTCTCCCGCGCGATCAGCGCCACCTGCCTCCAGCCGAGGACGATCAGGGCGGCGGCGAGAACGAGGATGAGAAGATGTTCCGGCGTCATGGCAAAAAAGGGCTAAAAGGTCGAAAAGGGATGGCCGCCTTTCATCGCACGGATCTCTCCCCGGGGCAAGTCCGAGCTCTCTCCGTTAGAGGGTTGCCCTGCGCTAACCCGTTCGCTAGAAACGGAGGATGGAGGCTATTCGCAAGGCGCGCCGCGTCATCGATATCGAGGTACAGGGACTGCGCCAGGTGCAGCGGCGCCTCGGCCCTTCCTTTCCCAAGGCGGTCAACCTCCTGGCCGAGGCCCTGGGCCGGGGGCGGAAGATCGTCGTCAGCGGGGTCGGGAAATCGGGCCACATCGGCAACAAGCTCGCCGCCACCCTCACCGGCACCGGCGCCCCCGCCGTCACCCTCGATCTCCTCAACGCCCTCCACGGGGACATCGGCGTCGTCTCCGAGGGCGACGTCCTCATCATCCTCAGCTACAGCGGCGAGACCGACGAATTGGTCCGCATCCTCCCCCTCCTCACCCGGCTCGAGGTCAAGATCATCGCCATCACCGGGCGGGCCGATTCGACCCTCGG
>FSXI01000344.1_pt1 | contig 11984 bp, 8 predicted proteins | sample 1638251 | NCBI WGS metagenome assembly FSXI01 (sample SAMEA3914788, study PRJEB12502) | metagenome | biome: forest; material: soil | place: Canada | collected 2011-07-03 | depth 0.1 m | reverse complement strand
CTTCTCCCACTTGGGCGCCGGGCATCCAGTTCTTCAGGTCGTTCTGGTGGTGCTTGGTCTTCGGCTCGATGACGCGGATGCCGTCCTCGATGTAGATCACGGTCATGACGGCGCGGGCGCGGTCGGAGGTGTTGGGGGCGGCGCGGTGGAAAGTCCAGCCGTAGTGGAAGCTGACTTCGCCCAGGTCGAAGGGGCTCTCGTCGAGGGGATAGTTATGGTCCTTGAGCGAGCGCTGCATCTTGGCCTCGCTCTCCTCGCTGATTTCGAGGTCGCGGCCCATCTCGAAGTTCTGGCTGCCGATGCTGAAGGCGAGGGGGCCGAGCTCGAGCGGGGTCTCCTGGAGCGGAATCCAGACCGTGACGGTGTTATTGTTGCTCACCGGCCAGTAATACTGGTCGGCGTGCCAGGGGGTGATGCCGCCGCCGGGCTCCTTGTAGAGGGCCTGGTCGTGGTACATGCGGACGCCCCGGACGCCCATCAATTCGGCGGCGATCCGCGCCAGCCGCCTGCTGAAGGAGAATTCCTTCACCACGTCGCTCTTGGTCCAGAGATTCATGATCTGGAGGAAGGCCTTCTCGTAGAGGGTGCGCTCGGCCATCGGCTTGGTCTGGTCGTTGAGCCGGATCACCTGGCGGGTGATTTCCTGGCCGTAATGGGCGATCACCTCGGGGGAGAGCACCTGCTTGAGCTTGATGTAGCCGTCGCGGCGGAAGCGGGCGATCTGGTCGGCGGTGAGCTTGAAGGGAGACTCCAGCTGGCGCCGAAGCTCTGCGATATCGGGAAGGGTGGCGGTGGTCATGGGCTTGGTTATGGCGGAAGGGGAGGCATTCCGCTTCCGGGCCATTGATTTAATTGCATGCCATATTAACCTTTTAATCGGGATTCATTCGATTTAGAACCAAGGACGGATGCGTATCGCCAGTTCCCTGCGCCTGGAGAAGATTCCGGCGGCGGCCGGCCAGCTCTTCGTGCTGCGGCGCTTCCGGGCCCCTTTTTTGACGTTCACCTGGCATTATCATCCGGAGGTGGAGCTGACGCTGATCCGCCGGGGGCGCGGGGTCCGCTATGTGGGGGGATCGGTGGAACGCTACGAGGAGGGGGATTTCTGCCTGCTGGGAGCGAATCTGCCCCATACCTGGAGCAGCGTCCGGGGGGCGGGAACGGTCGAGGCGACGGTGATCCAGTTCCTGCCCCAGGCCGCCGGCGGCTTCTTCTGGGGATTGCGGGAACTGCGGGAGATCGACCGCCTGCTGCGCGGAGCCGGGGCGGGGTGGAGCATCGGCGGGAAGATGCGGACGCGGGGCATCGCCCTGATCGATGCGCTGGAAAAGCTGCCGCTGCTCTCGCCCCGGCGGGCGGCGCTGTTCCTCGAATTGCTGGCCGGCCTGGCCGAGGGGCGGGGGCTCCGGCCGCTCCATCCGGGGGCTCCGCCCCGCCCGGCGGCGCGGCGGGGCCGGAGCGAGGCGTTGCTGCAGGCCATCCTCGGCTACGTGGAGGCGAATTCGGCGCGCGGCCTGGTCCATGCCGAGGCGGCGCGGCGGGTGCGGCTCTCCCCGGCGGCCTTCTGCCGTTTCTTCAAGCGGCATATGGGCAAGACCTTCGGCGAGCATGTCAACGAGGTCCGTCTGGCCCGGGTCTGCGGGGAGCTGGCCGATACCGACCGGGGGATCACCGAGATCGCCTTTGCCTGCGGCTACGGCAATCTTCCCCATTTCAACCGCCGGTTTCGGATGTTGATGGGATGCACGCCGCGCGAATATCGCCGCCGGGCGGTTCCCTTTTCCGTTCCCGGCTCCGCGCGGAATTCCTGATCGGGATCGAAGCGGCTTGCAGATTGGATAAATGGGCCGAAAGTGGTCGGCATTCCGATTTTTAGGTGAAACCGCTTTCTCCACTTCCCGTCCTTGAGGTTGCCCCCGGCGAATGGGGGTTGGAGGCGGGGGAGCGGGAGGTGTTGGCGGGGTTGTTGCTCCGCTTTCTGGAGGCGCCGAGCTTGGGGGAGCGGCTCGACGGATGGATGGAGTTGAGCGGGTGGAGTTGCCGCAAGGCGGCCCGACCCTGGGCGCGGATGGAGTTTTTCCTGGCGGTGCTGGCGCGGCAGCCGGAACTGCGGCGCTCTCTCCAGCGGGTGATCGGGGAGATTTTCGCGGAGACCGAGGGGGTGAACGCCTTCGCCGAGGCCGGGTTGCCGACCCATCGCGGGATGGTGGTCGAGTTCTGGGACCGGCTGATCCGGCGGACGTTGCCGGCGCCGCGCGACGATCACGATCTGGGGCGGTTCCTGGCGCGGCAGTTCCATATCGACCGGGGGGCCGACCGTTTCCGGCATATTCCGATCGCGATTTTCCATCGGTTGATCGATCTCCTTTTCACGACCGAGTATGCGCGGATCAACCGGGGGCTGCGGCCCGCCTTCGCGGACGGGTTCCGGCTCCTGGCGGCGAAGATCGAGGCGCAGGGGCTCTCCGCCGATATCCGGGAGCGGATGGCGGGGGACTCCGTGGCGGCCTCGCCCTTCTATCGGCTGCGCACGGTGAGCGAGGAGTTGGCGGCGGGGTGGTTCGCGGGGGACGATTTCTCGGGGCCGGTGGCGGGATGGCGCCGGCAGGCGGAGGCGTGCCGCGAGGCGCTCGACAAGATCCAAGAGAAGCTGACCACCGGCGGGGTGAGCGTGGAGATCGTCTATGGGATCGCGGTGGTGGAACAGTGCCTGGGACGGATGGAGGCGATGATCGCGGTGATGGCGCTGCCGCCCGGGCCGGACCGCTCGGCGGCGATCCATGCCCTCTTCAGCCGGCTGGTGGCGGCGGTGCGGAACCAATCGAGCCTCCGCTATCTCCTCTCCTCGAACATGAATCTGCTCCATCGCCGGATCGTGGAACGGTCGGGGTCGATCGGGCAGCATTACATCGCCTTCACCCGGAAGGAATATTGGGGGATCTGGCTGGCGGCGGCGGGAGGCGGGCTGGTGACGACCTTCACGATGGCGATCAAGCTGCGGGTGACCCACCTGCACATCCCGCTGTTCTGGATCGGGTTCCTGGCGGGGCTCAATTACGCGGTGAGCTTCGTGATCCTGCAGGCCTGCGGGTTCGTCCTGGCGACGAAGCAGCCGGCGATGACGGCGGCGCGGCTGGCCGGGATCGTCCGCGAGAAACAGGGCGAGGAGCGGAAGGAGGAGATCGCGGCGTTCTTCGCGCAGATCACCTCCTCGCAGCTGGCGGCGGCGCTGGGCAACGTGCTGGTGGTCTCGGCGGGCGCGGTGGCGTTCAACGCCCTCTGGTGGCTGGCGCTGGGGCGGAAGTTCCTCACCGACGCGTCGGCGGACGAGGCGATGCGGGCGCTCAGTCCTCTGAACAGCGGCACGGTTTTCTTCGCCGCGCTGACCGGGGTCCTGCTCTGGCTGGCCAGCCTGATGGGCGGGTGGATCGATAATTTCTCCGCCTATCACCGGTTGCCGCAGGCGATCCGCGACCACCGGCTGCGCGACGCGCTGGGCCGGGAACGGATGGAACGGTGGGCGGCCTTTTTCGAGCACAATATCGCCGGATGGGGGACGAATGTCTCGCTCGGCTTCCTCCTGGGGATGACGCCGATCCTAGGCACGGTGCTGGGGATTCCGCTGGAGGTCCGCCATGTGACCCTCTCGACCGGGCAGCTGGCGATCGCCGCTTCCTCGACGCAGGAGCATTGGTGGTATCAGGGATGGTTCCTGCGGGCGTTCCTCGGGATCGGGGTGATGTTCGTCCTCAATCTGAGCGTGAGTTTCCTCCTCTCGCTCTTCACGGCGGCGCGGGCCTACGGGTTGAAGCCCAGCGAGGTGCTGGCACTGCTCCAGGAGATCGGTCGGCGCTTCGTGCGGAAGCCGCGCGATTTCCTGCTGGCGCCGCCGAAGGAGGGGGTGGCCGGGGGGGATTCGACCCCGTCCCACTAAGAGGCGATTGCGTCTTTCGCTTGCAGAGTGGTACATGACTGGTACCTTTCGGGGATGAAGTGCTTCCCGCCCGTATTCCGGGCTCTCCCCGTTTTTCTCGCCCTCGGAGTCCTCACCGGTTGCCAGCAGCCGAACAAGGCGCTCACCGCCGAGGACGATACCAATCCCCATTTCCACGCCGCCACCGCCGATATCCAGGTGCGCGATTTCGCCGGGGCGGCCAAGGAATACGAGGCGGCCCTCCGCGACGCGCCGACGGTGGCCCAGGCCCATTACGAGCTGGGCGTGCTCTACAGCGATCATCTCAACGATCCGATCGCGGCGATCTATCACTTCGAGCAATACCTGAAGCTCCGCCCCAGCGCCGATAACGTGGCGCAGGCCCAGGCGCTCTTCGACAACGCCAAGGTGAACTTCGCCGCCAGCCTGCCGAATTCCCCCATCCAGAACGCCCAGGCCTACACCAAGCTGCAGGCCGACAATCAATCGCTCTCCCGCGACCTGGAGACGGCGAACCAGAAGGCCGCCGACCTGACCGGGCAGCTGGCCAGCGCGCAGAAGGATCTGGCGGCGAACTCGCCCAATCTGCAGACGGCCTCGGGCGCCCCGGTCCAGAATACGCCGGTGCAGGATACGCCCTCCGCGCCTGCTCCCGCTCCGGCCGGGGTGACGCCTCCGGCGGGGACCGAGCTGGCCTCTCCGGCTTCCGCGCCCGCTCCGGCGGCGGCGCCCGCCTCCGCCTCGGGGCCTGATCTTTCCGCTTCGGCCCCCGCGCCCGCCCCCTCCGCCCAGACGGCTCCCGCCGCTCCGGCGACGGCGGTTCCGGCGGCTGCGCCCGCGGCCAAGACCTACACGATCGCCTCGGGCGATACGCTCTGGAAGATCGCCAAGAAATTCTACCCGGGCAAGGTGGTCGACGGGATCGACAAGATCAAGGCGGCGAATCCCGACACGCTTCCTCCCGGCAAGCCGCTCAAGATCGGCACCCAGATCAAGATTCCCTGATCCGATCCCCGGCCTCCGCCTAAACTCCGTACCCGTCTCCGCCCATGAGCAAGAGCAGGAATTTCGAAACCGGCCAGGAAGAGGAGTTGATCCCGCAGGAGCGGGAGCGCGTCTCGGTCGACGATCTCAATCTCAAGGTGCAGCAGGCCGAGGAGGTGCTCCTCGACCTGGAGCGCCGCCGCGAGCAGATCGAGCGGCAGAAGCGGCAGCTGGAGGAAATCCGGCGCAAGCAGTATGAATTCGAGGAAGGCCAGCGGCAGACGCTGGAGAAGATCAAGCGCGGGCTGGTCCTGCTCGACCAGCAGGAGTTCGAGCTGAAGCGGGAGTACGAGGAGGTCGGGCTGATCCGCGATTCGTTCGCCAACCATCTCCGCCTGCTGGAGGCGATCCGCCCGCAGGTGTGGGACCCGATGAACCTGGAGGACGAGCTGACCCGGGCGCTGGCGGTGATCGACCAGGCGAAGGGGGCCTATCATCAGGCGCAGGTGCGGCTGGAGGCGGTCCATCGCCAGGGGCTGCACGGCGGTTCCTCCGAGGCGGCGCAGGCGGCGGCGGAAGGGCTGGACGGGGATGCGGGGACGCAGGGCGTTCCCTTCGGCTTCTGGCCGAAGGTCGGGACCGGCTTCGCCTATTCGCTCCCTCTTTTGATCGGGCTCTTCATTCTCCTGATCATCTGGCTGGTCGCCAAATAAGCCTCTCATGGCACGGAACGACGCTCGCGACGATTCCGATCCGGTGCGCCGCCGGGAGCGCGACCTGGAGGCGGAGCAGAAGGCCGTCGCCGCCCAGCTGGCGGAGATGCGGGCCCAGCTCGAGCAGATCAAGAATCCCCCGCCCGAGCCCCGGCAGGAGGCGGTCTGGCGCGCCCCGGTGAAGACCGACCCGGAGCGGAGCCCCGCCGCCCCCGCCGGGCCGACCCGCCGGATCCACAGCGCCCAGCGGCGGAGGGACCGGACGAAGTTCGTCCTGCTCTGCATCGGGTTCCTCCTGGTGGTGGCGTGGATCATCCGGGTGCTGCGCTGATCCGACGGCTTTTAGAAAAGGATGTTTTCGACGAAGTCGACGATGTGTTTGGGGGTAGGGGGATGTTTCCGCACCAGCACGACCAATTCCCGGGAAAAGCGCTCCTGGAGCTGAATTCGTCTGAAGCGCTTTTTTTGTGTGTAAAGCGCCAAAGCTCGATGTGGCACGAAGCTGGTGCCATAGCCCAAGGAGACCAGATTGATGATCAGGTCGAAGTTGTCGGCCTGCATGGTGGCGGAAACCGTAAGCTGATGTTTCGCCATCCAGCGGCGTAGTTGGGTTCCCGTCGAGGTTTCCTCATGGATTAGAATCCAGGTTTGCCTTTCAGCCCAAGGCCGCAGCTTGGCCGGCTTGTGGTGGGAACCCGCAGGTTCGGGCTCCGAGGCGGGGGTTATCAGGACGAATTCGTCCTGGAACCGATGAACGACCCGGCAGAAGGGGGCGAATCGAGCCGGTCGTGAGACAATGGCCACGTCGAGTTTTCCCTCTTCGAGGTGCTGGAGAAGGGTGGAACTGGCGTCTTGCCAGATGCGGGTCGCCAAGTGGGGGTGCTTGGTACGATTGGCGAAGAGAAAGCCGGGGTAATAGGAGAGCCCGATCGACCGGGAGAGGCCGATGCGAACTTCACGAGGTGCTCCCCCGAACTCTTCCCGTAAGCGATGGATCAGGGTATCGACGTCGCCGGTGATGCGCCTCGACTCGGCGATCAGGAGACGCCCTGCTTCGGTGAGGAGGACTCGACGGGTGGTTCTTTCGAAGAGCCGAATGCCCAATCGTTCCTCGACGCCCTGGATTTGTCGCGTCACCGCACTCTGCGTCAAGCCGGCCTCGGACGCGGCACGGGTGAAATTGCCTGAAGAGGCAACCAGACAGATCAGATGCAATTCGTAGAGATCGAACGGTTTTTGGGGGAGATATTCATTCAATATATGAATTAATCTATAGCACTTATGAATTTATGTAAATACGGGAAGGAAGATATGCTGCGGGCATGGCTGATAAATTAAGTAAAATCGTGGGGAATGTTCCGGGTGCTTTCTATGTCGATGACAGTTGTATCGATTGTGATCTATGCCGGAGCAGTGTTCCTGAGTTTTTTGCGCGGCAGGATGATTCAGGCTATTCCTATGTCTTTCGGCAGCCGGTCAGCGAGGGGGAAATCGAGGCGGCTAGGGAAGCTTTGGACGCGTGTCCCACCAACTCGATTGGAAGCGATGGCATCTGAACGGACCAATTCAATCACTTTATACATAATTTATTTCACGAACTAAAATGTTAGGAACTTGATTGAATCTTCGGATCTGCTATTTCTGACCTTCCGCGCAGGTTGTTTTAAACTACGGTTGTAGTTGACGAACGGTGGCTCGGAAGGGAAAAAGAGAGATGCTTCGTCGGATTCCAGGGTTCAAAACGGGTGCCGTTGCCGTTGCGCTTTGCATCGGTGGGATGACCGTGGCCGGATGGGCTGATGACACGTTTCAGAAGGGGACGGATCATGCGACGGGTTCGGCGACTCAGCCGTTCGTCGGCACCGATGGGTCGATGGGGGGGATTCCGGTGGAGGAACGGCAGATCTCGGAAGGACCGGGCGGCAAGGCGATCGTCCTGGGGACGGAGGCGCATCCGTTCACGCTGCCGCAGTTGCTCGACGAGGCGCTCCGCCGCAATCCGAGCACCCGCGAGCAGTGGGAGCTGACGCTGGCCGGAGTCGCCAATCTCGGGATCGCCCGCAGTGCCTTTTATCCGACGGTGACGTTGAGCGGTTCGGGCGGGCCCAGTTATCAGACGGTCCCGGCATTTGAGGATGGAGCCAAGACTTCGGGCTTCACCTACGGTCCGGAATTGCAGGTCAACTATCTGCTGTTCGATTTCGGGGCGCGGGCGGACGGGGTGGAGGCGGCCCGCTTCCAGCTCTTGTCCAATAATTACAATCAGAACGCCGGGCTGGAAAACGTGATTCTCCAGGTGGAGAAGGCCTATTACGCGCTCGACGGGGCGAAGGCGAATCTGAACAACGCCGAGGTGGCGCTGAAGTACGCGGAGAGTTCGGCGGAGAGCGCGCGCCGCCGCGCCGAGGTCGGTCTCGGCACGCGCACGGCGGTGCTGGAGGCGGAGCAGACCGCCGCGCAGAACCGTTATAATCTGGAAAATGCCAAGGGGACGTTGGCGACCTCGCAGGTGACGCTGGCGACGGCGATCGGCCTGCCGGGGAACGCGCTGATCTACGCCGCGCCGCCTTCGCACTTGCCGACGGGGGCGCAGATCAGCGACAGCGTCGACGCCATGATCGACCATGCGCTCCGCCACCGGCCCGATCTGGCGTCGAAATTCGCCACCTACAAGCAGGACAAGGCGACGGCGAAGCAGGCCGACGCCGATGTCTATCCTCAGGTCTCGCTCGGCGGTTCGGCGCAGCGCACCTATTTCAACGACAAGGTTTCCGACAGTGAATTGGGCGGCAATGGGCGGTTCAACGGCTCGGAAGACGACGCCCAGGCGCAGTTGACCATCAGCATCGATCTCTTCGACGGCTGGTACAAGGTGAACCAGGCCCGCTACGCCCGCCGCGAGGCGGACGCGGCCAAGGCCGATCTCGCCAACACCGAATTGACGGTGATCTCCGACGTGGTGACGAATTTCGTGGCGTTCAAGACGGCGCTGGAGGAGTACAAGGCGGGCGAGGCGCTGGTCGAGTCGTCGCGCAAGAGTTTCGATTCGACCTCGATCAGCTACAAGGCGGGGTTGTCGGACATCCTCGACCTGCTGACGGCGCAGAGCGGCCTGGCCTCGGCGGAGGCGACGCTGGCGCAGTCCCGCACCACTCTCTTCACCGCTTCGGCCCAGTTGGCCAACTCGACCGGGGCGCTCCTGCCGCAGGGGCTGGCCGATGCCGCCCAGGCTCCTCCCGTCAAGGTGGCGCAATCGGCGGCTCCGGCTCCGATGGGGGCCGATGCCGGCACTTCTTCCCCTTCCCCTTCCTCTCCCTTACCTTCCAAAGCTCCATGAACCGCTCTCTCCTCGATCGATCGATGCCGCCGTTGCTGGCGGCGGTCCTGCTTCTCTGCGCCGGTTGCGCCAAGAAGGGGGCGGCTCCCGCCTTCGTGATGCCGCCCCGGGCGGTCACCGCCGCGGCGGTGGCGCAGGAGGATGTGCCGGTCTATATCGACGAGATCGGGACCTCCGTCTCGACGAACGTCGCCGCGATCGTCCCGCAGGTGACGGGGAAGATCACCGAGGTCCTCTTCACGGAGGGGACCGACGTGAAGAAGGGCGATCCGCTCTTCACGATCGATCCCCGCCCCTACGAGGCGGCGCTGGCCTCGGCGGAGGCGACGCTGGTCCAGGACCAGGCGAAGCTCCAGCTCAGCGCCGACCAGTTCAAGCGTTCCCAGCAGCTGGCCAGCGGCAATTTCATCTCCCAGCAGGATCTCGACACCCTCCACACCTCGGTCTCGACCGGGGACGCGCTCCTCAAGGCCGACGAGGCGGCGGTGGTCAACGCCAAGCTCAACGTCGAGTATTGCCACATCGTCGCGCCGATCGACGGGCGGCTGGGCAAGCGGCTGGTCGATCTCGGCAACGTGGTCTCGGCCAACTCGACCGCCTCGATGGTGGTGATCGAGCAGGTCGATCCGCTCTACGTCGACTTCACGGTGGCGGAGCCCGATCTGCCCGACGTCCGCCGCTACTTCGCCGCCGGGCCGCTCAAGGTGGTGGTGAGCCTCCCCGATCAGCCGGACGTTACCCGCGAGGGCGCCCTCTCCCTCATCGACAACACGGTGACCTCCGCCGCCGGGACGATCCAGCTCCGCGCGACGCTGCCCAACGCCGACCGGACGTTCTGGCCGGGGCAGTTCGTCAATGTCCGGCTGGTGCTGCAGACGCTCAAGGGGGCGCTGCTGGTGCCGACCCAGGCGATTCAGATCTCCCAGCAGGGGCCCTATGTCTTCGTGATCAAGGACGGCGATACCGCCGATCTCCGCCCGGTGAAGATCGGCCAGCGGCAGGGCGACCGCACGGTGATCACCGGCGGGCTCCAGGCCGGCGAGCAGGTGGTGGTGACCGGCCAGCTGGCGCTCGCGCCCGGCGGGAAGGTGGCGATCAAGAATCCGCCCGCGGCTGATGGTGCCGGCTCCGGCGCCCCGGCCCAGGATTCCTCCAAGCCGTGAGTCTTTCCGAGCCCTTCATCCGCCGCCCGGTGATGACCGTCGTCCTGACGGTCTCGGCGATTTTCTTCGGCGTGCTGGCCTACATGCAGCTGCCGGTCAACGATCTCCCGGCGGTCGATTATCCCGTGATCCAGGTCTCCTGCGCCTACCCGGGGGCGACGCCCTCGACGATGGCGAACAACGTGGCGACGCCGCTGGAGCGGCAGTTCATGCAGATTCCCGGCCTGGAGATGATCACCTCCCAGAGCACCCAGGGGCAGACCTCGCTGGTGCTCCAGTTCAGCCTCTCCAAGAGCCTGGGCGACGCGGCCACCGACGTGCAGGCCGCCATCAGCCGCTCGACCGGCAATCTCCCGGCCGACCTCCCCTCGCCGCCGACCTTCACCAAGACGAACCCGAACGACCAGGCGATCATGTACATCGGCCTGGTCAGCGAGACGATGACCAAGGGGCAGCTGTACAATTACGGCTACACCCAGCTGGCGCAGCGGATCAGCATCCTCGACGGGGTGGCCAAGGTCGACGTCTACGGCACCAAGTCGGCGATCCGGATCAAGGCCGATCCCTCCAAGCTGGCCAGCCGCCTGATGACGCTCGACGACCTTTCCGCCGCGATTCAGACCGGGACCGCCTATCTCGGCGGCGGCCAGCTCGACAGCGCCACCCGCACCTTCCTGGTCCAGCCGCAGGGGCAGCTCTCCACCGCCTCCGATTACGAGAACCTGATCGTCAAGACGGTCAACGGGACGCCGGTCTACCTGCGCGACGTGGCCGACGTCTTCGACACGGTGCAGGACGAGCGGGTCAATCTCCACGTCTGGCTGCGCGGCCAGCCGCCCCCGTCGGCGGTGACGGTGCTGGCGGTCTACCGGCAGGCGGGCGCGAACGCGGTGGCCGTCTCCCAGCGCATCCACGACGTCATCCCCGAGCTGCGGCGGGAGGTGCCCCCCTCGATCAACATCTTCGAGATCTACGACCGCTCGAACTCGATCGTGAACTCGGTCCACGACGTCGACCACACCCTCTTCATCTCCTTCATCCTGGTGGTGCTGGTGATCTACGTCTTCCTGGGCCGGGCGACCGACGCGCTCATCCCGGTGGTGGCGCTGCCCCTCTCGCTCCTGCTCACCTTCCTGGCGATGCGGGTGCTGGGCTACAGCCTGGACAATCTTTCGCTGATGGCGCTGACGCTGGCCATCGGGTTCCTGGTCGACGACGCCATCGTCTTCCTCGAGAACACGGTGCGGCGGATCGAGGCGGGGGAGAAGGCGGTCGAGGCGACCTTCAACAGCGCCAAGGAGATCAGCTTCACCATCCTCTCGATGACCCTCTCGCTGGCGACGGTCTTCCTGCCGCTCGCCTTCATGCCGGGGGTGATCGGGCGGGTCTTCCAGGAATTCGCCATCACCATCATCATCTCGATCTTCGCCTCGGGAATCGTCTCGCTGACGGTGACGCCGCTGATGTGTTCCAGCCTGCTGCGCCGCCACGAGGGGGGGACGCAGACCCGGCTGGAGAAGTGGTTCAACCACTACTTCGCCAAGGTGACGCGGACCTACGGCAGCTCGCTCTGGTTCTTCCTGCGCAATCGCTGGATCTCGGTGGTGGTCTGGGTGCTCTGCCTTCTCGGCACGGGAGTCCTCTTCGTGATCATCCCGGCGACCTTCCTGCCGGTGGGCGACAGCAGCTTCTCGATCGGCGTCTTCATCGCCCAGGAGGGGAGCTCGCCCGAGCAGATGCATTTCTACCAGGAGAAGATCGACGACATCCTGCGCAACGATCCCGACATCGACGGGTTCTTCTCCCTCTCCGGGTTCTCGCAGGGCTTCCCCTCCAACATGGGGTTGACCGGG
>FSXI01000050.1_pt1 | contig 12033 bp, 13 predicted proteins | sample 1638251 | NCBI WGS metagenome assembly FSXI01 (sample SAMEA3914788, study PRJEB12502) | metagenome | biome: forest; material: soil | place: Canada | collected 2011-07-03 | depth 0.1 m | reverse complement strand
TTGCCGAAGAGCCGGTCGACCGTCCCCAGCCCGGCCCATTCTCGGGCGGCAGGATGTCCGGCGGCGCCGCGATAATTCAGGAGGAGATCGGAGGTTTCCGCCGCGCGCGCGAAGGGGATCTGGTGCAGGTAGAGATCGTCGAGCATCGCGTAATGGTTGGCGAAGGCCGCCTCGATCTGTTCCGGGGTGAGGCTGGGCGCTCCCTCCTCCGCCGTTCCCAGATAGCTCTGGAGCGCCGCGATCTCCGCGTGGATGCTCCGCGTCTTTCCCAGCAAGGTGGCGAGCCAGCTCATAGCCAGACCTTCAGGTAGCCCTTGCGGGAGAAATCGGGAAGACGCCGCCGGTCGGCGAAGCCGAACTCGGGAATCTGGAAGATCTCGTGGAAATTCCGGCCCGGTCCGCCGGGCCGATGGGGGGCATAGAGCAGCAGGTTGACGCCGTAGCGGGTCTTGAAGTCGATCATCAGGAGATCGGGCGGATAGCGCCGCGATTCGGGCAGCTCCAGCCCGACATCGATCAAATCGGGCCAATCCTCGTCGGTCACGAAACGCCCGTCGAGATAGAGAAAGCGGAACGAGGTGCCCAGGCGGAGATATTCGGCGAAACGGACGAACCCCGCCCAGAGCTCCTGGCGCAGGGCTCCGTCGCAGAAAATCCCCTCCACGTCTTCCAACCGGCATTCATGACATCCCTCCGGCAGGATTCCTTGATTCAGGGCCGGAAGCGGCATTCGATGGACAAGGGAAGGTGGAGAACTTCCATCGGGTTCAAGAAAGGTGGACGTCCGGTCCGCTCCCGATCCCCCGATGGTTCTCCGTTTACCTTTTGGGCGGTTTCTGGCTGTGCTCCTGCCGGAGGCGGACTTCTTCCACCACCAGAGGGATGATCGGCTCGGCGGCATCGATCATTTCGAGGATGCCCTCGACGCATTGGCGGATGATCACATCCGAATCACGTTGAAGATAGGAGGCCAGCGTATCGACCCGCTTTTGCAAATCGCCCGGAAGCTGTTTGTTGGCTTGGAGCGAGTTGCGCAATAATCCGACGATGGCTTTGGAGCGATCCTGATAGGTTCCACGCTCGATCAAGGTTTTGATGCCCTCATCGACGTCGCCGGGACACCAGAAACCAGCCTTCTCTTTCTTCATCTTTGTCAATTTTGAACTCCTGAATATTAATGTCAATTCATGAACGTCGCCTCGACGGCCACCTCTTTTGCCCCCCTTTGTCTATTTTAAGCATCACCGATGCCTGGAACGACCCTTGTCGCTCATTTTATCCTCGAACTATCTCCATTCTTCCTGCAACATCCCGCTCCCAGTTCTCCGCCGGCGTGGCGAAATGGCAGACGCGATAGACTCAAAATCTATTTTACGCAAGTAAGTGTCGGTTCGAGTCCGACCGCCGGCAACTTCCGCAAAGGGTTATTTGTGGAGCGATCGGGAAAACATTTCAATCGGGTTTTGTTCGTAGATGGGCGAACTTTGTTCCCGCCCCGATCTCGATGAGGATCCCGATGGTGGACCGCTCAGCTGCAGCCGCGTAAGAGGAAGATCACCAGGAGAATCGGGAAGGGAACGCCGAGCAGCCACAGAAAGATATATCCGAGTCCGCTGCCGCGTGTGCTTTTGGAGGGGGCTTGTCTCATAGAAGAGACTTCGCTTAAAGGATGCCAAGCTGCGGAAAGGTAATAAGCCTTTCACTATCAAGCCATCGTTCCTCTCCATTCCTCCGTGCGGGTTTATCCTCACCGCATCTTGCAAGGAGAGTCCTCCGCCAACTCAGGTTCCGGCCCGATAGTGGAGCGAGCAGACCGCCTTTTCCGTCGTCCCCGGAGCCACCCAGCGGAGGCCGAGGCCGTGGCCGATGGCATTGGGCAATCCCAGCCACGGTTCCACGCAGTAGAAATCGGATTCCGGTTTCTGGGTCCAGGTGGTCACCGCGTACCAGGGAACCGTCTCCCGCGGCGTCAGATCGAATTCGATCCGGGCGCCGTCGCGCTGATCGGAAAGGGCGAACCGGGAGGCGGTGGGGGCGATGTGAAGCCGGTCGATCAATTCCGGCCGGTCGAGCGTCGCCGAGGCCTCGGGCGGATTTCCCATCACGATCGAGCCGTCGGGAGCCTGCGTCCCGGTGCGGGCGAAGGGGAGGTCGATGGTCCACCGGGCGCGGTCCCGGTGATCGAGGGCGAAGTAGAAGTGATGGCCGGCATAATAGGGGAGGGGATCCTTGCCGGTGTTGGTGGTGGCGAACTCGGCCTCGAGGGCGTCCCCCCGCAGCCGGTAGGCCACCTCGAAGCGGAAGGCGAAGGGATACCCCGCCCGCGTCTGCTCGTTGTCCTCCAGCCGCATCCGCAGGGAATCCGGATCGCTCTCTTCGACCACCGTGAAGGGGAGATCGCGGGCGAAGCCATGCATCGGCAAGTCGCGTACGGTCCCGGCGGCGTCGCGCCAGCGGCCGATGGCGCCGTCGACGAAATGGCGTCCCAGGAAGGGGAAGAGAATCGGGTTGCCGCCCCGGATCTTGGTCGGATTGGACCAATCGGCGTCGGCGGGCCAATGGACGACCTCGCGCCCGTTCACCCGCCAATCGAGGAGCCGCCCTCCCGCCTGCGGGGCGATCCGCACGGCGGAGGCGCCCTGGGTGAGGAGATGGATCGGTTGATTCTGGAAGGTGACGATTTCTTTCATGGGGTGGGGAGGTTGAGGGCTTCGCCCTCGATTTCGATATGGTGCCTGGCGCGGGCCAGTCCTTCGGATTGATCCAGCTGGGCGCTCGATTCCTGGAAGTCGGCGATGGCGCGGAGCTCGACGATGCGGGCGTCGTGGAGATCGCGCTGCAATTGGAGGACGGTGTAGCTGGTCGAGGCGCCCGCCTTGAGCTTCTCCTCCTCGTCGCGGAGGCTCTCCTCGGCGAGCTGGCGGGCCACCCGCGCCGCCACGATCTTCTGGCGGTTGGTCTCGGCCTGTCCTCCCGCGTTGTCGGTCTGGACGATGACGTTCTGTTCCAGCTGGTGGAGGATCAGCTTCTGGCGCTCGGTCTCGTATTCCGCCGTCTCGTATTGGCCTTTCTCCGCGCGGTTTCCCAGCGGGATGCTCAGGGTGAGCCCGACCGACCAGGCCGGATTTTCCGCGTTAAGGGTGTTCGACGCGCTGCTCGGCAGGCTGTCGTTGATGCCGTTGTAGCCGTAGGCCCCGGTCAGGCCGAGGGAGGGAAGGAGCTGGTTCTTGCGGTAGGCCTCGGCCAGCTGGTTGTGGGCCAGCAGCTCCCGCGCCTGCCGGAGGTCGGCCCGGTTCTCCAGCGCGGTGTTGATGTCCGATTTCAGGGGATCGGGACTCCAGTTGTCGGGAGGGAGGTCGGTCGGCACCAGCCGGAGCTTCAGCAGCGGGGCCACGTCCTTGGTGATGAGGAGCCGCATGGCGTTCTCGTCGTCCTGGATGGTCCGTTCCGCCGTCAGCAGATCCTCCCGCCGCGCCGCCACTTCCGAGTTGGCCTGCGAGACGTCGAGCGGCGACATCACCCCGATCCTCACCCGTTCCTGGTTGTCCTTGAGAAGTTGCTGGGCCAGGCCGAGCGACTCGATGCCCGCCTCGTAATTGGCCCGGGCGTAGACCAGCTCGTAATAGGCGGTGGCGACGTTGGTGATCACCTGGTCGACCTCGTAGTCGAGCGAGGCGTCGGCTCCCGCCGCGTCGCGCCGGGCGATCCGGATGGTGGCTTCGCCGACGTCGGTTCCGAAGTTCTGGAGCAGCGCCTGGCTGAGGGTCAGGCCGGTGAAGCTGTCCCACTGCTCGGGAAAGATCGATCCGATGTCTTCCGATGCTCCCGTCGAGGCGACGATGCCGACGGTGGTGCCGGAGGGGAGCGGCTGGTTGATCGAAGCCGAGCCGCTGGTATCGCGGGTCCCGGTGTAATAGAAGTCGGAGCCATTGGCCTCCGCAGTCTGTTCCTGGTTATAGCCTCCGCTCAAGCTGAGCACCGGATCGTAGGCGCCCTGCGCCGTCACGATATTGGCCCGGGCCTCCAGCGGCGAGATCCGCTGGATGGCGAGATCGAGATTCGATTTGAAGGCCCGCTCCAGGCAATCCTGCAGCGAGAGCTGCAGCTCCTCCTTGTGGAAATCGGTCGCCGCCGGGACGGGGGTTTGCACCGGTTTCGGCATTGGCATGGGAGGCAGCGGGTCTCCCATGGCCGATCCCCCCACCATCAGGCCGACGCAGGCAATTGCGATACCGGAAAAAATCGAAAAATGGGACTGCCGAGGAAACACGCGATCAAGGATGGCGATGCCGGGTTGTAATCGCAAGGGAGAATCGCTTTGGCGCAGTCGGGCTTGCCCGCCGGGCCGATCTCACCTTGAATCGACCCATGCGGCTCATCTCTTGGGGCATCCTCGGCGCGGGGGCGATCGCGCGGGCCTTCGCCGCCGATCTGCCCCGGTCCCGTACCGGCCGGCTCGTCGCCGCCGGCAGCCGCGAGCGGGCCAAGGCCCAGGCCTTCGCTGATACATTTGCGGAAGGCCCCGGTCATCCTCCCATCCGCGCCCACGGCTCCTACGACGAACTGCTGGCCGATCCCGGCGTCGAGGCCGTCTACATCGCCACTCCCCATCCCTCCCACGCCGAGTGGTGCCTGCGGGCCGCGCGCGCCGGGAAGCATATCCTTTGCGAAAAGCCGCTGACCATGAATCATGCCGAGGCCGCCGCCGTGGCGGAGGCCGCCCGCGAGGCCGGGGTCTTTCTGATGGAGGCGTTCATGTATCGCTGCCATCCCCTGACCGCGCGGCTGGTCCAATTGGTCCGGGAAGGGGCGTTGGGCGAGGTCGGCTCGATCCAGGCCGTTTTCAGCTTTCGCGCTCCCTTCCGCAGCGAGAGCCGCCTTTTCGACAAGGCCCTGGGCGGGGGCGGCATCCTCGATGTCGGTTGCTATGCGGCATCGATCGCCCGGTTGGTCGCCGGAGCGGCGGTGGGCCGGCCGTTTGCCGATTTCGAAAGCTTTGCGGGATTCGGGCGGCTCCATCCGGAAACCGGCGCCGATCTCTATGCGGTCGCCTCGGGACGCTTCCCCGGCGGCATCGTGGCGCAATTGGCCACCGGGGTCGGCCTGACCCAGGAGAACGGCCTCCGCGTCTTCGGCACCGAGGCTTCGCTGCACATCCCGTCGCCCTTCGTGATCGCCCGGGAGGGCGGCGAAAGCCGCATCTTCGTGCAGCGTCCCGACGCGCCGGTCGAGGAGATTTTGGTTTCCGCCGGGCAACCGCTCTACGCCTACGAGGCCGACGCCGTCGGCGACGCCTTGGCGCGGGGCGAGCGCGAGAGCTCCTGCATGCCCGTCGCCGACAGCCTCGGCAACATGGCGACCCTCGACGCCTGGCGGGCCGCCCTCGGCCTCGTCTACGAAGGGGAGCGCGCCGCCTCTATTGCCCCGGCAGCGAAATCCCCTTGAGCTTCTTGTAGAGCGAGACCGCGTAGCTATCGGTCATCCCGGAGACGAAATCGAGGAGCTGAAGCAGTTGGCGGTAGTTGGAAAGACCCTCGGTCGGGCGAAACTGCTCGGGGAGGATCTCGATCATCTTTTGGGAGCGGCGGGTGCCCGGATTGATCAGGCAGGCGTCGGTGAAGATCTCGAGCAGGCCGCCGAGAACCTCGAAACCGGCGGCCTCGATCTCCACCACCTGATCGGCAGCGTAGACATCCTCGACCGAGCGGCGCTCGATCACCTCCAGCGTCTCCCGGGCCGGAATGCACCGGATCAGCGGCTGGGCCAGGGTCCCGGCGAGGATCGATTCCTCCCGTTCCATGAAGGCCTCGGTGATCTGATAGACCAGCCGTCCGATGGCCACCGAGCGGAGGTACTCGATCTGCTCCTTCTGGCTGGCGATGTGGGCCAGCTTGTCGGCCGCGCGGCCCGGGCCGACGATCTGGAGAAAGAGATCGCGGATCTCCTCGTAGGAAATCAGCTTGAGCCGGAAGCCGTCCTCGAAATCGTTCAGCCGGTAGCAGATATCGTCCGCCGCCTCGACCAGGAAGACCAGGGGATGGCGGACCCAGCCGCCGGGATAGTCGGGGAGGGGGAGCAGGCCGACCCGCTCGGCGATCTCGGCGAAGAACTCCTTTTCGGTCTCGAAGAACCCGAATTTCTTCCGCCCGAAGGCCTCGACCTTCCGCTCCCCCAGCTGGCGGGAGATCGTCGAGGTCACCGGATACTTGGTGAAGGCGGCCAGCGTCGCCGCCGTCAGCTGGAGGCCGCCCCGGTTGTCGGGCCAGAGGAGCCGGGTGATCAGGCGGAAGCCCTGCGCGTTGCCTTCGTACCTCTCGATGTCGAGCCGTTCTCCGGGCGAGAGGCGGTTCTTCATCTCGGGCCGGGCGGAGAAGACATCGAACCAATGCCGGATCGCATCCTCCCCGGAATGGCCGAAGGGGGGATTGCCGATGTCGTGGGCGATGCAGGCCGCCGCCACGATCGCGCCGAAGTCGGAGGGATGCCCCTCGGCATCGGCCAGCCCGTGCCGGGCGCAGATTTTCTCGCCCACCATCGTCCCCAGGCTCCGCCCCACCGAGGAGGCTTCCAGGCTGTGGGTCAGCCGGGTACGGACGAAATCGTTGTCGGCCAGGGGGAAAACCTGGGTCTTGTCCTGCAGGCGGCGGAAGCCGGTCGAAAAGATGACCCGGTCGAAATCCTGTTGGAAGACGGAACGGCTCGAAAGCGGCTTTTTCTCCTCTTCCTCGGTTCCGAGCCTGTGGCGGCAGAGCAATCGCGGCCATTCCATCAACTTCATCGTCCGGCGACGCTGCCAGTTCGCCCTCCTCCGGGGAAGCACGAACTCCTTTGGGCGGGGAGCGTGACGATCCGGCACTTTACCGTTTTAAACCCGAAAATCTATTGCATCTTGCAATTCCCTGTGAGGCATTCCGTCCCAGGCGTAAAGGGAATGTAACTGTAATTCATTCTCCATCAGCCACATAAAAACGGGGGCTCAAAGCTGGCATGGACGTTGCAGAAAGGGAGTCGCAGTCAACCTAACCCAGACCCAAAAATATGTTAAACTTAGCAGTCACTTTCCTCATCATCGCGCTGATCGCGGCGGTGCTTGGTTTCGGCGTCATCGCGGGCACCGCCGCCGCCATTGCGAAGATCCTCTTCATGGTCTTCCTGGTCCTCTTCATCGTCTCCCTGCTCTTCGGGCGCCGCACCCCTCCGGTCTGAAGAAATAAGATTTACCAGGGTTCCCGGGACGCTGCGGAGGATTCCTCCGCGACACCCCGAGGGGGACGGGAAGTCCTCATCGCTGCGGAATCGTCAACCTCCACATCCAAAATAACACACAGCCATGAAGTCTCCCCGTTTCAGCAAAGATCAAGCCTTCCCCTCCGATCCCTTCTCCCTCTTCGACGCCTTCCTCACCGATCTGATCATCGACCGCGCTCCCATCGATGCCCGCACCGGCCTGAGCCATTGGTTCGAGAAAGCCGACAAGAAGGAAACGGCCAAGCCCAAGATCCGCTCCCGCCGCAAGGCCAAGTCGGTTCTGGCGGCTGCCTGATCAGCCCCTCGATTCCTAGCGGCGCTCTTCTTCGGAAGAGCGCCGCTTTTTTGCGTGGATAGAGTCCGGCCCTCCAAACGAAGAAAGGCCTGCGGCATGGCCGCAGGCCTTTTCCTTCCACTCGTCCGGGCTGGCTCAGCTAAATATAGCCCAAGAGGAGCAGTACCAGGATGACGACCAGGACCAGGCCCAGGCCGCCGCTCGGATAATAGCCCCAGCTGTTGCTATAGGGCCAGGAAGGGAGCGCCCCGATCAGAAGAAGGAGGAGCACCACGATCAGAATTGTACCCAACATATTTTTCCTTTGGTTGATGATTGGACCAGCATCTCTCTGAGCGCACGGTGCGTGCCAAAACGGCTTTTCATGACTAAGCCGTTGATTCCAAGCGGCTTGATGTTTTGATTCGTGAACAGGTCCCGAAAGCATCTTGCAGCTTGCAAGAACGAGGGGCTGGTGAGATGCGGGGTGCGGAAACAGGAGCGAGCAAAGCCGCTCGCTCAGACGATGCTCTCGCTCTTCACCCACTGGATCGCCTGCTGGACCAGATGGGAACCCTTGGCGAGGTGGAGCTTCAGCTTGAGATGCTCCCGGTAGGAATCGATCGTCTTCACGCTGAGGTTGAGCTTGGCCGCGATCTGGCGGGTGCTGAAGCCGTTGCCGATCAGCTGGAAGACTTCCAGCTCGCGGTCGCTCAGGCTGTCGATGGAGAAGCCGGGAGTCTCCCGCCGGTTGTTGACCATCCGGTGGAGCATCTTCTCCTTGCTCTTCTCGCTGAGATAGATTTCCCCCTTGAGGACCCGGTTGATGGCGATGAGGATCTGCTGGTTGGCTTCCTGCTTCATGATGTAGCCCTTGGCCCCGGCGCGGAGGGCCCGCTCGGCGTAGAGCGTCTCGTCGTGCATCGACATCACCAGGACGGGGAGCTTGGGGAACTGGACCTTGATGTTCTTCATCAGCTCGATGCCGCTGATCGTCTTGAGGGAGATGTCGATGATCGCCAGATCGGGTTTCTGTTCCTTGAGCACCTCGAGGGCGCGGATGGCGTTGTCGGCCTCGCCGCAGACTTTCAGGTCGGGCTGCTGGTTGATCAGGGCGGTCACTCCCTGGCGGGTGATCGGATGGTCGTCGACCAGAACGATCCTGCGGAGATCGGTGGAGGGCTCCGGCTTGGCGGAATCATCCGCGCTCTTGGTCTTGAGGGCTTTCATGAGGGATTGGGAAAACGACAGGTGATGATCGTGCCGTGGCGCGGGCGGGAGGAAATCTCCAGGGTGGCGCCGATCAAGCTAGCGCGGTACCCCATGATCCGCAAACCGAGGCTCCCTTTCTTGCTCCGCCGGGTCGAGAATCCGGTGCCGTTGTCGCGGATGGAGATCTCTCCCTGCTTGGCGTTGAGCCGGAGCCCGATTTCGATCCGGGCGGCCTTGCCGTGTTTGAGGGCGTTGTTGATCGCCTCCTGGGCGATGCGGTAGAGGTTGATCGCCGCCGCGTGGTCGTAGATCGGGGTGGCGGCATCGCTGTGGAAGCGGCATTCGATCCGATGGAGCCGCTCGACCTCGTAGGCCAGGCTCTCCAGGGCCGATTGCAGGCCGTAGTGCTCGATCTGGACCGGGGAAAGCCCCCGCGCCAGGGCCCGCGTCTGGGAAATGGCGTCCTGGACCAGCCGGGCGATCTCTTCGGCAGCCTGCTCCTCGGGATTGCCGGCGGTGTGGAGCCGTTCCGAGAGGGCGCTGGCCAGGCAGGCGATGCCGGTGAGATGCTGGCCGAGGCCATCGTGGAGATCGGCTCCGATCCGCTGCTGCTCCGCCTCGCTGATCGCCAGGACCTCCCGTTCCAATTTCTTGTTCTCGGTGAGGTCCCGGACGAAGAAGAAGATTCCGCTCTCGCCCCTCTTGTCACTAGGCACCGCGAAGAAATGGACCTCCAAATGGCAGAGTTCCCGCTGGATCATCCCCTCCCAATGGAAATTGACGGTGGTCCCGGCGAGGGCGGTCTCGAAGCGGGATTGCAGGTCGGGGAGAGCCCGCAGCAGGTTCGCCCCGACGATCTCCCGGTTGGGAATGCCGAAGCGGGCCAGGCCGGCTCCGTCGATTTCCGTGACGACTCCCCGCTCGTCGCAGCGTCCGGCGATCACCGGGAGGTGGGCCAGGAGATGGGTGAGGAGGAGCCCCTGCCCGTCATCCGGCAAAGACGGGGGAGGGGACGAGCGGAGGGAGCCCGGTTCCGGCAGGCGCGGGGACCGGGAGTGGGTTGCTATTCGGACCATCGGCGGAGCGGCAGGAGCGATCCGCCCGCGGACTTCGCGGGAGTCGTGTTTTGATGGAAGAAATGATCGATGGTCACTTCGGCTCCCAGATTGCGGAAGAGAAAGGTCGCCGGATCGATGTCCGGGGCGGTCACCCGGATGAGGACCCGCTTCGATCCGACCAGATGGCGCATGTAGCGTGAGACCGCAGTGCGAACGCCCCCGTCCTTCCGGAGGACTGCGGTGGGCATTCCCTGGAGGACTTGGACTTCCCGGTGGGTATAGCCCGCCTTCCGCAGCTCCAGCAGGGCGATCTTGGCCGATTTGCGGGAGGGAAGCGAAGCGGTCACCTTTTTGGTGAAGGTCTTCAGTTTCCGGGCCGAATCGAGGAGGGTGACGGTGCTCATAATGGGGATTCCTGGGATAAGGGTTAACCCACTCCCCCTTCCGCATTTGGGATGCCAACCCAGGGTAAAAGTCCGACCTGATTGATATCGAGAAGGTTAGCGAAACCTTCTCTGGAGGAAAAGACACGCCCCCCTTGCAAAACGCAAAATCGGCCCGGATCGGCGGGCTAAAATGCAACGCCGCTGCCGTTCGGCGTCGCTTCCCGTTGGAGGAGCCGCAGCCAGCGCCAGGCGTCGCGGCAGGGGCGGATCTTGCTCCGTTCCCGGCGATAGACCGTGGCGATCGGCACCTCGGCGACGCGCCATCCCCGCGCGGCGGCGTGGAGGATCATTTCCGACTCGATCTCGAAGTGGTTCGAGCGCCATTGGCGGCTTTCGAGGAATTCCCGGGTCGCCAGCCGGAAGCCGCATTGCGAATCGGCCACCCCCTGGCCGACCCGCCGGGAAAGGACCCGCGACATCAGCCGATTGGTCCAGCGGCGGGCCAGCGGCATCGGCGTCCCTTCGAAGTCGCGGCGGCCCAGCACCAGTTCCGCCCCGGTGGCGGCGCGGGCGGCGATCAGCGCCGGGATCGAGGCGGGATCGTGCTGGCCGTCGCCGTCGAGCAGGACGAGCTGGCGCCAGGCAGGCTCCGCCGCCAGGGCCGCCCAGCCGTGGCGCAGGGCGGTTGCTTTCCCCCGCCGTTCCGGGAGGGCCAGGACGGAAGCGCCCGCCTCGGAGGCCGCTTCCGCCGTCCGGTCGGTGCAGCCGTCGGCCACCACGAAGACGGCGCCGAGATGGGGCAGCGCCTCGCGGACGACCTCGCCGATCGAGCGGGCCTCGTTATGGGCCGGGATCAGCGCCCAGGTGGCGGGATCGGAGTGGCCAAGGGCGGGCGGATGGGGCATCATGGCGTCCGCATGGCGCGCACGAAGAAAACCGCCGGGGCAGCCGCCTCGCTCTGGAAAGTTTGGGAACGCACGCTGCATCGGATAGGGGATAAGATTCTGGTTGTCGAGGCCGGAGAGGGGCGGGAATGGACGGCGGCCCAGCTGCATCAGGCGGCTTTGGCCCGGTTGCCGCAATTGGCCGCTTGCCGCCGGGGCGAGCGGATCGCCTTCCGGCTGCCGAACGGAGCCGATTGGTTCGCCCTCTTCCTGGCCATCCAGGCGGCGGGATTGGCGGCGATGCCGCTCGATGCCGGCCTCCCCGGCGAGGCCTGCCTGGAAACGGCCCGCCGTCTCGGCGCCTCCGCCCTCTTTCTCGATGGGGCCTGGCACCGTTTCCATCGGAAGGGAGCTCGCCGCTTCCGCCCTGGTATCTGCTGCGTCAAGCTCACCTCCGGCACCACCGGCCTGCCCAAGACCATCGAATGCCGTCCCAGCCATCTTCTGGCCGATGGGGCCAATATCGTTCGCACCATGGGGCTGCGCGCCGACGACCGCAATCTGGCGGCGGTTCCGCTGGGGCATTCCTACGGCCTGGGGAACGTGGTGCTACCGCTCATCCTGCGCGGGATTCCGGCGGTCTGCGCGGCGAATTACGTGCCGCGCCAGCTCGTCGATTGGATCGGCCTGCACGGAGTCACTGTCGTTCCCGCCGTTCCCGCCCTCTTCCGCATCCTGGCGGCGTTGCCGGAGGGGACTTCGCTCGGGCCGCTCCGCCTGGCCATCTCCGCCGGAGCTCCGCTGGCGCCCGAGGTGGCCCGCGCCTTTCGCGAGCGCTTCGGTCTGCCGATCCACAATTTCTACGGCTCCTCCGAGACCGGCGGGATTTGCTACGACCGGACGGGGAGCGCTTCCCTCGACGGGCGCTCGGTCGGCAGGCCGCTGCGGGGTGTGGTGGTGACCCTTTCCGC
>FSXI01000369.1_pt1 | contig 12107 bp, 11 predicted proteins | sample 1638251 | NCBI WGS metagenome assembly FSXI01 (sample SAMEA3914788, study PRJEB12502) | metagenome | biome: forest; material: soil | place: Canada | collected 2011-07-03 | depth 0.1 m | reverse complement strand
CGCGGAAGAGGGAGGGCGGGGTGTGCTTGAAGCTGAGCCAGAAGAGCGGGTAGCGGACGAGCGGCGAGGCGGAGACGGGGATCTTCACCACCCCGTCGGCACGGTGGATGGTGCGGGGGGAGCCGAGGTTGTTGTAGCGGCCCGGCAGCCAGATCGGGTTGTCGGACGAATCGTAGAGGTACCCGGCGGCGGCGAGGGCGCCCCGGTCGAAGGCGCCGAAGCGGGCCCGGCGGAAGCCGCGCACCGGGGCGCCGGAGAGCCGCTCCAGCTCGGCCCTCGACCGGGCGAGGTCGGCCTCGGTGAACCGCGAATGCGCCCAGCCGTGGGAGGCGAGCTCGTGGCGGGCGGCGATCCGCCGGGTCAAACCGGGATGGGCGGAGGCGAAGACGGCGGTGGTGAAGAAGGTGGCGCGGAGGTCGAGCCTATCGAGGAGATCGAGGACGGCGACCAAGCCCGCCGCGCCGATTTCCATCTGGACCTCGGACGGGGGGAGCGCGCCGTACTCGCCAGGGAGATCGAATTCCTCAACGTCGAAGCTGAGGAGCACCCGCCGTCCACCCCGGGGATCAGTATTTCCCGGCGGCATCGTTGATCCGAATCCAGAGGAGACCCCAGAGCATCCGCAACGAGTCCCGCATCAGCTTCAGCTTGGAGGTCTTGTAGCTGTGCTCGGAGCTGACCCGCACCGGCACCTCGGCGACGGTGAAGCGGTATTTGCGGGCCAGGTAGAGGAGCTCGACGTCGAAGGAAAAACCGTAGGTCCGCATGTGGAGGAAGAGCTTTTTGGCCACCTCGCGGCGGAAGCCCTTCAACCCCGCCTGGGTGTCGCGGTAGGGGAGCCCCATCGAGGTGCGGACCAGCCAATTGAAGCCGCCCCCCAGGATCTGCCGCCGGGCGGCGACGCCCTCGTTGACCGCGCCGGGGAGATTGCGCGAGCCGATGACGATCTCGCTGGCGGCCAGCTTTTCTCCCAGGAGGACGACCTGGTCGAGGGAGTAGGGGAGATCGCCGTCGGTGAAGCAGAAGAGCTCCCCGGCGGCCTCGGCGAAGCCGGTGCGGATGGCGTAGCCCTTCCCCCGGTTGCGGGGCAGGGCGATCAGGCGGACGTTGGCCGGGGTGTCGGCGACGGCCAATCGCTCGGCGATCCGTTCCGCCGTGTGGTCCGCCGAGCCGTCGTCGACGAAGATGATCTCGTAGCCGCCATGGAGGCGGGCGAAGCCGAGCACCGCCTCGAGGGTACGGTCGACCGCCGACCGTTCGTTATAGATGGGGAGGACCAGCGAGAGTTTGAACACGGCGCAACGTTTTTAGCCGGATGCCGGGCGGGGGGAAAACCCAAAATACTTCGAAGATGGAAGTTTCTCCAAGGCTCTCCGCCCGCTCGCCTCAGACCAGCATCAATTCGGGATAGGTCTTCCGCGCCACGTCGGTGAGGAAGCGGAGGATGTCCTCGTAGGTCTCGTATTGGAGAAGGTCTTTGGCCATGTGGATGGCTTCCTGGTGGTTGAGGCATTGGATCGCCTTCTTCACCCGGGGGACGAAGACGGAGCCCATGCTCAATTCGTCGACGCCGAGGCCGAGGAAGACGGGGGCGAGGAGGACGTCGTTCGCCATCTCGCCGCAGATGCCGACCCAGATGTTGTTGTGGTGGGCCGCCTCGACCACCCGGGAGATCAGGCGGAGGACGGAGGGGTGGGCGGGCTGGTAGAGGGAGGCGACCCGCTCGTTGAGCCGGTCGACCGCCAGGGTGTACTGGACGAGATCGTTGGTGCCGATGCTGAAGAAATCGACCTCCCGGGCGAGGATGTCGGCGGTGAGGGCGGCGGAGGGGACCTCGATCATGATGCCGGTCTCGATCCGGTCCGGCACGGGGACGCCCTCGTTGCGGAGCTCGTTCATGATCTCGGCGAGGATGTGCTTGCAGCGGCGCACCTCGACGACGTCGCTGATCATCGGGAACATCACCCGGACGTTCCCCTCGACGCTGGCGCGGCCGATGGCGCGCAGCTGGGTGCGGAAGATCTCCGGGCGATCGAGGCAGAGGCGGATGCCGCGCCAGCCGAGGAAGGGGTTCATCTCCTGCTCCTCGCCCCGCAGGAAGGAGGCGACCTTGTCCCCGCCGACGTCGAGGGTGCGGATGATGATGGAGTGGGGCTTGGCCGCCTGGGCGACCGTCTTGTACATCTCGTACTGCTCTTCCTCGGTGGGGAAGTCGTCGCGGTTGAGGAAGAGGAACTCGGTCCGGTAGAGGCCGATGCCCTCGGCGCCGTTCTCCGCCACCAGCGGGAGGTCTTCCGGCAGCTCGACGTTGGCCGAGATGACCAGGCGGCGGCCGTCGGTGGTGTAGGCGAGGGTGTCGCGGATGGCGCCGAGCTGTTCCTCGACGGCGTGGCGCTGGGTCTCCAGCTTGCCGTACTCGTATTTCGTCTGGTCGGTGGGGAGGGCCACCACCACGCCGGCGATGCCGTCGATCAGCGCCTCCATTCCCGCCTCCAGGCGGTCGAGGATATCGCGGACGCCGACCACCGCCGGGATGTTGAGGGAGCGGGCGATGATCGCCGCGTGCGAGGTGCTGCTCCCCTGCTCGGTGGCGAAGCCGAGCAGCGAGGCGCGGTCGATCGAGATCAGGTCGGTGAGGCTGAGCGAATCGGCGATGATGATGCTGGGCTGGGCCAGATCGAAGGGGACGTCGTCGACCCCGCGCAGGTTCCGCAGCACGCGGCGGCTGACGTCGTGGATGTCGTTGGCGCGCTCGCGGAGGTACTCGTCGTCGATCTCGAGCATCTGCTGCGCGAGGCTCTTGGTGATGTCCTGGTAGATCGTGTCGACGGTCTGCAGCCGTTCATGGAGCTGGACCTTGACCGCCTGTAAAATGGTGGGGTCCTCGACCACCAGCAAATGGGCGTCGAAGATGGCCGCGTCATGCTCTCCGACGGAGGTGGCGAGGCGGGTCTTGGCCTCGAGGATCTGCTGGCGGGTGCGGAGCAGGGCCTCTTCGAGGCGGGTGATCTCCTGGGGGATTTTTTCCGCCGTGATGCTCCGGCGGCGGATATTGGGGCGATCCTGGCGGAGCAGGATGACGGGGCCGGTGGCTACCCCGGGGGAGGCGGCGATACCCTGGAAGCGGGTCTCTGAATCGACGCGTTGCGCGGGCTCTTTTTTTGCCATCCGCGCAGAGTTTGGTTACTCCTCGTCGAATTTGCGAGCAATTATTTCCTCAATGTCTTTTAAAGCATTTGCTGCATCCGCACCGATGGCGGTGAGCTTGAGGCGGGAGCCGCAACCGGCGGCGAGGAGCATCAATCCCATGATGCTCTTGCCGTTCACTTCCTCGCCGTCCTTTTCGACGATCAGGTCGGCGGCGTAACGATTGGCGACGCGGACGAACATCGCGGCGGGGCGGGCGTGCATGCCCAATTTATTCAGGATGACGACTTCCTTGGTCAGTTTCGTCCCTCCGGTCTCCCCTTTTTTTGCGGCGACGCTGCTCATGGTCCTGTTTGCTTATGCGAAATTGCGGAAAATTTTTGCTGGAAAGTGGTGCCTAAATCGTTTGCTCCGAACCGTCTTCTACTGCCCTCTTATTCGCCTCTTTTTGCGATGCTGTCCAACGATTTTTTACGTGTTCGTCTTATTTTTCGCGGTTGCGCATCAGTGCGAGCAGCCGCTCGTTGAACTCCATGGCCGAATTCTGGCCCATGCTCCGCAATTTTTGATCGTAGGCGGCCACCTCGACCAATGTGGCCAGATCGCGTCCGGGCCGCACGGGAATGGTGACATGAGGAATCTTGATTTGCAAGATTTCATAGTAGTCCTGGTCGAGCCCGATGCGGTCGATCTCGAGGTCGGGCGTCCATTCGGCGAGGGTGACGATGAGGTCGAGCCGCTTCTCCAGCCGGATGCCCTGGACGCCGAAGAGATTGGCCACATTGATGATGCCGATGCCGCGCACCTCCATGTGGAAGCGGGTGATCTCCGCCGAGGTGCCGATGAGCTCGCGGCCCTCCAGGCAGCGGATCTTGGTGATGTCGTCGGCGACGAGGCTGTGGCCGCGGTCGAGGAGGGAGAGGACGCACTCGCTCTTGCCGACGCCGCTCTTGCCCCGGATCATGATGCCGATCCCCTGGATATCGACCATGCTGCCGTGCTCGGTGGCCTGCGGCGCGAAATCGATCTCCAGGCAGATCGTCGCCGCGTTGATGAAACGCATGGTGGTGAGCGGCGACTGGAAGACGGCGACCTCGTGGGCCTCGGCCTCCTCGATGATGATCTTGGGCGGGCGGATGCCGCGCGCCAGGATGATGCAGGGGATGCTCTGCTTGAAGAGGGCGCGGATCCGCTCGCGGCCCAGGTCGGCGGAGAGGGACTTCAGGTAGGAGGTCTCGCTGAAGCCGATGACCTGGACCCGGTTATGGGCGAAATATTTATGGTAGCCGGCCAGCGCCAGGCCGGGCCGGTTGACCGAGCCCTCCTTGATGATCCGCTGCAGGCCCGCCGCGCCGGCGAGGAGCTTCAACTGGAGCGCGTCGGCGTGCTGGGTGTAGAACTGCCCGACGGTGACCTGCGGGACCAAGGACTTGGGCTTGAGCGTGGACGCCATGGCGAGGGGAGATCCTATAAGCTTTCGGCAGGGGCCTTGCGAGAAGAATTTCGGTCGGGATGGTTCTGGCCGGCTTCCTCCCGATAGGCTTCGAGGGCGAGCTGGAGGCCGCGGGCCTTGTGGAGGGTCTCGCGGTATTCCCTCGCCGGATCGGAGTCGGCGGTGATGCCGCTGCCGACGTGGAAGTGGAGTTTCCCCCCTTCGGCGACGAGGGTGCGGATGGCCATGGAGAAGGCGGCGTCTCCATCGAACCCGAACCAGCCGATGGCTCCGGTGTAGAGACCGCGCGGAGCGGGCTCCAGGGCGGCGATGATTTCCATTGCCCGCTGCTTGGGCGCGCCGGTGATGGAGCCGCCGGGGAAGCAGGCGGCGACCGCCGCCACCGGATCGACGCCGACGCGGAGATCGCCCTCGACGGTCGAGACGAGGTGGAAGACCTGGGGGAACCGCTCCAGCCGGAGGAGATCGCTGACCACGACGGAGCCGTAATCGCAGATCCGGCCCAGGTCGTTCCGCTCCAGGTCGGTGATCATGATGAGCTCGGCGACTTCCTTCGGATCGGTGATGAGCTCGTAGGCGAGCTGCTGGTCGCGGATCGGGTCGGAGTCGCGGGGGCGGGTTCCCTTGATCGGGCGGGTGACGATGTGGCGCCCGTCGATCCGGAGGAAGAGCTCGGGCGAGGCGCTGAGGATCTGCATTCCAAGCCCGGCCCCGGTATCGAGGAAGGCGGCTCCGGGCGCGGGGCTCCGGTCCATCAACCGCTCGAAGAGGCGGCAGGGATTGCCGGCGAAAGGGGTCTCGAAGCGCTGCGCCAGGTTCACCTGGTAGATATCGCCGCTGCGGATGAATTCCTGGGCGGCCCGCACCCGCGCCTCGAATTCCTCGGGCCGGAGATTGCTCCGCCAGAGGCCGTCGGCGGACGGTTCGGAGGCGGCGTCCGGGAAGGTCCGGCTGCGGGCCCGCCAGGCGTCGGTGTTCCGCCCCTCGGTGATCAGGTCGAAGTGGGGATAGATGCCGAACCAGAAGCTGCCGTCATAGCGGAAGAAGCCCGCCGCTCCGCCGACCGGATGGGGGCGGTCGGTGGAGGGGCCGACGAGGCCGCGCCACCGTTCCAGCGCGGCGGCGAGGCGGGGCCAATCGCCGGGGCCGCCCGCGACGATCTCGGCGGCATCGCCCGCCTGATAGAGGACGCCGGGCTCGGTCCACGAGTTGAGGGAGACGAAATCGGAGCCCATCGGATTGGAGTCGAGAATGCCGGTCAGACGAAGCGGGCCGCCTTCCGCATCTCCTCGGCATCGACGGATGGGCCGACCACGGCGACGGCGAGGCGCTCGTCCCGCATGAGGAAGGCGGCGGCGGCGCGGACCTCTTCCGCGGTGACCTGGGAAATCCGGTGGGCCGCCTCGCGGGGATTGAGGACGGAGCCATAGCCGATCATCCCCTCCCCGGCCCACATCATCTGGTTGGCGGTGCCCTCGAGGCCGAGGTACATCTGGCCGATGACGTAATCGCGGGCGCGGCGCAGCTCCCCGGCGGAGGGGGCCTTGCGGGCGATGGCGGCGAGGGTCTTCAGGCTCATCTTCAGGGCCTGGACGGCCTTCTCGTTCTCGACTCCGGCGACGACGTTGAAGCTGCCGGTATCGTGGAAGAAGGAGACCTGGGTCGAGATCGAGTAGGCCAGGCCGTAGCGCTCGCGGATCAATTGGAAGAGGCGGGAGCTCATGTTCTCGCCGAGGATGACGCTGAGCATCTTCAGCGCGTAGCGGCGCGGATCGTGGCGGGAGACGCCGAGGAGGCCGATGGCCAGATGGGTCTGCTCGATGGTCTTGCGGACGCCGGAGAAGGAGGGGTGGCGCTTGCGGTCGACCTTGGGGGAGCGGAAGGCGTGGAACGACTTGGCGGAGCCCCGGCGGCGGCCGATCAGCTGGGTGACCTCCTCGACGGTGGTCCGTCCCGCCACGGTGACGGTCATCCGCGCCGGATCGTAGTACTTGCGGCGGGCGGCGAGGAGATCGGCACGGGTCAGCTTCGCCACCGAGGCGAGGGTGCCGGTGATGGGGCGGCCCAGGCCGTGGCGGGGCCAGAGGAGGGCGTTCAGCCGGTCTTGGACGACCTGGGAGGGCTGGTCCTCGTACATCTTGATCTCCTCGAGGATGACGCCGCGCTCGCGCTCGATCTCGTCGGCGGCGAAGACGGAGTTCTCGACCATGTCGGTGAGGACGTCGAAGAGGAGGCCGAGTTGGGAAGCGGGGGCGGCGGCGTGGTAGCAGCTCATCTCCTCGGAGGTGAAGGCGTTGAGGTAGCCGCCGACGCCCTCGATGGCCTCGGAGATCTGGCGGGCGTTGCGCCGCTTGGTCCCCTTGAAGAGGAGGTGCTCGATGAAGTGGAGGGCGCCGGAATCGGCGGCCGGCTCGTAGCGGCTGCCGGCGGGGAACCAGAGGCCGACGCAGACGCTCTCGACCTGTTCCATCTCGGAGACGACCAACGGAATCCCTCCCTTTGATTCAGTGGTCTTAAAAATCATTGAGGTTCAATTAAAGGGAAAGGGGGGCGGGTGTCAAATGGGGACGCGAGGGCAGGCCGTTGCCCTTGCGCTTGTTGGGGCTGCCGCGCACAAGGAAGAGGGGCGATGGTGAAGCCAACGCAAAGGGGGCCATCTCCCCCTTGGGTCCCCCGATGGCCCGCCTCCGGCGGACGACCCCAGAGATGCGCGCACGCTTTGCGGAAGCCGATCTTTTGCGATGACTTAAAATGAAAGGCTCCGGCGCGCGGAGATGCTTTCCAATAGCCTTGCCCCGGCACGAGGCTCTGGCAAAGTTCCTCCCGTGCCACCCGTGAAAAAAGAAAGCCCGGGCCTTTCGGCTCATGCCACTCCCCATGAGGGCGAGGCGGCGGAACGGCGGCACGACGAGATCGCCCGCTCGTCCCGCGCCGGGTTCCGGCGGGATCGGGACCGGATCTTCAATTCCCGGGCCTTTCTCCTTCTCGACCAGAAGACAGAGCTCTACACTGAGCCGACCGGCGGCCAATCGCCGAGCCGCCTGCTCTATACGATGCGGGCGGCCTCGACGGCGCGGACGCTGGCCGAACTGCTCCATCTCAATGCCGAGGTGGCCGAGGCGGCGGCGCTGGCCCAGCGGCTCGGCCTGCCCGCCTTTGGCCGGGCGGGGAGCGAGACGCTGGCGGCGCTGATGGCGGCCCACGGCGGCTTCGAGCCGGTCGGCCAGAGCCTCCGCATCGTCGACGAGCTGGAGGCGAAGTATCCCGAGTTCAACGGCCTCAATCTCTCCCATGCCGTCCGCGAATCGCTCCGCCCCGCCGCCAAGCAAAGTCTCTCCCTGGAGACGCAGGCCGCCGCCTGGGCCGGACGGATCGCCTCGCTCTGCCTCGACCTGGAGCTGGGGCTGGAGGCGGACTTGATCGATGAGGCGCGGCTGGCCGATTTCCCCCTTTGGCGGGAGATCGCCGAGCCGACCGACCGCCATTATCCCCGGCTGGAGCCGATCCGCCGCCGCCACTACCACTTCCGCAATCTCCTCTCGATGCTGGTCGACCGGGTGGTCGAGCATTCCCACAGCGCGGTGGGCAAGCCCTCGATCGGCCTGAATCCAAGGTTCGAGGCCAGCTTCCTCGCCTTCGAGCAGTGGATCGCCGGGGGCACCCGCGCCACTCCCTTCGGCGAGCTCTACCGGGACCGGGCCGCCTGCCTGAAGGAACTCTTCGCCATTCTCGTCCACCGCCCCCACCTCCTCGGGGAGAGCGCCCTGGTCCGGCTCAAGAAGGAAGGGGTCCACCGCGCCGTCGCCGATTTCCTGGCACAGCGGGGCGACCGCGAGCTGCTGCGGCTGCGCGGCGAATTGGTGGGGGAACGGGAAAGCCCCTCGGGACGGGCGGCGGAGCAGTCTCTGCTGCTCTGACCGGGAGAGGGCGGCGAGATCGGGCCGCTCAGCCGGCTGGGAAACGCCCAATTACGCGTCCATTACGAGCTCAATGCGCCTGATTGCTCCGTCTGGTCCAGCACCTCGCGCACCCGCCATGCCAGCTCAATGGGCGTGAACGGCTTTGCCAGAAAGAAAGCCCCGGATTTGATTGCCTGACGCACCGTCGGTTCTTCCGTAAATCCGGAGATGAAGAGGATCTTGATATCGGGCTGCATGGCCTTCACCTCCTCGGCGGTGCGGATTCCGTTCTTCCACTTCATCATCACGTCGGTCAGGAGGAGATCGATTATCCGGGGATGAGATTTCACCTCCAGAAGGGCGTCATAGCCATGAGCGGCGGCAAAGACGGTGTAACCGCAATTCTCCAGCTTGGAGACAATGAAATTTCGGACGGCCGATTCGTCCTCCACCACCAGGATGGTCTCGGTCCCGCACGGCACGCGTCCCGCCGGGCTGATAGCCGGGGATTTGTCCCAAAGTAAAGCGTTCATGGCAAAAGAAACCGATTTGCTGCGGGCGTCGATGCGCGCCCCAAACCACTCCTACAATATTACGGCCGATTGCGGCAAACGCAACTATCCCCCGGACCGGGCAGCCGCAAGGGAGAGCAAAGGCCTTACCAGCCCTCGACCACCAGCGAGACGATGTGCTTGGCGAGGTCTTCCTCGGCCATCGGCATCGCCTGGCGCTCGGCTTCGACCTGGTCTCCCTGGACGATGTAGGTGTTGCTGCCGCTGACGGTCACGTTGTCGCAGATCTTCTTGCCCAGGCGGCGGTTCATGAAGGTGATGCGGGCGGTCAAGGTGACCTGGAATTGATTGCCCGCCTGGCTGTCGAGCCGCTCCATGGTCAGGGCGTCGCGGCCGACCGAGATCAGGGTGACGTCGAGCTGGGAATCGGCCTCGGGCGACTGGCTGGTCTTGAGGGTGCCGTCCTGGTCGAAGGTGCGGATGATCTCCGCCGTGGTGGAGACATCGATGCTCGGCTCCAGGGTCTCGTTCTTCACGATCGGGACATAGACCGAGTTGACGCCCTGGAGGTTCTTCCCGCCGACGCTGCCGAGGTGATAGGAGGCGCAACCCGTCAGGAGGAGCGCCGCGATCGCGGGAAGAAGCAGGACTGCCGGAAGAAGAGGGCGGCGGAAGGAGGCGGGGAAGGTCATGGGATGGGGCGTCAATGAGGCATCAAGGGACATCAATTGGCGGGCAAGGGAGGGGCGGCCGGGCCGTTATCGGCTGAATTGGTGGGAACGGGGGGAGACGTGGAAGCGGGCGCGGCGTCGGGCGCGGCGTCGGGCGAGGGGCCGGGGGTGGCGGAGGGGGAGTTCGGAGCGGCGTCGGGGGCCGCCGGGCCGCTGGTGGTCCCGGTCGCGGCGGTGGGGCCGCCGTTGAGGGCCGAGAGGGCGGCGGCGGCATCGGCGGGGGTGGTTCCGGCATTCTCGCCCAGGAGCGTCCGCAGGTAGTCGATCTTCTTCTTGGAGATCTGGGCTTCCTTCGAATCGGGGTTCTGGCGGACCACGTCGTTGTAGTAGATATAGGCGGCCTTGTAGTTCTTCGCCTTCTCGTAGAATTTGGCGATGTAGAAGCTGCCCTGCATCTCCTTGCTCTTGAGGGTATCGATATGGGCCTGGGCGGCGGGGACCTTCTCGCTGTTCGGATAGCGGACCACGAAATCCTCGAAGGCCTCGATCGCCTTTTCCGCCGCGCTCTGGTCGTACTCGGCCTCGTTGGCGGAGGAATACCAGGCGTAGCCGATCTGGTATTGGGCGTCGGCGGCGATGGAGTTGCCCGGATATTTGTCGAGGATCTTGGTGTAGGCGTCGACGGCGTCGCTGAATTTCTTCTGGTTCTCCCGCGCCAGACCGATCTTGAACTGGGCCTGGGCCGCGTTGGCGCCGTAGGGGGCGGCCTTGATGATCGCCTCGAAGATTTCCACCGTCCGGTCCATCGAGGGGCCCATCGGGATTTTCCAGAGGCGCTGCGGCTCGCCCGCCAGGTAGAGATTGCCGATGGCGAATTCGCGGTCGAGCGCCTGCTCGAAGAAGTTGCTGGCCGGGTATTTCTTGACCATCTTCTGGTAGGACTGGAAGGCGTCCCAGAACTGGCCCTCTTTCTCCATGCAGATGCCGATATTGAACTGGGCCTCGGGCGCGAAGAACGAGAGGGGCCATTTCCGCACCAGGATGCGGTAGGCCTTCAACGCCTGCTCATATTTCCCGTCGGCCTGGAGCTTCTTGGCCATGTCGAGCTGGTCGTGGGAGCTGGAGGCGGAGAGGCCGGAACCGGTGGTCTCATCGACCCATCCCTCGCCGGGGCGCCAGACCAGCGCGGCGTGCGCCGGGAGCGCGGAAAAGAACGCCGCTCCCAGGGTGAATCCCAGGACCAAGAGCGCAAAATTGGGCGCGAAATAGCGGCGTACCATCGGGGAAGCCTATCAACCGGGCTTGCGCGGTCAAGTCGCCATCGGACGACGCAAGGGGGGCGGACCCGGCCTATTCGTCCTTCGCCAACAACTGGATCAGCGTGGTGAAGTCCTGGTCGCCCCAGCCCTTGGCGGCGCCTTCGGCGTAGACTTTGAGGACGGTCTCGAGCTGCGGGAGCTTGGTCCCTTTCTGTCCGGCCAGTTCCTGGGCCTGCCGGAGGTCCTTGAACATGTGCTTGAGGGAGAATTGGGGGCTGAAATCGTTGGTCCGCAGCTTGGTCTCCTTGAGGGCGGTGATCCCCGAATTCGAGACGTTGGCCTTGAGGGCCTGGAAGTAGAGCTCGTCGGAAATGCCGGAGGCGCGGGCCAGGGTGAGGCTTTCGCTGAGCGATTGGGCGACCTGGGCGATGTTGAGGTTCATCGCCAGCTTGAGCGCCGAACCGGCTCCGATTCCGCCGATGTGGAGGATGGTCTTGGAAAGGCGTTCGAGGACAGGCCGCGCCGCCTCGATCGCCGCCGCCTCGCCGCCGAGGTAGTAGACGGTCTGCCGCTGCTGGGCGGCGGGCTTGCTGCCGGTGAAGGGGGCGTCGAGGAAGAGCGCTCCGGTCGGCGCCACGGCGGCGGCGGCGGCCCGGACCGCATCGGGGGTGATGGTGCTGCTCTGGAGGACGGTCTGCCCGGCATGGAGGACGGGGACGATCTTGGCGACCAGCTCGGCCACTGCCGGGGCATCGGCGACGACGATGAAGATATGGGTGGCGTCGCCGACCGCCCGGAGGAGATCAGGAACGAAATCGGGCCTTTGCTTGGGGCTCCGGTTCCAGGTCGCCAACGGGAGGCCGTCGGCGGCCAGATTATCGGCCCATGCCTCGCCAATGATTCCCAACCCGACGATTGCCACTTTCATGCCGCTAAAATAGTTCCCCATCGCCTGTCGTCAAAGGTTTTACTCCTATTTTTCCATAAGTAATTTGACTCGGCAAAGTTTGTGCTAGTATGGCGACTGCTGTTTATCTAATTTCCGTTATCAATCTTAACGAATCTTAACAAACTCGGCGAAACCGGGGATCGGCCCGGGAGACTTCTTATGGCAAAAAAAACTTCGACTGGCGCGACTCGACGCACTGCAGCCCGCACCAAAGCTG
>FSXI01000086.1_pt1 | contig 12293 bp, 8 predicted proteins | sample 1638251 | NCBI WGS metagenome assembly FSXI01 (sample SAMEA3914788, study PRJEB12502) | metagenome | biome: forest; material: soil | place: Canada | collected 2011-07-03 | depth 0.1 m | reverse complement strand
GTCGCCCAGGGAAATCCAGCGATCCTGCAAAAGGATGCCGCTTTCGGGGGCGCCCAGGTCGGCCTGCGGATCGGCTCCTCCCAGCCCGATCAGCCTCCCTTCCGGGCCTACGGCAGCGGCAACGGGGGGCGGACGCCTCATCTGCTCCAGTCCCGGGGCGCATCGGCATTGGGCAACGGCGTTGCCGCCATCCCCTACTATTGGTCCCCGGCGGGGTATGCCGCCTTCGGCGTCACCTCGGACGACGACCAGCCGGCGAAGTGGCAGGCCGATCCGTCCGGCGGCGGGGTCGGCTGGATCTTTCCCGGCCGGACGCTGACTCTCTATCTGATGCCGGCTCCCGATCTGCAGGCGGCGGCCCGCAACTATGCCGATCTGACCGGCCACCCCGGCGTGCCGCCCGAATGGACCTTCGGCTACCTGCAATCGCGCTGGGGATGGAAGGACAAGGCCTATATCGACGACACCCTCAAGACCTTCCGCGGCCACCAGCTCCCGGTCGATGCCTTTATCTTCGATTTCGAGTCCTACACTTCTTTTCCCGATTACCAGCTCCTGGCCACGGGAAAGGAGCATTTCCCCGATTTCGCCTGGAATCCGCTCCTCTTTCCCGATCCCGCCAAGGACTTCGCCGCCTACGCCGCGCAGGGGCTCCATCTCGTCGCCATCCGCAAGCCCCGGATCGGCGACCGCGATACCCTGCTCATGCTCCATGACAAGGGGTGGATCCGCACCTCGGGCAAGAACGGGGAGAGAGGCGAGCTCTTCGACGCGCGCGGCATCGATTTCGAGAATCCCGCCGCCCGCAAATGGTGCGGGCGCCAGCTCCAGCCGATGATCGAGAGCGGCATCGCCGGATGGTGGAACGACGAGGGGGAATCGACCTACACCAAATACTACTTCTGGAACCAGGCCGAGGCCGACGCCCTGGCGAAATTCCGGCCCAATGCCCGCCATTGGAGCGTCAACCGCGCCTTCCAGCCCGGCCTGCAGCGCTTCGGAGTCGCCGCCTGGACCGGAGACATCGGTTCCTCCTGGGAAACCCTCGCCCGAACCCCGAGCGAGCTTCTGAACTGGAGCCTGGCGGGCATGCCCTATTCGGCCTGCGACATCGGTGGCTTCAAGGGCGTCGCGACGCCCACCCCCGACAACCCCCGGGCCATGGGTCCCACCCCGCCGGAGATGTTCACCCGCTGGATGGAGGCGGGGGTCTTCTTCCCGGTGATGCGGGCCCATTCCACCCTGGATATCCCGCCCCATTTCCCCTGGCTTTCCGGTCCCGAGGCGGAGGATGCCATCCGCAAGGCGCTCGATCTCCGCTCCCAGCTCATCCCCTATTACTACAGCCTGGCCCACCTCGCCCATGAGACCGGGCTCCCCCTGATGCGGCCGCTGGCGATGGAATTTCCCGGCGATCCGAACGTCGCCGATCTCTCCGATCAATGGCTGATGGGATCGGGCCTGATGGCCGCGCCGATTCTGGCCGAGGGCGGCGCCCGGCAGGTCTATTTTCCCGACGACATGGTCTCCTTCGACGGCACGAAGATCTATTCCCGGGGCCAGACCGTCCCGGTCACCGCCGCGCTCGACGAGATCCCCCTCTACGTCCGCTTCGGCACTATCCTCCCTCTCGGTCCGGTCATTCAGGACGTCGCGCAGCTGCCGGGCGGTCCGCTCGAGCTCCGCGTCTATCCGGGGCAGGATGCCGCCTTCACCCTGGTGGAGGACGACGGCGTTTCCTACGACTACCTGAAGGGAATCGTCCGCAAGACCGCCTTCACCTGGGATAATCTCGCCCGCACCTTGACCTGGAAACAAGAGGGCGGCTACGACGGCCCGCATCTTTTCCGAAAGATGAAGATCGTCCTCTTCGATCCGAGTGGCCGGGTGGAAAAGGCCGCCGATCTGGGGCCGTCCGGCACGGTCGCTTTTTGAGAATCAGGCGAGTTCGACCCGGCGGTTGGCGTACTGGCCCGGAGCGAGCTGCCGCTTTTCCGCCGAAGGATTGATCACCTCGACTTCGCCCGCGAAAATAACCCCCTCGTCGAAAACGACGGGGCCCTTGATCCGGAGGCGGCGGCAGGCCGAGAGGGAGGGGACGGCGATGGCGGTCAGGGCGTCGAGCTGGTCGATCCGCTTGTAGTGGGCGGGATCGAGTTCGACCAGCGGCGGTTCTCCCGTGGAGGTTTCCAGGCGGAGCTCGCACTCGATGTTGAGGCCGTAGGCATCGGAGCGGAGGGCGAGGAGCTCGTTGGTCGTCTTCACCGGCAGGAAGCGGGTGCGGGGGACGACGATGGCGCGGGCGCCGTCGAAGGCCTCGATGGCGGCGCCCATGGCGGTCTCCAATTGGATCACCTTGGCGGAGGCAGGATCGCGCGGGTCGACGGTCTTGGCGTTGAAGATGACCGGCAGGGGGATCGAGCCGCCCTGCTTTTCGAGCTCCTTGCGGAGCTGCTCCAGATCGATCCAGAGATTGTTGGTGTTGAAGAAGCGGTGGCGGCCAATGTCCTGGAAGGGTTCGAGATCGGCGGCGGGGCATTGCGCGACTTCACGGAGACGGAGATGGCCGCTGGCTCGGTCGCGGCAGAGATGGCCGCCCTTGCGGTCGGCGGCGGTGCGGGCGGTGACCTCCATCAGGAAAGGCGCTCCGGAGGCGGCGAAGTCGTCGAGGATCGGAAGATCGAGGGTGGCGCCGAGGTTGTCCGCATTGCTCACGAAGAGGTAGCGGATGCCCCGTTCCAGCAATTCGGCCAGCCGTCCGCTGCCGGAGAGGGCGGCATAAAGGGCGCCATGGCCCGCCGGGCACCAGGCGAGATCGGCTTCGCCGGGGGATTGGGCGGGGGAGAGGGTGGCGGCGTCGACCTTGGGGACCTTGTCCTGCAGGAGTTCGAGATCGGCGGGACGGCCTCCCGCCAGCCCCGGATACTTTTCCACGACGAAGGCGAGGGTCGCGGCGCTGGTGCTGAAGCTGTTCATGAGGAGAAAGGCGAGCGCGCCGAAGCGCCGACGCTCGCTCTCCACCTGGCGGCAGATCAGGTCGAGGAAGGTGATCCCCTCCTTGACCTCCAGCAGCGATTTGGGGCCGTCGAGGCCCATGCCGGTGCCGAGGCCGCCGTTGAGCTTCAGCAGGCAGGTCCGCTCCAGCAGCCAGCGGGTCCGCTCGGCATCGGGAAGAATGCCGGGAGCGGCGGGCAGGTCGTCGACGGGAAGGATCGATTCCTCCGGAATCTGCCCGGTCTCCCCCTTGGCCAGGAGCTCATAGCTGCGGCGGAAGGCCCCGATCGAAGCCGCCGCCACCCCCGCCGCCTCCATCTGCCGGGCGAAGGGGGAGAAATCGGGACGCGGGGCCGGAGAACTCATGCACTATCGTTACCACGAGGGAAGCGGCTTCGCAATGGGGGGACTCATCCCCTCCGCAAGGGCTCGCCGCGGATGATCCCGAGATCGAGGCTTTCTTTCATCTCGGAGGAGATGACTACTTGTTTCCGGACCATTCCCAAGGGATGGCCTGCTTTATTTTTCAGGATGATTTGCAGCATGTAATCACCGGGGACGACGTTTTCCATGGTAACAGTTCCATCTCCAGAAATGGCGAGGGGATAACGGCGCAGCGAGGCCATCGTCGCCTGGCCTCCCGCGCTTTGTTGCCATTGGGCGACCCATGCCTGGCGTTGATCGTAGGTCAGATTGGAAGGGCCGTCGATGATGAGCGGCATGGCAAGGGAACCGTTGCAGCTTGGAAAATCGACGTTCATTCCTTCGGGGATTTCCACTCGGAGGGTGACCGCGATTCCTTTCCCTCCCAAGGTCACCTCGAGGGTTTGTCCTGCATGCAGCTCGATTTCCTGTTGGTCCGCGATTCCGCCACGGCGGTCTTCGATCTTTCTCGCGATCCGGCACGATCCGGGCGGAAAACGTTCGATGAAGAACCGGCCTTTGGCATCGGTGATCGTTTCCGCCCGATAATAGACGCGGGGGGATCGATCGCCCGGTCCTCCTTCATGGGGACGATAGAGGGAGACGGTCTCTCCCGCCGCAGCTACCCCTTGGCGGATGACGGTTCCCTTTACCGAGGCCCACGATTCCAGGTAAACATGGCCGCGCAGATCATTGGTGGAAAGCTCCAGATAGCCTGCGGGATGAATGATGAGAGCTGGGCTGGCTTCCCGCCGGGGCGGCAGGGTGAAAAAGCCTTCGGCATCGGTCACGGTATTGGGATTGCGGGAATGCCTCGGCAAGGTTCCATTGGTGACGAAGATCGATTGTTCCGAGACGACGACCACTTCGGCTCTGAAAGCGCCCATGCATTGGCTGGCAATCACCCGCCCGCTCAAGGGGTCTCCCTTTTGCATCCGTATCTCGATACTTTCCAGAGGGTAATCGTCGCTGAATTCCTCGGAAACCGAGGGATAGTAGCCGGGGGCGGTCACCTTGATTCTGCGGCGATCGGCTCTGATTGTAGGATTCGCCTCAGCTCTTCCATCGGAGCCGTGGAGGGAGGGACCATGGGTCCAGCGGGGGGGATCGCAATTGGGAATGGTGAATTCCACTTGGAATTCGAAGCTCGGAAGCTTCTCTCCGCTTTGGGCATCGACGACGGAGAGGGAGAGTCTCATGGCCTTGATCAGGACGATTTCCTGTTCCGGCCCGGGGATCAACGGGAAGCGATGCACGGACATGAATCCTTTGTGATGCAGGTCGAACTGCACCTCCTCGCTGGGGGCATCGGTCCAGGCAAAACGGCCTTCTTGGTCGGTCTCCGTCCGCCATTCGATGGCGCGATAGCGCCGCCACATGTCGGCGAAGACGGTGACGCCGACCAGGGGAGCCCCCGTGGTATCGATGACCCGGGCTTTAATGATGCTGGGCGGGTGTAATATGAACTCCACCAGGCCGGAGCCGGCGGATACTTCCCGGACCTCGGGCGCATAGCCTTGCGCTTGAACCGTGAGGATGATGGTCTCCGTTCCGACGTCGCCGAATTCGAAGCGGCCCTCCTCCGTGGTCACGGTCTCGGGATAATGGGTGCCCCAGCGATCCCTCCCTTGGCGGACCGCCGCTCCCGCCACGGGCCGACCGGCCTCGTCATGGACGGTGCCGACTAGCGGCAGGCCTTTGCAAAGGGTGCGCGAGTGGGTGAACTGAAAGAAATCGGCGAAGTTCCCCTCTTGATTCCGGTAATGGGTATCGCTCAGGAAATCGGGGTGGGAGAAGCGGATCGAAATGTGTCGGGGAGAGGCGGGGGATTGGGTGAAGCGCCACTCGCCATTCGCATCGGTTTTGACCTCCTCGTCGTGAATGCGCGGACCGGCCTCGATTTCCGTCAGGGGTCCGTTGCTGATGATGAGATGGACTTGGGCGTGGGAAACCGGATGGCCTTGAGGATCGACGACCCGGCCCCCGATGGCAACGGCGGGTTCGATCGGAAGGGTCCCGATTTCGGGAACACGATCTTTCTCGCCCCAACGCTTTCCGGTGATGACGAAGCCAGCCTTGCGGATGATGAGCAAAGCTCCCGAAGTTTCATCGGCGACTTCCAATCGACAACTTCCCGATGCGTCGGTAATGGCCGAGGATCGGTGTTCATTCGCCGAACGCAGCACGACTTCTGCATCCGCCAAAGGTAATCGATCGGCTGCGTTGATGACCGTGAGATCGAAGGGCCGCACGCCCCGAGTCTATCGACTCGATCTGAAAAAGAAATTCAGATGCTCAATCGCTGTTTCCGCCGCCGTTCACCGTGTTCTTGATCGTATTGCCGGTCGATTTGGCGGCGTCGCCGACGGCGTTGGCGCCGTTTTCGATCGATTGGCCGGCGCGGTCGAGGAGGCTGGAGGTGTCGGCCTGGAGGCGGTCGAATTTGACCTGGTCGTATTGGTGGCGGAGGTCGTCGCGGCGCTGCTTGAGATCGTCGATGCGGGCCTGGGTGTCGGCTTTCCGGGTCCCTGATTGCCGGTCGGCGCGGTCCTGGAGCTGGTGGATCTCGTCGTCGAGGCGGGCGAAGGAGGCGTCGACCTGGGCTTGGTCGGTGGAGGTGGGGTTCTGGGTGTAGTTGGTGACGGCGGCGGCGGTTTGCTCGGTGGCCGGGGTGGGGGGGATGGTCTCGGCGGTGGCGTTGATGGGGGGAGGCGGCGTGGCCGGAGGAGTGGAACGATTGCAACCGGCCAGGGCGGCGAGGGCGGCTGCGGCAGTCGCCAGACGGAGAAGGGAAGGGAGGTTCATCCCTGGGTTGGAGCGCTTGAGATGCCAAGCGGGGGAGGGGAGGTGTAAGTCATTCGCCATGATCGAATTTCAAAAGGCAATCGCTCGGAGGGCAGAGTCGTTGAAAGAAAGGGTTTGGTGCACATTGCAAGATGCAAGATTGCAATCTGCATGAATCCAGAGAGAATCGACGCAGGGATCGGAGCGGGTTTGAAGTAGCATCCGCTTTGCTACCAAGAGGTTGCTATGGGAAATCGTGCAAATGGCACAGGGACGGCTAGAAGGTAAGCCTTGAAAGCTCTCAAACATCAGCCTTTTTCCGAATGGATGGTGGTTCTCTGGACGGGCGCCCTCATCCTGGCCGTCTTCGGCTTCAGCGGGATGGCGGGCACTGCCGGTTGGATCGTCCAGGTCTTGGCGGTGGTCTTCGCGGTCCTTTTTCTTTCGGCGGCGATTTTGTTCCGGTCCCATCCCCATTAGAGGCGAGTTTGAGGCGACGTCCCGATCCTATTTTTCACATTTCACCGATTTTTTATACCCACCATGCGCATCCTGATCGTCGACGATGAAAGCAACATCCGCAAAACCACCATCATGGCCGTCGAGGCCGAGGGACACGAGGCCCACTCGGTCGACAGCGGCCATCTGGCGCTGCGCAAGCTGGCCGAGGAATCCTACGAGCTGATCTTCCTCGATGTCCGGCTGGGCCGCGAGGACGGGCTCGAGATCCTCAAGCAGATCCAGAAGGTGGCCCCGCAGACGGCGGTGGTGGTCTTCACGGCCTATGCCTCGGTGGAGACGGCGGTCGAGGCGATGCGGCGGGGGGCTTTCGATTATGTCTCCAAGCCGTTCACCCCGGAGCAGCTCCGGCAGGTGATCCAGAAGGTGACCAAGGCGCGCAAGCTGGAGGGAAAGGTGGCCGAGCTGGAGACCCGCATCTCCAAGACGACGCCGGAGACCGATCTCACCACCCGCGATCCCGCGCTCAAGGCGACCTACGAGACCGCCTTCCGCGCCGCCGCCAGCCCGGCGACGGTCCTGATCCTGGGCGAGAGCGGCACGGGCAAGAGCGTGATCGCCCGCGCCATCCACCAACAGAGTTTGCGCAAGGACCAGACCTTCGTGACGGTGAGCTGCCCGAGCCTTTCGCGGGAGCTGCTGGAGAGCGAGCTCTTCGGCCATCTCAAGGGATCGTTCACCGGGGCGCACGGCGATACCTGGGGCAAGGTGGCGGCGGCCGACGGCGGCACCCTCTTCCTCGACGAGATCGGGGAGCTCCCGCTGGAGATCCAGCCGAAGCTGCTCCGCCTCCTCCAGGAAAAGGAATACGAGCGGGTGGGCGAGAACAAGCCGCGCCGCTCCGACGCCCGGATCATCGCCGCCACCAACCGCGACCTCAGCCAATCGGTGAAGGACGGGCGCTTCCGCGAGGATCTCTTCTACCGGCTCAACGTCATCACCATCCGGATGCCGGCGCTGCGCGAGCGGCAGCAGGATTTGATGCTGATCGCGGAAAACTATCTCCAGTTCTTCGCCCAGCAGACCGCCAAGAAGGTGGAGGGCTTCTCCGACGAGGCCAGCGAGGCGATGCAGCGCTACGGCTGGCCGGGCAACCTCCGCGAGCTGCGCAACGCGGTCGAGCGGGCGGTGATCCTCTGCAACGGGGCCCGCGTCGAGGTCCACGATCTGCCGGAGAATTTCAACTCCTCCGAGGAGGCCCGGGTCGACCTCGGCTCGAAGGCGACGCTGGAGGAATTGGAGCGGGAGCACATCCGGCTGGTGCTGGCGCAATCGGTCAGCTTCGATTCGGCGGCGAAGACGCTGGGCATCGATCCGGCCACGCTCTACCGGAAACGGAAGAAACTCGCGCTCTGAGAAACAATGCCCCCGGCCACTTCCCTCCTGCCGTGACTTTCCTTCTTCCTTCCCGAGCCCGGGGATTGCCATGTTGAGATGGCGCCTGTCGGTCGGCCTGGTGACGTTGATGGCGCTGCTGATCGCGGTGGGCATCTACGCGGTCTGGCTCTTCAACAATCTCGGCTCGGCGGTCGACCAGGTCCTCGAGAACAACTATCGGGACATCAAGGCGATCAATCAGATCCGGGTGGCGACCTCGCGGATCAACGGCACCTACTTCACCGTCGACCGGGGCGTGAGCGGGGCCTTCGACAAGACGTTCTACTACGACAACCGGGTGGTCATCGACCAGGCGATGCAGATCCTCCGCACCAATCAGCCGAGCCCCGCCGCCTTCGCCTTGGTGAAACGCTTCGAGGCGGCGCTGACCACTTATTTCGATCTCTACGACCAGTTCTTCAAGCCGGGGCCGCGGCGCCCCGAGGACGACCGGATGATCCGGCAGCAGATCCAGGACTCGACGCTGCTGGTCACCGAGCTGGCCGAGCAGATCCTCCAGGCCAACGAGCAGGCGATGTTCGACGCCGACCGGGTGGCCCGCGCCAAGAGCACCGATTCGATCCACTTCATGCTGGTGGCGATGGCGCTGGCGCTCCTCATCTCCGGCTACGCCTCCTACCGGCTGGGCAAGTCGCTGCTCGAGCCGATCCATCTCCTCACCGATTTCACCGGCAAGATCGGGGAGGGGAATCTCGACATCACCGTCCCGGTGATCTCCGAGGACGAGCTGGGGAAGCTGGCCTCCTCCTTCAACACCATGGCGGGGCAGCTCCGCGCCTACCGGCAGACGACGACGGAGCAGATCTTCAACCTCAACCAGACGATGGAGGTGACGCTGGCGACCTTCCCCGATCCGATCTTCGTCCTCGACCGGGAACAGCAGATCCGGCTCTGCAACCCGGCGGCGCAGCGCTTCGCCGACGATCTCGGCTTCGTCGAGGGGCTGCCTCCGGAGCTGGCCACGAAGGTGGGCGAGGTGCTGGAGACGCGGCAGGATTACCTCCCCTCGACCTTCAAGGACGCCTATTACTACCGGATCTCCGACCAGGAGAAATCGTTCCTGCCCCGGGTGCTGATGATGTGGAACCAGGACCGGACGCCGCACGGGGTCGCGGTGGTGCTCCAGGACATCACCCGCTTCCGCCTGCTCGACGACGTGAAGACGAACCTGGTCTCGACGGTGAGCCACGAGCTGCGCACCCCGCTGACCAGCATCCGCATGGCGCTCCACATCCTCCTGGAAAAAAAGCTCGGCGCGCTCACCCCGAAGCAATCGGAGCTGCTGGTGGTGGCGCGGGAGGATTCCGAGCGGCTCCTGCGGACGCTCAACGATCTGCTCGACCTCTCCCGCCTGGAGGATTCCTCCCACGAGCTTCATTACGATCGGGTTGCGCCCAGCGACATCCTGCGCGAGGTTGCAGGGGAGACGGCGGAGGTCGCCCACCGGGCCGGAGTGCGGGTGGAACTCGAAGCCGATTCCCACCTGCCGAGCCTGCCGATGGACCGCGTCCGAATGAAACATGTCTTCATCAACCTGATCGAGAACGCCGTGAAGCATTCCCAGGACCAGGGAGTGGTGACGGTGCGGGTCTGCCCGGTCGACGGAAGCCTGCTCCGCTTCAGCGTGATCGACGACGGCGAGGGGGTCCCGGCGGAATATCAGAGCCGGGTCTTCGAGAAGTTTTTCCGCGTCCCCGGGCAGCCCCGGGGCGGGGCTGGGCTGGGGCTCTCCATCGCGCGGCAGATCGTCCAGGCCCATCACGGGCATATCGGGGTGATCAGCGAGCCGGGGCGGGGGGCGGAGTTCTATTGCGACCTCCCGCTCGAGGAGCCGGAGAAGAAGACGTTATCGGGAGCCGATGGTGGCAGAAGCCAAACTTAAAGAGGATTTGTTATGAAAAGACGCATTCTGGTGGTGGACGACGAACCGAACATCCGGCTCAGTTTCCGGTACGGTCTTCTCTCGGAGGAATGGGAGGTGGAGGAGGCGGCCTCCGGCGCGGAGGCGGTGGAGAAGGCGGCGCAGGGCGGCGCCTTCGACCTGATGTTGCTCGACCTGCGGATGCCCGGCCTGGACGGCATCCAGGTGCTCCAGCGGCTCCAGGAGCAGCAGCTCCGCCTCCCCGCCGTGATGGTGAGCGCCCACGCCACCACCGATACGGTGATCCAGGCGATCCAGCGCGGCACGCTCGATTTCCTCACCAAGCCGGTGACGCCGGAGCAGCTCCGCTCGGCGATCCGCGAGGTGCTGGAACGGTTCGACTTCGCCCGCGCCCATGAACGCTCCATCGTCGACGGCCATCCGCTCAGCGATGCGGAGAAGCTGAAGCTGGCGAAGTATTACGTCTTCGAGCGGCGCTACGACGAGGCGGAGCAGCTCTTCCAGCAGCTCGTCGAGGGGCCGCACCAGGAGGAGTCCCTCCTCATGCTCGGCATCCTCAGCGAGATCGGCGGAAACTTCAAGGGCGCCGAGGCCCATTACACCAAGGTGCTCAACCCGTCGCTCGACGATTGGAAGGACAAGACGAAATCGCGCTCGCTCTTCGAGCATCTCAGCGGCGGCTGAGGATTCGAAATGAAAAACGCCCCGCCGCGGGATCGCGGCGGGGCGTTGTTGGATCAAGGGCCAAAGGCCGGATCGGCTCAGGAAGCCGGAGGCGGCATTGAACTCACGAAGCCGGGGCCGGCTTCGGGCCGTTGCCGTCGGAGCCGCCCGGGCCGCCGGGACGATGTTCGGGCATTTGCTGGAAGATCTCCAGCTGCGCGGGATTGAGGAGTGCGGCGATCGCGGCGTGGGATTTTTCGCGGATCGCCTTGAACTGGGCCTTCTTGTCGTCGTTGGAGAGATCCTGGTTCTGGAAAAGCCCATGCATCTCCTCGCCTTCCTGATGGAGGATGGCGGCGATTTCGGTCCGCTGCTCGTCGGTCAGGCCGAGGGCCTCGGTGAGATGTTTCAGTTCCCGGTGGAGATGCTCCTCCATGCGGGCCTTCGGGTCTCCCTGCTGATCGCCCGGAGGCGGCGGGGGCGGTTGGGTGGAAGAGGAATTGGTCGATCCGGGGGTGGGAGCCGGCACGAAGGTCTGGGCATGGGCCGGAATCAGGAGCGCTCCAGCCAAAGCCAGCGGAAGCAGCGAGAGGAGGGAAGGGATGCGGAGTTTCATGGTTTTGATTTAACCGCTTAATTAACGAAAAGTTGCATTAGTGTCAATTCGGCTGGCCGGATTCCTCTTTATAAGGAGGATTTGGCCTTTATTCTAATTTCCATGCAGGACCGTTTTCTCGCCGATTTCTTCAAGTTTCTCTCCTTTGCCAGCATTTCTGCCGATTCGGCCTATCGCCAGCCGCTGCTGGGCTGCGCCGATTGGGTCGCGGCGAAGCTGAGGGAGATCGGGTTGGAAGCGGCGGTGCGGCCGACGTCGGGCCACCCGGTGGTGGTGGGGAAGAACCGGCATCGGGAGGGAAGACCGACGGTCTTGATCTACGGCCATTACGATGTCCAGCCGGTCGATCCGCTGGCGCTCTGGGATCACCCGCCCTTCGAGCCCCACCTGGAGGACGGGATCGTCACCGCGCGGGGAAGCGCCGACAACAAGGGCCAGATCCTGGCCCACATCCTCGGGGTGGGGGAGACCTTGCGGGAGGCGGGCGATCTGCCGGTGAATCTGATTTTCCTGATCGAAGGGGAAGAGGAGATCGGAAGCCCGAGCCTGGCCGGATTCCTCCGGGAGAACAAGGCGGAGCTGTCCTGCGATGTGGCGGTGATCTCGGACAGCCCGATGATCGCGCCGGGGGTGCCGACCTTCACCTACGGCTTGCGGGGAGTGGCGGCGATGGAGGTGAAGGTGACGGGACCGGCCAAGGATCTCCATTCGGGAATGTACGGCGGGGCGGTGGCGAATCCGGTGACGGTGCTGGCGCGGTTGATCGCGGGCCTGCACCGCTTCGACGGGGCGGTGGCGATCGAGGGATTTTATGACGGAGTCGTGCCGCCGGAGGGGTGGGAACGTGAGGCGTGGAAGGCGCTGCCGTTGACGGAGGCGTCCCTGCTGGCGATGACGGGGGCCCCGGCGCTCGACGGCGAGGACGGCTACACGGCGCTGGAACGGATCTGGGCGCGGCCGACGGCGGAGGTGAACGGCTTCTACGGCGGCTATCAGGGAGAGGGATCGAAGACG
>FSXI01000286.1_pt1 | contig 12322 bp, 9 predicted proteins | sample 1638251 | NCBI WGS metagenome assembly FSXI01 (sample SAMEA3914788, study PRJEB12502) | metagenome | biome: forest; material: soil | place: Canada | collected 2011-07-03 | depth 0.1 m | reverse complement strand
TTGAAGGCGGCGAAGGCCTCGTCGAGCGCCGCGTGGATCGGGAGGTTCCCGCAGATCAGCCGCGAGGCCCCCGCGCCCGCCCCGTGGCGGGAGGCCGCGTCGCGGGCGGCTCCGATCAGCCGGGGATGGCGGGCCAGGCCGAGGTAATCGTTGGAGGAAAAGCGGTCGGCCCCCGCGCCCGAGGCGGGACGGAGGCGGCGGAGCAGGCCCGCCCGCTCGCGCTCCTCCAGAGCCCGGCGGAGCGGCTCGTCCCAATCGGGGCGCGGCGTCGGATCGGTCAGGTCCATCGGTCGATCCGGGAATCGAATTGGAAGACCTGTCCGGAGACGTGCTCCAGCGAGGCGACGAAGGCGATGCCCCGCGCCGCCTCTGCGACGGTATTGAAGCGCCCCAGGACATGCTGGGCGCGGGCGCTCTCTTGGACTGTCGCGGGCAGATCGGCGGTCATCTTGGTTTCGAGAAAGCCGGGGAGGACCACGTTGCAGCGGAGGTTATCAGCCCCGTGCTCCTTCGCCACCGATTGGGCCAGCCCGATCAACCCGGCTTTCCCGGCGGCGTAATGGCTGTTGCCCGTCCCGCCCCGACGGCCGGCGCGGGAACCGATCAGGATGATCTGTCCTGCCCGCGCGAGGAGGAGGGGCAGGGCCGCGCGGACGCAGAGGAAGGCGCCGCTCAGGTTGACGGCGACGATCCGGTTCCAATTCTCCTCGGTGAGGGCGGGGAGGGGGCGGTCGTCGATCGCCCCCGCGTTGCAGATCAAGAGATCGAGGCGGGAGAGCGTCCCGAAATAGGCGCCGACCGATTCCTCCAGGGTTACGTCGAGTTCGTTTCTCGAGGGGGTGCGGATCTCCCAGCGCTCCGGAGAGAGCTGGGCGGCGATGGCGGCGGCCAGGTCGCCCCCGCCGCCGGTGATGACGGCGACGGGAAGGGCGGGCGATTCCGGGGCTGCCTCCGAAGCCGGGTTCATGTCGAGATCACTCGCTCCCCGTTGACCACCAGGCAGGCGGGGACTTCCTTGCTGTTGATCAGGCTGGAAAAGGGGTCCTCCCCCTCGCGGAACGGAAAGGCGACCAGATCGGCCAGCGCTCCCGGGGTGATCTCTCCGAGCTGTCCGGCCTGTCCGAGCGCCCGCGCCGGATTGACCGTGATCATCTTCCACCACTCGAGATCGGGGAGCCCGGGATGCTGCCAGCGCGCCTGCCGGATCTCGGAGCGGAGGTCGAGGGCGATGTTGCTGGCCAGGCTGTCGGTCCCGACGCAGATGTTGATCCCTTCCGCCCGCATCCGCTCCAGCTCGAACTTGTGATAGCCGAAATAAGCGTGGGAATGGGGGCAGTGGACCACGCTGGCGCCGCTGCCGATCAGGAGCGGCCAGTCGTAATCCTGCAGGTAGTTGAGATGGACCGCCAGGCACTGCGCGGTGAGCACCTCGTTCTCCATCAGGTGGGAGAGCGCCGAGCCCTCGCCGCAATCGGACATGTCCCGCCCGATGCGCTGCATCAGCTCGTGGAGCGGGCCGTCGCCGTAGAGGAACATCTCGTTCTCGTCGCGGGATTCGGCGATGTGGGTGGTGAAGGGCATCCCGTAGAGATCGCTGCAGTGCTTGGCCAGCCGGTAGAGATCGAGCGAGGCGCTGTAGGGGGCATGCGGCGAGATGCCGAAGCCGCCCAGCCAATCGTCCCGCTGCTGGAAGAAGGAGAGCATGCCGAAGACGTGCTCGTCGCTGGTGAAGCGCTGGGTGAGGTCGCTCAATTCGAGGAACCACCAGGCGCGGATCGGCGGCGGCCGCAGGCGGGGGAGGAGCTCGGGGAAGCTCTCGATGTTCGCCACCGTGGTGGTCCCGGACCGCATCAGGAGGCGGAAGCCGTGCTCGATGGCGTCGAGGTAGTCGTCGTCGCTGAAGGTCCGCTTGAGCGCGTTGAGCGATTGGATCCACTTGGTGAAGCCGCCGCCGGGGAGGAGCCCCTTCATCCGCGAATAGTCGAGATGGCAATGGCTGTTGATGAAGCCGGGGCTGAGGACGTGGCCGGGGAGGTCGACGATCGGCTCGCGCTTGAGCGGCGGCAGCAGATCGGCGCGGTCGACCGCCGTGATGCGGCTCCCCTCGACGCGGACCGCTCCTTTCACGATGACTTCCCCATGGCCCGCGATGACTCGATCAGCCCGATACAACATACCGCTTCAAATTACCCGTTTGCAGGGCCGCGTGGCAACGCCGGCGCGCATTCGGAAAAAGTTGCAACCTTTGCTTAAAAAAACCTTCGAGCCGCGCCCCAGATCGGCAGTTCGGGCCAGGCCGAGGCCAGGCCGGGCCACCCGCGGGGCGCCCAGACCCTCCAGAGCGTACGGGCTCCGGCGAGGATTGCCCACGAATAGCCGACCGAGAGGATCGCCGAGCCGAGGACGTCGCTGGGATAGTGGGCGCCCAGGTAGATCCGCGAATAGCCGACCAAAGCCGCCCAGAGCCAAACCCACCAGAAACGGCGCCAGCCGTAGACGGCGCAGGCCACCATCGCCAGGGCGACGTTGTTGAAGACGTGGCCGGAGGGGAACGAACGCCCGCCCGGTTCCCGGTGCGGCCAGGCCCAGCTCACTCCCTGCCCGTCGAAGACCCGGATGCCGTCGAGGGCCTCGTTGGGCCGGGCGCGGTGGACCCATTTCTTGCCGTAGTTGTCGATCCCTCCGTCCCCGATCACGACCGCCAATGCGATGAGAACCAGGAAAAGGCGGCCTCGAAATCCGCCCTTCCAGGCCAGCAGGAATCCCGCGACCAGGCCGGGCCAGAGGAAGAACTTCGGCGCGGAGACGGTCAACATCAGCCAATCGAGCGGGGTCGAGATCCAGACCGTGTTGATCCGGTAGAGCACCGCGAGGTCGAGATGGTGGAGGGAGGAGAGGAAGTCGCTCATGCCGATGATTCCAAGCTAATTGCCCGGTTCAAAACCCGCCAACCGTCCCGTTGCGGCGCGGACCACCCATTCCCATTTCTTATTGATGGGCAGGCGCTGCGGCAGGAGGGAGGTGAAGCCGTCTAGATCGCGGGTCCGCGCCGTCTCGGCGAGGCGGTCGGCCTGGGCCTGGCAGGCGGCGGCGATGGTGACGTTATCGGTTCCGCTGGCAGGAAAGGGAGCGCCGATATCGATCAGGGCCAGCGGCAGATCGTCGCGGAAGAACTCGTAGCGGAAGGCGACCGGCAGCAGCAGCGCCTTGGGCGCGATCCGCGCCAGGAAGGGGAGGCCGGGCCGAACCTCGATCGGCTCGTAGGGGGTGGCGAGGCGACCCTGCGGGAAGATCCAGACCAGATTGCCCGGATCGCGCAGCAGCCGCGCCGCATAGCGGAGGCTCAAGGCCGCGCCGAGGCGGCTTTCCAGGTCGACGGAGAAGCCGCCGATGGCGCGGAAGAATTCATACTTGCGGAGATTTTTCTCCTCCATCATCCCGTAGCACGATTTCGGGATCTCCCGGGTGAGGCGGAAGAGCATGAGGAGATCCCACCAGTTGGTGTGGTTGGCGAAGGCGATCACCGCCTGGTCCTGCGGCAGGGCGGCGAGGTGCTCCCCGCCGCGCAGGTGGACGCCGTGGAAGCGTTGCGCTAGCTTGCGCCGCAGGTAGAGGTAGAAGAGGGCGTCGAGCAGCCGGTTCTTACGGGCCGGGATCATGGCCGTGCCGCTTTCCGCCAGGCCCGCAGCGCGAGGACGAGTTTTCCGGCCAGGTTGACCCGCGCCCGCCGGGTGAAGACGTCGTAGCCGTTCGCCTCGATCCGCCCGAGGATGGCGGCGTAGATCTCCCGCATCATCCAGACGGTCCGCCGGGTGCCTTTGCCGGGCAGGTGGGCGATCCCCGATTCGGAGCGAAGATAGTGGAGGCGGGCTCGGGCGATCTGGAAGGCCATCAGCCGCTCGAAGGCCTTGGTGACCCGGCCCCCCGCCAGATCGGCCTCGGAGACCTCGTAGCTTTCCAGTTCGGTGCGCGGCAGGTAGATGCGGTCCCGCGCGTAATCCTCACCAATGTCGCGCACGATATTGGTGAGCTGCATGGCGGTGCCGAGGGAGGCGGCCCGCTGCAGGAGCTCGCGGGTGAGCTCCGCTTTGGGGACGAAGAGGTGGGTCATGATCAGGCCGACCACCCCGGCGACGAGGTAGCAATAGCGCTCCAGCTCCTCCCAATCGGCGATCCGCACCTTGCCCCGGTCGAGAGTCATGCCGAGGAGGAGGTCGTCGAAGTAGCGGCGGGGGATCCCGTAATGTTTCCAGACGGCGACGAAGGCGTAGCCCCAGGGCAATCCCGCCGCCCCGCCGTTCTCCAGCTCGTCGAGCAGGGTCCGTTGCCGCTCGAGCGCCGCCGCCGCCGCCGCGTCGTCCTCGGCGAGGTCGATCTGGTCGTCGACATGGCGGCAGAAGGCGTAGATGGCATAGGCCGCCGCCCGCTTGTCGGCGGGGAGGGCGTGGGAAGAAAAGTAGAAGCTCCGCGCATGCCTCCGGGTGATCCCCCGGCAGACGCGGATCGAGGCCGCGTAGGGGCCGGAGGGGGAGGCGGAGACCACCGGAACGATCCCGGACGGGGCGGCGGGATTCATGGGCGGGAGGAGGTGGCCGGCGGTCAAGCGGCCCCGGCCCCGCTGGCCTGGATCATCTGGTGAACGAAGTCGACCAGCTCGCGGAACCGCTCGCGCTGCGGCGCGCTCAGGATCGAGTTGGCCAGGTTCTGCTGCGCCTGCGCCACCAGTTCCTCCCGCCGCTTGGCCAGGAGGGCGACCGCGCCCGATTTATCGACCAGCTCGCGGATCTTGTGGATCGCCGAATCGCGGACCGAGGGGGCGCTCAGGCAGAGCTGGAGGAAGGAGCGGTCGACCTCGCTCAGCCGCTCGTAGGCGGTGCGGATCAGGAGGGTCTTCTTCCCCTCCAGCAGATCGGTCTGGAGGGCGCGGTCCATCAGGTCGAAGTGGGAGTACTCGACGAGATCGTTCTGGATCTGGAAGGCGAGGCCGAGCGGGTCGGCGATGGTGGTGATGTCGAGGATCGTCTGCGGATCGGCTCCGGCCAGGATCGCCCCGAGGACCAGCGGCGCCTCGAAGGTGTAGCGGGTCGTCTTCAGGTGGTACATCTGGACGATGTCCTCCTCGCCGACGCGGGCGATGTCCCGGGCGCTCAGGAGGATGTCGAGCGTCTCGCCGCAGCCGGTGTCGGCCACCGAATGGAGGAAGCGGCGCATGGCGGCGTCGCGCACCGAAGTCTCGAAGTCGGTCGCCAGCAGAGTATCGACCGCCAGCGCGTAGAGCATGTCGCCGATGACGATGGCGAGGTTCTCGCCCATGCGGGCCCGTTCCGGGAGCTTGCCCAGGCGGTCCTCCATCACCTTGTGGAAGGTGGGCAGGCCGCGCCGGATCTCGGAACGGTCGATCACGTCGTCGTGGATCAGGATGAAGGAATGGAAGAGCTCGACGGCGGCGGCGGAGCGGAGGAGCGAGAGATCGTCGAAGGGACGGGAGCCTCCGAAGAGGCGGTAGGAGGCCATCAGCAGGAGCGGGCGGATCCGCTTGCCGCGGCGGAGGACATATTCGGCGAGGTCGTCGTAGATCGGCTCGAAGAGATGGCCATAGGCGTAGCGCTCGGCATTCTGGTGGAAGAAAGCCGCCAGAAACTGCTCCACTCCGGCGGAAATCTCCCGCATCTCGTCGCTCAACGTACCCGCGCCCATGGCGGAACATTAGGAGGTTGCGACGAAATTGGCAATCGTTAGGTCGCGGGCCGGATCGGCTTCGTGACGGAGAGCGATGGCGGGTCCTTGACCCGGAAATCTTTCAGAAATCTGAGCATTGTTTCCCAAGGCAAGTACTTGATTCCAAGCTCGATCGGTGGCACCCTGGAAAGCGCCGCCGGCCTCTCTCCGGCCGCGCCCGACCAATGTCCCTCTTTTCCTTCCGTGGGCCGGTTCGCGCAAGGAATCCGCGATGCGGAGTGATTCTTGCAATCCTGGCGCTCTTCGGGGCGCTGGTCTCCGAGGGCCGTACCGCCGATGCCTCCGCCGCGCCCGCACCGGCTTCGGTCGCTTCGGCTCCCGCGCCCGCAGCGGTTGAAACCCCCGCCACTCCGGCGCCTCCGCCGCATTTTCTCACCGCCTCGACCGTTCTCCGCCTCGATCAGGGCCAGGGTGAGGTGATCGCCTTCCGTCTCGATCAACCCGCCGCCGACAAGACCGTCTATCCCGTCGTCCTCGATCCCGCCGCCCAGGCCGAAATCCTCCAGCCGCCGACCGTCCTCAAGAACCAGACCCTCGGCTACATCCGGCTGCGGGCCCTCCGCGTGGGCACGGCGACGCTCAAGATCGGGGAGAGCGCGCTGGCGCTGAAGATCGTCCCCGACGAGCTGCCGGAGCCGAAGCCGGAGATCGTCACCCCCGAGGCCGGGTCCGATGTCTGGGGCAAGATCGCCGTCGGCGTCGAGCTCTTCAGCATCCGCGCTCCCACCGACGACCGGACGGTCGCGCTCCGCCTTCCGGACGGGACCGAGCTGCCGCCCCAATCGCGTCCCGGGCCGCGTGAGGGCTCCCACCTCCGCTTCGCCTATACCGTCGATACCGACCGGCTCCGGCCCGGCATCAATTTCCTCACCGCTGTCCTCAAGGGCAGGGACGGCGAAACCGTGGCCAGCCGTCCGCTCGCCCTCAACGTGATCCGGCCCGATCCGCGCCGGATGATCTCGGGCGCCTGCGTCGAGCTCCCTCCCGGGCCCCGCGCCCAGCGGGCGGGAGACAAGCCGCCGGGGGTCCAGAAGGACGCCGACGCCTCGACGGGGAGCTGCGTCGTCAACGGCAACTGGTGCCTGCCGATCGAGGTCGACGAGCCCGGCTATTACCAGATGATCATGACGGTGCGGGGCGATTTCGGCGGAGGCGCCTTCCCCACCGTCGGCATCATCCTCAACGAGGATAACACCCCTCTCTCCAGCGTCCGGCTGGCCGACGCGGGCTGGCACCGCATCCCCATCGGCGCCCCCTTCCGCCTCCCCGCCGGCTCCCAGATCCTCACCGCTGCCTTCACCAACGGCTTCTATTTCGACAACAAGGACAACCGCAAGCTCTACCTCGACCGCTACGAATTGCTCCGCCTCGACGGCCCCGGTCTGGCCGCCGATGCCAATGCCGCCGCCGAGGCGGGCGGATCGATGATGGCCGCCGACTCGATGTCGATGACGATGGCCTCCGCTCCCATGGCCTCGACCGCCACGATGTCGGCCGCCGAGTCGGCCCCCGCCGATTCGGCCACGCTTTCTCCCGAGGTCGCCGCGCGGGCGCGGAACCTCGGCCAGGACGACGTCGATTTCTCCACCACCGAGATCCTCGGGCCGGGCGAGCTCCTCCACGTCGCCTTCGACCGGGTGATCGATGGCCAGCCGGTCGACGGCCTGGTCACCCTCCACGCCCGCTGCTGGTGGCAGCATCCGGAGGAGGGCCTCCAGCCGCGCACCGAACTGAAGGTGAACGGCGTGGTCCGCGACGTCCAGCAGGGGGCCAATCTCGTCTTCCGCATCCCGCCCGATGATTTCCTCCCCGGCGCCAACACCATCAGCCTCCACGCCACGCTCCCCGGCGGCATCGAGGTCGAGGAACCGGGCCAGCGCCTTTTCCTGCAAACCGCGGTGGCGGGACCGGCGCGGCATTTCCGGCGCTTCACGGCGGTCGACCGAAGCTGGGGAACCAGCCTCGCCGGACGGCTGGCGGAGGCCAATCACGGCCAATCCGATTGGCAGGCCAATTTCACCGCCCCCGGCGCGGGGACGCTGGCCCTGCCCGACGATCTCGAAGGCAATTTCCAGGTGGTGCTGGAAGGCCGGCCCGACGGGCCCGTCCCCCTGCGGGTGGCGCTGCGCCAGAACGGGGAGGAACAATCGCTGGCGGCGGCGGTCGGTCTGGCCGAGCAGGACATCGGCCAGCTCCATCTTTCGCGCGGACCGAAGCAGCTGGTGCTGGCCCGTGTCGATGATCCGAAGATGGCCGGGAAGAAATATTTCCTCGGCGCGCTCCGGCTCGACGAAGCGCGCCCCGATACCGAGCCGCCCAAGGTCGCCGTCCTCTACCCCGTCGAGGGCGCCCTGCTCGATACCGCCGACGCGGTGGTCGCCCAGCCCTTTTCCTCCTCCGGCGTCGCCTGGGCCGATGTTGCCATCGACGACCAGCCGCTCGGCCTCCGTCTCCGGCCCCACAGCGGCCTGGGCCGGATTCTCTTTCCCATCGTCACGCGGGACCTCGCCCCCGGTCCCCATCAGCTCCGGGTGATCGCGCAGGGCAATGACGGGAAGAGCGGCAGCTCGCCGGCGGTCGGTTTCGAGGTGGCGCGGCAAGCGGCGTCGGCGTCGAACCCGGCCCTCGGCACCTATGCCCGCGCCATCCATCTGCTGAACCGCTTCGCCTACGGCCCGGAGCCCCAGGAGCTGGCCTCGATCCTGGTCGACGGCGAATCGGTCTGGCTCCATAGCCGCCTGACCGAATCGGCCTCGGCCCCCGGCATGCGCGCCGCCGACGAGGAACTCCGCGTCCTCTATCCCGACGAGCATTCGAGCGCCCCGGTCCGCGCCCTCCAGCAGCTCCTGCTCACCCCGAATCCGGTGCGGGCCCGCTTCGTGATGTGGACCGAGAACCATTTCTCCACCTGGGTCGACAAGGTCCAGAGCGAGGCCAAGTGGCAGGAACACCTTCAGTTCTGGGATCTCGGCGTCGCCCCCTTCCAGGATCTCCTCTTCACCTCGGCGACCAGCCCGGCGATGCTGGTCTACCTCGACCAGTTCCACAGCTACGCCAACAAGCTCAACGAGAACTACGCCCGCGAGATCATGGAGCTCCACACCCTCGGCGTCCACGGCGGCTACACCCAGACCGACGTCACCACCCTGGCGGGCGTCCTCAACGGCTGGACCCTCTCCGACGAGGCCGACCTCGACGCGCCGCCCGCGCCGGGCAACGCCAACCGCGTTTTCCGCTTCGATCCCGAGCTGAACGACGGCAAGGAGCGGCAGGTCGTCGGCATGGACTTCTCCCCCTCGGCCCCCGCCGACCGCTTCGACCGCGTCCTCACCGCCCTTGAGGTCCTCGCCGCCCATCCCAGCACCGCCACCTTCATCTCCACCAAGCTGGCCGAGCAATACGTCGCCGATCCCCCTCCGCCCGCCCTGGTCGCCCGGCTCAGCCAGCTCTATCTCTCGACCGGCGGGGACATGCGGGCTCTTCTGGAGGCGATCGCCGCCAGCCCCGAGTTCTGGGCCTCGGCCCAATCCCCCCGCATGACCACCCCGCTCGATTACGGCGTTCGGCTGGCGCGGTTGACCGACTTCTTCCGGCCCGGGCAGATCGCCGACTTCATGAAGCAATCGGGTGCGGGCCTCTTCGACCGGCCCACCCCCGATGGCTATCCCGAGACCGACAGCGAGTACGTCAATTCGAATTCCCTCCTGCAGCGCTGGCGGCTGGCGCGGGCCGTCGACACCCAGTTCAACGACCTCATGCCCGCCGATTGGCTCCAGCCCGCCTACGATTGGTCCCCCGCCCACCGGCAGCAGCTGATCGATTTCACCGCCATGCGCCTGACCGGTCGGCTCCTCTCGCCCGCCTCCCAGGAGGCCGCCGCCGAGGTGCTGGAGAAGACCGCCGCCGCGCCCTCCGATCGCCCCGCTTTCCTCGCCTCCTTCATCTGCCAGCTTCCGGAGGCCAACCTGCGCTAAAAAAGATCCAGTACCCCCTCACGCGCCACCATCCCACCGCCATGCACATGACCCGCCGTTATTTCCTGCAGACCAGCGGAGCCCTCGCGCTCTACTGCGGCATCACCCCGTTCGACCTCCTCGCCCAGGTCGGCATCGCCCCGGAGGACGTGAAATCGGTCACCCCCGACCGGACTCTGGTGGTGATCTTCCTGCGCGGCGGCATGGACGGGCTCAACTTCATCGTCCCTTTCAAGGACCCGGCCTACTACTCCCTCCGCCAATCGATCGCCATCCCCATGCCCGGCGCGACCGACGGGACGCTCGATCTCAACGGCTTCTTCGGCCTCCATCCCCGCGCCTCCGCGCTTCTGCCTCTCTTCCAGTCGGGCCAGGCCGTCGCCATGCACGCCGTCGGTTACGGGCTGAACACCCGCTCCCACTTCGAGGAACAGGACACCTGGGAGACCGGCGTGATCGGGAACACCATCGCCTCCGACGGCTGGCTCAACCGCCACCTGGTCACCTCGACCGGGCATGGCCCGATCCGCGCCGTCTCGGTCGGCAACACCCTTCCCCGCATCCTCCGGGGCACCGCCGCCGCCTACGCCATGCACGGCGTCAGCGATCTCGCCTTCCCCGTGCCCAAGGCCCCCGCCGACAACACCATGGTCGCCGCCGCGCTCGAGCACGCCTACTGCTGCGGGGGCCGCGATCTCGCCGCCTTGCAGGGCCCGGCGCAGGATCTCCTCGCCGATACCGCCCAGGCCACCTTCGTGGGGATGGACCAGCTCAAGAAAGTCGCCGGGACCCCCTACCAGCCCGCCGCCACCTACCCCGCCACCGATTTCGGCACCAAGCTCCGCGAGATCGCCCGGCTGATCAAGGCGGGGGTCGGCCTCGAGGTGGCGGAGGTCGATTACGGCGGCTGGGACACCCACCAGAACCAGGGGAGCGTCGCCGGCAGCTACGGCAACCTCGTCGAGGGCCTGGCGCAGGGCCTCGCCGCCTTCAGCCAGGACATGGGCGACCGGATGGACAAGACCCTCGTCCTCACCCTGAGCGACTTCGGCCGGACCGCCGCCGAGAACGGGACCAAGGGGACCGACCACGGCTGGGCCAACTGCATGCTCGCCATGGGCGGCGGCGTCTGGCGGAAGAATTCCCCCCGCTACGTCCTCTCGCAATGGCCCGGCCTCGGCCCCGACCAGCTCCACGAGAAACGCGATCTCCTCCACACCACCGATTTCCGCGACGTGATCGGCGAGGTGGTCTCCTCCCACCTGGGCAATCCCAACCTGAAGCGGATTCTCCCGAATCATGACTTCAAACCGGTCAACCTGGTCGTGTAGAGTCGGCGGATGGGATCGGAAGCAGGATCGGAAGCAGGACCGGAACTAAGCCCGGAAAAAGACAGGAAGAAACGGCTCGGAATCGTCCTGCTGGTCGTCTTCTTCTTCGGCTTCGGGCTCTGGAATATGGGGGCGCCGAAATTGATCGGCCTCTTCGCGGAGAATCGGATTCTGCGCATCGACGCGGCGGCCAAAGCGCTTTTCGGGGCCCTCGATGCCGCCAGCCGCGATCCGCAGGTCGGCCTGCCCGCCGACTGCGGCATCAAGTCGACCGCCGAATATCTCGAACTCTTGGCCGGCAAGGGCTACCTGAAGCGCGAGGATCTGGCCCTTTTCGCCGGGTTCATCCTCGGCAACGTCTCCGCCAACGATCCGGCCCGGACCGTCATCCTCATCTCGCGGCCCTATTACGAATACATCACCCAGGGGGCGCGCTTTCCCAAGGATTCCGTTTTCATCCGCAAAGGCGGCGACGCGCAGATCCTTTCGGAGCCGATTCCCCCCGCCGATTTCCCCCCGCGCGCGCCGCCCTTCCTGACTCCCTGAGAAACGGGACCGATCAACCCCGGTTCAGGCAGAGCCCGATCACCCCGGCCACCGCGATCACCCCGCCGATCAGCTCCCGCCGCGTCGCCCGATCCCCGTCGATCTTGGCTGAGAGCGGGAGGATCGCCAGCGGCGAGGTCGCCACGATGGCGAGGACGACCGCGCTCGGCGCCTGGGCCAGCGCCGTTTGGTAGCAGCTCACCCCCAGCAGCGGCCCGGCGCAGACCGCGAAGAGGAGCCATGGCCACGCCTGCCTCCACGCCGCCGCGCCGGGACGCTGCGGGACGAAGCCGCCGCCGTGGCGATGGAGCGAAAGGAGGAGCGCCACCAGCACCACCGAGGCCCCGCCGAGCATCCGTTGGAAGGTCGCGGTGCCGCCGTCGAGGCGGAGCCCCGCCGCCGCATCGAGTCCCCAGGCCTGGCGACTGATCACCGCTCCGATTCCCTGCCCGAAGGCGGCGGCGATCCCGCAGAGGACGCCGATCCGGAAGCGGCGTGGATCGCGCTCCGCCAGGGCCGCCTCCGCCGCCCGATCGGGCGCCAGCGCGAAGCCGACGCCGACCAGGATGACCGCGCCGCAGAGCAATTGTAGCCGCCCTGGCACCGTCCCCAGCCAGAGCCACTCCGCCCCCGCCGCGATCGGCGCCGCCAGGCATTGTACCAGTAGGAGCGAGAGCCGCGAGCCGATCCGGGGCAGGGCCAGGAAGAGCGCCAGATCGCCGAACCCGAAGC
>FSXI01000172.1_pt1 | contig 12328 bp, 10 predicted proteins | sample 1638251 | NCBI WGS metagenome assembly FSXI01 (sample SAMEA3914788, study PRJEB12502) | metagenome | biome: forest; material: soil | place: Canada | collected 2011-07-03 | depth 0.1 m | reverse complement strand
CTCGTCGCCTGCGGCGGCGGCTCGCCGTTGACCCTGAATCAGGCCAACCTCGATAAAGTCCAGCAGGACATGTCGCCCACCGATGTGAAGGCGATCCTGGGCAACCCGACCGATTCGACCACCGAGCCGATCCCCATCGTCGGCGGTACCCAGACGACCTACATCTATCGCAACGACACCTCCGAGGTGAAGATCATCTTCAAGAACGACCAGATGAAGGAAAAGGACGGCTCGTTCAGCCACTAGAGACGCAGGGAGTGCCAGGCACCCCCTGGACCTCCCATTGGGAGAGATCTCCGCACGCTTTGCGAAGGCGATCTCCGCGATAAGTTGATGGGGCGCGATCCGTGACTGGCGGATCGCGCCCCTTCCATTTTCCGGCCCGGCCCCCCTCCGCTTCCGCTCGACAGCTGCCCCCATCCCGGCAGTCTGAGCCGTTCTCCGATGAAACACCGCAGCCTGATCGTGATCCTGGCCTCCCTCTCGATGCTGGGCGCCCTCTGCATCGACGCCTACCTCCCCTCGCTCCCCGCCATCGCGGCCCAGTTCTCCGTCAGCGTGGCGGCGGCGCAGCAGACCCTGACCATCTACCTCTTCGGCTTCGCCTTCATGATGCTCTTCTACGGCGTCCTCTCCGATTCCTTCGGGCGGCGGCCCGTCATCCTCGGCTCGATGTTCCTCTACGTGGCCAGCTCGGTCGGGGCCGTCTTCGCCCCGGGCATCGGCTGGCTCCTCTTCTTCCGCCTCTGCCAGGGCCTTTCGGCGGGAGCCGGCTCGGTGGTCGGCCGGGCCGTGGTGGGGGATTGCTTCCAGGGGGCCGAGGCCCAGCGCATCCTCTCCTACATCTCGATGGTCTTCGGGATCGCCCCCGCCGTCGCGCCGATCCTCGGCGGCTGGTTGCAGGCGGCCTTCGGCTGGCGATCGGTCTTCGGCTTCATCGCCCTCTTCGGCATCGTCCTGCTGATCGCCTGCCTGCGGGGATTGCCGGAAACCCTGCCCCCGGAGCGGCGGCACGCCTTCCACTTCCGCGTCATCGTCCGCAACTACTGGGAAGTGGGCAGGCATCTCCGCTTCCTCCTGCAATCGACTGCCATCGCCCTCGCTTTTTCGGGCGTCATGTTCCACGTCGGGGCCGCTCCTTCCTTCGTGATGACCATCCTCCATCTGCCGGTGACCGCCTTCGGCTGGCTCTTCGTTCCGTTGATCGGAGGGATGACCCTGGGATCGTTCGCGGCGGGATGGGCCAGCCACCGCTGGGCGCCCCGCGTCACCATCGGCCTCGGTTTCGCGGTGATGACCGTCGGCGCCCTCGCCGATTGGATCTATGCGGCAGGGTGGACCGTCCGGATTCCCTGGGTGGTGATTCCGCTCTTCGTCTACGCCTTCGGAGTCTCCCTGGCGGTGCCCGCCATGACGGTCGAGACCCTTGAGCTCTTCCCCACCATGCGGGGCTTGGCGGCCTCCCTGCAGGGATTCACCTTCATGATCCTTTTCGCCGTGGGCTCCGGTGTCGTCTGCCCCTTTCTCTTCGGAAGCGCCCGCCGCTTCGCCCTTGCCGTCGTCTTCGGCCTCGTCGCCAGCGCGGCCTGCTGGGTTCTGGGGCGGAAACTGCGGGAAGAAACGTGCATTACGCATTGATTCCGGCAATTTCCCGGTGCAATTAGCCTTCCCGGAATAACCTCGGCCAGGACCTCCAAAGAAGTCGCCTATTGATATTCAAAGGTTTGCAAGGCATGGCATGGGCAATGCGATAGGAAGAGCATGAAGGCCTCCGAATTTTCCAACCACACCCGCTCCGGCAACGTCTCCTTCACCCGCCTGCGGGCCTTTCCGAACTATCCCTTCCCCGCCCGCCGCCCGACGATGCGGAAGCGTTCCCGCAACCATCTCAAGTCGCCGCTGGAAAAGGCGCTCGACCGCTTCTCTCTCCCCCTGGAGATCGGCCTGAACCTGCTCGGCGCTTCCCTGCTGATTTCCCAGGCGGTCAGCTACTTCCATCACGGGAGGCTCGCCCAGATCGGCCTGCCGCAATGGGGCCATAGCTCCCATCTTCTCCTCTGGCTGCCGACCCTGCTCGGCTTCATCGCCCTGGCCGCCGCCGAGACCCTGCTGGTCCGGCGCTTCCGCAAGGGACATTCGGGACATCCCCATGCTTACACCCCCCATCATTCTTCCGAGCCGCACCGGCTGGCTTGGGCGTTTCATCACGATTGATCGGCGCCCGCGGCGGGGTCCAGCTCAGGGTGTCGGCACCCGCCGATAAACAGCGAGATCGTAGAGACGCGCCCGATGTTGTAGGGGCGAGTCTTCCTTCCCCATCTCCGCCACTTTTTCCCATTCTCCGCCCAGCGCCTTTTGGAAATAAGGCAGTACCGAGGGCGTGATCAGCAGGGCGGTCAGGCTCTCCTTTTCCGCCGGGGTCAGGCGGTAGAGGTAGTATTGATAATAGGCTTCGATTCCCCGGTGTTGCAGGGCGTAGAAGGCCGGATGATCGGCGGCCACCCGGTCTTGCGGAGTCAGGTGATCGCGGACGAACGTCTCGACCGGCGCATAATCCCGCGCCCGCCATTCCCATCCGGTGACGGCGAGCCGCGCCGGCAGCCCGGAGCCGATCGCCAAGGCGACCAAAATCATCGCGATGAAACGGGCGCGGATCGCCACAGCTCCCTTTGCCCCGACGCGGGGAGGAGTTCGCGCCAGCAGCGCGGCCACGGCGACGGCGGCGGGGACCGCGATCATCCAGCCATAATAGAGCGGAAACTGCCCGGCCAGCCGGAGAAAGAAGGGGACGGTCGGCACCAGCCAGAGGCAGCCGATGACGCCCCGTCCGGCGGTCGTCCCGCGCCATCCCTTCTCCTGGGCCGCGATTCCCGCCACCACCGCGCCCAGCAGGAAAACCAGCGAGGGGTCCCGCAGGAAGAGGGCTTGCACCGTCACCACGCAGGCGGCGGCGAGGCGATGGAGGCCGCCGTCGTTCTCCGCCTTCGAGAGGACCAGGACGGAGAGCTTGAACTGGTCCCAGACCCCCAGGCCCTGCCAGAGCAGCCATAGGCAAAACCCTCCCGCCACGGAGCCGAGCCCCGCCGGGAGAATCAGCCGGAGGGCTCCGATGCCGCCAAAGCGGATCAGGATCAGCGAGAGCACCAGCATAAGCGGCGCGAGCGAAAGCCCCACGAACGGCAGGCAGAAGCCGAGCCCCACGAGGACCACGCCCCGGCGCCATCCACCGGGGAGAGTGGCGGCAGCGGCGAGGGCGGCGGCCAGCAGGAGGCAGATCATGTCGTACCGCCCGCCGCGATAGCTGAAGACCACGCAATACTCGCACAGCACCATCCCGATCAACCCGACCCGCCAGCGGGCGTCGGCCACCCATCCGCTGCGCCGCGCCGCCACAGCCAGGAGGAGCGTGGCGGCGGCGGCATAGAGATAATTGATCGAGCGGACCGCCGTGGGGCCGAGGCCCCAGAGCTTGATCCAGGGAACCAGCAGCCAGAGATCGAGCGGGGCATTCCCCGCCCAGAGCTCATGGGAGGTCTGCACGTTCCACGCCGTCGAGGTGAAGCCGTGGCCGGAAAGAAAGCGGGCGGCGGGATCGGCGATGAGCACCTCGTCGTCCCAGACCGTCGGCGAGCGGGCGGCGGTGAGGAGATTGACCAGCAGGAAGAGGGCCAGGAGGCCGCCGGTCCAGGCCGCCTCGTTGAAGCGGGCGGGGCGTTTCTCCCCCTTGGAATTCGGATCGAGGCGCTGCGGTTCCGTCACCCGGTGATTATTTGCCCGGCGCCGCGCCGTTGGCAATCCTCCGCCGCTCAAATCCACGGACCCGCCGTGGAGCTGGACCGGCTACCGGTAGCCCGCCTCGCCCGCCTTGTGCAGGGTGGGGCCTTGGGCGGTGATCTTCTCGGCGGCCTTCTCGACGGGGACATTCGGGCAGCTGTCGATCCAGACGCCCTCGGGCCGAGCCCAGCGGACCCCATTGCCGATCACCAGGCGGACTTCCTTCTGAAAATAAGTGGGGTAGGTCTCATGGCCGGGGCGGAAGTAGAAGATCTTCCCGTTGCCCCGCTTCCAGGTGCAGCCGGAGCGGAAGGCCTCGCCGCCCGCGAACCAGCTCAGGAAGACGACCTCGTCGGGATTGGGAATCGCGAACGGCTCGCCGTACATCTCCTCATGCGGGATCTCGAAATACTTGTCGATACCGCGCGCGATCGGATGGCCGGGATTGCAGACCCAGAGCCGCTCCTTCTCCCCCGCCTCGCGCCAGGTCAGCGAGCAGGTGGTGCCGAGGAGCCGCTTGAAGATCTTCGAGTAATGGCCGGAATGGAGGACGACCAGGCCCATCCCTTCGAGAACCCGCTTCTGGACCCGGTCGACGATCTGGTCGTCGACCTGCCCATGGGCGCAATGCCCCCACCAGACGAGGACGTCGGTCTGCTCCAGCACCGCCTCGGTCAGGCCGTGCTCGGGCTGGTCGAGAGTGGCGGTGGCGACTTCCAGGTCGCCGCCGCTCTCGCGGAGCCCGTCGGCGATGCAGGCGTGCATCCCCTTCGGGTAGATCTGGGCGACGACCTCGTTCTTGTGCTCGTGGACGTTTTCGCCCCAGACGATGACGCGGAGTTTCTGGCTCATGATAATGGAGAAGGAAGGGTTGGAAAACGCGAGGGCTAGGGTGGCTGTTTAGAGCGCGTTGAAGTCGGGCAGGACCACTTCCTGGTTGATCTGGCTCGACTTCATGATCGACTCGAGGATGGCGATGACGATCAAGGTCTGGTCGACCGGGACCGGCGACGGCTGGCCGGAACGGATCGCCTCGGCGAAGGCGATGATCTCCTCGGTGTGGGCCGGCTTGCGCCCCGAGGCGGGAAGGATCTGCCCGTCGACGAGGGCGCGGTTGACCACGGAGTGGAAGGTCCCCTCGGGCCAGCGGATCGAGGCCTTCTTGCCCTGGAGCGTGGCGTTGAGCTGCTCCTTGTCCTGGTGCTGGAGCCAGCTCGCCTCCAGGACCATGGTGGAGCCGTTGGAGAAGTGGACATAGCCGCTGGCGAAGTCCTCGACGCCGAAGAGCGTCCGGTCCCACTCGCCCCAGCCGCCGGGAATGTCGAAGCCCTTGGCGAAGTTGGTGTGGGCCCGCCCGCTGACACGGGTCGGGGTGGGGAAATCCATCAGCCAGAGCGCGGTGTCGAGCGCGTGGACGCCGATGTCCATGCAGGGGCCGCCGCCGCAGAGATTCGGATCGATGAATCCGGAGCTGATCGGGAGCCAGTTGCGCCGGGTGGCGTTGACCCGGGTATGGTAGACCTCGCCGAGAGCGCCGCTGTCGACCCACGCCTTGATCGCGACCGAGGCCTCGCTGAAGCGGTGGTGCTGCGCGGTCATGAGGAGCTTGCCGCTCTTCTTCTGGGCGGTGCGGACGTGGAGGATCTCCTCGACCGAGACGGCCAGCGGCTTCTCGCAGAGGACGTGCTTGCCCGCCTCCAGCGCGGCGAGGACCGCCGGGGTGTGGAACTTGTTCGGCGTGCAGATGTCGACGGCGTCGATCTCCTTCATCGCCACGAGGTCGCGGAAGTCGGTGACCACCTTGGGAATGTTGAAATCCTCGGCCAGCTTCCTCGCGGTCGGCTCATGGATGTCGCAGACCGCGACGACCTCGGCGCCGGGGACGGCCAGCCAGCCGGGCTTGAGATGCGCGCCGCGGACGATGCCGCCGGCGCCGATGAGGCCGATCTTGAGGGGGGAGGGGGTTGCCATGGGAGTTCTTGGGTTGGAGGGGTTCTTGATCGATTCCGTGATGGATTCAGGGAAAATTCAACGGGGAAAAAGGGCGAAAATTACTGTGAGTCTCGGGATTGAAAGGCCGCAGGTCCTGCTGATGGAAGCCGAGTTTGCGAAGATTGGCGGTGGAAGCAATTGGGTTTCCTGGTAGAATCGGTGACATTATTAGGATTTTTCCGACATGAAGACGCCCGATCCTTTTCAGATCTCCACCGAGCCCGGCCTGCACGCCTACGTCGCGGAACTCCTCCGCCAATGGATGCGCGGGATCGAGCGCGGGCGGGTCCCTTTCCACCTGCCGAAGCGGCTCGGCCTGATGCGCCTCCTCCCAGGCGCCCCCTTCCATCTCAGCCCGGAACTCTTCGTGCAGATCTCCGGCCTCACCGACTTCACCTTTCCCGAGGAGGAGTGCCGGCTGGCGGCGGGGGAAATCTGCCTGGTGCCCCGGGGATTGCCGCATCGGGAGCGGATCTCTGCCCGGCACGGCCCGTTCCTCAACCTCGTCTTCGCCTACCGGCCCGAGGGGATCGGTTTCCACCTGGCCCGGAGGGATGCGCAGGGCCTCCCCGCCGTCTTCATCTCCAGCCATCTGGAAAAAACCTCCGCCACCGAGATCGTCGCCGTCCTCGAGGATGCCATCCTCGCCCTGCCCCGGGGGGAAGGGGACCGGGCGCTGGCGGTCAAGAGTCTCCTCCTCTCCCATTTCTCCCTCCTGCTCGCCGCCCTGGAGAGCCCGCCCGTCCGTCCCGCCGCCCAATCGTTCCGGGTCACCCAGGCCTGCCAGACCGTCCTGCAGAACCTCTCCAATCCCCGGCTCTCCGTCAGCTGGGTGGCGCGGCAGCTGCGGACCCACCCCGATCATCTTTCCCGCCTCTTCCGTCAGGCGCTCGGCCAGCCGCTCGCCGTCTACATCCATCGGCAACGGATGACCCGCGCCCGCGAACTGCTCGATTCCTCCACCCTCAATATCGCCGAGATCGGCCATGTCACCGGCTACTCCGATCCCAGCTACTTCACCCGCCTCTTCCGCCAGCTGAACGGCATGGCCCCCCGCGCCTATCGCGAGCGCGCCCGCTGAGAAGAATCAAACCGCTGGGAAGGGCTGCCACCGGATCGCTACCAACCCGGCGGCAGCGGAATCACGTCGGTGATGATCGTCTTGGGCACGCCCAGGATGACGGTCACGATGCTCTCGTGGTTGACGTGGACGGTGGTGAGCATCCCGTCCATGAACTCGATTTCCGAGCCGCGTTCGTCGAGCACCCCCCGGTCGGTCGAAAAGGCGAGGGTGACGCGCGGGTCCGGTACCGGCAGGACCGCCTGTTGCTCGCCGTTGCCCGATTTCACCGTGACCACCACCGGGATCATCGGATGGAAGACAATCCCGTTATAGGTCAGGCCTTCCTTGGCGCGGGTCGATACCTCCATCGGCTGGGGCACGGCCAGCCCGAGATGGCAGGAGGCGCCGAACTCCTGGTTAAAGGCGGCGACCGCATCGGCATCGAAGGGATCGATCAGCCGGGAAAAGGGCGCCTGATTCCCACCGGCGTCGAAGGAGAGGACATTGGTCGGGAGGATTCCCTGGGCGACGACATTCCAATTGGGATTCGCGTCCATGAAAGTCACGCTTTCCAAGAGCCCCTTCGGATTCACCTGGACCCGGAAATAATCGTTGTTGAGGAGGGCCGGAGTGTAATGGAGGTAGAACGGCTTGCGGGCCACTTCGGGATCGAGGACCTCGGAGACCGTCACCGCGAAGCGCCCATCGCCGCCCTTCGCCCCGGCAACCTGGATCAGGCCATGAGGCAGATAATAGGTGGTCGAGGTGGTCGGCTTGGCGTTGGAAGGAATCTCGCGCGGGTCCTGGGTCGAGGTGAGCGTGGAGCACCCCGCCAGCAGGATCGCGGCCAGCACGCCGGTCCCCCGGAGTGGAAAGAGAGCCTTCGTGTGCGGGTCTATTTTCATGGGCGGCGCAATGTAACACATCTCTCCCCCGCCACAATCGACCGGGGCAATCTCCCCGTGAAAAGAGCGCCTAACCCATCATCTCCCGATAGGCGACGAAGTCCTCGTGGAGCCGATGGAAGACCCGGTACTTGCGATCGTGATAAGCCTTGGCCTTCCCGCCGGCGGGCTCCTGCACCGCCCCGGTCGCGTTCATCCGCCCCATCGCCGCCAACAGCGAGGGGACGTCGCCCGAGGCCGCCGCGCCCAGCACCGCCGAGCCGAGCAGCACCGCCTCCGGCTCCTTCGGCAGGAGCAGGCGGCAGCCGGTGATGTCGGCGTGCTCGCGCAGGAAGACCGGATTCTTCGTCCCCCCGCCGCAGACCATCAGGGTGCGGATCGTATAACCCTTCCGGTTCATCTCCTCGAGGATATGCCGGGTCCCGTAGGCGACCGCCTGGATCGCCGCCAGATAATGGAGCGCCAGGTCGTCGGCGGTCGCGGAGAGCCCCAGGCCGGAGACCGCGCCCTTCAGCGTCGGGTTGGCGCGGGGCGAGCGGTTGCCGTGGAAATCGGGTTGGATATGGAGATGGCGGGTCAGCTCGCCGGGACGGGAGGAGAGCTCCTCCCGCTCGGCCAGCGCCTCGAGCCGGGCATTGAGCAATTGATAGATCGTCCGGCCCGTCTTCGCCGCCTCCGCCTGCAGCGGGACCGAGGCGGCATGGCTGAAGATCACATGGTCGATCAACGCCCCCGTCGCCGATTGTCCCCCCTCCGTCAGCCAGAGCCCGGGAATCATCGCCGAAAAATAAGGCCCCCAGACGCCGGGAATGAACCGGGGCTTGGCCGAGACCGCCATATGGCAGCTCGAGGTCCCGCCGATCAGCGCCAGGCGACTCTCCAGCGCCTTGGCCGTGACCGCCCGGCCTCCCACCGGCGCGCCCAGCAGGCCGAGGCCGCCCGCATGCGCATCGATGATCGAGACCCCCACCGGCGTCCCCGCCTTCAACCCCAGCTCCTTGGCCGCCTGCGCGGTCAATCCCTTCCCCAGCGCCTCGCCCATCGGCCGCACCCGGGTCCCGATCCGGCGGAACCCCTCCGCCGCGAGATCGCCGAGGCCGATCTTCTTGAAATAATCGGCCGACCACCCGGCCCCCTCGCCCTTCTTATGTCCCAGATAAGTCCACTTGCAGACCGTGGTGCAGAGCGAGCGGGTGGCGTCGCCGGTGGCCCGGTAGGTCAGGTAATCGGGAAGGTCGAAGAACTGGGCCGCCCGCTTCCAGGTCGCGGGGAGCTTTTCCTTCAGCCAGAGCAGCTTCGGCGTCTGCATCTCCGGCGAGATGATCCCGCCCACATAGTCGAGGACCGCGTGCTTCGTCCGGTTGATCCGCTCCGCCTGGGCGATGGCGCGGTGATCCATCCAGACGATCACATTCTGCTCGTCCCGCCCGCTCGGGCTGACCGAGAGCGGCTTCCCCGCCGCGTCGAGCGCCACCAGCGAGCAGGTGGCGTCGAAGCCGATCCCCCGCACCTCCGTCCCGGTCGCCTTGGCCTGCTTCAGCGCCGCCTTCACCGAGCGCGCGCAGGCCTGCCAGATATCCTCCGACGATTGCTCGACGAAATCGGGCTGCGGCTTCCACATCCGGATCGGATGGCTGGCCGCGCCGACCTGCCGCCCCTCCGCCGTGAAGAGCCCGGCGCGGGCGCTCCCCGTGCCGACATCGATGCCGAGATAGAGCTTTCTTGCCATAATGTCGGGAGAGTTGGACGGTGAAGATCGCTCAGATCTCGCCGCAAAGCGAGACCTTCAACCCCAGTTCCTGCATCGCCGCCGCCTTGGCGTAAAGCCCCTTGCGGGCCGAGGCCTTGTCGGGCGCGTAGACCACCTGGATGTGGTTCGCCTTGTGGCGGCCCATCATCTGGTCGCGGGTGACTCCCTGGAGGACGGCGTGCATGATCGGCCACTGCGGCGTCGTCAGGCGGAGGCGGTCGGCGGTCTCCTCTTCGGGCAACGAGACCACCTCGGCCAGGCCGATGTCGAGATGGAGCGCATCGTCGGCGACGAAGATCCGGCTCCAGACCACCCAGCCCGGCTTGCTCACCCCCTTGAGCGTGCCGCCGCCGAGGCGGAAATACATCGCCGGCTGGCGCTCGCTGACCGAGCCCTTCCACCCGCCGATGAGGTGGGCGGGCGGGACCGCCCCGGAAATCTCGAAGACCCAGACATAGGCGTCGAGATTCTTCCCGCCGCTCTTCCCCTTGTAGTGCCGCGCCCAGCGGAGATCGTGGAGCGTGTTCTCCGGCGCGAAGCCGAGGCGGCGCCAGAGTTGATAGGTGACCAGTCCGTCGAGACCGGCGCACTCGTCGACCTCGTTGAAGTGGGGCAGCGCCTCGCCGGGGAGAATTTCCGTCCAGGTTCCCTCGCGATAGACCGGGGGCCGGTCGACGTTGTTGAGCGTTCCCTCGACCAGATCGCTGGCCGGAAGGAGATCCTTCAAGCCCTGCTGATACTGGATGCCGACCGTGGCGCAGCCGAACTCGTCGGCGATCCGGACCGCCGCGATATAGGTCTTCGCCTGGAGGAGGATCTGCTTCTCGGTCAGCTCGGTCTCCTCGTTCTTGCCCAGCTGGAAGCGGAGCCCCTTGTCGAGCCACCACTGGTAGACGGCGCGGGCCTCCGCGTCGGTCACGGTCAGCGTCTTGGCATAGAGCGCCGATTGGCTGAGCCGCTCCTTGAAGACCCCGGTGGCGTGGAGGAGCTTGTCCGGGATGATGGCGTTGAACATCCCCATGCACCCCTCGTCGAAGATCCCCATGATCTGCTGCCGCTCGCGGAATTCCCTGCCGAAGCGGGCGCCGAGCGCCGTCGGCCCGGCGGGCGCTGTCTTCTCCGACCACTTGCGGACGTGGGTCGCGTCCTGCTTCACCTTGCCGGTGGCCAGCCAGCCGCGCAGATTCTTGAGGAACTTGGCGTCGGTGAACTCCTCGCTCCAGAGCGTGCTGTAGACCACCCCCTGCTTGGTCAGGCTGCCGTTCAGGTTGAGCATGCCGACCAGCCCGGGCCAGGTGCCGCTCCAGTTCGCCACCGTCAGGATCGGACCGCGATGGGCGGCCAATCCGGCCAGCACGTGATGGCTGTATTGCCAGACCGCCTCGGCCACCACCACCGGCGCCTCCTTGGGAATCGAGCGGAAGACCTCCATGCCGTAATGCTGGCTGTCGATGAAGCCGTGGCCCTTCTCCGCGTCGAAGGAGTGGGCCCGCTTCACCGCAAAGCCCTCCGCCTCGATGGCGGCGGTGAGCTGGGCCTCCATGGCGGCCTGGGCCTCCTGGCAGGTGCGGTTGGCGCTGATGCGGAGATCGCCGCTGGCGACGAGATAGACGATGCGGGGAGTACGGGTATTTTTCTTTTTCATGGGAAATGGGGGAGGGGAGGGAGGATGCGGCGTACTTCGGAAAAGATTGAAAAATGTTCCGAAAAATCGCGCCGCGCGATATATAAATAGTGGCAAGAGCCTACCCGTTCGGGCACGATTTGTCTGTATCGGATCGGGCAATTATTATGTCTAAAAATGACCCAGGGCCGCTTTCACGGGGGATCACCGCCAATCCGCGCAAGCTCCCCCTGCACGAGTTCGACCGCTGGGGCGCCGGCAACTTCCAGATCCACGAGACCGGCTACGTCCCGCTGGGCATGCGCTGGCACTACGACCGGCTCTGCAACCCCTTCTGGCGCTTCTACCACAACTCGAAGGCGGGCAGCCACATCGAGGCAGGCGGCCGCCGCCACGCCCTCGAGCCCGGCGAGATCATGGTGATCCCGGAGAATACCTCCTTCAACAGCCGGGGCGGTCCCGGCGTCCCCCACCTCTGGATCCACTTCTCCCCGCCGCTCGCCGCCCGTTTCGCCGCCGCCCGCTTCACCCTCCCGCTCACCCCTGCCCTCTCCGCCCTGATCGGGGAATTGCAGGAACGGATGGTCGGAGGGCGGAGCCTGCGGACCGAGCGGCAGCAGATCTACCACACCTGCCTCGCCGTCATCCATTGCTGCTTCAGCCGCGCCCCGCTCGACCGCGAGCCGCCGCTCCCCCCCGCCCTCAGCGCCCTCCTCGAGACCATCGAGCGCTCCCTGGCCCACCCGCCCTCCAACGGCACCCTGGCCGAGCAGGCCCGCATGAGCGTCGAGGGCTTCAGCCGCTGGTTCAAGCGCCACCTCGGCCTCACCCCCGCCCGCTACCTCGCCCAACGGCGAATTCGCGAAGCCTGCCGGCTCCTCTCCCTGACCGACCGCTCCATCGAGGAAATCGCCGAGGCCGTCGGCTTCGCCAACCGGCACCACTTCAGCCGCGTCTTCCGCGAGAACACCGGCCTGCCGCCCGCGCAGTTTCGCCGGGATCACGCCGCGATGGTGAGTGGGGAGTAGGGTGTTTTGGGGTTATATGAGCTGGGGAGGGGAGTGTCGCCGGGTCCGGGTGGATGGACGCGAGGAGCGCGGGAGAGCGGGCTCGTCGGTTTCAGGTGGCGCGTATCATCAGCAGATCGAACGCGCTGATTATGGGCGGGCCGGGATGCACGGGGGCAGCTTGTACGATGTAAAGGGGTTCCCCCTTTAGAT
>FSXI01000283.1_pt1 | contig 12341 bp, 10 predicted proteins | sample 1638251 | NCBI WGS metagenome assembly FSXI01 (sample SAMEA3914788, study PRJEB12502) | metagenome | biome: forest; material: soil | place: Canada | collected 2011-07-03 | depth 0.1 m | reverse complement strand
GAGCAGGCCGATGGCCGCCGCCAGGGCTGCCAGCGGGGCGGCCTCCATCCCGTAGAACCAGGGCTGAAGGAAGAGGGGGCGGAGCGAAGCGGTGAAGCGACCCGGTTCGAGCCGATTTGCTACCAGCTCCATTTGCGGAGCGGGCGTTGCCGAAGAGGGTTCCGGATTGGGGGTGGGTGCCGAGGCCGCGACCTGGGTCGAAGCGGGCGCGGCGGCGATCGTCACCTCGAGCGGCGACGTGGTCTTGGTGGCATAGCGGCGGGTCTCGGGGTTGAAGTAGGAGAAGGAGAGGGCGGGGACCTCCATTTTCCCCGGCTGGGCCGGGACGATCGCCTGCTCGAAGGTCTTGCTCCCCTGATAGCCGACGGTGTCCTGGGGGTCGAAATGGGCGTTGGCGGCATAGGTCTTCCATCCCGGCGCTCCCGTCATCAGCGAGGGGAGGACGCGATCGAAGCTGCCGTGCCCGCTCACCGTGAATTTCAAGGTCAGCGGATCGCCCTCCGCCGCGGTACGCGGGGAGACATCGGCGGCGATCGAGAAATCGCCCACCGCGCCGGAGAAGTCGGCGGGGCGGTCCTCGTCGGGCAACGGCAGCACCTGCAGGGTCAGGGGATCGTTGCGGAGGGTCAGCTGCTTCTGCACCATCGCGCCGAAGGCTTGATCGAAGAACGGATCGTCGAAGAGGCCACCCATTCCATGGGGACGGTTGGCATGGACCCGGATCAGCGCCGTCACCGGCATCGAAAGGTCGAGGGTGGCGCTGCCCGCCTTCACCGCCGTCAGGGAGGCGTCCCAGAAGATCACCTCGTAAGGCTGGCCGTTCAGGTCCTCCTGGGTCTGGGTTCCCTTCGCCGTGATCGGGTTGAGAATGATCGAATCGTTGGCCAGCGTCGGCAGGCCGTCGAGCGAGGCCTGGGTGCCAGCGACAAAATAGGCCCCGATCCTCACCGGGACGGTTTCGCCGACGTAGAGCTCGTGCTTCGGCAGCGAGAAGCGGAGGAAGGCGACCTCTCCGTTGGCGGGAGCGGCCGTCTGATCGGGCGCGCCGCCCGTCGTGGGCGGGGGGAGGGGAGCCGACGGCTGCGGGGAGGAGGAGGCTCCGCCGGTGTTGCCGGACGATCCGGCGACGGCGCCGACCGTCAACGTCACCCGGTTCGAGCGGAGCGCTCCGACCGCGATCTCCGGAATGGTGAAAGTTCCGGTGCGATCGGCGGTGACCTGGTAACTATAGCTGGTCGAATTGCTGATCGAGCCGTTGACGAACTGGAAACTGCTCGATTGGCCGATGGGGGTGAATTCGAGCCCCGGCACCGCGGGGAGCGAGGGCTGGCCCGAGGCCGAGCCCTCGATCGTCACGGTGAGCTGGGAGGCATCGCCGACCACGATGTCTTCCGGATCGAGCTGTGCCGTCACTTTCGACGGATCGGCGTGAAGCACGGGGATCAGAACCAAAGCGAGTGCCAGGCCGAGCAGGGCGGCGAGGCGTGCCGGTTTCAGGAGGGGAAGGTTCACCAGTCTTTCTCCGGGGGTTGTTCCGCGCCGCCGCCCTTTTGGCTCTGGGGGAGAATCTTTTCGTCGCCGCGCACCGAATTCAGGAGGTTCTTGGCCTCCTCCGGCGTCATCTGGCCGGGCTCGGCCTGGGCCGATTGCGGCTGGCCCTGGTTGCTGGGCTGTTGCTGGGGTTGGGATGGATTGCCCGTCTGGGAGGGAGAGGGGTTTTGGCCATTGGGGGGCGGGGACTGAGGCTGAGAGGGGGGCTGATTTTGATTTTGTCCATTCTCGCCTTGAGGCTGAGGCTGCGGCTGCTGTTGTTGCTGCTGCGGATTCTGTCCCGATTGGCCGGCGGGGTTTTGGTTTTGATTCTGATTTTGTTGCGGGTTTCCTGGCGAGGGATTCGGCTGTTGGGACGGATTCTGATTTTGGTTCTGCTGGCTTTGGCTCTGATTCTGGTTCTGGCTCGGATTGGACTTCGAGTTGTCCTGGGAATTTTGCGAATTCTGGCTCTGGTTTTGATTTTGCTGCTGCTGCTGATCCTTGTTCTGATCGTTCTTGTCGCTCTGGCCGCCCTGGTTCTGGGGGGGCTTCTTCTGCAGTTCGTCGAGCTTGCGCTTCACGAAGTCGCGGTTGAACTTCGCGTCGGCGTCGTCCGGTTTCAGCTTCAGCGCGTTCTCGTAGGATTGGATCGCCTGCTGCCAGGCCTGGATGGTCTGCTTGCTGTCGCCCTTCTCGGTCTGCTGGCCCAGGCGGTAGAGGGTGTCGCCGAGGTTGTAATAGGCCTGCTGCTGGACGTTGAGCTGGTCGGTCTGGAGGGTCTTCTGGTAGGCCTCGCCCGCCTTGTCGTACTGGTTGTTCTTGTAGGCCGCCGAGCCGAGGTCGAGCTGCAGCTCCGGCGGCGGGGTCTTCGCCTTCTGCGCCGCCTTCTCGAATTCCTGCTCGGCCTTGGCGTAATCGCCTTTCTGGAACGCCTCCTCGCCCGCCTCCGGGGAGGCCCGCAGGGTGCCGACGGCGGCGAGGGAGAAACAGAGCAGCAGCGTGGCGGCGGGAGGGGTGGTCAAGCCTCCCTGGCGGCTGCGCGGCAGCCATCGCTTGCGCGGGGGTTCGGAGACAACGGCTGCGCGGGGCCCGCCCCGGGAGCGGCGGGTGCCGATCAGGGGCTCGAGCAGCAGCGCCAGCAGGCCGAGCGCCAGCGGCCATTGGAATCGTTCCAGCGGCACCCGCACCTTGCGGGTCGCCTCCTGGTCGTGGGAGAGCGAGGCCAGCTCTTCCTCATACAACTGGGTCATGCCCTCGCCCCGCTGCCCCAGCGGGCGGTAGGTGCCGCCGGTCGCCTGGGCGATCTCGCGGAGGCGGGATTCATCGAGCCGCGACTTGACGATCTGGCCCCCCGCGTCGTGGACGAAGTCGGTCCCGCCCGCGTCGTTCGGAACCGGGATCAGATCGCCCTCCGGCGTGCCGATGCCGATGGTATCGATCTTGAGGCCGTCCTTGGCCGCCTCCTTGGCGGCGTCGACCGCCGAGCCCTCGAGGTCTTCGCCGTCGGTCATGAGGATGAGGAGCTTGGTGCTGCCCGGCTCGGCCCGGAAGGCTTCCTGGGCCTCGCGGATCGCGCTGGAGATATCGGTCCCGCCGCGCGGGATCGTGGTGGTGTCGAGCGCGTCGACCGACTGCCGGAAGGCGTCCCCGTCGAGCGTCAGCGGGCATTCGAGGAAGGCTTCTCCGGCGAAGGCGACCAGCCCCAGCCGGTCCCCGTCGAGCCGGTCGGCCAGATCGTCGACCGCCATCCTGGCCCGGGTCAGCCGGTCGGGCTTCACGTCCTGGGTCAGCATGCTCTTCGAGGTGTCGACCGCGAAGAGGATATCGACGCTCCGCTGCTGCGTCTCCTGCCAGAGATAACCGGCCTGGGGCCGGGCCAGCGCGACGAAGAGGCAGGCCAGGCCGAAGAGGAGGAGGAATCGTTTGACCGTGCGGCGCGCGGGCGAAATCGAGGCGGTCAGCTTTTCCAAAAGATGGCGCGAGGCGAAGGCCGCCAGGGCCGCCCGCTGCCGCCGGTCATGCCGGTGGAAGAGCCAGGCGAGCAGTCCGCAGGCCGCCAGCCCGATCGGCAGCCAATAGGGATCGGCGAATTTCATAACACTTAGGGCACCCTCCGATAGCGGGTGTGGGAGAGGCCCAGCTCCAGGCCGAGGAGGCAGAGCGCCGGAATCAGCGCCCAGGCGTAGAGATCCTCGTAATGCTCGAATTTCTTGAAGACGCGGGTCGATTTTTCCAGCTGGTCGATCTGCTGGTAGACGTGCTTCAGGGTCTCCGTGTCGGTGGCGCGGAAAAAGCGGCCTCCGGTCTCGTCGGCGATCTTCTGGAGGGTGTCCTCGTCGACGTCGTTCGGAATCCATTCGATATGGACGTTGCCGAAGGCGTCCTTCACCGGGAAGGGGGCATTCCCCTTCACGCCGATGCCGATGGTGTAGATCTTGACCCCGAGCGCCTTGGCCGCCTCGGCGGCGGTGTTCGGCATGAGCCGTCCGGAATTGTTCTGGCCGTCGGTGAGGAGGATCATCACCTTCGATTTGTCGGGCTGGTCGCGGAGCCGGTTGACCCCGGAGGCGATGGCGTCGCCGATCGCGGTGCTGTCCTCGATGATGCCGATGCGGACCCGCTCCAGGTTCTGCAGGAGCCAATCGTGGTCGAGCGTCAGCGGGCTGACCAGATAGGGCTTCCCGGCGAAGATCATCAGCGCGATCCGGTCGTCGGGCCGCGCCGCGATGAACTTCCGCACCACCGATTTCACCACCTCGACGCGGCTGGCCCGCTGGCCGTTGTCTCCCATCAGATCGAGCGATTCCATCGAGCCGGAGACGTCGAGCGCCAGCACCAGGTCGATTCCCGAGGCGTGGATCTCGGTCGTCCCCTGGTCGAGCTGGGGCCGGGCCAGCGCCACGATCAGGAGCGCCGCCGCCGCCAGCCGGGTGAAGAAAAGCCAGGCTCCCGCGCCGCCCCGGGTCGGCCTTCCCACGCTCCGCGCCAGCTCGGCGCTCGAATAGCCGACCGCCGCCGCTTTCCCGATCCGGCCGCGCAGCACGGCCGCCAGCGGCAGGAGGATCAGCAGCGCCAGGAAGAGGGGCTGGGCGAAGCGGATGGGCGGGAGCGCGGGGAGCATGGCGATCATGGCGTGGCTCCGGCGGCGGCCTTCTCCTTCGCCTTCCCCGTTTGCGCGGGAGGCGCCGGCTGGGTATCGACCAGGAATCCCCGCGCGCTCTGCAGCATCGCCTCCATCTCCGCCGTGGAGAGCGCCCAGCGGCCGAATTTCGCCCGGTCGCAATGGCTGAGGAATTCCTCCAGCAGCCCGCGATAGGGGGCGAGCGGCGAATCGCTGCGGGCGGCGAGATCGTGGAGGAATTCCTCGGTCGTCCGGTGGGCGGCATGGACTCCCTGTTCGGCGAAGCGGGTCTCGATATAGGCGCGGACGATCTGGGAGACCGCGATGGAGAATTCCCGCGCCGTCTCGGGGCGGAGCAGCGCGCGGGTTTTCTCGAGTTCGGCCAGGGCCACCTCCAGCGGATCGGGCGGAGTCTGCTTCCGCTTGCGGCGCTGCCACGCCTCCCGGGCGGCCCAGAGCAGGCCGAGGGCGACCAGGCCGAGCACCACCCAGCGGAGCCACGCCCAAGGGGAGGGGATCAGGATCAAGCCACGGATATCGTGGATGTCGTCGGCGGAGGCCGGGCTGGCCGCCTGCGCCAGGAAATAGGGGAGAGAGCCGTTCATCGCCGTTTTTTCCGGTTGCGGAAAAAGTTCATCAACGCCGGGACGTAGGGTTCCCCGGTCTGGAGCTCGAGCGAATCGACCGCTTCCGCCCGGAGCGTCTCCCGCAGCGCGGCGGTGCGCGCCTCGGCCTCGCGGGCGAAGCGGTCGCGGACCGCCCGGCTGGCGGTATCGACTTCGATCAGTTCGCCGGTCTCGGCGTCCTCGAGGGTGAGGAGGCCGATGTCGGGCAATTCGCGCTCGCGCTTGTCGCCGATCGGGACCGCGATCAGGTCGTGCCGCTTGGCGGTGAGGCGGAGTCCGCGCCGCAACCGGTCCCGCGCCTCGCCCCGCTGCTGGAAATCGGAGAGGAGGAAGACCACCGAGCGGCGCGCCTGCACCCGGTTGGCGAAGTCGAGGGCGTGCTCGATGTCGGTCCCCCGGCGCTGGGGCTCGAAGAAGAGGATCTCCCGGACCACGCGAAGGACATGGCGGCGTCCCTTCTGCGGCGGGATATATTCCTCGATCTGGTCGGTGAAGAGGATCAGCCCCACCTTGTCCTGGTTGCGGATGGCGGAAAAGGCGAGGACGCTGGCCACCTCGGCGGCCAGCTCCCGCTTGCTCTGGGCGTTGGCGCCCTCCCCGGAGCCGAAGTCGCCCGAGCCGCTCAGGTCGACCAGGAGGAGGATGGTCAGCTCCCGCTCCTCGGTGAATTTTTTCACGAAGGGATGGCCGGTCCGCGCCGTCACGTTCCAGTCGATCCGCCGCACCTCGTCGCCCGGCACGTATTCGCGGACCTCGTCGAAGTCCATCCCCCGTCCCTTGAAGACGGAATGGTACTGGCCGCCCAGCGCCTCGGTGACGAGACGGTTGGTGCGGATGTCGATCTGGCGCACCTTGCGCAGGATCTCGCGGACCTGGGTCTGGGTCGGCATGGACGTACGCGTGGCCGGGGCGGGAATCAGGGAACGGGAAGCGTATCGAGGATCTTGCGGATGATCGTTTCCGAGGTCAGGTTCTCCGCCTCGGCCTCGTAGCTGACGATCAGGCGGTGGCGCAGCACGTCGGGGGCCAGGTTCTTCACGTCCTGCGGGGTGACGTAGGCGCGGCCCTGGAGGAATGCCGCCGCCTTCGCCGCCAGGGTCAGGTTGATGGTGGCGCGGGGCGAGGCGCCGTATTGGATATATCCGGCGAGATCGAGCTTGTAGGCCTTGGGATCGCGCGTCGCCAGGATGAGGTCGACGATGTAGTCCTTCACCTTGTCGTCGACGTAGATCGTGTTCACCACCCGGCGGGCCTGGAGGATCTGCTCCACCGAGACCACCGCGTCGACGCCGAGCGCGGGGGAGGTATTCGCCATCATGTCGAGGATGGCCCGCTCCTCGGCGCGGTCGGGATAGCCGATCACCAGCTTGAGCATGAAGCGGTCGACCTGGGCCTCGGGGAGGGGATAGGTCCCCTCCTGGTCGATCGGATTCTGCGTCGCCAGCACCAGGAAGGGATCGGGCAGGGCGAAGGTCTCGCTCCCCAGCGTCACCTGCCGCTCCTGCATGGCCTCGAGGAGCGCGCTCTGCACCTTGGCGGGGGCGCGGTTGATTTCGTCGGCCAGGACGAGGTTGCTGAAGATCGGGCCGGGGCGGGTCTGGAAGGTGCCGTCGCGGGGATTGTAGATCTGGGTGCCGACCACATCGGCGGGAAGCATGTCCGGGGTGAACTGGATCCGCTGGAAGCGGGTCTGGATCGCCGAGGCCAGCGTCTTCAGCGAGAGGGTCTTGGCCAGGCCGGGCACGCCTTCCAGCAGGAGGTGGCCGTTGGCGATCAACCCGATGAGGAGCCGGTCGACCAGATATTTTTGGCCGACGATGACCCGGGCCATCTCCCGCTGGAGGGGGGCGACCCACCGCGACGATTCGTAGACCGCCTGGTTGATGAGGGAAATTTCCGAATGAGCGCCTGTCGTTGCTGCCGTGGGAGGAGGAGAGATCGACATAGTTTATGATGAGGGAGTAGCGATTATAATCGATTCGGGGAAGCGATGCAATCCCGCCCCGGTTTCAGTTCGGAATCCCGGATGCTCTTTTTTGCATTCCTTCGCCTTGCGTGTACATTATAAAATGAAATCACTGCAATTGTTGCAAGGAAGCCGGAAAGGCTTGTTTTTGGCGGCCGCCGTCGGTCTGGCCCTCTTTTTCGGAGGAGTTTCCCAATCCTCGGCTCATGGGTACCGTGGGGGCCATCGGGGGGGTGGCCGTCATTACTATGGTTACAATGACCACTACGGTCACCACCACCATGGATATTGGGGCTACCAGAACGGCATCCGCGTCTGGATCGGCGTCCCTTAAGGCGTCGTTGACGTAGTCCCGACCCCCTCTCCCGGAGCGCTGCCAGCCGATCCGGGGGAGGGGAGCGGGGATCGACCGCGAAGGAGATATTTCAAGGCCATTGGCCTTGAAACGACGCTCCTTTGTCGCGCCCTCGTATTTTTTTGAAAACGGGAATTGGATTTTTTTAAAATCCCGATAAACCGGGTTACATGAAAAAATCCTCCCTGCTGGCGCTCGTTCTCGCGGTGACCCTCCTCGGCGGCGTCGCGCCCTCGTTCGCGACCGTCTACGTTTACAAGGGCAAGAAGTACAATCACCCCCACGCCTACGTCTACACCGACACCGACGGCAACAAGCACCACGGTTTCTGGAGCAGCGAGAACGGCGTCCGCACCTGGAACTCCCTCGACAAATAGTCGAACGGTTTCAGCCGATCGCGGCTGAGCTCCAGCTCCATCCCCTAGAATCCAGGGGATGACTTCCGCCGACCGCCCGGGAATCCGCCTCCCGGGGCCATCTCCCTCCCGTTTCTCCCGATGAAGCGAGAGTGCGAGGTGGCGGTCGTCGGTGGAGGACCGGCGGGATTGCGTGCGGCCGAAGTCCTTTCGGCGGCGGGCCGTTCCGTCACCCTTTTCGAGGCGAAAGCCTCGGTCGGCCGCAAGTTCCTCGTCGCGGGGAGCGGCGGCCTCAACCTGACCCATTCGGAGTCATTGGGCTCCTTCGTCCCCCGTTACGGCGCGGCGGAAGCCGATCGTTGGCGGGCGCTTCTCTCCCTTTTTTCTCCTGCGGATCTCCGCGCCTGGGCTCTCGAGTTGGGCGTCGAGACCTTCGTCGGGACCAGTGGCCGGGTCTTTCCGGCTGAAAAGAAGGCTGCGCCGCTGCTCCGTCACTGGGTCGCCCGCCTCCGCCGGCAGGGCGTCCGCTTCCAGGTTCGGCATCGGTGGCAGGGGTGGAGCCGCACTTCCGATGGGCTGCGGCTCCGCTTTACCCGGGATGGCGTTCCCGTCGAGATCGCCTGCGCTGCCGCCGTCCTGGCCCTCGGCGGTGCCTCCTGGCCCGAGACCGGCTCGGACGGTGGATGGACTCCTCTTTTTCTGGAGGCGGGAATTGCCCTGGCTCCTTGGCAACCGGCCAATTGCGGCTATCACGTTGCTTGGTCGCCGGAGTTCCTCGCCCAGGCCGAGGGCCTTCCGCTCAAGAATATCGCCGTCGAGGTGGGCGGAGCGCGGGTCGAGGGCGATTGCGTCGTCACCCGCTATGGCCTGGAAGGTGGCCCGCTTTACCGTCTCGGCCCCGTCCTGCGCGCCCAGCCCGAAGGGGAGCGGCGTCTGATTCTCGATTTCAAGCCCTCCCTCGCCCCCGCTGCCCTGCTGAAGAAGTTGGGCGCTCCGCCCCGCGATCCCGCCGCCCTCCTCGCTTCCGCCGCCGAGCGCTGGCGGCTTGGCCCTGCCGCCGTGGCCCTTCTGCAGGCTGCCGGTCCTTATCCGACGCCTGCCGCCCTTCTCGAACGGGTCAAGCGCCACGAGATCGTTCTCGGGGCGCCCCGCCCCTTGGCCGAGGCGATCTCCTCCGCCGGAGGTATCCCCTGGAAGGCTTTGGACGAGAAGCTGATGCTCCGCGCCGTCCCCGGGCTCTTCGCCGCCGGGGAGATGATCGATTGGGAGGCCCCCACCGGCGGCTACCTCCTCCAGGGTTGTTTCACCACCGGGACGGCGGCGGCGCGGGGAGTTCTCGATTATCTTGCGGAGACCTAAGCCGCCTTCGCTTGCCGCAGGCTAGAAGGTGCGGGTTATAACAGCTTCTTCAGCAACGGCAGTGCGGCAGGTCCCAACACCTCCATGAAAACCTCAAAACGCTCTTGATCTATGAGGTGGGCAGAGGTCACTTTCACCGAAATCGGAGGGAAAGGTCTTTCTTTCAGCCAATAGGTTTCTCTTTCAAAAAGGCCGGCAGGGCCCACGAGAGTGAACGCTCCTGGCGTTTTTGCGGTAATCTCGTAGGTCCCAATCTGCAAGCCGAGAAGATTCTCCACCAAGCAGTGCGCCATGATTTAATGATAGTGGGTATTGCGGGGAAAGAAATCCAATAGTTCCCTCCTCGGAGGCGCTACCTCCCGGCGGAATCTGCTTGAATCATCCCCGCCCCCAACCATGCTAGTCGGCTCCCACCCATCCCGTGCAAACCCCGCAAATTTTCTCCGGCTCGGCCAACGTCGAGCTCGCTCAAAAAATCGCCGACTATCTCAAGGTTCCGCTCGGCCAGGCCGCGGTGACTTCCTTTCCCGACGGTGAGACCTTCGTCAAGATCAACGAGAACATCCGGGGCCGCGACGTCTACATCGTCCAGCCGACCTGCCCGCCGACCAATCAGCACATCATGGAGCTGCTGATCATGATCGACGCGGCCCGGCGGGCCAGCGCGGCGCGGATCACCGCCGTCATCCCCTTCTACGGCTACGCCCGCCAGGACCGCAAGGACCAGCCCCGCGTCCCCATCACCGCCAAACTGGTGGCCAATCTCCTCGTCGCCGCCGGGACCAATCGCGTTCTCACCATGGATCTCCACGCCCAGCAGATCCAGGGCTTCTTCGATATCCCCGTCGACCACCTCTACGCCGCCCCCATCCTCTACCGCTATCTCAAGGCGAAGAACCTGGAGAACCTCGTCGTGGTCTCTCCCGACGTCGGCGGCATGAAGATGGCCTCCGCCTACTCCCAGATGCTCAATGCCGGCCTCGCCATCGTGGTGAAGCGCCGCCTCAGCGCCACCGACATCGAGGCCCAGTTCATCGTCGGCGAGGTCAAGGGGAAGGATATCCTCCTGGTCGACGACATCACCGAGACGGCCGGCACCCTCTGCGCCGCCGCCGAGATCCTCAAGAACGCGGGCGCCAAGCGGATCTTCGCCGGCGTCTCCCACGCCGTCCTCAACGAGATCGGCATCGAGCGGCTCAAGAAATCGGTCATCGAGGAATTGATCACCACCAACAGCGTCCCCCCGCGCAAGATCGACGGCTTCAACCTCACCGCCCTCGACGTCTCCGCCCTTCTGGGCGAGGCGATCCACCGCGTCCACGACGGCGAGTCGGTCTCCTCTCTCTTCGATCTGAATAACGGCACCAAGGCGCCCTGACCACGGCCCTCCTCCGTCCGCCGGACGGCGTTTTCCGAAGGGCTCTCCGGTTTTTCCCGTGAAGTCATTCATCCTTCATAATCACCACCTCTTTTCGTGGGTCACTCTGCTCGACGTGACCTTCTGCACCCTCATCGTGCGGATGCTCCTCGGCTGGCTGATCGGCAACCAGCGCCTCGCCCGGCTCCTCCTGATCCTGCTGGGGCTGGCCACCTTTTTCTTCTTCGTCCAGCGGTCGAATCTGATGGTGACCCAGATCCTCACCACCGCCTTGATCGTCCCGGCGGCCTGCCTCGTCGTCCTCAGCTTCCTCCCCGATCTCCGCCGCGCCTACCAGACCGCCAGCCTCCGCCAGCTCTTCGCCTCCCGTCCCATCGTCCAGGACAACCCGATTCCCGCCCTCGCCGCCGCCATCGTCGAGCTGGCCCGGGTCCGCTGCGGCACCCTCCTCATCTTCCCCAAGGGGGACGACGTCGACGCCTTCCTCAACGGCGGGGAGGAATACGACGCCCTCGTCACCAAATCGCTCCTCCTCTCCATCTGCCATCCCGATTGCCCCCGCCACGACGGCGCCATCATGATCCGGGGTTCCCGCATCGTCCGGGTCGGCGCCGTCCTCCCCCTCAGCGTCTCCGATCCGGCGCGGGAGGAATGGGGGACCCGGCATCTCGCCGCCCTCGGCCTGACCGAGCAGTGCGACGCCGATGTCATCGTGATCTCCGAGGAGCGCGGCACCGTCTCCCACGCCCGCCGGGGCCTGATCCGCGAGGTCGACCCCCTCAACGAGAAAAACGTCGCCCGCCTGCTCGAGTCGATCTTCGTGCCCAACCGCCGCGCCGCCCGCCGCCGCACCCGCCGCGAACATCTCATCTCCCTCCTGGTCTGGGCCGCCGCCTTCCTCATCGCCGCCATCGCCGTGCCGACCGTCAACTGGCTCAACCGCCCCACCCAGGAGGGCCGCAGCACCAACCTGATGGTCGCCCAGGCCCCCATTTTCCTGAACAACGTCCCCGACGGCCTCTACCTCGAGACCAACCAATCCCTGCAGGCCCAGGTCTACCTGCGGGTCCCCAGCAACCGCGATCCCTTCTTCAACGCCAACCTCGGCATCAACGTCGACCTCAAGGATTATCCCCCCGGCCTCTCCACCATCACCCTGACCGCCCCGATGATCGGCGACCTGCCGCCGGGCTGGGAAATCGAGCGCTACCTCCCCGAGCAGATCAGCATCAGCCTGGCCCGCTCGCGCGATGTCCCCATCGGGATCACCCCGCGCTTCATCGGCCTGGCGCCCGGCTTGCGGGTCGTCGCCACGGTGATCTCGCCGCCCCTCCTGCCGGTGCGGATCAAGGACAACCGGGCGATCCAGGGTCTGACCCTGCAAACCCTGCCGGTCGATCTCTCGGGAGTGACGAAGACCGGGAGCTACAAGTATCAGATCGATCTCGATCTCCCGCCCGCCATCCAGCCGCTGAAGGGCTATTCGGCGACGGTGAAGGTGCGGGTGCAGGTCGAGCATGAGCGTCCCCTGGCGGTTCCCGTTCCGGCGCCGCCACTTCCTCCTCATTCTTGATTTGGCTTCCCATGGGGAGCGTTTCGCTTGTTCCGCTCGGCACGGTGGGGACGCGAGGAGCGCGGGAGAGCGGG
>FSXI01000234.1_pt1 | contig 12351 bp, 8 predicted proteins | sample 1638251 | NCBI WGS metagenome assembly FSXI01 (sample SAMEA3914788, study PRJEB12502) | metagenome | biome: forest; material: soil | place: Canada | collected 2011-07-03 | depth 0.1 m | reverse complement strand
GCCGATCCCCAAAGCGGGTCACGGGCATGATGCCGATCAGGCTGTTGGTGACGAAGACCTCGTCGGCCAGATCGAGCGCGGCGAGGGGATAGCTCCCGCTCTCGACATCCGTCTGTCCCAGAACCCATCGCCGGATCACCCCGGCGCGGCATCCCGCCTCCGGAGCCGGAGTCCGGAGGCTGCCGTCTTCGACCCAGAAGAGATTGGTCATCGCTCCGGAGGCGAGGTCACCATGTTCATTGAGAAGGACCGCCTCGTCGGCGCCGTGGGCACGAGCGGCTTGGCGTGCCTGCCAATGGGTGAGGTAGCTGAAGGTTTTATGGCGCGCGTCCCAATTCTCCGAGCCGACCCGCTGTGCCGCCAACTCGAGCGCGTAGGCCGTCCCGGTGGACGGTTCTTCGGGGGTGAAGAGATCGTGGGTTCCCTCGGCGGCGACGATCCAGCGCCAGCGGCCTTCCTCCCTCGGCAGAGTGGCCGCGCGCAACCGCAGGTCGGCGGCGACGGTCAGGCCGAGAGCCCGGGCGGAAGCCTGGAGCGAGGCCCAATGCTCCTCGACGAAAAGCGCCCGTTCCCCGGTCACCCGCAGGGTCTCGAAGACTCCCAGCCAGGGAAGAAAAGAGGAGGAACCGGTCGTCATGGCTTGAAAAAGGGGCTCGGCGCCAGCATGGTGCCATCGTTCCCCGGCATGAAGCAATGTTGATCGCCTTCCACAAGCCTTACGGCGTCCTCAGCCAATTCACCCCGGACGGCTCGCCCAACCGGACCCTCGCCGAGTTCGGCTTTCCCGCCGGGGTCTACCCGCTGGGCCGCCTCGATGCCGATAGCGAGGGGCTCCTCCTCCTGAGCGACGAGCCCGGCCTGAACAACCGCCTTCTCGATCCCCGGCACGGCCATCGCCGCACCTATTGGGTCCAGGTCGAGCGGGTCCCTTCCGAAGAGGCACTGGCCCGGCTCGCCCGGGGCGGCCTCGACATCCAGGGCCATCGCACCCGTCCCTGCCGGGCCTGGCGGCTCGATCCCCAGCCGGAGATTCCGCCCCGCGATCCGCCGATCCGCTTTCGCAAGAACGTCCCCGATTGCTGGATCGCGCTCGAGCTGGTCGAGGGCAAGAACCGCCAGGTCCGGCGGATGACCGCCTTGGTCGGCCACCCCACGCTCCGTCTCATGCGGGTCGCCATCGAGGGGGTCGGGCTGGAGGGATTGGCGCCGGGGAAGTGGCGGACCCATACAGGGTCTATTTGAAAAGAAGTGCGGTTTGCGGGCGACTCGCCCAATCTTTCGGAAGATGAGCAGCGAGCCCGAGCCAGCGCCGGTTTCCCCGCCGGGAAGTCTCCCGCCCGCCGGGGCCGGAATCGACGAGCTCGGCAAAATCTCCCTGACCGGCTTTCCCGCCTCGGTTCAGGAGCAATTCCGGCGGCTGATCCAAGAAATGGAGAGGCGGCGGGCGGCCCAAGAGGATGGTCCCCGGTGAGAATCGTCATCGATCTGCAGGGCTGCCAGACCTACGCCCGCTTTCGTGGCATCGGGCGCTATTCGCTGGCCCTGGCCCGCGAGTTGGCGCGGCAGGCGGGCGACGACGAGATCTGGATCGCGCTCAACGGGCTGCTGGCCGATACCGTCGAGCCGTTGCGGGCCGCCTTCGATGGCTTGGTGCCCCAGGAGCGGATCGCGGTCTGGCGGCCGCCCCGGCGGGTATCTCCCAACGATTCTCTCAATCCCTGGCGCTGGGAGGCGGCGGAACGGATTCGCGAGACCTTCCTCGCTTCGCTCCGGCCCGATATCGTCCATGTTGCCAGCCTCTTCGAGGGGGAACGTTACCGGATCGACGCGGCGACGAGTATCGGCGTTCAGGAGCCCGGATTGCCGACGGCGGTGACGCTCTACGATCTGATTCCGCTGACCTATCCGGAGCTCTATCTCAATGAGCCGACCTACGCCTCCTGGTATCGCCGTAAGCTGGAGAGTTTGCGCCGGTCCGATCACTTTCTGGCGATCTCCGAGTGGACGCGGCGCGAGGGGATCGCGCGGCTCGCCCTGCCGGAAGAGCGGGTGACGAATATCTCGGCGGCGGCCGAGCCGATCTTTCGTCCGGGTCCGGTGACGGTGGAGGAAGAGAGTGTCGTGCGGGGGCGGCACGGCATTTCCCGCCCTTTCCTGCTCTACACCGGCGGGATCGATCCCCGGAAGAACGTCGGCAGCCTGATTGCCAGCTATGCCCGGCTGCGGCCCGCCCTGCGCGCCTCCCATCAACTGGTGATCGTCGGCTGGCTCGATGAGACGGCGCTGACCGCTCTGAAGACCCTCGCGCTCCGGCATGGGCTGGCCGAGGAGGAGTTGGTTTGCACGGGCTACGTTGCCGACGCCGAGCTGGTCGTCCTCTACCGGCTTTGCGTTTCCTTCGTCTTTCCCTCGCTCCACGAGGGGTTCGGGTTGCCGGTATTGGAAGCGATGCAATCGGGAACGGCGGTCCTCGCCGCCGATGCGGCCAGTCTCCCCGAATTGATCGGGCGCAAGGACGCCTTGTTCGATCCTTCCGATCCGGACGGGATCGCGGCCAAGCTCGAGGCGGTCATGACCGATCCCGCCTTCCGCTCCGCCTTGCAGCGGCATGGGCCCGGACAGGCGACCGGTTTTTCTTGGGAAATTTCGGCCCGGCGGGCCCGGGGTGCCTTTGCGGAACTGCATGCCCGCAAGCAAGCTGCGGAATCGGTTCGAACGGTCTCCCTCCCAGATCGGCCGAAGCGTCTCCGCCTCGCCTACGCGGCCTCGTGGGAGGGAAGGGATGCGGCTTTCCTCGACGCGCTGGCCGAGAATTATGAGATCGAGTTGATCGTCGAGCCCGCCGAGGCCGCCGATGCCTGGGCGGCATCGGCTTATCCGCTGCGGAGCGCCGATTGGTTTGATCGGAATGCGTGGCGCTACGACCGGATTCTCTATCGTTTCGGAAAACGGGGAGGGGATCAGGCTTATCTTTTCCCGTTGCTGGAGCGTCATCCGGGGACGGTGATTCTTCATGATTTCTTCCTCGGCCTGCCGGCGGCGGGGATGGCTGCCGCCGTCTATGGTTCTCACGGTTATGCCGCCTTGGGCGGACCTTCCGGAGTGGCGGCATCGGTCTATCCCGCGAATCTGGCGGTCCTGCAGAATGCCAGCGGCATCCTCTCCGATTCGGAGATTCCCCGCGAGTTGGCCGACCGCTGGTACGGCCCCGACCGCCATCCCGCCTGGACGGTGATCCCCGCCGCGCCGTCCGTAGAGACGGCGCCCCGCTATGCGGCGGCCATCGAGGCCTTCGCGCGGGAGACCGATCAGGCTTGTTTGGAAAGGCTGCGTGGGAACCTGGTCGCGATGGAGGGGGCGTCCGCGCCCGCCGATTGGGTCAGCGTCGCCCAGGCCCTGGCGGAGAACCATCCGCCCTCGCGTCGGCAGCGGCAGTTCCTGGTCGATGTCAGCGAGCTGGTGCAGAAGGATCTCGGCACCGGCGTGCAGCGGGTGGTGCGGAGTCTCCTGCGTCAATTGCTCGACCATCCGCCCGCCGGCTGGCGGGTCGAGCCGGTCTATGCGGTCAAGGAGGGCTACCGCTATGCGCGGCGGTTCACCTGCGGTTTTCTCGGGGTGCCTCCGCTGGAGCTGGCCGACGAGCTCGTCGAGGTCCGCCCGGGCGATCTTTTCCTCGGCCTCGATCTCTGCACCCCGATCGCCCTTCATCTCGACGGGTGGTTCGCGAAGATCCGGCAGCAGGGCGCCGCCATCTTCTTTCTGGTCTACGATCTGCTGGCGGTGATCGAGCCCGCCTGGTTCCTGAATGACAGCGAGTTCTTCCCGAAATGGCTCCGGATGATCACCGAGCTGGGGGACGGCATCCTCTGCATCTCGCAGAGCGTCGCCGACGATCTGCGGCGATGGATGGAGAGCCATCCCCCGCTACGCGGGCGGCCCCTGCGGGTCGGCTGGTTCCATCTGGGAGCCGATATCCCGGCCAGCCGTCCCTCGCGGGGCTTGCCCGCCGAATTCGAGCGGAGCCTGCCGGGTCTGAAGGGGCGGACCACCGTCCTGATGGTCGGAACCATCGAGCCGCGCAAGGGCTACGCGCAGACGCTGGCGGCATTTGAACAGTTATGGGAGAGGGGGAGCGACGTCGCACTGGTGATCGTCGGGCGGCCGGGATGGAAGGTTGAGGGCCTCTTGGAACGGTTGAAGAATCATCCCGAAACCGGGCGGCGGCTCTGCTGGCTTCCCCGGGCAAGCGACCAGACCTTGCTGGCTCTCTACGAGAATGCCGCCGGGCTGCTCTTCAGTTCCGAGGGAGAAGGTTTCGGCCTGCCTCTGATCGAGGCGGCGCAACACCGGCTGCCGATTCTGGCCCGCGATCTGCCGGTCTTCCGCGAGGTGGCGAGAGAGCATGCTGCCTATTTCTCGGGAACATCGCCCCAGGCCTTGGCGGAGGCGCTGGAAACCTGGCTGGCGGCGTTGGCCTCCGGACAGGCGCCCCGCTCCCAGGGGATGCCGTTCATTACTTGGGCCGAAAGTTACCGGCGGATGCTCCGCTTCCTCTTCCCTTCATGAAAGCCGCCATCATCTCCGCCCATCCGACCGCGACCCCCTCCGGGGCGATCCTCCGGCTCAATCAGCTGATCGCCTTCCTCTCGCCCCGGGTCGAGGTCCTCGAGGTCTTCCTGCCCGATCCCGTCGGGGAACGGATCGTCGGCAATGTCCGCTACTTCTGCGAGCCCTACGTCAGCCAGGAGAAGGCGGTCTGGCGCGATTTTGCCCCGGCGACTGATTCCGACGCTTCTCCCGACGCCCCACTCGGCGAGGTCATGCTCCAGTTGCTCCTCTTCGCGCGGCAGCGGCCCAATCCTCTCGGCATCGGTCCGGCCAGCCTCGATATCCTCTGGTCTTTTTACCGGCTCTTCGCCCACCGGAAGATGATGGCGACGATCCGCGGGATGGTTTCCCGGGCCGACGTGGTCTTCATCGAGTATCCCCATTCCGCCCGCTGGATCGCCTCGCTTTGCCGCGCCTCCGGAGCCCTTTCGATCGTGACCGCCCATGACGTCCTGGCGAAGACCTGCCAGGACGAAGGAGCGATCGCCTCCTGGATCTGGGAAATGGAGAAGGAGGGGATGCGGGCCGCCGACCGCGCTTGCGCCGTTTCCCCGGTCGACGCCGCCTTCTTCACCCGGGCCGGGGTGCCGACCGAGACGGTGATCGGCCCCATCGATTGCCGCAAGGCGGCGGCGCCGCCCGATCCCGAGATCGTCCGCTCCCTGCGGGAGAGATACCAGCTGGAGCCGGAGGGGAAACCGACCGTCCTCTTCGTCGGCGGGTCTTGGTTCATCAATCAGGATGCGGTGCGGAGCATCAACGAAATGCGTCCGGGCCTGCCCGATTGCACCTTCGTCCTGGCCGGAGGGTGCGCTCCTCCCGGGCGGATCGGGAACCTGCTCTCGCTCGGCATTCTCAGCGAGGCCGAGTTGCGGGCGCTCTATCATCTCGTCACCGTCGTCCTGGTGCCGATCCGAGGTGGCACCGGCAGCTCGACCAAATTCATCGAGGCGATGGCCCACGGCAAGCCGATCCTCTCGACGGTGATCGGTTCCCGCCCCTATCCGGTCCGGAACGACCGGGAGGTGGTGCTGGCCGAGGTCTCGGAATTCCCCGCCCGGCTCAGGGAATTGCTGGCCGATCCCGCCCGCCGGGAACGGCTGGGCCAGGCCGCCGCCGCCTTCGCCCAGCCCTATCATTACGAGAAGGTCTTCGAGACCTATTGGGGATGGATGGAGGCGCATCGGGCCCGCGCCGGAAAGTAAGCGCAGGCTCGGATCAGGTAGGGGTGCGAAGGGGTTGAGGCGTGTCGCCGCCTTCGCCGGACCATTTGGCGAAGAGATTGAGCAGATGGTGGTATCCCGCCACCTGCGATGTTAGGGCCAGGGCGCAGCCCAGCGCAGTATTCACCAGCCGATGGACCGTCACCGTCGCCTCGGGCAGGCCGGTGGTGGCGATCATGAAGACCACGAAGGAGGTGAGGACCGCCGCCGAAGTCATCGGATTCACTTTTTGGAAGGCGAAGCAGAAAAGGGAAAAGAGCGCCGCCAGGCCGACCAGCCACGGGACGGCGGGATGGAAGAGCCAGGCGATGAGGGTGGCGATGATCACTCCCAGCAAGGTTCCGGCCACCCGCTGGACGCCGCCGGAGTAGGTCCGGTAGAAATCGGGCTTGAGGATGACGAGGGTGGTCATGGGCAGCCAATAGCCGTTCTTGATCGGCAGATAGCGGCCCGCCTCGACCGCCAGCACCATGGTCAGGGAGACTCGCAGGGCGTATTGGAAGGCGATCGATTGCAGGTGGAACGATTTGGAGAATTCCCTCCAGTCATGCTCGTAGCCATGCAGCGGCCCGGGCTTTCCCTCCGGCACTTTCGTATCGGCGGGATGGAGGATACCGCGGAAATACCAGATCGTTGCCAGGGCCGCGAACTGGATGACGCCTCCCGCCAGCAGGACCGTGGCCCGCTGCCAGGCCGCCACGCCGTGGCTGGGGAAGGCGCTGGCCACCACCAGGGTGAGCACTCCCTGCATGGCGACCCATCCGATGTCCTCGTCGTAGACCGTGAGTAGCGCGAAGACGAAGGCCCAGAGCGCGGTGATCATGGGGGAGAGCCAGTGCGATCCTCCCGTCCGGGTCCCCACCCAGGCCGAGAGCGACATGGCCAGGATGGTGCTGCCCATCGAGAGGAAACGGGAGCCGCGCACTTCCCGCATGGCGGCAAAGCCGACCGAAAGCGCGGAGCCCGCCGCCACCGCTCCCGCCGCCGGTTGCCCGAAAGCGAGGCCCAAGCCCAGGCAGAGCGCCACTGCCGGAACCCGCCGCATGGCGGTATCCCAGCGCAGGAGAGGCCACTTGAAGGCGAGCAGGTCGACGGAGAGGGACTTCATCGGAATGGCTGAAAGGTATCACCGATCGTCGATGGGGAAAGTCCCCGCTGAGACTGTTTCCCGTTGCCGGAAATCCTTCGGGGTCGCGCCGAAGGCGGCGCGGAAGATCCGATAGAGATGGTTGGGGCGGGCGACGCCGCAGAGGGCGGCGATCCGGCGGACGGGCCAATCGGTTTCCCGGAGGAGCCGGCGCGTCTCCTTAAGCCGGACGCGGGTGACCTCTTCGTGAATGGAGCGCTTTAGCTCGGAGCGGAAGGCCTTTTCGAGCGGGCGGCGGGAGAGCCTCGTGGCGCCGACGATGTCGGGGACGCCGAGCTGCGGGTTCCGGTAGTGGTCCCCGATGTAGCGGAGAGCTCGGGCCACCTCGAGGTGGTCGACGGCGAGGATGTCGGTGCTGCGCCGCGTGATCAGGCCGAGCGGGGCGACGGCGGGAATCCGCCGTGGGGCCCTCCGCCCCGACATCAGGAGGTCGAGCAGTTCTGCTGATCGGTAGGCCATTCCTTCCAGGTCGTGGCGGATGCTGGAGAGGGGAACGGGAATCGATTCGCAGAAGGCGGTGTCGTTGTCGACGCCCAAGACCGCGACGGCCTCGGGCACCGGCAGGCCGCCGTCCTCGCAGGCATGGATGATATCGGCGGCCACGCAATCGTTGTAGCTGAAGACCGCCAGCGGCTTCGGCAGCGCGGCCAACTCGGCGATCAGCTCCCGGCGGCGGAGACTCCAGTCGGTCTGCCGGGAGCCGCGCCGGCGGGGGGCGGCGACCGGATCGAGAGCGGGCAGCTCGCGGCAGGATTGGCCCCGTCGGCGGAGCGCGGCGGCGAAGCTCCGGTGCCGTTCCCGGTTGTTGTGGTCCTCCATGAAGGGCGCCCAGGCGAAATGGCGGAAGCCCCGTTCGAGGAAGTGGTCGGCGGCCATTTGGCCGATTTTCGCGTGATCGCCCTTGATCCGGGGCAGCGGCAGGTCGTCCCGCAGGGAGGAGATCTCGACCGTCGGCAGGCCGGAGGAGAGGACGAAATCGGCTAGGTCTTGGCGATAGCCGATGAAGGAGACGATCCCGTCCCCCCGCCAGCCGTGGGGAATCCGGCCCGTGTAGATCATGTCGGCGGTGACGTGCCAGCGGTGTTCCCGGGCGTAGCGGAGGACCCCTTGAAGGAAGCCGTGGTGGGTGTCGGTGATCGCCAGGAGGACCGAGCGGCTGACCACATTGGGCTTGGGCATCAACTGAACTTATTTCGATTGGACGCAAAAAGAGAGTAAAATCATCGCAAAATGGGGGTTTACGCGGCGCAGGCGGGCAAGGCAGAGTGGTGTATGGCAGAGGACTTGTTTCGGTTGGACGGACGTCGGGCGCTTATCACCGGCGGGGCGACCGGCATCGGGCTGGCGATCAGTAAGGCCTTCGTCGCGGCGGGGGCCCGCATCATCATGGTGGGGCGGCGCCGGGAGGTCTTGGAAGAGGCGGCCCGGGAGCTGGGACCGGAGGCCGCGTTCCGGGTCTGCGATCTCTCGAAGTTGGCTGGGATTCCCCCCTTGATCGACGCGCTGGAAAAGGAGGGCGGCCCGTTCGACATCCTGGTCAACAATGCCGGGATCAACCTCAAGAAATCGGCGCTCGACCTCAGCGACGAGGAGTTCGACCGCATCCTCCAGACCAATCTCCACGGCCTCTTCGCGATCACCCGCGCCGTCCTCCGTCCGATGGTCGCCCGCAAGCGGGGAGTCATCCTCAATATCTCCTCAATGGCGGCGCTCTACGGCCTCACCAAGGTCGCGGCCTACGGCTCGTCCAAGGCCGCCGTCACCGGATTGACCCGCAACCTGGCTGCCGAGTTCGGCCCGGAGGGCATCCGGGTCAACTCGATCGCCCCCGGCTTCATCTATTCCGAGATGACCGCCAAGGCGCTCGATTCCGATCCCGAGCGCAAGAAGCGGGTCTTCGACCGCACCCCGATGGCCCGGATGGGGCAGGCCTCCGAAATTGCCTCTGCCGCCCTCTTCCTCTGCTCGGACGCGGCCAGCTTCGTCACCGGGGTCAATCTTCCCGTCGACGGCGGTAACTCGATCGGCTTCTAGAAATCCCTTTTCCCATGAACGCGGCCTCTGTTCCTTGGCTCGAGCAAACCTGGCGCTGGTTCGGCGCCAAGGACCGCGTCACCCTGCCGCAGATCGGGCAGGCTGGGGCGACCGGCGTGGTGACGGCCCTCCATGAGACGCCCAACGGCGCCGTCTGGCCCGTCGAATCGATCCGCCAACGGAAGGAGGAGATCGAGCGGCACGGCCTCCGCTGGTCGGTGGTCGAGAGCGTCCCCATCCACGAGGAGATCAAGCAGGCGCGCGGCGACTGCGGGAAATATCTGGAGAACTACGCCCGGAGCCTCCGCAACCTCGCCTCCTGCGGGGTGAAGATCGTCTGCTACAATTTCATGCCGCTCCTCGATTGGACCCGGACCGATACCGCCTGGAGGTTGCCCAACGGCGCCGAGGCGCTCCGCTTCGATGCCGTCGATGCCGCGCTCTTCGATCTCCATATTCTCCGCCGTCCCGGCGCGGAGCTGGATCATTCTTCCGGCGTGCAGGCGCGTGCGGCGGCGCTCCTCTCCGACGAACACGCCGGACGGCGGCAGCAGGTCACCCGCGCCATTCTCCAGGGATTGCCGGGCACCGTCGACGACTTCACCGTCGAGGACTTCCGCACGGCTCTGAAACAGTACGATGCCATCGACGCGGCCCAGCTGCGGCACAATCATCACGCCTTCCTCGAATACGTGGTCCCGGTCGCCGAGGAATGCGGCGTCTCGCTCTGCATCCATCCCGATGACCCGCCGTTTCCGATCTTCGGCCTGCCCCGGATCGCCGGGACCGGCTCAGATCTCGACGCCATCCTCTCGGCGGTCGATTCGCCCGCCAACGGGATCACCTTCTGCACCGGCTCGCTCGGCGCTCATCCGGCCAACGATCTGCCCGCGCTCTTCCGCCGCGTCGGTTCCCGCGTCCATTTCATCCACCTGCGGAATGTCGCCCGCGAGGCCGACGGCAGTTTCTACGAGGCCGATCATCTAGGCGGCAGCACCGACATGGCCGCCGTCATGGCCGAGATCGTCGACGAACTCGACCGCCGTGCCGCCGGGGGAAACCGCGCCCCCCTGCCGATGCGTCCCGATCACGGCCACCGGATGCTCGGCGATCTCGATCAGTTCTTCTATCCCGGCTATTCCGCCATTGGCCGTCTCAAGGGACTGGCCGAATTGCGGGGATTGGAAATCGGGCTGCGGCATGCCCAAGCTCACTCTCATCCTCGCCGCTGACCGGAGCATCCCATGACTAAAGCCGCCCCTTTCATCGGTCCCGATTTTCTGCTCGAGAACGACTTCGCCCGCGAGCTCTACCACGATCACGCCGCCGCCCAGCCGATCCTCGATTTTCACAACCATCTTTCCCCCCGGCAGATCGCCGAGAACCATCAGTTCCGCGACCTGCAGGAGATCTGGCTGGGAGGCGATCATTACAAATGGCGGGCCCTCCGCGCCAACGGCGTCCCCGAGAGCCGCATCACCGGCGACGCCTCGTCGCGCGAGAAGTTCGACGCCTGGGCCGCGACCGTTCCCTACACGATTCGGAATCCCCTCCATCACTGGACCCATCTCGAGCTGGCGCGCCATTTCGGCTTCGACGGATTGCTGGGTCCCGAGACTGCCGAGACGGTCTGGAACCAGGCCGCCGCCGCCCTGCCGCGCCTGCGGGTCCACGATCTCCTGGCCCAACACCGGGTCACGGCGCTCTGCACCACCGATGATCCCGCCGATTCCCTCGAATTCCATGAGGCGATCCGCCGGGGCCCTCTCAAGACCCGGGTCTATCCCACCTTCCGTCCCGACAAGGCCCTGCAGTTGCGGGATGCCCCGGCCTTCAATGCCTGGCTCGACCGTCTGGCGGCGGCGTCCGATCGATCGATCGCCACGCTCGCCGACCTGCTCCAGGCGTTGAAGAATCGCCACGCCGCCTTCCACGCTTTGGGTTGTCGCATTTCCGATCATGGGTTGACCCAATGCCCCTTTCCGCCCTGCGATCCGGACCGGGCGGCCCGGATCTTCGCGGCAGCCCGCTCCGGCAAGATTGTCACCCCGGAGGAGGAAACGGCCTATGCCGCCTTCCTGATGATCGAGTTCGGCCGTTGGAACGCCGCTGCCGGATGGACGATGCAGCTCCATCTGGGAGCATTGCGCAATAACAACAGTCGCCTGCTGCGGGCGCTCGGCGCCGATGCCGGAGTCGATTCGATCGGCGATTTTCCCCAGGCCGTCACGCTCTCCGGCTTTCTCGATGCCCTCAACCGGACCGACGAGCTGCCCCGCGTCATCCTCTACAACCTCAATCCCGCCGACAATTACCTCTTCGCCACGATGGCGGGGAATTTTCAGGACGGGCGGATCGCCGGAAAGATTCAGCACGGCCCCTCCTGGTGGTTCCTCGATCAGAAGGAGGGAATCGAATGGCAGCTCGACACCCTTTCGAACCTCGGCCTGCTCCGCCGCTTCGTCGGCATGGTCACCGATTCGCGCAGCTTCCTCTCCTTCTGTCGCCATGAGTACTTCCGGCGGGTCTTCTGCAATCTCCTGGGGCGGGACATGGCGCGGGGATTGATTCCCGCCGACCGGGCCTTGATCGGCTCCCTGGTCCGGGAGGTTTGTTACGGCAATGCCCGCGGCTATTTCGGCCTGGAAACGGCGGAATGACCGTTGATCCCCGCTCTTTCATGAAAACATCTCCGATATCCCAGAAGCCGTTAGACATTCGCTCTCCCGGTGATAAGCCTGAAAAGATGAACGAGGTGCGCATCGGCGTCATCGGTTTGGGAAACATGGGGGCGTCCCACGCCCGCATCCTTCTGGAGGGAAAAGTGCCGGGAGCCGTGCTCGGCGCGGTCAGCGATCTCGAGGAGCGGCGATTCGACGGTTTTTCCGTCCCCTCCTTCGTCAGCAGTACCGATCTGATCCGTTCCGGTCTGGTCGATGCCGTCATCATCGCCACGCCCCATTTCTCCCACACTGCCACTGGCATCGAGGCGCTGGAGGAGGGCCTTCACGTCGTCGTCGAAAAGCCGATCTCGGCGCAGAAATCGGATTGCGAACGGCTCCTCGCCGCCCATCGCGATCCCAAGCAGATCTTCTGCGCGATGTTCAACCAGCGGACCGATCCCCGCTACCGCAAGGTCCGCGATCTGGTGCGGACGGGCGAGCTGGGCGAAGTCCGCCGGATCAACTGGATCATCACCGATTGGTTCCGCACCAACGCCTATTACGGTTCCGGCGGCTGGCGGGCGACCTGGGCCGGGGAGGGCGGTGGCATCCTTCTCAACCAGGCGCCGCACAACCTCGATCTCTGGCAATGGATCTTCGGGATGCCCCGCCGGGT
>FSXI01000190.1_pt1 | contig 12477 bp, 11 predicted proteins | sample 1638251 | NCBI WGS metagenome assembly FSXI01 (sample SAMEA3914788, study PRJEB12502) | metagenome | biome: forest; material: soil | place: Canada | collected 2011-07-03 | depth 0.1 m | reverse complement strand
TCCCAGCGCCGAGAAGATGTGCCGCGAGAGCGCTCCGTGCGGTCCCAATCCCATCACCGCCCAATGGGCGTGCGGGCCGGGCGGGCGGTCGAGGAGGATGCGGGCCAGCGCCTGGAGATCGGCGCGGCTGCCGATCCGCGCGGCGATCTTGGCGACGTCGGGCTGGGCCTCGCGCAGGGCGGCGACCCATTTTTGCAGGGTGGCGGGCGGGACCGGCTTTTCAATCGAGTGGGCGGAGAGGACGAGTTTTTTCTTGGCCTGCCGCGCCGCCTCGACCACGGGGCGGAGTTCCTTTAGGGAGGCGAGCTCGATGTCGATGGCGTCGGTCCAGGGCAGGAGCTGCCGGAAGGCGGCGCTCCGCTCGCCTGGGCTCCAGGGGTAGAGGCCGCCTTCCTGGGGGATGCGGCAGGTCAGCAGGACGGGGAGGACGCGGCGGCGGAGGGCCTTCTCGATCCGCTCGAGCGGCACGCCTTCCTTGAGCAGGGCGTCGACGCGGACCTCGGCGAGATCGTGGCCGCCGGCGCGAACCGAGGCGCGGGTGACCCTTTCGAGGCCCCGGCCGGTGACGATGGTGCCGACCAGGAGCGGCGAGTGGGGGACGAGGCGGAGTTTGCGAGCCTTGGCGGCGGGCGGGGTAGGCTTGGCGGGAGTGCCCATCTTAGTCGAAATTGAAGCTGGAAGGGTTCTGGCCCTTGAGGGCGAGGAGGACCTTGTGGAGCCGCTTCTTGATGTTCAGCTCCTCGAGGATCTCCTGCTTGGTCGGGATGTCTTCCACGAAGGTATAAGAAATCAGATCGGCCAGGACGTCAAAGTCTTTCAGGTCGTTCATGAACTTCATCATCCAGTCGGGGACCTTGTCGCCCTTGGCGCGGGCCTGGCCGACCACCTCGAGGATTTTTTCGACCAGGGCGTCGGTCTCGACGTCGTCGGCCTCCTCGCTGCTGAGGGGCTCGATCTCGCCGATGAAATAGGGGCTGGCCTGGGTGAACTGGACGAAGCGGACCCGGGAGATCCCCTGGAGGATGACGTTGGAGGTGCCGTCGGAGTTCTCGACGCAGGCGCGGATCAGGCCGACGCCGCCGACTTTCTTCGGCTTTTCCTTGGTGTCGGTGAGGGTGACGGCGAACATCCGCTGCTCCTCCAGCGATTGGGCGAGCATTTTCCGGTAGCGGGGCTCGAAAATATAGAGGGGAAGCAGCGCCTGGGGGAAGAGGATGGCGTTCGGAAGGGTCATCACCCCGACCCGGGCGGGAAGCTTCATCTCGTTAAGGGTAGGCTTTTGCCGCGTGAATCGCAAGGAAGCATCCGGGTTCGGGATCGCCGCCGGGGATTGGCCTTGACGCTCTCCGCCGATTCCCGGTACAACACCTAGGTTATTGTTATTCAAACTACTTAACCCTGCTGCGAACCTGCTTCGTCCCAACCCCCATTTATTGAGTCTTTTAATTAACTCCTTTTAATAGCTCGTTCACCCAATCCCTTTCATCCTCTCCCCTTTTTAACTTCTTATGTTCAAATCGTTTTCCAGCTTTTTCACCAATGACATCGGCATCGATCTCGGCACGGCGAACACGCTCGTCTACGTCAAGGATCGCGGCATCGTCCTGCGCGAACCCTCGGTCGTAGCGATCCAGCAGGGGACCAAGAAGGTCCTCGCGGTCGGCGACGAGGCCAAGCGGATGCTCGGGCGCACTCCCGGCAACATCATCGCGGTCCGTCCGCTCAAGGACGGGGTCATCGCCGATTTCGAGATCACCGAGGCGATGTTGAAGGCCTTCATCACGAAGGTGCAGAACCGCCTCAAGCTCCGTCCGCCCCGCGTCGTCATCGCGGTGCCGAGCGGCATCACCGAGGTGGAGAAGCGCGCGGTCCAGGACTCGGCGCGGCACGCGGGCGCCCGCGAGGTCCATCTCATCGAGGAGCCGATGGCGGCGGCGATCGGTGTCGGCCTGCCGGTGCAGGAGGCGGCGGGCAACATGATCGTCGACATCGGCGGCGGCACCACCGAGGTGGCGATCATCTCGCTGGCGGGGATCGTCTACAGCCGGAGCGTCCGGGTGGCGGGCGACGAGCTCGACGAGAGCATCATCAATTACATGCGCCGGGCCTACAACCTGATGGTCGGCGAGCGGACGGCCGAGGAGATCAAGATCAAGATCGGCTCCGCCTATCCTCCCGAGAAGGAGACGACTCTCGAAGTGCGCGGCCGCGATCTGGTGGCCGGATTGCCCAAGACCCTCACCATCACCTCGCAGGAAGTCCGCGAGGCGCTGATGGAGCCGGTCTCGGTGATCGTCGAGTCGGTCCGCATCACTCTCGAGCGCTGCCCTCCCGAGCTTTCCGCCGACCTGGTGGAGCGCGGCATCGTGCTGGCGGGCGGCGGCGCCCTCCTGCGCGGCCTCGACCGGCTCCTCGCCGAGGAGACCGGCCTGCCGGTCCACGTGGCGGAGGATCCGTTGAGCGCCGTTGCCGAGGGGACGGGCAAGGTGTTGGAAGAGTTTCGTTATCTTCGCAAAATCTCCGAAGGTGATTCGGCCTAGTCTCTTTTCAGGTCTTCCTGAAAATTCAACCTCCCAGGATCGGGACCGGTCTCCGGCCCGGCCAGGCTTCGGCTTGGCCTGACGGCAATCCGTCCTGATTGGTCCTACTCTTCGCATGACGCGCCGCCTCAGCTTCATCCTCCTGCCGATCTTCGCCCTGTTGATCGGGGCGGGGCTGCTCACCTCGCAGGACTGGAAGGTGCCGCTCCAGACCTTCGGGCTCGACGTGGCCTCCCCGTTGATCGGGGCCTACGACCACGGGCGGAAGTTCTACCGCGAGGTGCGGGGCGGCTTCACCTCGCTCGACGAGGCCCAGCACGAGGCCAAGGATCTGCGCGAGCAGAACGCCCAGCTCGCCACCGAGAACAACGTGCTGCGCGATCTCCAGGCCGAGAATGTGCGGCTGCGCGAGATGCTCGATTTCAAGCAAAGTTCTTCTTATAAGCTGCTGGCCTGCCGGGTGGTCAGCCGCGATCCCTCGAACTGGTGGAACACCGTCATCATCAACCGGGGCTGGACCGACAACGACAAGCTGACTTCCGATCTGCCGGTGGTGACGCCGCGCGGGGTGGTCGGCAAGACCGGGCTGGTCTCCCGCAATCTCACCGAGGTGATCCTCCTGATCAACCAGAATTGCAAGGTCTCCGGCTCGGTGGAGAGTTCCCACGACCAGGGCATCGTGGTCGGGATGGGCGCCCCCGCCGAGGGCAGCCCCCGGCTGAAGATGGAATACCTGCCGCGCGGCGCCGAGCTCGCCATCGGGGAGCGGGTCTTCACCAGCGGCCTGGGCGGCGTCTTCCCGCCGGGACTCTTTCTCGGAACGATTATCGATATCCCGCCGCTCACCGGAAACAGCGGCAACTTCGGACTTTACCGCGAGGCGACCATCGACCCCGCGCTCGATCTGACCCAGTTGGATGAACTTTTTGTCGTGTTGTCAAACTGACGGCGGCGCCGCTCCCGCAACCGCTCCGCTCCCGGCGCGGCCCCGCCTTCGCCGCCTCTTTCCTGAGCGCCTTCTTTCCTGACATGGCCTTCATTCTTTCCGCGTTCGGGCTCCTGGCGATCGTCATGCAGATGATCTCGCCCAAGCTGCCGTTCCTCGAGGTCCGCCCCTTCCTGGTCGCGCTCCCGGTCATTTACGGGGCGATGCGGCTGACCCGGCTCCGGCCTTTTTATGTGGCGATCTTTCTCGGATCGGTGATCGATGTGCTCTCGCCCCAGAAATTCGGCACCGAATCGGTGGTGCTTTCGCTGATGGTCGGCATCGCCTGGAGCCAGCGGGAGAACTTCCCCTTCGACAGCTACCTGAGCGTGGTGGTGCTGGTGGCGATCGGGACCTTCCTGGGGGTGGTGCTCGATTATGCTTTCTTCTCCTGGCAATCGGGGAACTGGGATTGGCACTTCACCATGTGGGTGCGGATGGTCTGGGTGGCGTTGATCAACATGGTCCTGGCGGTCCCCTTTTTCCTGATTTGCGATCTCCTCTTGGTGAAATGGCTGAAGGCTCCCGGCGAGCCGAGCCTGCGCGACTATGCTGTTTGAGCCCCTTTCCATCCCCCGGTTCCGGTTCCTGCTGGTGGCGGCGCTCTTCGTCGCGGGCACGACGACGTTGCTGGTCCGGCTCTGGGACGTCCAGGGCGCGCAGGGGGCGGCCTATACCGCCAAGCTGCGGGACCAGACCACCGTGGCCGTCCGCCTCTCCCCGGCGCGGGGCGCGATCGTCGACCGCAACGGGGTGGCGCTGGCGGAGAACCGGGCCAGCTTCGACATCGATTTCTATCTCGACGAGCTGGTCCGCAATTATTCCCGCGAGCACAAGGGCCATCTGCCCCGCATCTCCATCGAGCACAAGTCTTCCGACGGCGACGTCAAGGTCACCAAGGAGACCGACATCTACAAGATCGTCACCACCTACCTGGAGCCGATCTCCCACAGCCTCGGCTTCGACATCCAGATCGACGCCAACGCGCTGCGCCGCCATTACAACGAATCGCCGACGATTCCGTTCCAGTACCGTTCCGACATCGATTTCGCGACCCTCTCGCAGTTCTCGGAGCGCAATCTCGGCGTGCCCGGCATCCAGATCGCGGTGCGGCCGGTCCGGTTCTACAATTACGGCGCCCTGGCGGCCCACATCCTCGGCTATGTCGGCGAGCCCGACGAGAACAGCGCCCCCGCCGCCGACGGGCATCTCCTCGAGACGGTCGGCAAGCAGGGGATCGAGCGGGTCTTCGACAACCAGTTGCAGGGGCAGCCGGGCGGGGAGATCCTCCACGTCAATTACCGTGGGTATATCGTCGATCCCAAGGACATGGGGATCAACGAAAAGGACAGCTACACGCCGCCGACGGTGGGGAACTCGGTCTATCTCACCATCGATTCCCGCATCCAGTACATCGTCGAGCAGGTGTTGCGCCGCCAGGGCCGCGCGGCGGCGGTGGTGATGGACCCGAACAACGGCGACATCCTGGCGATGGCCTCGGTGCCGAGCTTCGACCCGAACGACTTCATTCCCCGCATCAACAGCGACAAGTGGAAGGCGCTCAACAGCGATCCGACCGCTCCCCTGATCAATCGCGCGCTCAGTTCCTATGTGCCGGGATCGACCTTCAAGGTGGTGGTCAGCCTGGCCGCCTTCAAGACCGGCAAGCTCACTCCCGGCACCGAGATCAATTGCCCGCCGGCGATCATGATCGGCAACCATCTCTTCCACAACGACGACACCATCGACCGGGGCGACATCACCCTGCACGACGCGCTCCGCTCCTCGGTCAACACCTTCTACTACCAGCTCGGCATCCGCACCGGCATCCAGTCGATCGACGACATGGCGGCCCAGCTCGGCCTGGGCCAGCCGAGCGGCATCCCGCTCCCCGACGATCCCGGGATCATTCCCGGCCCGGAATGGCAGAAGCAGCACGACTCCCGCGCCCGCTGGTCGGAGGCCTACACGGCCAACACCTCGATCGGGCAGGGCTACGTGCAGGTGACGCCGCTGCAGATGGCGGTGGTGATGTCGGCGGTCGCCAACGGCGGGACGGTCTATTATCCCCGCCTCGTCCAGGGGGTGACCGATCTGGAGGGCCATCCCCTGGTGACGGTGCCGACGCGGGTCCGCAGCCAGCTGGGGGTGAGCTTCTCCGATATGGCGGCGCTGCACGACGCGCTCCTGGCGGTGGTCGAGGACGGCACCGCCACCATGGTGCAGCTCCCCTACGTCAAGATCGCGGGCAAGACCGGCACCGCCCAGGCCTACCGCAAGATCGACGGCAGCCTGGTGCGCGATCTCCATACCTGGTTCTATTGCTTCGCCCCCTACGAGAAGCCCCGCTACGTGGTCTGCGTGATGGTCGAGGGCGGCGTCTGGGGCGGCGCCACCAACGGCCCGCTGGTCCACGACATCCTCGACCAGATCTTCCAGATGGAGAAGACCGGCAAGGGCCCCGACCTGACCTACCTGACCCCGGCGGTCGGCAATTTCAACGGCGTCACCGATTACTCCGCGCCGGTGATGGGTGTTCCCGGCGCTCCCGGGGTTCCCGGCGCCGACATCCCCACCGGCGTCGCCGTGCCCGACGAGCCGGTCAACGCCCCGGAGGAACCCCAGACCCAGACGACGGTCCACGGAGGCAAGCGTTAGCCCTAGCCCATCCCCATGAATCTCCTCTTCTCCAAAATCGGACGCCTCCACTGGCCGCTCCTCTTCATCGTCCTGGCGCTCTGCACCGCCAGCGTCTTCTTCGTCCGCAGCGCCACCTACTTCGCGGAGGGCGATTCGCACTCGATGTGGTTTTCCCAGATCTGCTGGATCGGCATCGGGCTGGCCGCCTTCGCGGTGATCGCGATGATCGATTACCATCTCTGGGTCGACAACGCCTGGATCTTCTTCGGGATCGTCCTGGTGATGCTCCTGCTGGTGCCGGTGATCGGGATCAAGATCCTCGGCGCCCGGCGCTGGCTCGGCATCGGCTCGGCCAGCATTCAACCGGCGGAACTGGCCAAGCCCGCCATGATCCTGATGCTGGCCTGGCTGCTCTGCAAGGTGCCGCACCGGGGGCTGAAGATGTGCGCCTTCGTGATCGGCCTGCTGATCATCCCGGCGGGGCTGATCCTACTCCAGCCCGATCTCGGTTCCGCCTCGGTGCTGTTTCCGATTTCCTTCATGATGATGTATGTTGCCGGGGTGAAGAAGCGCTACCTGGCGATTCCGGTCCTCTTCGTGGTCGGGGTGATCCTCTTCACCTATGTGGGGGTGTATCAACATGGCTGGCACATCCACGGGCTGAAGGAGTACCAGATGGAGCGCATCCGCGTCTTCTACGATCCGAGCCGCGATCCGCTCAACCGGGGCTGGACGATCAACCAGTCGCTCATCGCCATCGGCTCGGGCGGCCTGGAGGGCAAGGGCTACCTGAAGGGGACGCAGAACATGCTCGGCTTCCTGCCGCGCAACATCGCCTACAACGACTTCATTTTCGCGGTGATCGGGGAGGACATGGGCTTCCGGGGCGGATCGATGGTGATCGTGGGGATCGCCACGGTGATCCTGACCTGCGTCTACATCGCCTCGCAGGCGGAGGACAATGCCGGGGCGCTCCTCGCCACCGGCTTCGCCACCCTCCTCTTCACCCATTTCTTCGTCAATGTCGGCATGACGATCAAGGTGGTGCCGATCACCGGCATTCCGCTCCCCTTCACCAGCTATGGGGGCACCTTCCTCGTCATCTCTCTGGCCGGGATCGGCCTGATGCAGAGCATCTGGATTCATCGCAGGGTTCGTTAAAATCAATCGAAACAAAATATTATGGTTTTTGAAAAAATTCGGGAGTTCTTCGGCATCAAGAAAAAGGGCGACGAGAAGGAGATCATCATCAGCTGCGAGCGGCTGGAGCGCCGCGTGGCCCTGCTGGAGGGGGGACGGCTGGAGGAATTCGCCATCGAGCGCGACAGCGACCGCCAGATCTCCGGCAACATCTACAAGGGCCGGGTCAAGAACCTGGAGGCCGGGCTGAAGGCGATGTTCGTCGACATCGGCATCGATAAGAACGCCTTTCTCCACTATTGGGACGCGATCCCGGCGGCGCTCGATTCGAGCGTCGAGACCATCGAGCGGGGCAACAAGAAGAAGAACCAGCGCCGGATCACCGCCGACGACATCCCCCGGCTCTATCCTCCCGGCTCCGACGTCATCGTCCAGGTGACCAAGGGCCCGATCGGGACCAAGGGGCCGCGCATCACCACCAACATCAGCCTGGCGGGCCGCTACCTCGTCCTGATGCCGTTCACCGACCAGTTCGGCATCTCGCGCAAGATCGAGAGCCAGAAGGAGCGGCAGCGCCTCCGCAAGATCCTGGCCGAGCTCGACGTTCCGGACGGCATGGGCGTGATCATCCGCACGGTCGGCGAGGGGCAGCGGCCCCGCTTCTTCGTCCGCGATCTGGCGATGCTCCTCGACCAGTGGAAGCGGGTCGACCAGAAGCTGCACACCGCCCAGGCCCCCGCCCAGCTCCTGGAGGAGCCCGATCTGGTCGAGCGGACGGTCCGCGACTTCCTCACCGACGAGATCGACCGGATCATCATCGACAACGAGGAGGCCGCCAACCGGGTCCGCGAGCTGATCGGAGCCATCTCCAAGCGGTCCCAGCGGAAGATCCGCTTCTACAACGAGCCGACGCCGATCTTCGAGCGGTTCAACGTCGACCGGCAGATCGACGAGGCCTTCCGGCGCCAGGTCTGGCTGCCCTGCGGCGGCTATCTGGTGATCGACGAGACCGAGGCGCTGGTCGCCGTCGACGTCAACACGGGCCGCAACAAGGGCGGCCGAGACCAGGACCGGACCATCGTCCAGACCAACCTGGAGGCCGCCGAGGAGGTGGCCCGCCAGCTCCGGCTGCGCAATATCGGCGGCCTGGTGATCATCGACTTCATCGACATGAAGGAGCGGCGCGACCAGCAGGCGGTGCTGGCCAAGCTCAAGGAGAACGTCCGCCGGGACAAGGCCAAGACCAACATCCTTCCGATTTCGAGCCTTGGCCTCCTGGAAATGACCCGGCAGCGGGTCCAGGAGAGCATCAGCCGCTCGCTCTACATCGAATGCCCGCATTGCAAGGGGCGAGGCATGATCAAGTCGCCCGAGACGATGAGCGTCGAGATCCAGCGCGCCATCATCCGGGCGCTCCGGCTCCATCCCGACGTCCACGAGCTCCGCATCCACGTCAACCATCAGGTGATGGAACGGCTCAAGAACGAGGACGAGGAGCTGCTGATCGAGCTGGAGCGGAAGTTCCAGGGCCGCCTGACCTTCCGGGTCGATCCGAAGCTCAATCACGAGGAATTCAAGCTGATCAACACCGCGACCGAGGAGGAGGTGGGACAGAAGACCGAGCCCGCCGGCGAGCGCGACCGCAACGATCGCAACGAGCGCCGGGAACGGCGCGAGCGGTAGCCGCTCCGGGTTCGTTCCTCTGGCATGAAATGGCCGATCGAGGTCTTCATCGCGCTGCGCTACCTGCGGCCGCGGCGGACCTTCGTCTCGGTCATCACCGTCCTCTCGGTGCTCGGCGTCACCCTGGCGGTGATGGTGTTGATCGTGGTTCTCTCGGTGATGGCCGGGTTCGAGAAGGATCTCCGCGATAAGATCATCGGTTTCAACGCCCATCTCACCGTCGCCGAGGGGGGGCCGATGCCCGATTACGCCGAGCTGATGGAGAAGATCGGCCGGGAGCCGGGGGTGGTCGCCGCCGCGCCTTTCATCAGCGGGCCGGTGGTCTCCGAGTTCCTCTCCCGCGATAGCGGGCCGGTCCTGCGGGGAATCGATCCGGCGGCGGAGGAGAAGGTCCTCCCCATCGCCAATACGATCATCGCCGGGGAACTGGAGCTGCGCGGGGACTCGGTCATCGTGGGCGACGAGTGGGCCCGCTACAACCACGCCATGGTCGGCGACAAGGTGACGATCTACGGGCCGCGCCAGCTCCACAGCCTCCGCGCCCTCCGCGATCCGCACGCGGCCAAGGACCTGGTCCTGCCGAGCGAGCTGGAGATCACCGGGATCTTCCGGACCGGCCTTTACGACTACGATCTCAATTTCTTCATCACCTCGCTGGAGAACGCCCAATACCTCTACGACATTCCGGGGGCGGTCCACGGCATCTCCGTCCGGGTGGCCGATCCGCTGCAGGTCGACGCGGTCAAGGCGCGGCTGCAGCGCGACCTGGGGCCGGGCATCATCGTCCGCACCTGGCAGGACCAGAACCGCTCCCTCTTCACCGCCATTGCCACCGAGCGGGTGGCGATGGCCTTCATCCTCTTCTTCATTATGATCGTGGCGGCCTTCGGCCTCTGCAGCACCCTGATCACGATCACGGTCCAGAAGGCGCGGGAGATCGGGGTCCTCAAGGCGTTGGGGGCGGGCGATTTCCAGATCCTCGGCATCTTCGTCACCCACGGGCTGGTGGTCGGCCTGATCGGGGCGGCCAGCGGGGTGGTCCTGGCCGGGGTGGTCCTCTATTACCGGAATCCGTTCCGCGACCTGCTCAGCCAGCGGTTCGGCATCGATGTCTTCTCCGCCGACGTCTATAATTTCGCGCAGATTCCCGCCGAGGTTTCGCTGGGGCAGGTGGCGGCGATCGCCGGATCGGCGGTGGTGATCTGCATGCTGGCCGCCCTGATCCCGGCGCAGGGCGCGGCGCGGCTCGAACCGGTGAAGGCGCTCCGTTATGAGTGAGCCGGTTCCCCTCTTGGAGGCCCGGAATCTGGGCAAGACCTACCGGATGGGCGGGCAGGAGTTGCCGGTGTTGGCGGGGATCGATCTCGGGTTCGCCGCCGGGGACTTCGCCACCATCCGGGGGGCTTCCGGTTCGGGAAAATCGACCCTCCTGCAGCTCCTCGGCGGCCTGCAGGCGCCCGATTCGGGCCGGGTGCTCTGGCAGGGGGAGGGGATCGACGGTTATGCCCGGGGGAAGCTGGCTTCCTGGCGGAACCGGCACATCGGGTTCATTTTCCAGTCCTACCAGCTCCTGCCCGAGTTCTCGGCGCTGGAGAACGTCCAGATCCCCGCCGCGCTCTCTTCCGGGGGGAATCGCGACGAGGCGCGGAGCCGGGAATTGCTCGAGCGGGTCGGCCTGGGGGCGCGCCTCCACCATCGTCCCGGGGAGCTTTCCGGAGGGGAGCAGCAGCGGGTCGCCATCGCCCGCGCCCTCCGCAACGATCCGGAGGTGATCCTGGCCGACGAGCCGACCGGCAATCTCGACCGGGAAAGCGGACGCCAGATCATCGAGCTCCTGGAGGGGCTTTGCCAGGGGCAGGGGAAGACCCTGATTCTGGTCACCCATGACGAGGCGATCGCCGAGCGGGGGACCGTCCGGCTGACCATCGCCGGGGGGCGGCTGCAGGGGGATTGAAGGAAGTCGTTATTTTTCAGTCGCTTTCCGGGCGGGGAGGCGTAGGAATGAAAACCCCCTCTTGGAGCGGAATATTGGAGTAAAACCATGAAGATCTTTATCGACGGGAAGTTCTACGACGAATCGGAGGCGAAAATTTCGGTTTTCGACCACGGTCTGCTTTACGGCGACGGGGTCTTCGAAGGAATCCGCATCTACAACGGACGGGTCTTCCTCCTCGACGAACATCTCGACCGTCTGGCCGATTCGGCCAAGGCGATCATGCTGAAGCTGCCCCTGCCGCTGCCCGAGATCCGTGCCGCCACCCTGGAGACCTGCCGCCAGAACAATCTCCGCGACGGCTACATCCGGCTGGTGGTGACCCGCGGCGTCGGCAACCTCGGGCTCAGCCCGGACAAGTGTCCCAAGGCGACGGTCTTCATCATCGCCGACGCCATCCAGCTCTATCCCGAGAAGTTCTACGAGGAAGGGCTCCGCGTCGTCACCGTGCCGACCCAGCGGATCCCTCCCGCCGCGCTCAGCCCGGCGGTGAAGTCGCTCAATTATCTCAACAACATCATGGCCAAGATCGAGTGCCAGGCGGCCGGCGCCCAGGAGGCGATCATGCTCAATCACGAGGGCTACGTGGCCGAGTGCTCGGGCGACAACGTCTTCGTCCTGAAGAAGGGGATCATCACCACGCCGCCGATCTGGGCCGGGGCGCTGGGTGGCCTGACCCGCAAATACGTCATCGACCTGGCCCGCCAGATCGGGCGCGAGGTCCGCGAGAGCATGCTGACCCGCTACGATCTCTTCGTGGCCGACGAGGTTTTCCTCACCGGGACCGCCGCCGAGGTGGTGCCGGTCTCCGATATCGACGGACGGATCATCGGCACGGGCAAGCCCGGGCCGGTGACGGGCGATCTGATCCGCCGATTCCGCGAGTTGACCCGGCTCGCGGGTGTGGCAATCTATAGTTAGGCCCCCGGCAGACCGGGCGGCAGCAGCCCCTCCACCTCCCCCAACCCATGAAATGCCAATTCTGCAGCGAGCCGGCCACGGTCCATCTCACGCAGATCGTCGCCGGGAAGATGCAGAAGATCGATCTCTGCGAGAAGTGCGCCAAGGAAAAGGGCGTCGCCGATCCCGCCGGGTTTTCGCTGGCCGACATGCTGCTCGGCCTGGGCGCCGCCGACCAGATGAAGAGCACCTCGACCACCGATCTGGTCTGCCCCCAGTGCGGCTTCACCCAGCCCGATTTCAAGAAGACCGGCCGCCTCGGCTGCGCGGTCTGCTACGAGACCTTCGGGGAAGGGCTCTCCTCGATCCTCAAGGACATGCACAAGGGGACGACCCATAAGGGAAAGGTGCCTCCCCGCCTCGCCCAGCAGCAGATCTACGCCACCCGGATGCACGATCTCCGCAAGGATCTCCAGAAGGCGATCACCGAGGAGAAGTACGAAGAGGCGGCCAGCCTGCGGGATCAGATTTCGCAGCTGGAGGCGCAGTTGAAGGCGTAGGCCTTTTGCGATGGTCAGGAAACGATCGTTTCCATG
>FSXI01000041.1_pt1 | contig 12494 bp, 9 predicted proteins | sample 1638251 | NCBI WGS metagenome assembly FSXI01 (sample SAMEA3914788, study PRJEB12502) | metagenome | biome: forest; material: soil | place: Canada | collected 2011-07-03 | depth 0.1 m | reverse complement strand
GGTCGATCCCTTTCCCCCATGGACCCGATCATCGAAGTCAGCGGCCTGACCAAAGTCTACCGCACCTACCAGAAAGAGCCGGGCCTCCTCGGCGCCGTCCGTGGCCTCTTCCGGCGCCGCTACGAGGAGACCCGCGCCGCCGATCACATCACCTTCCGCGTCGGGGAGGGGGAGCTCGTCGGCTTCCTCGGCCCCAACGGCGCCGGCAAGACCACCGTCCTCAAGATGCTCTCCGGCCTCCTCCACCCCACCGGGGGCGACGCCCGCGTCATGGGCTTCCGCCCCTGGGAACGCCAGGACGATTTCCGCCGCCGATTCGCCCTCGTCATGGGCCAGAAAAACCAGCTCTGGTGGGACCTCCCCGCCAACGAATCCCTCGAGCTCAACCGCGCCATCTACGGCATCGATCCCGCCGTCGCCCGTCGGACCATCGGCGAGCTCGTCGAATGGCTCGGCGTCGGCGACAAGCTCCGCGTCATGGTCCGCGAGCTCTCCCTCGGCGAGCGGATGAAATTCGAGCTCATCGCCGCCCTTCTCCACCAGCCCCGCGTCCTCTTCCTCGACGAGCCCACCATCGGCCTCGACGTCGTCTCCCACAAGAAAGTCCGCGAATTCCTCAGCGAATACACCCGCGCCCGCCGCATCACCACCCTGCTCACCTCCCACTACATGCGGGACATCGAGGAACTCTGCCAGCGCGTCGTCATCATCGACCACGGGAAACTCTTCTTCGACGGCCCCCTCGCCGACATCACCGGCCGCCTCGGCGCCACCAAGACCCTCACCCTCCGCTGGCACACCCCCGTCCCCGCCTTCGATTATGCCTCCGTCGGCGAGCTCGCCGAGCGCGACGCCCACACCGTCCGCCTCCACATCCCCCGGCACGAGATCATCCCCGTCAGCCAGCGCCTCCTCGGCGAGCTCCGCCCGGACGACATCACCATCGAGGAAGTCCCCGTCGAGGAAATCATCCGCCGCCTCTTCCTCGACAACGCCGAAACCAGCGCCGAAAACAACGCCGCCATCCCCCATTCCGTGGTAAATTAGGGGCGTGAGCGCCCCCCGCTTCGTCAGCGAACCGATCACCCCCCTAGACCAGAGCTTCGACGCCGGCCGGATGGCCTCCGGCGAGCCCGGCGTCCCCCACCGCTTCCGCTGGCGCAAAGAGGAAATCGCCGTCGCCGCCGTCCTCGAGAGCTGGCGCGAATTCGGCGACTGCGCCCACGGCAGCGGGGAACGCTACGTCCGCCGCCACCTCTACCGCATCCGGACCGCCGGCGGCCCCGTCATGACCCTGGCCTTCCAGCGCAGCTTCGGCCGCGCCCGCTTCCGCCGCCACTCCCGCTGGCGCCTCCTCTCCATCGATATGTAGGTTCAGGACTACGTAATTATACTCTTTCTGCTTGTCTTCTTCCCATTCGGGGGTTAGTTGCCCTCCTAACAGGTCAACCCATGGGCGCTCGCAACTTCCTTCCTTGAACCAACCCCAACCCTTTCGCGTCTTGGTCGCCGTCAAAGACGAGCGCACTCGTCTTCCGATGGAGGCCCTCCTCAAGACCGTCAAAGCCAAGGCCCTCGCCGCCGAGACCGTCGACGCCGTCCTCACCTACCTCGGCACCCCCGACGGCGTCGACATGATCATCGCCGACGAAGCCTGGAGCGAACTCTCCATCGAGATCGTCCGCCGCGCCAGCCGCGACCGCCCCCTGGGAGGAGACGCCTACCTCGTCGTCCTCATCAACGGCTCCGACGTCGCCGCCGCCCTCCACTCCTTCAACGCCGGAGCCGACGGCGTCCTCCGCAAGCCCCTCGACCCCGTCGAATTCCTCAACGCCTGCCTCGCCGCCCAGCGCGTCTCCGATGCCGCCAAGCAACACTTCGCCCTCGAAAAAGCCGTCGAGGCCCACGCCGCCACCGTCTCCGCCCTCTCCATCGCCCTCAAGCCCCCCGCCCCGTCCAAAGACCCCTCGGCAACCCCCGAAAACCGGGAAAACCGCCCCCCGCCCGCCCCCGGCGAATCTCCCGAGAAAGACGAAACCGACTCCGAAACCCCCCAGCCCCGCGCCCGCACCCGCGGCGTCCTCCTGAGCTCCTCCGACGAATCGATCGGCGGCTTCACCCTCATCGAGCAACTCCAGGAATCGATCCGCGAATCGTTCCTCGAACTCGGCGTCCCCGAAAAAAACTGCAACGCCACCCTCACCTCCGGCGCTCCCCGCCACCGCGAATTCATCGGCTGGCAGGGCGCCTTCTGCCCCGGCTCCCGCCAATGGGTCGATCTCCTCCTCTGCTTCTCCTGGGCCAGCATCGAGAGCCTCTCCCAGCGCCTCTCCGGCCGCAAAGCCTCGGGCGACGTCGAGGGCATCGCCACGGTGGGCGTCTACATGGGCAACCTCCAGGCCACCTACAAACGCCTCTTCCGCCGCACCGACAGCGTCAACTCCGTCCTCCTCGCCCAGCCCAGCGCCTTCCTCCGCATCGATTGGATCGACGAGGCCGGCCTCCGCGACGAATCCCGCACCTACCAGCCGGGCGACGGCGAATTGATCGCCGACTTCCACCTCGCCCCCGGCGCCTTCGCCACCAAAGGCTTCCCCCAAATCAAATCCGGCGACGTCCTCGCCGAGTCGTTGGCCACGCCCAACCAACAGCGCATCCCCCTCATCAGCCGGGGCGCCGTCCTCACCCCCGACCGTCTGAAGAAAATCGAATCCCAGCTCGAGCCCACCCGGAACTTCTGGGTCGTCGAGCCCTCCCTCCTCGCAAGGCGCCTGAGCGGCGAGATCATTGGCTAAAGTCTCCTCACTCCGGAGGGGTGCCAGAGGACGGCAGCTTGACACTCCACAGCATCAAAGCGTCTCAACGCCCCCTACTTCACCTCAGGATCCGGCTGCGGAATCAACTGCGGGATCGATTCATTCGTCGGCGGCTTCGGATTCGGCAGCGGACCCACCTTCTCCAGCGTGATATTGAACGTCAGCGGCTTCCCCTCCGCCGGCTTCACCGGGAAATACTGCGTCTGATACCCGTCCAGCCTCACCTCCAGACTGTTGTCCGTCGGCGGCAGCGTCGTCTCCAGCGGCGTCGGCCCCAGCTCATTCCCGTTCAGCGAGACCATCGCCCCCGAGGGATCGCTCTCCACCCGCACATGCGAAAACCGGAAATCGGGCCCGTAACTCGAGATCTGCCGCGCCGTCACCTCGATCGGCACATGGAACTGATGATTCCCCTGCGCGAAGGTCACATCATACCGCCCCGGCCTCACCTTCAGATTCGCCGCGTCGTCCTCGCTCAGCGATCCCGCCTCCACCTGCCGGTCCTCCCCCATCGGCCGCACGATATAGCTATAGCCCCCCGGCGCCGCCTCCAGCCGGAGGAAGCCGTTGATCGGCACCAGCGAGATCGGGTCCACCTTCGTCGTCTTCGAGGGCAACACCACCACATCCGCCGCGAAAGGCTCGAAATTCGGCGCCGTCACCGCCAGCGCATAGGTCCCCTTGCGCAGCTGCGGGAAACTCGCCTTCCAGCTATTCGTCGTCACCGCAAAAAGATGCTCCTCCTCCCCCTCCGAGGGGTCCGGGAGCTTCTTCAGCTCGATCGTCGGCACCGGATCGTTCGGATCGAGCTGCCGCACCTCGATATTCATCGCCGCCTGCATCGCATGGAGATGATAGGAAATGATCGCCCCCACCGAGCCCAGCACCGCCACCACCCCGATCGCCACCACCAGCGCGATCAGGCGGATCATCCGCAGCGAATTCTCGTAGAGATCCTCGATCTCCTTCCGCTTCCGCCGCAGCTCCTCGATCGGAACCTGCGCATCCTCGTAGAAATCGGTGCCCGAGAAACTCCGCAGCGCCCGCGTCTCCTTCTCCAGCGCCTGCTTCGTCTTCTCCATCAGCTCCTGCACCGCGCTGAACCGGCCGAAGGCCAGCCAGATCCGCTGGAACACCTGCCCGAGAATCTTGCGCGCCTCCTCCAGATGGAGACTCAGGCGGCTGTCGATATCCTTGATCTCGTCCCGCCACGGCTTCGCGTCATCGTTATAGGCCCCGTAATTCAGATCGGAAAACGTCGCCTGCGCCTGGCCGACGAACTTCTCCGCCTTCTTGTAATTCCCCTCCTTCGCCAGCGCCTTCGATTTCTCGATCAAGCGGGCGTGCTGCGCATGCGCGTCCAGCCACTCCTTGCAGCGCTGCTCGTCCTGCTTCAGCTCCGCCACCTGCACCTTGCGCAGCCGCGCGTCCGGATCGTCGTCCAGATACATCAGCGTGTCGCGCACCTGGATCTTGTGGATCGGATCATTCGGATAAAGCAGCGAGGCAAAGCCGTAGATCTCCGGGCGCAGATCCGATTCCTTCCGCCAGCTCCCCCCCGGCAGCAGCCGCCGCGTCGCGATAATATCGTGCGGGATCTGCTTCATCCGCTCCTGGATCCGCGTCATCGTCTTCTTGAGGAACTCGACCGAGAGCCCCCCCTCCGGCGGCTTGATCAGCGTCGCCCGCCAATCCGGCACTTCATTGGCCACCTCGTGCGCGCTCACCAGGATGCGGCTCAGCGTCGAGACCAGCTGGCCGAAGTGGATCAGCGTATCGTCCGGCAGCGAGCCCGCCGAAAGATGGGAATTGGCGAACTTGTCCAGCTCCTCCTCCAGCTCCGCGCACTCCTTGAACGGCTCCGGCGTGCCGAACTGGTCCCCCCCCTGCTTCAGGAAAATACACTTCGCCTGCAGCATCTGCAGGATGAAAATCTGATCCTCGTTCTGGATCCAGTTACTCTTCGTCCGCTTCCAGTCGATCCCCATGTCCTCGATCAACTCCGAGAACCGGCGCTGGTACTCGTCCACCAGCGTATCCATCTCGTAGCCCGCCCGGTGCAGCGCGTTATTGATCTGGTGCAGCTGCACCTTCTGCTCCGTCGAGGCCGCCCCCTTGCGCACATCCTTCAACTCCACCGTCAACGCATCGATCCGCTTCTGCAGATCCGATCCCCGGTTGCGCAGCGCCACGAACTCGCGGAACCCCGGAAAAGCCTTCCCCATCTCCGATTCCTGCTGCGCCACGCTGGGCGGACGGAACACCGGCGTCGCCGTCGAAGGCGCGGGAGGGACGAAAGCCGGAACATCCGTAGGCATAGGATCAACTAAGTGTAGGGAGCCGTCCCCTGATGATCAAGGGTTCCTAGTCGATGATTGTGCGAAATCCAACGCGGGGGGCTATCGAGTCCGGGCAGGGTCCAAGGGGGCGCAGCCCCTTTGCGTCGTTCCCAACTTCTTTGCCCCCGTGCATCCCGGCTCGCCCATAACCAGCGCGTTCGATCTACTGATGATACCCGCTACCTGAAACCGACGAGCCCGCTCTCCCGCGCTTCTCGCGTCCGCGTGGTAGCATGGACTCAAACTTGGCGGGAATTCCCCTTCCAAAACCGCCCGCCCGCAAACAGACCCTACGGCACCACCAAATAAGCCAGCGAACAATTCGCCGCATTCGGCACCTCATCCGTCTCCAACGCCAGCGAAACCGCCGTCGTCAACGACGTCACCATCCGCGCCCCATAGACCCCCTCCGCCGCACTCGGCGTCACCAGATTGAACAGCGCCCCGCGCGGCGCCGCCGCCAGCCCCAGCGCCGTCAGGTCCACCGTATAGGCCGTCTGCCCCACCGTCAGCGCCACCACCCCCGCCCCCGCCTGCGCCAGATAGCGGGCGTCGGACTGCGTCGTCGTGTAATACCCGGGTGCCCCCGGATCGACCGGCGCCTCATTGTCCTTGATCACATCATTCGCCACCACCACCGAAAACGTCTTCGTGCTCGTCTCGTTCCCCGAGGAATCGATCCAGGCGATCTCCCCCATCAACGCCACCTGCGCCAGATCCCCCGCCAACGTCCCGTCCGGATCGAGCAGCGTATTCAGCGCCACCGTATTGAAACTCGGCTGGAACGTATAGGCCGTCGCCGGCGCCGTCGGCGCCGTCCAGACATCGCAATAGACCACAAAAGACCCGTCATACTGCCCCACCTGCTTCAGCCCGAACTTCAGCGTCGTCCCCGAAGGCAAGACCACCGGCGCATACCCCGAAGTCCCCATCTGCTGGAAGGTCGCATTGATCACCGCCACATCCCCCCGCTTGAAAAAAAGCTGCGTCACCGCCCCGCTATTCGTCGGCCCCGCCACCAACTGCGCGCGATCCAGATCAATATAAAGATTCATGCCTCGTTTTTTTCGTTGATCCGCAAAACCTACCGCAACCCGCTCCCCGCCGTCCTCGATGGAAGGAACCGGGGGAAGGGGAAGTCTGCCATTGGCCCAAAACCGGAGTTGAAAGGCATCGCAAGCCATCTCTTATTGGCGTGGTTTCTTCCCCTATGGCCTCAAGTCCTCCGGCGCATCGAACTTGGGGATCGTCTCATCGAAATTCGCTAGGGCCTACATGAGCCCTTCCTGAAACGGCAACGCCGTTTCCTCCCATAGCCCAGGGTTGGCCGCAGGCCTACCCTGGAAAAAAGAATAAACCATCGCGCCCGCAGCGGATGCCTCTCCTCTTCGATGCCAGCCGGGCGCAAGGTGTGACGCGCTTCAGGGAGACCTTACTTCGCGAAAGGACGACCAAAAAAACCAATAAATAGGTGCCGGTCAAGATGGCGGAGGCGAGATAGGTCCACGCATTCGTCTTAACTCTTGCCGGTTTCGGATCGAATTGAGCCAGGGGAAAAGAGAGGTTCTTTTCATTCCCCATCCCTTTGGAGGCAAAAAGAAGCTGATCGTCCTCCGTGATCTCGATGCGCTGAGTTCCCTTGAACAGCTTTTTCTGAACCAAAGAGGTCATGTGGTTACGATAGGCTCATCCCCTTAGCCCAATCAAGAAAGCCCGAATGCGAGGACCCCATTTGCAATCCCCCCAAAGCGGGCGATATTTTCGCGCCGACAGAAACAGTCCTTCACCCTGAGGCTCTCGCGCTCGCAGCCTCTCCGAACTTTCCGGCAACCCAGAACCCATGAAGCCAAAATCCCTGACCGCCCCCCTCCTCGCCCTGGCTTTGCTCCTCGCCTGCCTCGCCCCCCGCGCCTCCGCCCAAGTCACCCTCCAGTCCCTCTTCAGCGATCTCGTCCCCTACGGCCAATGGACCCAGCTCGGCAGCTACGGCGCCGTCTGGGAGCCCAACGTGAGCGATCCCGATTGGACCCCCTACTCCGTCGGCCACTGGGCCTACACCGACTACGGTTGGACCTGGGTCTCCGACGAGCCCTGGGGCTGGATCACCTACCACTACGGCCGCTGGGTCGATTTCAACCAGTCCTGGTACTGGGTTCCCGGCACCGCCTGGGCCCCCGCCTGGGTCGGCTGGCGCTACGGCGGTGGCTATTGCGGCTGGGTCCCCCTGCCGCCGCGCGGCCATCCCTTCCCCTCCCGGGGCTACCGCTTCGTCCGCGTCGGTTCCCTCGGTGCCTCTTCCCTGCGCGGCGCCTACCTTAACCGCACCGGGAACAGAAATTACCTCCACCTCACCGCCTCCGTCGGCGGCATCGCCTCCGGCCCCGACGGCCTGCGCCGCCTCAGCGGTCCGCCCCTCGCCGCCGTCAACGCCGCTTCCCCCCACCCCATCCGCCAGCTTCACCTCCAGGTCGGCGGCCAGACCGGGGCCGGAACCTCCCATAACTCCGCCGTCGTCGGGGACAGCCTCCACGTCTACGCCCCCCGCATCGGCGGCGCGGCCCATCCGCCCATCGCTGCCGCCGCCTCCTTCCATCCCGGCGCGCCGGCCACCCCTCCCTCCGCCCCCGTTCACAATTTCGCCTCCGCGCCTTTCCATTTCGGCGGCGGCGGCGGAGAACATCTTGGCGGTGGAGGCGGCGACCATCACGGCAGTGGAGGCGGACACTCCGGCGGCGGCGAACATCGCGAAGGTGGGGCCAGCCACCCCGGAGGCGGCGGCGGGGAGCATCCCCAAGGCGGGGGCAATCACCCCGGAGGCGGCGGCGGTGGTGGGCACCCTGGCGGCGGAGGCGGCCACTCCGGTGGAGGCGGCGGCCATTCCGGACACCGTTGATCTCCCCGCGATTGCCAAACGCCCACTCCGTTCTATGTTTCCGGCATGCCCTCCCCCGGCACCCTCCGCATCGGCCTCATCTCCGACACCCATAACCGCTTCCACCCCCGCATTCCCCAGCTCTTCGCCGGGGTCGATGAAATCTGGCACCTGGGCGACGTCTGCCACGAATCGATCCTCGACGAACTCCGCCTCCTCTGCCCCCGCCTCACCGTCGTCCTCGGCAACAACGACCACACCCTCTCCTATCCCCTGACCCTCGACCTCGAGCGGGAAGGGGAGTCGTTCCATCTCGTCCACATTCCCCCCAGCCGCCCGCCCTCCGGCCCCGGCTGGCTCCTCCACGGCCACACCCACCGCCCCCGCGACGAACAGGTCGCCTCCCGCCGCATCTTCAACCCCGGCAGCGCTGGATTGGCCAATAAAGGCGCCCCCCTCAGCATCGCCCTTTTAAAGAAGGAACCGGGGGATTCCTTCACCGCCGAATTGATCCTGCTTTAGACTAATCCATAGGATAAGTGCTTGAAGGCGGAAGGCCTATAAGGCATGCTAGCTCCCCCTCCTTCCAACCCGATATGAAGCGCACCTCCTCTTTCTCCTCTCCGGTCGCGATCAGCTTGGCGGCCCTCACCCTGCTCCTTTCCCTCAGCCTCCCCCTACGCGCCGTCGCCGCTCCCGCTTGGTGGCCATTCGGCGGTAACGCCAAAGAGGTGAACACCGCCGCCCCGGCGTCCTCGTCCGCCCCCAGCCCCGCCGTCCAGGTCGATCAGGCCCCCGTCGATCGCGGCCTCCAGGTCACCACCAGCTTCTCCCCCATCGTCAAGAAAGTCGCCCCCAGCGTCGTCACCGTCTTCACCGCCAAGAAAGTCAGCGAACAGGCCGGCGGCGGCAACCCCCTCCTCAACGATCCCTTCTTCCAGCGCTTCTTCGGCCAACAAGGCGGCGGACAGGGCGGCGATCAGGAGAACGGCAATCCCGGCCTCGGCGGCAATCCCCAGCTCCAGCCTCAGCCCCAGCGCCCCCGCACCCAGGAACAGAACGGCCTCGGCTCCGGCGTCATCATCTCCGCCGACGGCTACATCGTCACCAACGTCCACGTCGTCGACATGGTCGACGAGATCAAAGTCGAAGTCACCGCCGCCGACGGCACCAAGAAAAAATACGACGCCAAAGTCATCGGCAAAGACGCCCTGAGCGACATCGCCCTCCTCAAGATCGACGCCAAGGACCTCCCCGCCATGATCCTGGCCGACAGCTCCAAGATCGAAGTCGGCGACGTCGTCCTGGCCATCGGCAACCCCTTCGCCCTCGGCCAGACCGTCACCATGGGCATCATCAGCGGCCTCGGCCGCGACCTCACCGACAGCGGCTCCGAGATCCAGGACTTCATCCAGACCGACGCCGCCATCAACCCCGGCAACTCCGGCGGTCCCCTCGTCGATACCAACGGGCGGATGGTCGGCGTCAACAGCGCCATCTTCACCCGCAGCGGCGGCTATATGGGCATCGGCTTCGCCATCCCCAGCAACACCGTCCGCTACGTCATCGACAGCCTGCTTAAAAAGGGCCGCGTCATCCGCGGCTACCTCGGCGTCAAACTTTCCATCGTCACCCCCGACCTCGCCGAGAAATTCAACCTCCCCGACGAATCGGGCGTCGTCGTCGACGAAGTCGAGCCCGATTCCGCCGCCGCCGCCGCCGGCGTCCAGGCGGGCGATGTCATCGTCGAATTCAACAGCCAGAAGGTCGAGGACTACCACACCCTCCGCCTCGCCGTCACCGCCATCGCCCCCGGCCAGAAAGTCAGCATGACCGTGATCCGCGACGGCAAGCCGAAGTCCCTCGACGTCACCCTCAAGGAACTCCCCGACACCGCCGAGGCCTCCCCCTCCCAGGACGAGTCCGAGGGCGACAACGGCGCCGCCGCCCCCGCCACCCAGGAACTCCTCCCCGGCGTCCAGATCGCCACCCTCGACGCCGCCGTCCGCCGCCAGCTCTCCAACCCTCCCTATCCCGCCGACCTCAAGGGCGTCGTCGTCCTCTCCGTCGATCCCGATTCCGCCGCCGCCGCCAACACCTCCGGCAGCCAGGGCCTCCAGCCCGGCGACGTCATCCTCGAGGTCGAGCACAAGGAAGTCGCCACCGCCAAGGAAGCCATCGCCGCCGCCCGCAACGCCAAGGGCGGCATCCTCCTGCGCGTCTGGACCCGCGGCAATCCCCGCTACATCGTCATCAAGCCCAACTAGTTACAGAAGCGCTAGCAACCGATTTACAAAGAAAAAAGAAAATGGCCCTCAGCACCCCCCGCAACTTCATCCCCGGCGCGATCCCCGAAGAACAGCTCAAAGTCGAAAAGGACGGCCTCGACGTCATCCACGACCTCTACCGCTACGCCCACACCGGCTTCTCCACCATCACCGAAGACGACTTCACCCGCTTCAAGTGGTACGGCTTCTACCGCCAGAAGCCCAAGGACAGCGGCTACTTCATGCTCCGCCTCCGCCTCCCCGGCGGCCGCGCCACCGCCGAGCAGATCGAGGCCATCGCCGCGATCTCCGACGACTACGCCCACGGCTTCGGCGACGTCACCACCCGCCAGACCTTCCAGTTCCATTGGCTCACCATCGAGCAGGCCCCCGACATCATCGCCCGCCTCGAGGCCGTCGGCCTGACCAGCTCCGGCGCCTGCGGCGACACCGGCCGCAACGTCGTCGGCTGCCCCGTCGCCGGCATCCTCAAGGACGAGATCCTCGACGCCACCCCCCAGCTCCAGCAGATCAACGAGCACCTCCTCAACAACCGCGAGTTCTCCAACCTTCCCCGCAAATACAAGGTCAGCGTCTCCGGCTGCCGCATCCACTGCGCCCAGCCCGACATCAACGACCTCGGCTTCTTCGGCCTGGAACGGAAGGTCAACGGCAAGATCGAGGCCGGCTACGGCGTCAAGGTCGGCGGCGGCCTCTCCTCCTCGCCCCACCTCTCCCAGACCCTCCCCATCTTCATCAAGCCCGAGGACGTCCTCACCGTCGCCCACTACGTCACCGTCGTCTTCCGCGACTTCGGCTACCGCGAGAAGCGCAACCGCGCCCGCTTCAAGTTCCTCGTCGCCGACTGGGGCGCCGAGAAAGTCCTCGCCAAGATCGAGGAACTCTCCGGCCGCACCTTCGAGCGCCACAGCGAGTTCGAGTTCCCCGTCGATCCCGAGACCGACCACATTGGCATCCACGAGCAGAAGCAGGCCGGCCTCTACTTCGTCGGCATCTGCTTCGCGGGTGGCCGCGTCCGCGGCAACCAGTTCCGCAAGATCGCCGAGCTCTCGCGCAAATACGCCGCCCCCGGCCAGGACCGGATCGCCGCCACCAACAAGCAGAACCTCATCCTCCTCAACATCCCCGAAAAGAACCTCGAAGCCATCAAGGCCGAGTTGGACGCCAACCAGCTGGTCTGGAACCCGACCAACTTCCGCAGCGGCTGCGTCTCCTGCACCGGCATCGAGTTCTGCAACCTCGCCATCGCCGAGACCAAGAACCGGATGATCACCCTCGTCGGCCAGCTCGAGGAGGAGTGCAAGGGCTATCACGACAAGATCCGCATCCACTTCAGCGGCTGCCCCAGCTCCTGCGGCCAGCACCAGATCGCCGACATCGGCTTCCGGGGCGGCCTCACCAAGATCAACGGCGTCTCCACCGAGTGCTTCGACATGTTCATCGGCGGCAAGCTCGGCGCCAACGCCCGCTTCAACGAGCTGATCAAAAACAAGATCCCCAGCACCGAGATCCACAAGACCGTCGGCAAGCTCCTCCGCTTCTTCGAGGCCAAGCGCCAGCCCGGCGAACTCTTCGCCGACTTCGCCAAACGCCTCCCCAAGGAAGAGATCAAGCAGGCCCTGGAACCGGCTCCAGCGGCCTAATCGCTAATCGCGCGTTTCCCGGCGCCCCTCGACGATCTCGACGGGGCACTTGGGAATCATGGCGAGGAAAGCCTTGCCGTAGCTCTTGGTCAGGACCCGGTTGTCGAGGATAACGATGATGCCAGTGTCCTGGTTGGTGCGGATCAGGCGCCCCACCCCCTGGCGGAACTTGAGGATCGCCTCGGGCAGCGAGTAGTCACGGAAGGCGTCCCCGCCCTCTGCCTCGATCTTCTCCAGCCGCGCCTGGATCAGAGGATGATCGGGCACCGAGAAGGGAAGCCGCGTGATGATGACGTTGCCGAGCGCATCCCCCGGAACGTCCACCCCTTGCCAAAAGCTATCGGTCCCGAAGAGAACCGCATGCTCGGTGGTCTTGAACCGCTGCAGGAGCCGGTGCCGCGGCTGGCTCCCGTCCTGCACCAAGAGCGTGTAGCCGCGCATCCGGAAGAACATCTCCATCCGTCCCGCCAGCGCCTGCATGATCCGGTAACTGGTGAAGAGGACGAAGGCCCGTCCCGCCGTCTGCTCCGTGAAGT
>FSXI01000042.1_pt1 | contig 12517 bp, 14 predicted proteins | sample 1638251 | NCBI WGS metagenome assembly FSXI01 (sample SAMEA3914788, study PRJEB12502) | metagenome | biome: forest; material: soil | place: Canada | collected 2011-07-03 | depth 0.1 m | reverse complement strand
GTAGTACCATTGGTCTCCTGTTCCTGCCGGGCCGCCTCCGCCACTCGCCGGTCCGACCAAATGACCGTCGAGGCCCTGGCCGTTCAGTCTCTTGGCGAGAGCATCCTTCACACCCGCGGCCGTCAATCCGTTCCCCTCGCCTTCCGAGCTCTTGCTCTCGTTCGGCTTGGTCCCCTTGCCATCGGCCACGCCCTTGGCGGCGGCAGGAGCGACGGCGGAGCGGTCGACCTCCTGGAGATTGACCTTGGGGACATGGGGCGCGGGCTTGTCCGGCGTCGCCTCGTCTTCCGTGTCGTCGGGCGCGGCGGTGGCCGAGGTTTTGGCCTTTTTCTTCTTCTTTTTCTCCGCCTTCTCGCTCTTGGCGGCAGTTTCCGGGGCAGGCGGCGTCGGCTTCTGCGGAATCACGATCTCGCTCGGCGCGGCGGGAACGGGAGAGGGAGCGGGCGGTTCGCTATCGGCGACGGGAGTCGGCGGAGTGGGTGTCGGCTCGACCGGCGTGGGAGGCGTGACCGGAGTAGGCGGCGGCGGAGTCACCGGCGTAGGGGCCGGAGGCGCGGCGGCGGGCGGGGTCGGCGCCTGCGGAGCCGAGCCGGAGGGAGGCGGCGTGGGACTGACCTGCTGGCTCGGCAGAGCGATGAAATCCATCACCTGCCCCGAAGCGGGAGCCTTCGAGGGAAAACGCCAGAACCCGACGATGGCGAGGAGAAGCAAATGGGCCAGCGCGACCCAGAGAACGACTTTCCGAAAAGAGGTCCGGGCGGGCGCGGCGGAGACCGGCGCGGGCCGGGCCGCGCGCGGAGGCGGAGCGCCCGCGCCGGGCCCAGGCCTAATGGCTCCCGGTCTCATGCTCGTCGAGGTGCATCAGGCCGAGGCGGGTGACCTGGGCGCGCTGCAGGGCGTCGAAGACATCGACCAATTGCTGGTAATGGAGATCGCGATCGGCCCGGATGACGACGGCCAGGTCGGGATCGGCCTGATGGAGCCGGGTGAGCTGCGCCTCCAGCGCGTCGATGGTGACGCGGCGGGATTGGAAATAGACCGCGCCGTCGCGGGCCACCTCGACGGTCTTGACCGAGTTCGGATCGGTCGCCGTCTTGGAGGGGGTGGCGGTGGGGAGATTGATCTCGATGCTCCCCTCCATCAGCGGGGTGGTGATGATGAAGATGATCAGGAGGACGAACGCCAGATCGAGCATCGGCGTGACGTTGAGCTCGGCCATCGTGGTGTGGCCCGCGCGGTCGGAGAAGCGTTTCATCGCCATGGCGTTGCTCCTGTTTGCCCTAGCGGGTCAGCTCCCGCGAGCCCTCGACGAAGCGGTGGCTGAAGGAGGCGGAGAGCTCGGCGGCGAAGTTGTCGAGCTCGACGATCAGGCCGCGAACGCTGCCGACCAGGTAATTGTAGAAGAACATCGCCGGGATCGCCACCAGCAGGCCGGTGACGGTGGTGATGAGGGCGCCGGAGACGCCGGGGGCCAAGGTGGCGAGGCTCGCCTTGCCCGCCTGGGCCACGTCGCTGAAGGCGTCCATCACCCCCCAGACCGTGCCGAGGAGGCCGAGGAAGGGGGCGCCGCTCACCGCCATCGCCAGGAAGACCATCCGCTCCTCCAGCCGGAGCGCCTGCTGGCCGACCTCGCTCGCCATCGCCGACTCGACCCCCGCCATCGCCGTGGGGGGGATCCGCTCCGCCTGGGCGAGACGGGCGGCGGTGGTCTCGTCGATCTCGCTCGAGCCGACCAGGTGGTAGGAAAGCTCGCGGCAGCCGTGGAGATAGACCGCGTAGGCGGGCGATTGACCGAAGGTCTCGCGGGTGAGGAAGATCTGCAGCGGCTTCCGGCTGGAGCGGAATTTCTTGAGGAAGCGGGCGGTCTGCCGCCGGGCCACGTCGAGCTGCCGGGTCTTGCTGATGATGACCGACCAACTGATGATCGAGCCCATCAGCAAGGCGGTGATCACCATCTTGCCCGCGATCGTCGACTTATCGAAGGCGAAGAGGATGCCGCCCGAGGCAAGAAAGTTCGGTTCCAGAAAATTCACCATCCATGAAGGATGGTACGGAATGGGGGAGGCGTCAAATCTTGATCGCGCGCGTCGAGCCGGAGGGGAGTGTCGCCGAGTCTGGGTGGATGATACCATGAGGACGCGAGGAGCGCGGGAGAGCGGGCTCCTCGGTTTCAGGGGGTGGTTATCCCGAGAAGATCTGGCGCGTTGAGCATGGGCGGGCCGGGATGCACGGGGTACCCTTGTACGACGCAAAGGGGCTGCGCCCCCTTGGATTGCCTCCCGGCAATGCCAGATAGTTGCTCCTGGAAACGATGTGCGCTTTCGCGCAGGCATTCTGGCTCAGACTCGATCCGTAACCTCTATGGGAGCTATGTCTTGAGCTTACTTAAACAGGATAGGCTCTGGCAGACGATCTATCGCCAGGACTCCCGCGCCTCGCGTCCGCCTTCCCCTCCCCGCCGTTTTTAATTGTTCTACCTCCCGGAATAGGGTTAACTTCCTGCCCTTCATCGACTCCGCGTCGATTCCGCCCCCTTTTCACCCCCCCATGACCTCCAAGCTTCTCTTCCTCGGCTACTGCGCCGCCCTGGTCCTCTTCGGCTTCGGCCTCCTTCAATTCCGCTCCACCTGGAGCCGAAAGGCCGGGCTTCTCTGCTTCTGGGCGGCCAGCGGCGGGGCCGTCTGGACCTTGACCGGCCTCTGGTGGGCGGGAGCGGCCACCCTCGGCCTCTGGATCGCCTTCCCCCTCTCCGAGATGGTCATCGTCCTCCGCCGCCTGCAGATCCCCCGCGAGCGGGTCCTCGAGGAGGCGATCGCCCCCCTGGAGGAATTCCCCGAGCTCCGCTCCATCACCCACGAGTTGGAGGAGATCGGCTTCCATAAGGTCGAGGACTGCAACCTCACCCCCACCGTCCAGGAACAATTCTACCGCCTCTTCGGCCATGGCGACGGCCTCCACCACGGCGTCATCGGCTTCGTCACCGAGGGGAACCTCGGCTTCGATTTCATCGCCTTCTCCTCCGAGGATCGCCAGGGCCGCCAGTGGGTCACCTGGGACTATCCCCTCAGCTACGGCCTGAAGATGCCGCCCCAGGTCATCCTCCACCGGACCCTCCATTGCGCCACGGTGGCCGAACTCTTCGAGGCCCATCGCGAGCTCCTCCACCTCAACGGCATCGGCGACACCGACCTCGTCGCCGGCTCCGACCTCGCGGCGGTGCGCGGACGGCTGGAGCGGAGCCTGGCTCGCCAGCTCCAATACAACGTCAGCATCGGCATTCTCTCCCCCGGCCGGGCCGAGGCGGACGGCTTCCGCTACTCCTGGCGCGGAGCCTTCTACGTCGCCTCCGAAGTGATGCGCGATCTGGTCCGCCTCTAGCTACAGGGAAATTCATCGTGCGCAAGTCCCGCTACCTCAAGATCGCCGCCGTCGGCCTGCGGCCCGCCCCGCAGCCGGTCCGGGGCCATCTCATCCTGATCGACGCCCGCCCGATCCGCAACGAGGCCACCCGCAAATACCGCCATTCCAAGACCCGCTTCGCCGACCTGCAGCGCCTCCTCACCCGCTTCCAGGACCACGACAAGCCGAAGTTCGAGCGGTGGGTGCAGGGCAGCTTCGGCGGCCTGATCAGCGACCTCCGCGCCGCCCAGGGCGAGATGAACCGGCTGCGCGAGCTGATCTTCGAGGTCGAGACCCGCACCTGGTTCAACAACCAGAGCTGCGCCGCCGCCTACCGCGATGTCCTCGACCGCCAGGCCCGCCGCCGCGAGAACCCCTCCGCCCCCGGCGACGACGACCTGGAGGAAAAGATGCGGGCCCACCTCGAGGCCGAGGCGCGCGACAGCGAGCAGGACGAGAAGGAGGCCCGCCAGCCCGGAGGCCCGCCCCATCGCCCCAACCACCTCGGCGCCGAGAAGGAATCCCGCCTCAAGGCCGCCTACCGCTCGATGGCCCGCCGCCTCCATCCCGACCGCCACGCCCACGTCACCCCGCAGATGCGCGAGCGGTGGCACGCCGCCCAGCAGGCCTACCTGGCGGGCGACGTCGACCTGCTCGAATCGATGGAGACCCTCTGCCACGACGAGGAAGAGGAAGTCTCCGCGGAGACGCCGGTCTCCCTGATCCTCGACCGGACCCGCCGCCTCGCCACCTCGATCGCCCAGCTCAACGCCAAGGTCCAGCACGCCCAGCGCGAGCCCTCCTGGGGGTTCTCCGAGTTGAAGGACTTCGCCCGGATCAAGCGGATGATGGGCAAGACCCTTCCCACCCAGATCAAGGCCGCCCGCGAGGAAATCGAGGAGCTGGAGGAGAAGATCGAGCAGTGGCAGACCGACGCGGAGCGCTTTTATCCCGGGTTCAAGGAGGCACACAAGGACGCCATCAAGAATGCGAGGAAGGGGAGGGCTTCCACCGCGCAGACGCCGCCCCCGGCCTCGCCCCGTCCGGCGGCGAAGGGGAGTGCCGTGAAGAAGAAGCCGGTGGCGGCGCCGCGCAAGAAGCAGGCGGCGTAATTTGGGGCTGCCGCCCCTGGCCCCTGTTCGGACGCGGGGACGCGAGAGATCCGCTCGTGGGTTTCAGGTGGCGTTTATCCTGGGAAGATCTAACGCGCTATTATTGGCGGGCCGGGATGCAAGGGGGACATGGTGAGGCCGCTTCAAAGGGGGCTGTCGCCCCCCTTGACCCCCGAGTCCGCCTCCGGCGGACGAGCTAGAGACGCGCGCACGCTTCGCGGAAGCAATTGTCCTACGGCATCTTAACTGGAAATTCCTGCGCCCTGAAACCTTTCCGAGCCGAGCGTGTCTTGCCGTTCGATGCCATTCTCGGAACATCCCAACCCCGTTTTCATCCATTCCAGCTGGCGCACCTGCAAGACCTGGCTCTGGGCGAAGTTCCGGCGATTCCCCGAGGCGGTCTGCTTCTACGAGCCGCAGGGCGAACACTGCGCCCGGCTCAGCCAGCCGGAAGTCGCCTCCTTCCATTCCCAGAAGTGGCCCTCCCGCCACCCCCGCGAGGTCGGCCCCTATTTCACCGAATACCTCCCGCTGGTCGGTGAGACAGGAGTGCCCGGCTATCGCGAGGACTTCGCCCTCCGCTCCTACCTGCGGGATGCCGATCCGGCCCCGGAGAAGGAAACGACCGGCGACGACGAGATCGCCTACCTTTCCACCCTGATCGCCTCGGCCTCGGAACGGGGAGGGCGGGCCGTCTTCGGCTGCGCCCGGACCATGGGGAGGATCGGTTTTCTCAAGCGGCGGCTGGGCGGCCGGCATCTCGTGCTGGTGCGCGATCTCTACAAGCAGTGGCTCTCGATCTCCGGCCAATCGAGCCAGCACGGCAACAACTACTTCGCCGCCAGCTACCTGATGATCGTCGGCTGCGGGCGCCGCCACCCCTTCCTCGGCCCCCTCGCCTCTCGCTTCGGCATCCCCGAGATCCGCGGCGACGACTTCGACCAGGAAATGGCGGCCTACCGGGCCCTCTGCGAGACCGTGCCCCGCGCCCGGCAATACGAGATCTTCCTGCGGGTCCAGACCGCCTCCTATCTGACCGGCTTCGCCTCGGCCGACCTGATCCTCGACGCCGACCAACTGGCCGGCAGCACCGAGCTGCAGGCCGCCGCCGCCCGCGAGATCGCAGCCCTCACCGGCTTTGCCCCCAGCCTCAGCGATTGCCGCCCCACCCACACCTCGGTAGGACCCGACGATGCGGAAAACCTCGCCGTCACCGAGACCGTCCTCCGCGAGGTCGAAGCGGGGACCTTCGGCATCGAGACTTCAGCCGCAGCCCGAGAGCGGACTCTCTCCCTGCTCAAACAAACCGTCGAGACCCTCCGCGCCGTGCCGCTTCCTCCCGCCGTCTTCCACCGGCTCGGCGAAGCGGCTCGGGCCGAACTGCAGCAGGCCCGCCTGGAGGCGGCGCGCCTTTCCCTCGAGCTTCAGGAGGCCCAGGCGAGGCTGCAGCGCCTCCGCGCCGGCTGGACCCGCCTCCTTCAACCGCCCGCGCCCGTTCCCCGGACCGTAATCACGACATCCCGCAAATAACCCGTCCGCCCGAGATCAGGCCATGCTGAGGCAGAGGCCGTCCTGCGGGCGGGGATCGAGGTGGTACATTTTCCGGACCAGAAAGGGCATCCGCTCGATCCAGGCGGAGGGATAGGCGTAGCCCAGGACGGACATCGATCGATGGGTGTACCGAATGACATCCTTCCAAATCTCCGGCGGATAATAGGAAAGGAAATCGTTCTTCTTTTCCGGCGTCGGATTCAGATTGGGAACCGGGCGGATCTGATCGATGCCCAGCTTCTCCAAGAGGCGGGCGAAGTCCTCCTGGAGATTCTCGTGGCGGCAGACGTAATCGGCCTGTTCCAGACAGAGCTTCTTGTGCTCCCTCCACTCGCCCCCCTTCAGGAAGAGGTTGAAATACTCGGAAAAGGTCAGCTTCCGTTCCTGGATGAACCGCCGCTTCTCGATCTGCTTGGTCAAATTATCGGCCTTGAAGGAAGCCCCCGCCGCCTGGGCCTGCCGGATATCGTTTTCCAGTTTCTGGAATGATTCGATTTTCATCCGCAGATAGATCGTCACCATCCGGTCCAAGGGATTGCGCACCCCCGCGATCACAAAATACTTCTTCTGTTCGGGAGTGGCGGTTTTCTCGAAATCGGAAAGCTGGGCGTGCTTCCAGAGCACGTCCCTCCCGTCGTAAAAACCTTTCAACTCCTCTCCCAGCGAGGAGGAGCCGGTGCCTTCGTTCTGAATGAAAAGATATTTGTATCGGTCGCTGATGATCATAAGGGATGAAGGCCGGTAGAGGCCGAAGAGGTGGAGGCAGTGGGAATCGCATCCTCCGCCGCGTTCGCGATTTCTTCCGCTCTCATAAGCAGTCAGACGCGAATCCCGGAAAAAAGTTACCGCGCTGCGCAAAGAAAAAGCGGATAAAAGCCCGTAACCTTTCTCCCGCTCCGCGCGTCCACGCAAACCCGGAACTCGTCTCTTGTTGAGCTGGGCCTCAAACCCTGTCACTCTCGATCCCACAATCGGCCCGAAATGGACCGACGGCAAAGTGGTTGAATACGGCATCCTCCCAACCCCTCCACGAATCAAAATGAATCCTTCTTTTAAGTCCGGGCAGTGGAATGGCTTTTACACCTATCCATGGAGCGCCAAGAAAAGCTCCATGACTCTCGCCTTGGAATTCGAGGCTGGCCTAGTTTCAGGACAAGGCGCCGACAATGTGGGGAAATTTTCCATCTCGGGAACTTATTCGTCGGAGACTGAAAATTGCCTTTGGGTGAAAACATATCCAGGCTCCCATTCGGTCGATTACCAAGGGAAAGCGGGAGAAGAGGGAATCCTCGGGAAATGGAAAATGCCGTTCCTGGGCTTTTTCTTTATCAAGGGCGGATTTCACATCTGGCCTGCGCCTGAGAGCCAATTGATTTCTGGAAATCCTCAACCGACCTCTCCGCCCCAACGGCAGGGATTAATGGGTTGGCTGGGGGTTCTGGGAGTCATGGTCCTGAAATACGGCTGGCTGGCGGTCAAGTCGCTCAAGACCAGCCTTTCGATGCTGGTGATGATCTGGGTCTATTCCTGGCTCTTCGGATGGAAGTTCGCGGCGGGATTCGTCTTCCTGATTTTCGTCCACGAAATGGGGCACTTCATCGCGGCGAAGCGGCTGGGGATGCCGATCACGGCGCCCATTTTCATTCCCTTCATCGGCGCCTCCATCACCATGAAACAGCATCCGCGCGATGCCTGGACCGAGGCCCTCATGGCCTATGGCGGACCGTTGGCCGGCGGCATCGGCTCCTGGATCTGCTGGGGGATGGCCCTGGAGCTGCAGCTCCCGTGGCTGCTGGCGGTCGCCTCGGTCAGCTTCCTGATGAATCTCTTCAACATGATTCCCGTCCCGCCGCTGGACGGAGGGCGAATCTGCGCCGCGGTTTCCCCCTGGTTTTGGTTCGTCGGCCTCCTCCTATTGGGCGCCTCGGTCTTTTACTTCCACGCGTGGAATTCGATCTGGATCATCCTCATCGTCTTGTTCATCGCGATCCCTCGTTTCAAGAAAACCTTTTTCCAGCCGAGCTCGTCTGAAATGGAGCGCTATTACGCGACCCATATCTCGAAACGGATCGCCATGGCGCTCCTCTACGTCGGATTGATCGCGGTTCTCTTCCTGGGCTATTGGGATTCCCATCAGCGCTTGCAACAAGCCGGATATTCAGGCCGTCCTAATCCGGCCTCGAGTTACCCGACCGGCCGCGAAAGCCTCAATCCTGGAACTGCTTCCACAGCACCATCCGCTTCTGGAGATTGAGGGTCCTGCCATCGACCGTGAAGGTGCCGTCCCCCTGATGGTGCAGCGTGCGGCGTTCTTTGCGCTTCGGATCGGTCCAGATCCGCACCGCCTCCAGGATGAAGAGGCTGTACTTCTTGACCAGCGCGGTATCGACCACCCGGCACTCGATGTTCGCGAGGCATTCGGAAATCAACGGAGCCGCCACTTCCTTGGCGGGAACCGGCGTCAGGCGAAAGGCCTCGAACTTATCGACCTCCCGGCCCGAACGATTGCCGATATCGACCACCTTGGCCGCCAGATCGACGGTGGGAACCGCGATGACGCATTCCCCGGTGGCGCGGAGGGCCTTGTAGCTGTGATCCCAGGGGCCGATGATGCAGCCGATCAAGGGCGGCGCATGCTGCACCATCATGTGGAAACCCATCGTCATGACGTTCGGGCGCCCCTTGTGGGAGGTCGTCACCAGCACGATCGGCCCCGCCTCCAGCAGGCGGTAAGCCTTATGGGCGGGGATCTCCTTCATCTCCCAAACATGTCACAGCGGAGCGCCTTTTCCAGGCGAAATGAAGTTACGCAGGAGGCAAGTTCGCCGCATGCGGAAGCTCATCCGCCGTCCAGGGACAAATCTGGAAATTGGGATAGGCGAGAATGACAGAGGCCTCCTGCTGCGGATCGAGGCCGTTCAGCTCGAGGCGGACCTCATGTGCACCCGCCCCGGGGTGCACCCGAACACGGGAACCCTGGCCACTCCGATGAGGCGCGGGGACATAGGGCATTCCCGCCGGGCATTCGATCGCCAATTTTCCATCGATGAAGAGCCGTGCGCCGTTCCGCGCCAGGCAGATGATCTCCCTCGGCTCGTCGGTCGGGACTTGCCACGTCCAATGCGCGCCTCCCGCTTGTTTCACCGCCTTGGGAATTTCCCCGTTGGCCCACGGCACCGGTTCGCTTCCGTCCGCAGGAGTCACCCACAGCGTCCCAGGCAGCGCGGCGAGGGAAACGGAGGGAAGGGCTTCCCGCCAGAGGGATGGATTCCAACGCTTGGGTTCCAGCCTGCCGATCAACGCGGCAGTGCGGTCGGTCAATTCCCTCAACGTCTTGGGAGCGGCAATCCCGAGGATGCCCGGCCCGACGAAGACACCCTCCCCGATCGGCTCGATCCAGCGGGTAGGAATGCCCTCCGCTCCCACGATGAAGCCGAGAGTCGCTCCGACGGTGGCTGCCGTGCAATCGGTATCGTAACCGCCGTTGACCGCGAGGAGGATGCTCTTTTCAAAATCGCTCGCGCCGTACCAGAGAGCCCAGATCGTCAGGGCGACGTTGAGCGGGGCATAGGTGAAATTGTCGTTGCCGTGCACTTTCAGCAGTTCCTTCCAGCAATCCCATTCCTCCACTCCGTCGCGATGGCTCCGCCGGATGAGGCCGACGGTCTGGGCGGTTTCGCTATCGGCAGGGATGTAGGAAAGCGCCTTCGTGATGGCGGCTTCCAGATCCTTGCCGGCCGCGACCTCGCTCTGCATGACGGCGAAGAGGACTTCTCCGGCGATGCCTTCGGTGCCGTGATCGAGGGAAGCGTCGAGCGCCGCATAATGGGCCGCGCTGTCCGCATCGCCAGGAAAGAGGCAGGCCCAGATCTCGGAGCGGATGGGAGAGCCCATGCCCGCATGAAAGGGATTCTCGAAGGTGCCGACACTCTCGACCGGGACGCCGCGCCGGAGGTTCCAGCGGCAACGCCCGTATTCGTCCCACATGTAGTGGATGTGGTCGAGCCAGGCCCGGGCGAAATCGGCCTGGGTCAGCGAGGAGCCCGCATTCTCCACCAAGTGAAGCCAGACCAGCTGCAACTCCAGATCATCGTTGGGGGGCGCGATGGTCGGAACGGGATCGTAGAAGGAGAAATGGAGCCGTTCCATCCTGCCCTCGGCGGGCAACCCAAGGGTGCCCCCGATCGATTTTCCGAGCCAGCAACCATGGATACGGGCGATGAGCGAGGGCAGGACGGGCGGTGTCATAGTGTGTTTGGGGGGAAATTGAGAAGAGTAGGAATTGAATCTGGATGCGTTTGTCAGGGAGAAAAGTCCATGCTCCAGAGAAAGGTCATCCGGCAGTCACTGTGGACAATATCCAGGATCTTTCTGATGACTGAATTGCCACAACGCAACAAGTTTCTCGAGGAGGATATCCCCTTAAGCTTACCCCTGAATCCTGTCAACCCTGCGGGCAAGCCCCCCGCCACCGTCCGGGTTTAGCTTTGAAGTCCGTTGGGCGCGATGAATGAAAAGATTTTGGACTTCAACTCCACGGGCTCAAAGGGCTTGGAAATATAATCGTCCATTCCCGCATCCAGGCAGCATTGACGGTCTCCCGCGAATATAAAGGCCGTCATGCCAATGATCGGCAAGTGGGGAAGCTTGGCTGATTGTTCCCATGTCCGTATCCGGCGGGTGGCCTCCAAGCCGCCCATCACAGGCATCTGAACATCAATGAGGACCAAGGCGTATTCTCCATGCATAACCTTTTCCAATGCTTCGGCTCCATTCCTTGCCCTTTCACAGCTGATGCCAAGAGTCTCCAGATAAGTCGCCGCAACAAAGAGGATCGGGGGTTGGTCATCGACCAAAAGAACGGGTGCTCGCAGGGTCATGTGAGGCTGGTTCAAGCGGTCTCTTTTGCTCTGATGCGAGGGTGCACGCGAAGCCGCAGGCAATGAAGTGAGGTCTGTAAGGTACATGGGAACATTGGTCTCCAAGATGGGCAGAGATGCTCTGCTCCCCCGGGACTTCTATATTATCGGGTGCCCAGCCGACCGGTGAAAAAGAGAACGAGCAAGATAAGTAAGACGAGCCCAAATCCGCCGCCGCCGATCATCGGGCCACCGAGGTAAAATCCACCGCCACCGAGCAAGAGCATCAAAACGATTAAAATAACGAGTAGGTTCATAGCGTTGAGTACTCCCGCATCAGCCATGCCACCCCTTTGGAAAGTCCTAAGCGGCTTTGCTGCAACCCTCATTGCTGGCGAGGAAGCGGAACCCTTCTTTTAAAATGCCGCATCTTGCGGAAGCCAGTTCCTTGAACCATGCGCTTTGCGGGAAAATAGTGGGTCTATTCAACCCTCTCGCATCGGGTTCTTAGCAATACCCCCTCCCTATTAGGCATTAAGGAAGAAGGAGGAGGACTTGGCACGAGGCAGGCTGAATTTGGCTCATGAACAAACTCGAAACCAAAGGCGATTGGAACATCACCAAGGGCAAGCTGAAACAGAAATGGGCCAAGCTCACCGATGACGACCTTCAATACGTCGAGGGGAAGCACGAAGAACTGCTGGGCCGCATTCAGAAGCGTACCGGCGAAACCCGCGAGGCCGTCGAAAAGGCGATCAAGGAATCGTCTTCCGATTGCAGCTGCAATTAACCGGAATCTCAACCAACCGAATCCATTATTATGTCCAAAACCGCCATTTACGGAATCACCAACAGCTATCAGCAGGCCGAAGTCATCGTCGATCGCCTCAAGGCCGAAAACTTTTCCAACGAAGACATCTCCGTCCTCTTTGCCGACAAGGAAGGCACGCGGGACTTCGCCTATGAAAAGCACACCAAGGCTCCCGAAGGTGCCGCGACCGGCGGGGCATCGGGCGGTGTGATTGGAGGCGTCCTGGGTTGGCTCATCGGCATCGGCGCCCTGGCCATCCCGGGCGTTGGCCCTTTGATCGCGGCCGGCCCGATTTTATCCGCATTGAGCGGCGCTGCGGTCGGAGCTGCCGCCGGAGGAATCGCCGGAGGCCTGATTGGCCTGGGAATTCCTGAATTTGAGGCCCGTCAGTACGAGACCAAGATCAAGGCAGGCGGCGTACTGATCTCAGTGCATTCCGATAACGCGAAGGAAACCAAGCTGGCGAAGGAGATCTTCGAGGAGTTGGGCGCCAAGGATATCTCCACCCGTTCCGAAGAAAGCGTCAGCAAGAAGGACCGAGCCCTGGTTTAGCCCTGCGGACATTAAACCTCCTCCCGGCAGAAATGCCGGGGGGAGCCCTCTTAATCTTATGAAAACCTATCAAGTCCATGTCTCTCCCTGCGTCAGCAAGAGAGCCCCCAAAAGGGCTGCGACCTCTTCCAAGGAACGGACCTCCCTCGGCGGTGCATTCCTCGCCAGGCTCACTCTTCTCGGGTTGGCTTTTCGTCGTTTCCGATAAGGCGAGCAGCTTGCCAGGATGTTGG
>FSXI01000106.1_pt1 | contig 12574 bp, 11 predicted proteins | sample 1638251 | NCBI WGS metagenome assembly FSXI01 (sample SAMEA3914788, study PRJEB12502) | metagenome | biome: forest; material: soil | place: Canada | collected 2011-07-03 | depth 0.1 m | reverse complement strand
GGGCGGTATTCGACCGGCGGATGGGCGGGGGTGGCAGGCGGCAGCGGCTCGACCTTGCCCCGGCTCATCGCCTTGACGAACTGGACGGCGATCGCCCCCACGATGAAGAGGAGGCCGATCCAGCTTCCGTCGGCGCGTTGCATGGCCATAAGCGTCACCGTCTGGGCTCTGTGCGGGCTCCGCTCAGGCTCCCGGCTCCGGGGGTTTCTCCTCGCCGGCGATGCTGCCGCGCATCTGGGTATCGGCCTGGATGTTCTTCATCTTGTAATAGTCCATGATGCCGAGATTGCCGGCGCGGAAGGCCTCCGCCATCGCCCGCGGGACCTCGGCCTCGGCCTGGACGACCTTGGCGCGCATCTCCTGGACGCTGGCCCGCATTTCCTGCTCGAGGGCGACGGCGGCGGCGCGGCGGACCTCGGCGCGGGCCTGGGCGACCCGCTTGTCGGCCTCGGCCTGCTCGGTCTGGAGCTTGGCGCCGATGTTGTCGCCGATGCTGACGTCGGCGATGTCGATCGAGAGGATCTCGAAGGCGGTGCCGGAATCGAGCCCCTTGGCGAGGACGGTCTTGGAGATGAGGTCGGGATATTCGAGGACCTGCTTGTAGGTCTCGGCCGCGCCGATGGTGGCGACGATCCCCTCGCCGACGCGGGCGATGATGGTCTCCTCGGTGGCGCCGCCGACGAAGCGGTCGAGGTTGGTGCGGACGGTGACGCGGGCCTTGGCGTTGACGCCGATGCCGTCCTTGGCGACGCCGGCGATGGCGGTGAGGCCGGAGGCGGGATTGGGGCAATCGATGACCCGGGGATTGACGCTGGTGCGGACCGCCTCGAAGACGCTCTTGCCGGAGCCGAGGGTGGCGAGGTCGATGGCGCAGCAGCGGTTGAAGTCGAGCGGGATGGCGGCCTTGTCGGCGGCGATGAGGGCGCGGACGACGGCCTCGATGTTGCCGCCGGAGAGGTAATGGGTCTCGAGCTGGGCGGTGTTGACGGTGATCCCGGCGCGGGTGGCGGTGATCAGCTGGTTGACGACCAGGGAGGGCGGGATGCGCCGCAGCCGCATGCCGACGAGGTTCGAGAGGGAGACGTGGGCGCCGGAGATCCAGGCGCGGACCCAGATGCCGAGGAAGTTGACCGCGATGACGGCGACGACGAGAGCGGCGACGGCCAGGAAGGCGAGCAGACCGAGGGTGACGATGTTGGTGTTATCCATATAGAGAGGGGGTGCCACCTACTCTAACCGGCAGGCCGGTAGGAACAAATGAATTCGCGAGGGCCGCCATATGGCTCCCATTGAGGTGGCGAATCGAGTCTGAGCCGGAATGCCTGCGCGATAGCGCACATCGTTTCCAAGGGCAACTATCTGGCATTGCCGGGAGGCAATCCAAGGGGGGCGCAGCCCCTTTGCGTCGTTCCCTAGTCTTTGCCCCCGTGCATCCCGCCCCGCCCGTGGTCAATGCGTTCGATCTTCCCTCGATCCCTACCACCTGAAACCCACGAGCCCGCTCTCCCGCGCTTCTCGCGTCCGCGTGGCAGAATCGACCCATATCCGGCGAAAATTCCCCCCCGCCCAACAACTCACACCGGCGCCACCACCACCCGAATCCCCTCCACCCGCAGCACCCGCACCCGGGTGCCGGGCGGAACGAAGCCCCCGTCGGAGACGACATCGATCCGCTGCCCGCCGAAGCGGGCGGTCCCGGCGGGACGCAGGAGGGTGATCGCCTCCCCCTCGGCGCCGGGAGCGACGGGGTGGGTCTCGGGGCGGGAACCGTCGCCGTGGACGGTAGCCCGCTCCAGCGGGCGGGCCCACGGCAGGGAGGGAAGGAAGCGGCCCAGCCACAGGCTCACGACGACGGCCAGCACGATCGAAAAGAGGAGGTGGAAGACGGGGGCGCGCAGCTCGACCAGCGAGGGGAAGGAGGTGGCGGGGGAATGATCGGCCATGGCGTAGAGGAGCGCGGCGACGACGAGGACGATGCCGGTGAGGGCGGGCAGGAGGAGACCCGGCAGGACGATGACCTCGACGGCGATGAGGGCCAGGCCGATCAGGAAGAGGACGACCGGCTCATAGCCGCTCAACCCGGCGACGTATTGCCCGAAGAAGAAGATGAGGAAGCAGAGCGCGGAGAGGATGCCGAAGACGAGGGTGCCCTGGGCCTTGAACTCGAGGTAGCCGAGGACCATCCCGGCGGTGAGGAGGAAGGGGGCGATGGTGGTGAAGAGCCGCGCCAATCGCTCGAAGCCGGTCGGCTGGAGGGTGAGGACCCGGGCGCCGGGGCCCGCAACCGAATCGATGACCTCCTGGAGGCTGTCGTAGGTGCCGTCGGAAAGGAGCGATTGGGGCGGGGTGCCGTATTTGCGCTCGGCCTCGGTGTTGGTGAGGGTGAGGATGCTCCCCTTGGGGACGATGACGGCGCCGTCGAGGGCGAGGCCGGTCTCGCGGTCGACCATGGCGGCGAAGACGGCGGGATTGTGCCCGTGGCGCTCGGCGGTGGCCCGTCCGGTGGCCTCGAAGAAGGAGGTGATCTTTTTCTCGTAGCTCTCGGGGAGCTGCTCGACCTGCTGGCTGGAGGAGAGCATCACCGGGGTGGCCGCGCCGATGACGGAGCCGGGCGCCATGACGATGTGGCGGGTGGCCGAGGCGATGAAGGCTCCGGCGGAGGCGGCCTTCTTGTCGATGTAGGTGTAGGTCTGGTTCTGGTCGGGGAAGGTCTCGAGGGCGCGGACGATCTCTTCCATCGAATCGGTCCGGCCCCCGTTGGTGTTCATGTTGAGGATGACGGCATCGGCGTGGTGGGCGACGGCCTCGCGGACGCCCCGGCGGACGAGGTAGACCATGGTCTGCTCGATCTCGTCCTGGACGGGGATGACGTAGACCAGCTTCGGCGCTGCCGGGGCCGGGGCCGGGGCCGGGACGGTCTCAGCCCGGGCGGGAGCCAGCGGGAGGAAGGCCAAGCCGCAGAAAAAGCCCAAAAGAGCAATAAGACCAAATAGGCCGAAAAGGCCAAGGAAACCCCGCATGGCTCCAGTCTAAGCGGGTGGCGGCCTTTGTCGAGCGGTCCCATCGGGAGGGGAAGGCCTCGATACCGATCGACAGGGTTTTGACTCGGCGCCGTTTTTAGTGCATCCTCTTGGCAGGCACGGGAATAGCTTTCATTTTTTCGATCCAATCGACAGCCACATGAGTCCCCAGAGCAAGCCAAAGAACACCAGCAATCAGGTCGCCATCATCATCGTCCTCCTCTTCGCGGTGGGGAATCTCTGCCTCTATTTCCTGGTGGTGAAGGACGATACCCAGCATCAGCTCGGTCCCCATTACGCGCTGGCGATGGAGCGGGCGCAGAATCTCCTGGGCCAGGCGCGGAGCACGCCCCGGCTGGATGAGCTGATGCTCGACAAGTTCGAGAGCGTGGAACAGATCGCCAAGATGCTGGTCAACGACAACTCGGGCCAGATCGGCCAGAATTTGCTGAGCGAGACCGCCGACGAGCTGCACACCTATCAGAATTACAAGGAGGGGAGCTACCAGTATCAGGGGAAGGTGCGGGGCGGCAACCTCGGCATCTATAAGGGGGACGAGGTCATGGCGGAGATTCCGCTCGAGTTCGTCGACAAGAAGTAGGGGCGTCCGACCGGCCGGGGGAGGCTTTCGAGGCGTCTGCCCTATCTTGACTTTTCGCCATCTCCTGGCAGGGTAATGCCCATTCTTATGACGCGGCAGCTACTCTCGCTTCGACTTACCGGACCCGGCCTGCGGGTGCGGGGCGTGGTGGCTTGTGCCGTTATCATCTGACGGCTTCGCCGTCTCCCTCCCCCTCGGACCGGGTTTCCTCTCGGCGTCCTTATCGATTCGGACGCTGACGCTTTGCCTTTTTCACCCGATTCCCCCAACGTCTTCCACAGAAAGTTTTTTATGATCAAAGTTCCGTCCCAGAAATACCGCCCCTTCCCTCCGGTCGTCCTGCCCCAGCGGCAATGGCCCTCCCGCACCCTCACCCGGGCGCCGCGCTGGTGCAGCGTCGATCTCCGCGACGGCAACCAGGCGCTGGCGATCCCGATGAACGTGGAGCAGAAGCTGGAGCTCTTCGAGGCGCTGGTGCGGATCGGGTTCAAGGAGATCGAGGTCGGCTTTCCCTCGGCCTCGCAGACCGAGTTCGACTTCATGCGGCGGCTGATCGAGGAGGGGCGGATTCCCGACGACGTGGCGATCCAGGTGCTGGTGCAGGCGCGCGAGGATCTGATCGCGCGGACGGTCGAATCGCTGCGCGGGGCCAAGCGGGCGATCATCCATCTCTATAACTCGACCTCGCCCGCGCAGCGCGAGATCGTCTTCGGCCTGGAGAAGGCCGATATCGTGAAGATTGCGGTCCAGGGGACGAAGTGGATCCAGCAGCGGCTGGGCGAGCTGCCCGGGACCGAGGTCCAGTTCCAGTATTCGCCGGAAAGCTTTTCCGCGACCGAGGTCGACTTCGCCCTGGAGGTCTGCGAGGCGGTGATGGCGGCGTGGGGGCCGACGGCGGAGCGGCCGATGATCCTGAACCTGCCCGACACCGTCGAGGTGGCGATGCCGAATGTCTATGCGGACCAGATCGAGTGGTTCGTCACCCATATGAAGCGCCGGAAGGAGGCGATCATCAGCGTCCATACCCACAACGACCGGGGCACCGGCGTGGCCGCGACCGAGCTGGCGATGCTGGCCGGGGCGGAGCGGGTCGAGGGCACGCTCTTCGGCAACGGGGAGAGGACCGGCAATCTCGATATCGTGACGGTGGCGCTGAATCTCTACACGCAGGGGATCGATCCGGCGCTCGATTTCGGCGACTTGAACGGAGTCCGCGAGATCTACGAGCGGTGCACGGGGATGACGGTGCCGCCGCGCCAGCCTTACGGCGGCGATCTGGTGTTCACGGCCTTCTCGGGTTCGCACCAGGACGCGATCAACAAGGGGATGAAGCGGCAACGGGACGAGAATTTCCAGGGCGTCTGGAACATTCCCTACCTGACGATCGATCCCCGCGACCTGGGCCGCGAGTACAGCGAGATCATCCGGATCAACAGCCAATCGGGCAAGGGCGGCGTCGCCTACGTGCTGGAGGCGGAATTCGGCCTGGCGCTGCCGAAGGCGATGCATCGGGAATTCGGCCCGATCGCCAACGACCATGCCGACCGGTTGAAGCGGGAGATCACGCCGAAGGAGATTTTTACGCTCTTTGATGATGAATACTTGATCCAACCGCAGGCGCGGTACCGGCTGAAGGAGTTCTCGGCCCGGACGCATCCGGCCAAGAGCGACGAGACCCAGTGCGAGGCGGTGGTCGAGATCGACGGGGCGACGCGCCAGTTGACCGGCCAGGGGAACGGGCCGGTGGCGGCGTTCGTCGCGGCGCTGGCGGGAGTCGGCGTCGAGCCGTTCGACATCGCCTCGTTCTCGCAGCATGCCATCGGCCAGGGGGCCAAGGCGGAGGCGATCAGCTATATCCAGATCAAGTTCGCCGACGGGCGGGCGCCCTTCGGGGTGGGGCGGCACACCAGCATCGAGCAGGCCCCGATCCGCGCCATCGTCAGCGCCCTGAATCGGACGGCCAAGCCCGAGCCATGAGCCTCCTGGTCCTTTCCTCGAGCCTGAATCCGAAGAGCCGGAGCCGCCTGCTGGCGCGGCGGGCCTGGGCCCATCTGCAGGAGAAACAGGTGCCCGGCGCCTTCCTCGACCTGCAGGAATTGCCGCTGCCGTTCTGCGACGGCGGCGCGGCTTATGGGCATGCCAACGTGAAGGCGGCGAGCGAATTGATCGGCGGCGCCAAGGGAATCATCGTGGCCGTCCCGATCTACACCTATGACGTGAACGCGGCGGTGAAGAACCTCGTCGAGCTGACCGGCCGTTCGTGGGAGAACAAGGTCGTCTCCTTCCTCTGCGCGGCGGGAGGGGCCGCCAGCTATATGTCGGTGATGGCGCTGGCCAACAGCCTGATGCTCGATTTCCGCTGCCTGATCGTCCCCCGCTTCGTCTATGCGACGCAGGAGAGCTTTTCCGAGAGCGCGTTGACCGACGAGACGCTGGAGGCGCGGGTGATCCAGCTGGCCGACGAGACGGTGCGGCTGGTGAAGGCGCTGGGCTAGAGCTTCACTTTGACCACCACCTTGCGCACCCGGGCGGGGGCGTCGATGGCGAGGTCGGGCATGTGGCCGTCCTCGGGGAAGAAGATGGCGAACCATCCGGCGGGATAGCGGAGGAGCTGGCCCTGCTGCGGGGCATCGGCGTAGAGGGTCCGGTCCTTGGCTTCGTCGTAATCGCCCTTGGGGATGAGGGAGGAGATGGGGGCGTGGGCGATCTGTTCCTCGCCCTCGACGATGAATTGGATGTCGGCGTAGCGGCGGTGCGATTCCCATTTGGCGGTCTCCCGGAGCTTCGATTGATATTCGGCTGCGGCGGCGTAGAGGGCCTCGCCCTCGATCTCGACCTTGCCGGGGGCGAAGTCGGCCGGGTTCAGCGCGGCAAGATAATCGAGGCCGCGCGCGATCAGGGGATGGAGGGCCCGATAGCGGGCGGCGTTGGCGATGTGGTCGTAGATCATGGTCCCCAGGAAACGGCAATCGGGGCCGTTTGGCAAATCCCGGCGCAGGCCCGGCTCCAATTTCAGACCGCGGCCGCCGCCAGGCAGGGGGCGTGGAAGAGCCGCTGCTTCGCCAGATTCCGGACGGTGTGGACGGCGACCACGGCCCAGATTCCGACCAGGACCGCGTCGAGGCCCACTCCGGCGGCGGTGAAGGCCGCGAATCCGGTCAGCCGCCCCAGCGCCAGGGTGGCGGCGGTGAAGACGCCCAGCGGGAAGGTGTAGCCCCACCAACCGAGGTTGAAGGGGACGCCTTGCCGGAGGTAGCGGAACGTCACCGCCGCCGCGATCGCCAACCACCAGAGGCCCATGCCCCAGAGGAGGAGCCCGGCCAATAGACCCCCATCGCGAGCCACCGCCGCCATTCCGGCCAGCAAGCCACCCTTGCCCGCCAGGATCGCGGGAGCCGCCTGCCCGAGGGTGAGCAGGCCGAGGGCGCCGGTGCCGATGGGGCCGAGGATGAGCCAGACCGAGGCGGCCATTTCCACCGGGGGGAGCTTGTGCAGGGCGTAGCGGAGGATGACCAGGGTGATGATCGAGAAGGCGAAGGGGACCGACATCGCCCAGAGGAGGTAGCTGGCGGCAAGGACCGCCTGGGCCGCCGCCGGGGCGAGATGGGGCGCGAGCACCGCGCCGCCCGAGGCGGTGACCTCCGGCCCGACAATGGGCAGGAGCCAGAGGGGGGTGATCCGGTCGAGCGCGTGGTCGTGCTGGACGAAGATCCGGTAGGGAACGAGCAGGGCCACCCCCACCGCGAGGGCGGCGTCGAACCACCAGAGGAATTGGGCCGTCCCGAGAGTCCCGGCGCCGCCGAAAATCACGCCGCCGTTGAGGATGGGGATCAGCCCCATCGGGATCGCCCCGAGGAACATCGACATGGCGGGATGGCGCAGCAGCGGCTCGACAGTCTCGGGAAAGAGCGCGAGGCGGCCCAGGAAGAAGAGGGCGAAGAGGAGGTAGAGGGCGGCATCGGCGAGCCAGAGGGTTTCGGCGAGGGCGTGGCGGCCGGGGAAATCGAAGGGCAGCGCCAGGAGGTTGAGCATGACGATGCCGGTCCCCATGTTGACGGTGAACCAATTGGGGGTGAACTGGCGCACCACCGTCTGCGCGAGAGGAGTCCGGCGGAGGGTGGCGAGGATTCGGTCGGTCCGGGTTGGCATGGGAGCACCGTATCCGAGTCGGCGGCGGCGCGGAAATACCGTCTGGAGATGGGCCATAACTTCAAGTTATGGCAAGCAGAATCCCCTATACGGACAATCCCGCGCCCGCCTCGAGGACCAGGGCGATGAAGGCGCCCGCCGCGCCGCCCGGTCGGGGGCCCTTCGGATAGACGAAGCGGAGTTGCCGGAAGACTTTCCATCCGGGGATCGGCAGCATCTGCAAGCGTCCGGCGGCAATGTCGCGCGCCACGGTGAAGCGGGAGAGGAAGGCGACCCCGTGGCCGGCGGCGACGACCGACTTGATCGCCTCGCTGCTGCTCAATTCGAGGTCGATCTTTAGGCGGCTCACTGGAATCTTGCGAGCGGCCAGAGCTTCCTCGACGACCTCCCGGGTGCCGGAGCCCGGTTCGCGGGCCACCAGCGATTCGGCCACCACCTCGCGCAAGGTCGGCCCCGCTTTCGTCGCCAGCCGGTGGCCGGGCGCGGCGACGCAGACCATTTCGTCGCGCAGGAAGGTCTCGGTCCCCAGGTCGGCGCGGCGGCAAGCCCCCTCGATCAATCCCAGGTCGATCTTCCGGGCGAGGAGGGCACCGATGACCTCCTCGGTGTTCCCCGTGGTCACGCCGAGGGCGAGATCGGGCCAGAGGCGGCGGCTCCGCACCAGCCACTCGGGCAGGAGATATTGGGAGACGGTCGAGCTGGCCCCCAATTGGAGGCGGCCACTGACGGCGCCGCGCCGCGCGCGGATCTCCTGGTCGACCTTCTCGTCGAGCCGCTCGACGGTGCGGGCGTGCTCGAGGAGATCGCAGCCCGAGGGGGTCAGGCTGATCCCCTCCGGGGCGCGGCGGAAGAGGGGAAGGCGGTAATGTTCCTCCAGCAGCTTGATATGCTGGGTGACGGCGGGCTGGGAGATGTGGAGCCGCGCCGCCGCGCGGGTGAAATTGAGCTGCTCCGCGACGATGCGGAAGACATGGAGGCGGTAATCCACCCGCTCAAAATAGGATGCCGGGCGCGCCGCCCACAATACCTATCTTGGCCGTTCGCTCAGGACGGTTCCGAATCGGTCCATTCCCGGCAGAATTCCTCCAGCCGCTCCTGCCGACGCCGGACGACGGCATGGGCTCGGGCCGAGGCCGGGCGGGAACGGATCAGGCGGCCTGCCTGCGGGCGGGCGGGAGCCAATCCCAACCGTTCCAACGCGAAGAGTGCCGCTCCGCGCAACGACGCCTCCGGTTCCACCGAAGGGCGGACGGGGCGGCCCAGGACATCGGCCAGCCGCTGCAGGGAATCGGGGGAATGGTTGATCCCTCCCGAGACCAGGAAAATGAGGCGACGATGGGCGACTTTTTCGACCCGCTCGGCGATGGCCGCCAGGCGATGATAGGTCGCCTCCTGCAGCGCCTGCAGGAGATCGAGCGCGGTGGTCGCCTGGGTGATGCCGAGGACGGCGGAGGAAAGATCCTCCGGCCAGGTGGGCGCCCGCTCGGCGGTCCAGAAGGGAAGGATCGTCAACCCCGGAACCGGCATGGGGCGGGCGGCCAGGGCCTTCTCGATCGCGGCCTCGGAGGGGACCTTCAATTCACGCAACGCCCAGGCGCGGAGGTTGCCCGCGTTGCTGACCGCCCCTCCGACCAGCCGCCGCCGGGCATCGACCCGGTAGCCGAAGAGGCCGAAGGGGGCGGGGAGGGCGCGGGATTTCGGGCCGGCCTGGGCTCCCTCGTCGATGACGATGCGGAGGGCGGCGCTGGTGCCGACGTTGATCGCGGCGACGCCGGGAACGGTCGCGCCGGAACCGAGGTTGCTGGCCGCGCCGTCGCCGATGCCGGGGAACCAGCGGGCTCCGGCCAGCCGGGGATAGCGCCGCGCCAGCTTGGCGGAGAGGGGGAGCGGCTCGTCGGAGAGGGGGTTGAGCTCGGCGGGAGAGAGGCCGCACCGTTTCAGGAGGGCGCGGTCCCATTGCAGGGTCCGGGCGTCGAGCAAGCCGGTTCCGCTCGCCATCGAGAGGGAGACGGTGGCGCGGCCACACCATTGTTCCTGGAGCCATTCGGCGGGGGAGACCCAGCGGGCGACTTTGGCAAAAAGAGCCCGGTCGGTGCGCCGCAGCCAGAGGAGGCGGGCGGGCCAAAAGGAGGTCCGCGCCATGCAGCCGGTGCGGCGATGGAGGGCCCTCTCCCCTCCCCTGCGCCGGAGTTCCGCCGCCTCCTGCCGGCAGCGGGAATCGGCCCAGGTGTAGATCGGCGTGAGGGGCCGCCCCTGCCCGTCGAGGCCGAGCATGCTGTGCCAGAAGCAGGAGAGGCCGATGGCGGCGAGGGGTCCCGCCTTCTTTCCCCCGTTCGCGGCCAAAGCATGCTCCACCGCGCGGAGCACGGCCTTGGCGATCACGCCGGGATCGAGTTCGGCCCGCCCATCGGCACCGCTTTGCAGGGGGTAGGCGAATTGGGCGGTGGTCGCCGCCAACCGGTTCCCCCGCGCGTCGTGAATCGCCGCCCGGCTCGACGAGGTGCCGATATCGATCGCCAGGACGGCGGAGGAAGAGGCGGGGCGGGGGGGTTGGCGCTGGGAGTCGGGCATGGGGCGGCGGCCTTTCATCCTAGACGGTACTGCTCCGATCCGGTTGATGCAACCTCACCCCGCACCCTCATCCGCCGGGGTCGAATTGACAGTCCGATTCTTTCCTGTTAACGCCTGAATCGCAATGAACGCTTCCCCCTTGAATCGTCGAACGATTTTCGCCTCGGCTCTCCTGCTCCTCACCGTCCTGGGATTGGCGAAGAGCTTGGCGCAGACTCCGGCGCCCGAGAAGACGCCGCTGGAAGTGTCGATGCATCGGATAAGCGCCGCCGTCAAGGAGCTCTCCGCCGATCTCAAGCAGCCAACCGACGCCTCCAAGGACGATTATCTGAAGCAGGCGCAGATCATCCGGGACGAATCGGTCAAGGCGCACGACCTGGTTCCCAAGATGGCGGCCACCCTGCCCACCGATCAGCAGCCCGCCTTCGTCGCCGCCTATCAGAAGGACATGGATAAGTTCACCGCCTCCATCGACACCCTTATCCAACAGCTCCAGGCGGGCAGCTGGGACGATGCCCGGACGACCCTGGCCGGCCTCAAGCAGCAGGAAAAGGACGGGCACCATGCCTACCGCCTGCCCGAGAAAAAGGACCAGACGGCTCCGACGACCTCTCCGGCTGCAACCGTTCCTGCAGTGATTCCCGTCACCGCTCCAGCTTCCTAAGCCGCGAAATAGATCGCGGCGAGCGGCACGGCGATGCCGAGGAAGAGGCAGATCAGGACGATCCATTTTTGCCGGAGGCTCTGCCAGGCCAGGAAGAGGCCGAGGAGGATCGAGAGGAGAAGCGCCGCCGCCATGGCGATCACCAGTCCCTGGAGGAATCCGGGAGCGGCATGGCCGTGGCCGATGTGGAAGCCCGGATAGGAACGGTCCGTATGGAGGTTCGACAAATTGGCCATCAGATCGTGGAAGGCGCCGGTGCCGTTCTCCTGGTCGTCGCGGGAAACCGCCGTCTGCCACCAGCCGGTGACGATGAAGAGGATCAGCAGCGGGGAGAAAAAGAGGCTGAGGAAAAGATGGGCCCGGCGCGCCAGCGGCACCCAGCGGATTCCCTTCGCGGGCCTCGGCGGCGACGGCTGAGAAGCGTTCATCCCTTCCGGTTAGCATTGCCGGAACGGGCTGTCGATCCCGACACCCCGCTTGCCTTTCGCCCTCCGTGCGCCAAAGATGGCCGGAAGGCCCGCTCCCATTCCGGCCTTCAACTATGAGATCTCTTTCCCTCTTTTCCCTCCCCGCCTTCTGCTCCCTGGCCCTTTTCGGAATCGCCCTGCCGCTCGGGGCGCAGACCACGCCGGTCACCGCCGATTCCGGACAGGCCGCCCTGTTCCAAGAGCTGGGCCGGGGTATCAATCTGGGCAACGCTCTGGAAGCGCCCAAGGAAGGCGCCTGGGGGGTGACGCTGCAGGACGGTTATTTCGACGCCATCGCGAAGGCCGGCTTCACCACCATCCGGGTGCCGATGCGCTGGTCGGCCCACGCCGGGGCGGCGGCGCCCTATGCGCTCGATCCGGATTTCCTGGCCCGGATCGACTGGGTGGTGGCGCAGGCGGCGGCGCATCATCTCCATGCCATCCTCGATTTCCATGGGTACGATGAGCTCTTCGCCGATCCGGCGGCGAATGCGGCCCGCTTCGTCGGCCTCTGGCAGGCCGTGGCCGAACATTACAAGGACGCCCCGCCCACGGCCCTCTTCGAGCTCTGCAACGAGCCGCACGACAAGCTCGACGCCGCCGCCTGGAATGCGCTCATTCCCCAGGCGCTCGCCGCGATCCGCCCCTCCAATCCCGACCGCTGGATCGTGGTCGGCCCGGCGCAATGGAACTCGGTGGGGGGACTCAAGGATCTGACCCTGCCGGAAAGCGACCGCCGGTTGATCGTGACGGTCCACGATTACGATCCGATGCCGTTCACCCATCAGGGAGCCGGTTGGGTGCCGGGCGCCGACAAATGGCTGGGGACGCGCTGGACCGGGACGCCGGAGGAACGGGAGGCGATGGAAAAGGGCCTCGACGAGGCGGCGGCTTGGGCGGAGCTGCACGCCCGTCCGCTCTTCCTGGGCGAATTCGGATCGTATGGCCGGACGACGCCGATGGGAGACCGGGTGGCCTGGACCTCCTCGATGGCGCGGGCGGCGGAGGCGCTTTCGATCCCCTGGGCCTATTGGGAGTTCTGCGCCGGCTTCGGCGCCTATGATCCGAAGACCGACACCTGGCGCCAGCCGCTGCTCAATGC
>FSXI01000346.1_pt1 | contig 12729 bp, 12 predicted proteins | sample 1638251 | NCBI WGS metagenome assembly FSXI01 (sample SAMEA3914788, study PRJEB12502) | metagenome | biome: forest; material: soil | place: Canada | collected 2011-07-03 | depth 0.1 m | reverse complement strand
GTCGCCGTGGCGATGGAGACGCCGAAGACGCCGATGGGGAACTGCATCAGGCGGAAGGCGCAGTTGAGCCAGGAGCGGCCCCCGTCTATTTCCGAGGCGAACATGCCATTTACCATGACATTGACCTGGACTGCCGCGCCCGCGACCACGCTCGGCAACATCAAATGCCAGACTTCGAGGAGGCGCGGGTCGTTCAGGGCAAGGTGCCAGCGGAAGCGGTAGCCGAGCTTCACCAGCGCCGGGAGCTGCACCCCTAGCTGGGCCAACCCGCCGAGGAGGACTCCGATGCAAACGCCGAAGAGGGCTCGCTCGGTAAAAATCGGATGGAGCCAGTTCGCCCGCGCCGCCGGATCGCAGAGATAGGCCCCGCCGACGCCGCCGATGACGGAGACGATGTTGAAGACCGTCGAGGCCGAGGCGGGGAGGCCGAAGAGGAAGCGGGCGTTGAGCATTCCCATCACCACCGCCGCCAGGGAGACGAAGAGGATGAAAGGGAAAAGCACCTGGGTCAGGTGGACCGTCAGATGGAACTTTTCATCATGATAGCCGGGATTGCCCACCATGACGATCAGCGGGGCGGCCAAAATGCCGAGCAGGCAGATGAGGCCGAGGCAAAAGACGATCGCGCTGACAATGAGGTTGGCCAATTGCCAGGCTGGGGCGGGGCCCTCGCGATCCCAGGTCCGGGTGAAGAGGGTGGTGAAGGCGGTGGAGAGCGCCCCCTCGGCGAAGAGATCGCGCAGCAGGTTGGGGATCTGGAAGGCGGCGTTGTAGGCGTCGAGGAGGGTGCCCGCGCCGAACATGGCGGCGAAGACCTGTTCCCGGATCAGCCCGAAGAACCGCGAGCCGATCACCGCGATGCCGACGATCCCGGCGGCGCGGCGGGTGTTGTTCTCCGGCTTGCCCGCGCGGGAAAGCGGCTGTGGATCGGGCTGCGGCTCGCTCTCGGGCTCGGGGCCGGGAGTCTCGCGCAGGCTCATACGGCGGCCTCCGCCAGGGCCGCCTCGCAGGAGGCGACGACCGAGGCCGCGGTCACCCGCTCCATGCAGGCGAAGTCGAGCGGGCACTCGCGGAGGAAGCAGGGGCTGCAGGGGACGTGGAACCGCTCGACCCGGACGCAGGGATCGATCGGGCCGGTCAGGCGGGGCTCGGTCGAGCCGAAGACGGCAACGCCGGGGGTGCCGAAGGCGGCGGCGAGGTGCATGGCGCCGCTGTCGTTGGTCACCACCAGCCGGGCGCGGGCGATCACCGCCATGAAGGCGGCGAGATCGGTCTTCCCCGCGAGGTCGCGCGCGCCGGGGATTGCCGCCGCCACCTCGGCGGCAGCGGGCGCGTCGCCGCCCGCGCCCATCACCACGACGGGAGCGGCGTGGCGCTCCGCCAGGGCCCGGCCCACCTCGGCGAAACGGGCGGCGGGCCACCGCTTGGCCGGGCCGTAGGCGGCGCCGGGGCAGATCACGATGGCCGGCGGTTCGGCGGTGGCGGAAAGATCGGTGGTCTGGGCGATCCGCAGCAGGCCGCCCTCGATCGGTTCTCCCTCTTCCAGATCGGGCGCGTTGGGTGTACCCAGCGCGGCGATAAGATGAAGATAATCGTAGGATTGATGGAGCCGCGCCGGATCGAAGGGGCGGCGGCGGACGCGGTGCGAGACCAGGAGATTCCGCAGCGGCGTATCGAGGGCGACCAGTTTACTGATTCCCGCCCGGCGCGCCTCGAAGGCGCTGCGGAACGAGTTGGGAAAGAGCACCGCCATCGTGAAACGTTCCCGGCGGAGGGTCGGCACCGTCGAGCGGTAGCGGCGCGGATTTTCCAGCGGGATCACCCGGTCGACGAAGGGGCAGGCGGCCCAGAGCGGGGCGAGCGGGGCGGGGCAGGCGACCGAAAGCTCGGTGCCGGGATGGGTCCGCTTGAGCGCGCGGACGGCGGGGAGGGCCATCACCGCGTCGCCCAGCCAATTCGGGGCGCGCAGGAGGAGACGGGCCGGGACCGGAATGGGGGTCGATTTGGGCGGAACGCTCATGTCGCGGAGAGAGCGGCGGGAGCCGGAGTTTCCGCCGGAGGGCAGAGCCGCGCCACCAGCGCGTCGAGAGCGGCCTCGCCCTCGCTGCCGAAGATCTCGATCTCGACCCGGAGGAAGTAGATCGGCAGGAGAGGGTGCTCGATGCGGGGGAGGCGGACGGCGTCCTTCTCGGTGGTGACGACGATCCGGGCGGTGCGGGCCCGGCTCCGCTGCAGCATGTTGGCCAGCTCCGGTTCGTCGAAGCGGTGATGGTCGGCGAATTGGCGCGAGTAGCATATCTCGGCCCCGAGGTTCTTCAACCCGGCCTCGAAGCTCTCGGGCCGGGCGATGCCGGAGAGCGCGCCGATCCGCTGGCCCTGGAGGAAATCGAGCGGGCGGCGCTCGCCGGTGTGGAGATTCTCCAGGTAGCGGGGGGCGTGGCGGCACTCGATGAAGGGGGCGTGGCGGTTGAGGGCGCGCAGTTCGGTACGGAGCTCGCTGATGTCGGAACCGTCGCACTTGGTGATGAAGACGAGGTCGGCCCGCTTGAGGTGGTGGGGCGGTTCCCGGAGCATCCCGCGCGGGAGGAGGTGGCGGTTGCCGAAGGGGGTCTCGCGGTCGACCAGGATGACGTCGAGCCGCTCCTTGAGCGGGAGGTATTGGAAGCCGTCGTCGAGCAGGAGGGTATCGGCGCCGAAATGTTCCATCGCGTAGAGGCCGCTCTTCACCCGGTCGCGGTCGACCAGCACCACCACGTCCCCCAGGTTCTTCGCCAGCATGTAGGGCTCGTCGCCGGAGCGGGCCGAATCGAGCAGGAGCTTCTTCCCGTCCGAGACGATACGGGGCGGCGTGACATGGTCGCGGCCCCAGATCCGGTTGCGCATCCGTTCGGAGAAGGGGACCGGCGTGCTCTTGTAGCCGCGGCTGAGGATCGCCACCTTCCGCCCCGCCTGGGTGAGGCGGCGGGCCAGCTTCTCGACGATGGGGGTCTTGCCGGTCCCGCCGACCGTGAGGTTGCCGACGCTGACCACCAGGCAGCCGAGGGCGTGGACCCGCGCCACCCGCTTTTCATAGAGCCAGAGGCGGAGCGCCACGATCCGGCCATAGAGGAGCGAGAGGAGGTAGAGGAAGCCGCGCAGCACCGCCGCGCCGCGCCCGAGGCGGCGGCCCAGGATCACGTCGATCGCGTAGCGTTCGAAGTTTTCGAGGAACGCTTTCACGCGGTCGGGATTGGTGGAATGGGAAAAGTTCCGCCTCGCCCTATTTCAGGCGGACGAAACGGCACTGGCTGAGCACCCGCGGGGTCGGATAGATCAGGGGATCGGCCGCCATGGCGGGGGCGAGGAGCTTGCGCGCCTCCGTCTGGGTCACCGCGAGGTCGTTCTCCACGTCGATCCGCGCCGCCCGCGCCGGGACGATCAGGGCCTTCAGGGCGATCTCGGCCAATTGCGGCTGCGGCGTCGCCGCCGGGATCGCCCATTGGTAGAGCGTGATCAGCGAACCCTCGGGCGGCAGGACGACGTCCCAATGCTCGTCGGTCCGGGAGAGGAGCGGATGGAGGCGGCTGATGGTATCGACCCAGACCTTGGTCGGCTGGTCGGGAGTGGCGGTGGGAGTCTCGTAGGGCGCCTTTTGCCAACCGGGCGGAAGCGGTTCGTTCAGGGCGGGGACGGGCTTGCCCTCCGCCAGGGCCCAGAGGGCGGCGCGGAGCGGGCCGTCGTCGGGGAGGGAAACCGGCAGATTCTCCAGTTCCTTCCAGGTCCGCACGGGCGAGGTGGCTGCATTCGGCGCATTGGGCGCGGACGGCGCGCTGGCGAAGCCGAGCAGGGTGAAGCCGTAGGGCCAGGTGTAGACGTTCTTCGAGTCGTAATAATGGTGGAGGAACTCCGGCTCCGGCTGATTCTCCAGCGGCGCCAGATCGGCGGGGAGCGGGAGGAGCTTCTGCTGCCCGATCAAGTCGGAGGCGCCGAGATCGGCCACGGCGATGAGATCGTAGCCGGAGGGTGAGCTCTGCATGAGCTTGTCCCGCTCGTTGTCGGTCGCGTAGGTCTGCACCGCCACCTTGGCGCCGATGGCCGCCTCCAATTCGCCGACCAGCCAGGCCGGGGCATGGCCCGCCGGGACGAGGAGATGGAGGGTCAGGCCGCTGTTGACGGGGGCATTCTCGGGGGGAGCCGCCGGGGGTGGCGTCTCGGCGGGGGCGTTGGTGGGGAGCGATTCCGGATGGGGCGCCGAGGCGACGGTCTCCTCGACGGTGGCGGGCTGCGGGGTGGCGGCGGCCTCCGAGTGGGTGACTTCGGCGGGGAGAGCCGGGGGAGCCGCCGGGGCGGTGGCCGGAGCTGGGGCCTCCGCCGGTTTCTGGGCGCGGGAACAGCCGGGCAGCGTCATCAACGCGATCAACGCCAGCGGTGCGAGCAACTTGGAGCTAAACATGGGTGCCCTAAATCTGGACCGGTCCGCCAAACAATCAAGCAGTTCGCTCGGGGGGCGGGGTCTAAATTGATGAAAAAGGGACCCGATTCGGTCGATTGCTATCCCCGGACCCAGGCGGCGCAGAGGAGGGTCGCGCCCGAGGCCAGCATGAGCCCGTCCATGATCCGGCGGAAGGCGGCCTCGGAGAGCTTCAGGACGAGATGTTTGGCGATCACCTGCCCCGCCATCAGGGAGAGGCCGATCAGGCAGCCTTTCGCCGCCAGACTCCAGGGCAGCGCGCCGAAGCTTCGGAAGACCGCCGCCTTGCTCAAATAGACGCCCAGCGAACTGGCGGCCTCGGTGGCGAGGAAGGCTCCCTTGGCCAGTCCGTAGGAGAGGAAAAGGGGGACGTTGATCGGGCCGGTGGTGACGACGATGCCGGTCAGATAGCCGATCACCGCGCCGCCCAGGGCCAGATGCCAGAGATTCAGGCGGAGGGCGTGCTTCGCGAGCCAATGCCGGGCCGGGATCATCGCCAGGAAGAAGAGGCCGAGGCCGCCCTCGATCAGGCGGGGCGGAAGCGCCAGCAGGGTGCGGGCTCCGCAGGCGGCGGCGGGGATGCCGGTCACGGAATAGGCGGCGCAGGCCCGCCAATCGATCTCCCGACGCCAGACGGCGACGCGGGCCAGGTTCGCGAGGATGGCGGCGACGGCCATGATCGGCACCGCCTCCTTGGGCCCGAAGAGGTAGACCAGCGCCGGCATCAGGATCAGGGAGGAGCCGGTGCCGACCACGCCGCTGAAGGTCCCGGCGATCAGGCCGAGGAGCGAGACGACGAAGTAGGCAAGGAAATGCGTCTGCATGGCAACCTCTCCGGCTGGGGAGAACCCCGGACTATTCCAGCCCCGCCTGCACCAGGAGATCGCGGCAGACTTTCCCCGCCTCGAAGTGCTCCTCCGCCAGCCGCCGCGCCGCCCGGCGATGCCCCTGGTAATCGCGGTTCAGCTCGGCCACGGCGCGGGCGATGTCGTCCTCGTTCTCGAAGGCGAAGAGGCCCCGGCCCGCCGGGAGATGGCGGCTCCAGCCGGTCTCCTGGACGATGGCGGGGCGGCCTGCGGCGAGGTAGCAGGCGGTCCGGCAGCTGAACCAGCCGCTCCGCGATTTGACGTAGCCGTTCTTGGCGATGCTCCACTCCCCCTTCGAGCCGGAGATGAAATCGCGGTAGGAGAGATGGTCGGGGACGACCTCGTAGGGTTCGAGGATGGTCCATCCCTTTTCGCGGAGGAGCTCGGTGGGGCGCTGCCGTCCCTGGCCCTGGCCCATCGCCAGGACGAAGCTTTCCTCCGGCACCCGCTGCGGTACGTCGAGGAAGCGGTTGAACTCAATATCCTTCTGGCCCCAGGTCTCCCCCTCCCACTCGCGGGGGGCGTAGCTGGCCCAGTTCATGATCGTGGTCAAGCCCCGCCGATGGGGATCGGCGGCGTAGGGCCAGTATTCGAGCGCGATCGGCTGCACTGTCCGCTTCCAGTTCAGGCCGCCGGTCGGCACCCGGCAATCGGGCGCGCCCAGGTTGAGGCCGAAGGAGAAATGGCTGTCGTAGTTGCGAACCCGGGCGCCGTGGCCCTCCGCCGAGGGATCGATCAGGTCGATCTGGTTGAACATCGGGTCGCCGTCGAGGAACATCCGGTGGCAGCCGCCGAAATCGATGTCGGTCATGTGGGCCGCACCGGAGACGTTGGCGAAGAGGTCGGCGGTGCGGATCAACTCGCGCACCTTCGCCTCGGGCGCGCCGAAGAACTCGCCGTTGGCCCCGTTGCGGTAGATCCAGCGGTCTCCCATCCCGAATTCCTCCATCAGCCGCCGCAGCGCCGCCACATTGGCGGTGCAGTCCTCGGTGAAGGTCTGCAGCTCGGTGTTGTAGGGCCACTCCCCGGTGTCCTCGACGTACCAGACCTCGTGGCCGAGCGCGCGGAAGCCGAGGACGTATTGGACATAGTCCCAGATCACCCCGCCGAAGGCGTATTGGGCGAGCAGGCCGCTGACGAGGATGCGCACAGGCCGTTTCTATTCCGGGAAGAGTTCGAGAGCGAGGGAATAGTCTCCGAAACCCAGGGAATGGTAGAAGGCGATTGCCTTGGGATTACCGCAAAGCACCTCGACGACAACCCGTTTGCCCGGAGGCCAGACCTCGGAGAGCAGTATTTTCAGACAGGCGCGTCCCACACCTTTACTCCGTCGATCCCGTCGGACGAAAAGCTGGCGCAAATAAATATGGTCCGCTTCCTCCCGATAAAGCGCATAGGCAATCAACTCGGACTCCTCTCCGAAGAGGATGGCCTGATAGGTTCCCTCGAGCCAGCCGCGCATTCGTTCCGCAAGTTCGGATGGCGTCATCGAATTGCGATGGCCCTCGTCGCGGATGAGTTGATGGTTCCATTCTCCCAGCAAGACGACATCGGCTGTCGTGGCGAGGCGATGGCGCATGACGAGGGAGCCTATTTCAAGATCGGCAGCAGCCGCTTGAAGGCGGGGGAATCGGCGGAACCGGCCAGCTCCCAGGTCAGCGATTCGACGGAGAGGATCAGGACCTTGTCGTGCCGCATCTCGTCGAGGGCGAGTTGGTGGTCGAGCGGCGCGCGGGAGCCGACGGCGTCGCCGATCACGCAGACGTTGCGGTCGCCCAGGCGGAGGTCGTAGACCGTCTGGCGGACGCAGATGTGGGTCTCGATCCCGGCCACCAGCACCGTCTTCGGCAGCTCCGCAGGAAGGACCGAAGCGGCGGAGAAGGCCGATTTCGCGATCGGCTTCAGGGCGTATTTCTTCAGGTCGAGTTCCGGGACGGTCGGCCCGAGCTTCTCCGGCACCTGCTCGGTGACGAAGACGGGGAGGCCGAAGATTTCAGCGACGGCGAGGAGGTCGGCGATTTTCTTCACCACCCGCTCCTGCTCATGGATGGCGGGGACGAGCCGCTGCTGCATGTCGAGGATGAGGACGCCGGTCTTCGCCGGGTCGAGTCGCCAGGTCATGGGGGGAGCCTAAGGCAAATCGCCGTCGAGACAAGAGCGGCTCCGCCGCCGCTACGGTTTCTTCTTCGCCTGGAAAAAATAGCGGACCAACGAGAGCAATCCGCTGTACCGAAAAGAGGGATCGACGTAGTGATGGAGGACGTAGAAGGCAAAGTAGTAGCAACGGCAGGCCGCCCACAAGGCCAATCCCAGCAGCAGGACCGAGAGCGCCTCGGGTGTCCGCACGATCAGCAATAAGGAAGCCCCCGCCGCGATCAGGAAGAAGAGGAAGGCCTTGAGCTTGATCAGGCGGGGGTTTTTGAGGTCCATGCGATCTCCTTTGAAAGAAGAGGGGGCGCGGGTGAAACCGAGCGCCACGCGACTGCGCGGCTGGACGTGGTTTTAGTCCTCGATCTTCTTCAACTTCGCCAGCACCGTGAGATCGTCGAGGCTGGTGGTGTCGCCCTTGATCTCGCCGCCGGCGGCGACTTCCTTGAGCAGGCGGCGCATGATCTTGCCGCTGCGGGTCTTGGGGAGGGCGTCGCTGAAGCGGACCTCGTCGGGCTTGGCGATCGGGCCGATCTCGGTGCCGACGTGCTTGCGGATTTCCTCGGCGAGTTCCTTGGAGGGGGCATGCCCGTCCTTGAGGGTGACGAAGGCGACCACGCCCTGGCCCTTGAGCTCGTCGGGACGACCCACCACGGCGGCCTCGGCCACCTTCGGATGGTTGACCAGGGCGCTCTCGACCTCGGAGGTGCCGAGGCGGTGGCCGGCGACGTTGAGGACGTCGTCGATCCGTCCGACGATCCAGAAATAGCCGTCCTTGTCGCGGCGGGCGCCGTCGCCGGTGAAGTAGCAGCCCTTCACCTCGCTCCAGTAGGTCTTCACGTAGCGGGTGCTGTCCCCGTAGATGGTGCGGAGCATCGAGGGCCAGGGGCGGCGGATCACCAGCTTGCCGCCGACGTCCGGGCCGACTTCCTTGCCGCTGTCGTCGACCACCGCGGCGTCGACGCCGAAGAAGGGGAGCGCGCCCGAGCCCGGTTTCATCGGGACGCCGGGGAGGGGGAGGATCATGTGAGCGCCGGTCTCGGTCTGCCACCAGGTATCGACGATCGGGCAGCGCTTGCCGCCGATCTTCTCGTAATACCACATCCAGGCCTCGGGGTTGATCGGCTCGCCGACGGTGCCGAGGACGCGGAGGGAGGAGAGATCGTGCTTGGCGGGCCAGTGGTCGCCCCACTTGATGAAGGAGCGGATCGCGGTCGGCGCGGTGTAGAGGATATCGACCTTGTATTTCTCGATGATCGACCAGAAGCGGTCGGGCTCGGGGAAGTTGGGCGCGCCCTCGTACATCAGCGAGGTGCCGCCGTTGGCGAGGATGCCGTAGACCACGTAGCTGTGGCCGGTCACCCAGCCGATGTCGGCGGTGCAGAAGAAGATGTCGGTGGGGCGGAGGTCGAAGGCGTACTTGGTGGTGAGGAGCGCGCCGAGGAGGTAGCCGGCGGTGGTGTGGAGGATCCCCTTCGGCTTGCCGGTGCTGCCGCTGGTGTAGAGGATGAAGAGGGGATGCTCGCTGTCGACGGGGAGGGCCGGGCAGAGGTCGCTCGCCTTGGCCATCTCGTCGCTCCACCAGAAATCGCGGCCCGGCTGGAAGGAGACCGGCTGCTTGGTCCGGCTGACCACCAGGACGCTCTTCACCTGTGGCGCGCCGGCCAGCGCCTTGTCGACGTTCTCCTTGAGCGCGACGGTGGTGCCGCGCCGGAAGCCGCCGTCCGAGGTGACGACGATCTTGGCCCCGCAATCGTTGATCCGGTCCTTGAGCGATTCGGCGCTGAAGCCGCCGAAGACGACGCTGTGGGGCGCGCCGATCCGGGCGCAGGCCAGCATGGCGATCGCCGCCTCCGGGATCATCGGCAGGTAGATCACCACCCGGTCGCCCGCGACGACGCCGTGGGCCTTGAGGACGTTGGCGAAGCGGCAGACCTCGCGGTGGAGCTGCTGGTAGGTGAGGGTGACCGAGTCGCCCGGTTCGCCTTCCCAGATGATCGCGGCCTGGTTGCGGCGGGAGGTCTCCAGATGGCGGTCGAGGCAGTTGTGGGCGGCGTTGAGCTTGCCGCCGACGAACCACTGGGCGTGGGGCGGCTGCCAGTCGAGGACCTTGCGGAAGGTCTTGAACCAGCTCAGTTCCTCGGCCTGCTCGGCCCAGAATTTATCGGGCTTCGAGATCGAGCGCTTGTAGAGCTTCCGATAGGCCTCGATCCCGTCGATGCGGGCTTTTTTGAGGAACTTCTTCGACGGCTTGAAGACCCGCTTTTCCTTGAGCATCGAATCGATGTTGATATCGGTCATGAAAGTGGTGAGGTGGAACGGACAGCGTACCGAACCCGACGATGATTGCAATGCCGCAAAGGCTCTGAGCGGGAAGGCCTTGCGGCTGTTATGGAGACAAAAAACCCCTCCGACGCCGGGCGCGGGAGGGGTTTGGAGGATTTTTGTTGGATTAGGCCGAGAGGGTCTCGCCGAGCTGGAAGCGCGAGAAGCGCTTCACCACGATGTTCTCGCCGAGTTCGGCGATCTTGGCGTTGAGCAGGTCGCGGATGGTGAGCTTGTCGTCCTTGATGAAGGTCTGCTCGAGGAGGCAATGGGTCTGGTAGAACTTATCGAGCTTTCCGGAGACGATCTTCTCGACGATGTTCTCCGGCTTGCCCTTGACCTGGCCGGCGGCGACGTCCTTTTCCTTGGCGATCTCGTCGGCGGGGACTTCCTCGCGCTGGACGAAGCGGGGAGAGGCGGCGGCAATCTGAAGGGTGATGTCCTTGACCATGTTGCGGAAACTCTCGGTGCGGGCGACGAAGTCGGTCTCGCAGTTGATCTCGATGAGGACGCCGACCTTTTCACCCGCGTGGATGTAGGAGCCGATGACGCCTTCCTTGGCCTCGCGGGAGGCCTTCTTGGCGGCACCGGCGGCGCCCTTCTTGCGGAGCCAGACAACGGCGGCCTCGAGGTCGCCCTTGGTCTCTTGAAGGGCCTTCTTGCAATCCATCATGCCGACGCCGGTGGTTTCGCGCAGCTTTTTGACGAGGTCAGGAGAAATTTCGCTCATGGGAATAGTACGGGGTTGTACAGCAATTTAAAAAAAGACAATGCTCCGAGAAAGGAGGGATCCAAAGGGGGCACAGCCCCCGTTTGCATCCGTGCTTACGCCGAGACACCGGTCATCGCGACCTGATTCTCGTCCTGGGCGGCCCGGGGCTGGGCCGGCGCTTCGGACTTGGTCAAGCCGCTGCGGGGGAAGTCGCCGCGCTGGGCCTTGCCCTCGATGATGGCCTCGTTGAGGGTCTCGACCAGGACCTTGATCGAGCGGATGGCGTCGTCGTTGCCCGCGATGGGGAAGTCGGCCAGCTCGGGATCGGCGTTGGTGTCGACGATGGCGACGACCGGGATCTTCAGGCGGCGGGCCTCGACCACGGCGATGTCCTCATGGACGAGATCGACGATGACGATGGCAGCGGGGGGCTTTTCGAGGTCCTTGAGACCGTCGAGATTGCGATGGAGCTTGACGCTCTCGCGCTTGAGGGCGGCGAGCTCCTTCTTGTGCATCTTGTCGAAACCGCCCTTGGCCTCGAGCTCGTCGATGGCGCGCATGCGGGCGACCGACTTCTTGATGGTGGTGAGATTGGTGAGGGTGCCGCCGAGCCAACGCTCGCAGACGTAGGCCGAGCCGCTGCGCTGGGCCAGCTCCTGGACGACCTGCTGCGCCTGCTTCTTGCAGCCGACGAAGAGGACCTTGTCGCCCTTGGCGGAGAGGGTGCGGAGGAATTCGGCCGCCTTTTCGAGCTGGACGGCGGACTGGTTCAGGTCGATGACGTAGATCCCGTTGCGCGCCTCGAAGATGAAGGGCTTCATCTTCGGGTTCCAACGCTGCGTCCGATGGCCGAAGTGCACTCCGGCGTCCATCAATTCTTTTACATCAACCTTAGCCATATCCATCGTTAGTGACATTTTTCTTAAATTCTAATCTCGAGGTCCTCCAAAACGGGACGAGGAGAAAGTTGGAGCGTAGAGGGGAGCCGACCATTGACAAGTACATTTTGAAAAATCGGTCGCTTTTTCGTCACGGTTGGTACGGAACCCGCTAGCACATTCGATTTGACACCGCGTAAAGCCTTCGTAGTGTGTCCCTAGACCCACCCAGCGAATGCAACGCTATCGTAAACGAACACTTTTTACGTTCCTGGCACTAGTAAGTAGCCTGGGGAGTTCGCTGGTCGCCAATTTATCGTCCCGCCTCCACGCCGCCGAGGTCTCCGCCTCGTCCGCCATTGCCGCCGCGGGCGAGCCGAAATCCGATTTCCCCTGGCGCCGCAATATCGTCACCACCTATTTCTGGATCGGCCAGGGCGGCAGCAGCATCAGCGCCACCACCAACGTCGCCAGCGCCTGGGACGCCAAGTGGACCGCCGACTACGGCGGCATCGACGATCCCGCCCGCCACGTCGGCTTCTGCCCCAGCCGCTTCGCCGCCACCGAGAATCCCTTTTACGTCGCCCTTCCCTTCAACGACGTCGCCTTCCCCGAGCTGGCCAAGAAATATTGCCCCTGGTACAAGACGCCCAACGAGGCCAACCGCTATGTCTCCCAGTGCAAGGGGCACTGGATCGAGATCCGCAACAAGGATGGCCGGGTCGCCTTCGCGCAATGGCAGGACGTCGGCCCGCTGCGGACCGATCACGCCAGCTATGTCTTCGGCGACGACCGCCCCCACGATTTCAACCACGCCGGCCTCGATGTCTCCCCGGCGATCCACGATTACCTCGGCCTGACCGGCCTCGACCTGACCGACTGGCGCTTCGTCGATGCCGACGCGGTGCCCGACGGCCCCTGGCGGACCTACGGCGAGCAGGCCGTGATCTACGCCGCCCTCAAGCAGAAGGAACTCCAGATCGAGGGCGATTGGCATCCGTATAAGAAGTCGGCGCCGTCGAGCGATCAGTAGCGATCGAGGGCTTCCTTCCATTTCTTCTTTCTTTCCCTTAGGGGCTTTTCCCCGTTGCGGCGGTCGCGCGGGTTTATGGATCGGCCTTTCCTTTTGTTTCGGAAGGATTCTCGGGGCGGGCCGAAACCAGGCTTAAACCACGACCAAAACGCAGCCGAAAAGTCTTGGGCGGCTTGATTTCATCGGGCGCGGGCGGGATTGGCACGTCGCTGACACAAGGCGGGGAGAAATTCTAAAAAAAGCTTTGCCAACCGCTGGGGGGCACCTATAGATTCTCGCCTCCCTCTATGTCCTTTTTGGCAGCAATAGCAACAACC
>FSXI01000216.1_pt1 | contig 12976 bp, 9 predicted proteins | sample 1638251 | NCBI WGS metagenome assembly FSXI01 (sample SAMEA3914788, study PRJEB12502) | metagenome | biome: forest; material: soil | place: Canada | collected 2011-07-03 | depth 0.1 m | reverse complement strand
GCGGAGGTCGACCCGCTCGCGGTAGGCGGGATCGAGCTTGAGGAGGCCGTGGCAGAGCTTGAAGACGAGGCCGACGCTGGCGAGGTCGCAGGCGTTGGCGCCGTGGAGAGCCGCGCCGTGGAGATCGCGGTGGGGGTTGACCAGGGCGTCGCAGGCGGGGAGCTGGGGCGGCAGTTCGTGGTGGTCGATGACGACGACGGAAACGCCCTGGGCGGTGAGCCAGGCGATCTCTTCCCGGGAAGAGGTGCCGCAATCGACGGCGACGAGGAGATCGGGGCGGAGCTCGGCGAGGCAGCGCTCGGCGGCGGCGCGGGTGAGGCCGTAGCCCTCGGCGACGCGGTGGGGGAGGAAGGTCTTCACCGTCCCGCCGAGGGCGCGGAGGACGCGGGTGAGCAGGGCGGTGGAGGTGATGCCGTCGACATCGTAATCGCCGAAGATGGCCACGGTCTCGCGCCGGAGGAGGGCGCGGGCGAGACGCTCGGCGGCGGGGCGGAGGTCGGTGAGGAGGAAGGGATCGGCGAGGGACTGGAGGCGGGGATCGAGGAAGTGCTCGGCCTGGTCGGGCGTGGTGATGCCGCGCCGGACGAGGAGGCGGGCGACGAGGGGACTGACGCCGCACTCCTTTTCGAGAATCGATTCGCCCGCAGCCTGGGGCCAGATCCAGCGGCGCGTCGGCGGGAACGCGGCGGCGGGAGGGGCCATGGGGAAAACCTCGATCAGACGCGCCCGTTGGAGGCGGGGGTGCCGAGGTCGACGGCGCTGCGGCGGGCGCGGGCCTTGCCCTGCTCGTAGAGGCCGTGGAACCACTCGAGGAGCCAGGGGGTGAGGAAGTGGGAGGAGAAGATGCCCGCCAGGATGCCGATGAGCATGGCCAGGGCGAAATCGGAGATGACGCGGCCGCCGAAGAGGAGGAGGGCGAGGACGGCCAGAATCACGGTGCCGCCGGTCATGAGGGTGCGGGCCAGGGTGAGGTTGAGGCCGCGGTTGACGATATCGTAGAAGCTCTTGATCTCGCCGGCGCGCCACGATTCGCGGATGCGGTCCGAGATGACGATCTTGTCGTTGATCGAGTAGCCGAGGATGGTGAGGAAGGCGCCGATCAGGGTCATGTTGAACTCGCGGCCCAGGAGGGCCATCACGCCGATGGCGATGAGGACGTCGTGGACCTGGCCGATGGTGGCGGCGAGGGAGAACGACCACTCGTAGCGGAAGGCGACGTAGATCATGATGCCGATGAGGCCGGCGGCGAGGGTGGCGACGGCCCGCTTGGCCAACTCGTTGCCGACGATGGGGCCGACGCTGTCCGAGCCGACGACGGCGAAGCCGGCCTGGGGATAGCCGGTGGCCAGGGCCTTGCCGGCGTCCTCGCCCTCGCCCAGGCGGGTCTGGAGGAGGAGCTTGCCCGATTCCTTGGCGTATTGGATCGAGCTGGCGTGGAAGCCGGCGTTGTCGAGGGTGGTGCGGAGGTCGGCGATGGGGACAGGGACGTCGGAAGGAGCGACGGCGGGCTTGGTGTAGCTGAGGGTGACGGCATCGCCGCCCGCGAAATCGACGCCGAGGAGCTTGCCGGTGTGGGTGGCGAAGGTGCCGACGCCGACGATCAGGAGGACGACGGAGAAGACGGAGGCGACGCGGCCCAGCCGGATGAAATCGACCCGGGGGTTGCGCAGGGCCTGGAGCATGGAGAGGCGCTCCAGGCGGTTGAAGGAGAGGAGCCACTCGAAGGAGTTCTTGGTGACGACGAGGGCGGCGAAGAGATTGGCGACGATGCCGAGGATCAGGGTGATGGCGAAGCCCTGGAGGGGGCCGCTGCCGAGGACCATCAGGATGATGGCGGGGATGATGGTGGTGACGTGGGCGTCGAAGATGGCGCTGAAGGCGCGGGCGAAGCCGCCCTCGACGGCGGCCTTGAGCGGTTTCCCGGCAGCGAGCTCGTCGCGGATGCGCTCGTAGATGAGGACGTTGGCGTCGACGGCCATGCCGATGGTGAGGACGATGCCGGCGATGCCGGGGAGGGTGAGGGTGAAGTGGAACTGGGCGAGCATGCCGAAGAGCATGAAGAGATTGAGGATGAGGCCGACCGAGGCGATGACGCCGGAGAGGCGGTAGTAGAAGATCATGAAGGTCATGACCAGGAGGATGGCGACGAGGCAGGCCTTGGTGCCGCTGCGGATCGAATCGGCTCCGAGCGAGGGATCGACGCCGCGCTCCTCGAGGAGCTTGACCGGGGTTTCCAGGGGGTTTTCGAGGACGCTGGAGAGTTCCTCGGCCTCGGTGGGGGTCATGTTGCCGCCGGAGATCTCGGCATTGTTGAAGATGGGGCCGTTGAGGACGGGGGCGCTCTGGACTTCGTTGTCGAGGACGATGGCGAGCTGCTTGCCGACGTTGTCGGTGGTGACGCGGCCGAAGATCTGCTGGCCCTCGGGGGTGAACTGGATGATGACGGTGGGGCGGCCGACGGGATCGAAGCCGCGGAAGGCCTTGGAGACGTACTTGCCGCCCATCTCGGGACGGCGCTTCACGACGATCTCGGTGCGGATCTCGGCGCCGTTCTCGTCGTGGCTGACGGAGGGGAGGACCTCGTAGTCGATGGGGATGGCGGAGGGATTGACGGCGGAATCGGCGCCGGCGGTGTGGTAGGCGTTGAGGAGGGACTGGCTCTCGGGATTGACCAGGCGGAACTCGAGCTTGGCGACCTTGGAGAGCTGGCCGCGCGCCTCGTCCTTCTGCTGCTCGGAGAGGCCGGGGATCTCGACGCTGATCCGGTTGGAGCCGACGGGCTGGATGATCGGCTCGGAGAGGCCGAACTTGTCGACGCGCTTGCGGATGACCTCGATGGCCTTCTCGCGGGCGGCGGTGGAGGGCTGGCCGTCCAGCTGGATGAGGAAGGCGGTGCCGCCCTGGAGATCGAGGCCGAGCTTGATGTTCTTCGAGAGGGGGAAGAGCGAGAGGGCGCTGGCCAGGGCGATGGCGAGGATGGAGGCGAGGCCGACCCGCCGCCGCGTCACCAGGTCATCGGCGACGAGGTACCAGACCAGGAAGATTAAGAACGCCAGCGAGGCGGCAAAGATAGCGACGAGCATCGGATTCCCGGTGTGGAGGGTGGAGGCGGTTCCTGAAGAGGATTAGAGGGTCTTGGCGGGGGCGCTCTCGACGGTGGGCTTGACCACGGAGGTGATCGCGGACTTGAGGATCTCGATCTTCACGCCCTCGGCGATGCGGACGATGACGGTCTTGTCCTTGACGTTGGTGACGGTGCCGAGGATGCCGCTGGTGGTGACGATGTCTTCGCCGCTCTTGAGGGCGTTGATGAGCTTGTCCTGTTCCTTGCGGGCGCGGGTCTGGGGACGGATGAGGAGGAAATACATGGCGGCGGCCATCGCCGCCATCAAAATGGGCATCTGGTAGCTGGGGGCCTGCTGCTGGGCGGCGGGATCGGCTGCGGTAGGGGCGGCGGCGGTGGCGGCCTGGGCGAGTAAGGAAGCAGGATTGAAATCGGGGCTAAAGCTCATGGTCGGTCTCTGGTTTAACGGTGTCGGCGGTTTCTAAAGTATCTTTGTTCAGACGGTAGTTTTCCCGGAAGAGACGGCGGAATTCGGCGAAGGTTCCGGCCTGGATGGCCTCCCGCGCTTCCCGCAATATCCTCAGGTAGAAGTGGGAATTATGCAGAGAGACCAGCATGAGGCCAAGAATTTCCTGCGCCTTCAATAAATGCCGGATATAGGCCCGGGTGAAGTTTCTGCAGGCGTAGCAATCGCAATCGGCCTCCAGGGGGGCCTGATCGAGGCGGAAGGCGGCGGTCTTCAGATGGAGCTGGCCCTGGTGGGTGTAGGCGGTGCCGTGGCGGGCCATCCGGGTGGGGAGGACGCAATCGAACATATCGACGCCCCGGGCGACGAGCTCGATCAGTTGGTGGGGCTGGCCGAGGCCCATGGCGTAGCGGGGGCGGTCGGCGGGCAGGTGGGGCTCGGCGTATTCGACGGCGGCGTACATGTGGTCCTCGGGCTCGCCGACGCTGACGCCGCCGATGGCGTAGCCGTCGAAGCCGATCTCGACGAGGCGTTCGGCGCATTCGCGGCGGAGCTCGGGGTGGGAACCGCCCTGGACGATGCCGAAGAGGAGCTGGTTCTGGGTGGGGCGGTCGGGGGCGGCGGCGGCCAGCTCGGCGTGGTGGCGCCGGCAATCGGCGGCCCAGCGGACGGTGCGCTCGACGGCGTCGCGGGCGGCGCCGACCTCGCACGGCCAGGGCGGGCACTCGTCGAGGACCATCATGATGTCGGAGCCCATGGCGATCTGCATCTCGATCGATTCCTTGGTGCCGAGGAAGAGGGCCTCCCCGTTGATGTGGGAACGGAAGTGGACGCCGTGCTCGTCGAGGCGGCGGAGCTTGGCCAGGCTGAAGACCTGGAAGCCGCCGCTATCGGTGAGGATGGGGCGCTTCCAGTTCATGAACCGGTGGAGGCCGCCGAAGGTCCGCATCGCCTCCATGCCGGGGCGGAGGAAGAGGTGGTAGGTGTTGCCGAGGAGGACCTGGGTGCCCATCTCCTCGAGGTCGCGGCCCATCACGGCCTTGACGCTGGCCTGGGTGCCGACCGGCATGAAGACGGGGGTCTCGATGGGGCCGTGCTCGGTCTGGAGGACTCCGGCGCGGGCCTTGGAGGAGGGATCGGTGTGGGTGAGCTGGAACATGGGGGTTAAAGATGGAAGGAGCGGGGATTTCGGGCGCCGTGCCAGATGCGAAGCACCTCGATGGTTTCGGCTTCCGAATCGACTCGATAAAAGATGAGATAGGGATGATGGACGAGATAGCGAATTGCCTTACGTCCACGACTTGCGACGCCCAGATGGGGGGTTTCGCCCCATTTGACGATCCGAGCTTTCAACTGGCGGCCGAAACGCCCGGCGGCCTCGGGACTGTCGGCTTCAAGGTAAGCGATCAAAGAATCGTAATCCGCTCCGGCTTGAGCGGTTAAGCCTATAGAGCAGGCCATTTCGCCTTCAGGCGAGCCCACACCACTTCCATGGGAATACTGCCGTGCTCTTCCAGGGACCGGAGGCCTTCGTCGATGGCGGCCAACATTTCCGGGGTTTCTTCAATCTCTTCCGCCTTGGCCATTTCCAGCTCGTTGAGCCGTTCCAGGAGGAGATGGCGCTCTTCGTCCTTGAGCTTGGGAAGCTCTTCGAGGATTTCGGTGACGCTCATCGGAAAAGCTTAAGAGGAATTGGCAACGGATGCAAGGCGCGACCGGACGCCCCCCTCCCCCCTACATCTTCGGCAGGGGGTAGCCGAAGCGCTGGAAGTACCAGGTGTAGTGGGTGACGACGTGGCGGAGGACGTCGATGCCGAGGATTTCGCGGTAGTCGGGGGCGAGGGGCTCGACCTTGGGGCGGATGGTGTGGAGGCCGGGGATGTCGAAGACGGTGTCGTCTTCCTGGGTGACCTGGGCGACGTTCTGGAAATCGTGCTGGAACTCGGGGACGCCGAAGTAGTCGTAGGCTTTCTTGAGGGTGGCCTGGGGATCGGTGGTGAGGTCCTCGAAGCGGAGGAAGAGGATGTGCTTGTCCCAGCCGCGCTGGTGGACCTCGATGAGGCGGTCGAGGGCGAGGCCGACGGGGGGGCTCTGCAGGTGGAGGAGGGCCCGCTTGTAGGTGGTGGTGCCGCTGAGCTGCTGGTGGTTCTCGATGGCGCGGTGCTTCTCCGGGTTCTGCCGGAATTTCTTTTCCATCGAGGCGAGGATGGCGCGGAGGTCGCGGACGAGGCAGACGATCTTCGGCTCCTCGCCGAAGATGGTCTGGAGGAGGTCGAAGTGGACGCCCCAGCCGCGCGATTTGTCGAGGAAGCAGGGCTTATCGGTCAGGGCGGAGGCGTAGGCTTCCATCCCGGCCCTGGAGAAGGCGAGGAAGGCCTTCCTCATCGAGGCGGCGTCCTGGGCCTTGAACTCGGGCTGGGTGCTGTAGTTGAGCCGGGCTCCGAAGACGAGCTCGAGCAACCCGGAGGTGGGGGTGACGTGGAAGGCGGGATTCTGGGCGAGGATGTTCTGGAAGAGGGTGGAACCGGCGCGGGGGAGAGAGCTCTGGAAGAAGAATTTGGGCGGCATTGAGAAGTTTAGAAGACGATCTTTAGCCCGCCGCTGATGCTTTCGGCGAGGTAATTGTCGATGCCGACCTGGGCGTCGTAGTTGACGAAGAGGAGGCTGCCGCCCTGGAAGATGTTCTGGACGCCGAAGCCGACGAGACCGGAATCGCGCTGCTGTTTCTGGTAGGTGGTGGTGAAGTTCTGGGCGCCGGGGACATCGAAGGCGGCGTTGACGGTATCGTTGTTGGCCATGAACTCGTGGAGCCACGAGCCGTGGATATCGGGCCGGATGGTGGCGCCGTTCCAGCTCCACTTCATGTCATAGGAGGCTTGGCCGCCGAGGCCGGATTGGAGGGAGTCGTTGGTCTGGCTGGCGACGCTGAGATCGGCGGCGGAGCCGGTCTCGGTGTAGGGATCGATATCGAGGTGGGTGTATTGGAGGCTGGCGGTGGGGCCGTAGACGAGTTTGCCGTCGAGGGCCTTGAACTCGTAGCCGCCGTCGGTCTCGGCGCCGCATTGGGTGCCGTCGGGGTGGGCGGTGGCGACCTGGCCGAGGAGGGGGACGGCGCGCTGGCTCGATTCCCGGTCGAAGGCGAAGTCGAAGCTGCCATTGGCGAACCAGGGGCCCCGGCTGTAGCCGACGTAGGGGCCGAGGCGGTATTGGTCGTCGCCCGAGCGGCTGCCGTAGTCGTCGATGGCGGCGGTGCTGCGTCCGTAGCCGAAGAGGAATCCGACGGCCCAGTTTTTGTTCAGGTGGTAGTCGGCTCCGGCGGTGATGTCGATGGTGGTGGCATCGATCCTGGCCTGGGCGGCGGTGGCGTTCTGGTCGACGAGGACGGCGTTGCCGGTGAGGAAGGTGCCCCAGCGGGAGAATTGGTCGCCGGTGGAGAGGGGGGCGGCGGTGTCGCTGATTTCCGCCGGGTTGCCGACGGGGTTGTAGGCGTAGAGCTGGCCCTTGAGCTGGCTCAACATCGGATCGTCGGCGCTGGCGAATTGGAGGCCGCTCCAGTCCATGCCGCCGGCCAGGCCTTCGCGGACGAGGGCGAGGCGGTGGCCGAGCTCGATGTTCTGGAAGGTGGCCTGGCTGGCGGGGGCGGTCAGCATCTGCTGGCTGATCTTGGAGGGGCTGAGCTGGGCGAGGGCGGCGGGGAGATTGGCGGTGGGGACGGTGGCGAGGGCGTTGAGGAGGGCGACGGCGTGGGGGTTGGTGCTGGCGGAGAGGTTGTCGAGGGTGGCGCCCATGCCGTTGTAGCCGGCGACCTGGGCGTAGGTGCCTCCGTTGTTGGGGGTGGTATTGCCGCCCGCGATGTCGTCGTTGATGGTGCCGAAGTCCTCGAAATCGTAGGTGACGCCGTTGAGGGTGACGGTGCCGTCGAGGTTGGTGGAGGAGGCGGTGCCGCCGAGGGCGGCGAGGGCGCTGCGGTAGGTGGCGATGGCGGCGTCGAGGAGGGACTTGGCGGCGGCGACGCCGGGGGTGGGGATGGAGAGGCTGAAGTCGAGGGTGCTGGTGCTGGCGGCGTTGGCGCCGCCCTTGATGAGGCCGCTGATGTCGGAGGCGCCGGCCAGGGTGACGGTGCTGCCGCTGGGGACGGAGATGGCGGCGGTGGCGGCGGTGATGGCGCCGGTGTTATAGACGGTGCCGGGACTGGTCAGATAGATGCCGTAAGCGGTGCCGTAGGTGCTGGTGGCGGTGATGGTGCCGGTGTTCTGGACGTAGGTGCCGGAGGCGGAGCTGTAGATGCCGTAGGCGTCGCCGTGGAGGCCGGAACCGCCGGTGGCGGCGGCGGTGATGGTGCCCGCATTATCGATGGGGGGGCTGCCGGAGCCGGAGCTGGAGATGCCGTAGGCGGTGCCGTAGTTGCTGCTGGCGGTGATGGCGCCGGTGGCGGTGTTCCGGAGGGAGGCGCTCCCGGAGCTGGAGCTGGAGATGCCGTAGGCGTTGCCGTAGGCGCTGGCGGTGGCGGTGACGGTGCCGCCGTTGGTGATGGAAACGATGCCGCTGGCAGAGATGCCGTAGGCGTTGTAGCCGGAGCCGGTGTTGGAGGAAGCCTGGACGGTTCCGGCATTGGTGATGGTGACGGCGCCGGAGGTGGCGGCGTAGATGCCGTAGGCGCTGCCGGCGTTGGCGATGACAGTAGCGGAAACGGTGGCGCTATCGAGGTTGGCGATGGTGATGGCGCCGGAAGACGAGGTGGCTTCGATTCCGTAGGTGCTGGGGAAGACACCCCCATCGCCGTCGCCGTAGCCGGAGACGGAGATGGACGCGGTATTCTGATTGGTGATGGAGATGGCGCCCCCGGAGGGAGTGGCGGCGTAGATGCCGATGCCCGCATTGTAGCCGATGACCGAGATCAATCCGGTCCCTTGGTTGGTGATCGCGATGGCGTTGACGCCGGAGGTGGCGGCTGCGCCCGAGGTGGCATAGATACCGTAATTGATGGCGCTACTATTGTTGTTTCCCAGCGTAATTTGGCCGCCGGTCAGGTTATTGATGGTGATGCTGCCGGTGGAGGTGGCGGCATAAATTTCATAGTCGGTGCCAAAATTTGCGCCGCCTAGTGAATTGGTTAAAATCGCTCCCCCGTTGTAGTTGTTGACGGTGAGGGAGCCACTGGCGCTATCAAAATAGATGCCGCTGACGTAGGCATTGATGGTGAGCTGGTTGAGATAGCCGGAAATGGTGCCGTAATTATTGACGGTGGCGCTGCCGGCGGCTCCCAGGACCAGGCCGGCGTAGTAATCGCCATTGGTGACGGAAGTAGGGGAGAGCCCGATGTAGCCGGAGTTGGTGACGGTGCCTCCGCCGAGGGTGACGGTGGCATAGGGAGAGGCGGCGTTCCCGGCGCCCGCGTAGCCGCTGGCCGAGGTATTCGTGACGGAGACGCCGGCGCCGAGGGTGAGGCTGTAGCCGCTGCCGGTGGCCTTGAAGCCGTAGGCGCCGGAGTAGGAAACGGTGGAGGTGGCGCCGTAGGTGGTGCCGGAGCCGCTGAAGGGAGCGGTGTAGCCGACCTGGGCCCAGACCTCCCGCTGCAGGCCGACCCAGCAGAGGAAGGCCAACGCGGCGAGGCGGAGGGCGCGAAGGAGGGTCTTGCGGCGGAAGCGGAGTTTTTTCATGGTGCCCCGGAGGGGAACAATCAGGTTCCGGCCGGGAAGGCGACTCAAAAAGGGGACATAAAGTCTCTAAAATTGCCTAGGTAATGGAAGATTGATGGAGAACGTATTGCATCAAAGACGGGAGTCCGTCTGCGTCCAGAACAGGCCGCGTCGTGCGTTTTGACGGTCGGCGCAGCCCGCTGGGGGGAAGGAGGGCGGGGCGGCCTTCCCGCCGTCAGGTGCCGCCGGGGAGGCGACGCGCGGGAGGGCGGGGTCCAAGGGGAAGGACCTGAAAAACCGGCTACGGCTCGGTGGCCGGTTTGGTGGCGCCGAAGCGCTCGCAGATGAAGAAGTGCCAGGGGGCGGCTTCGGGGGTGGGGATGGCGCCGGGGAGGGCGCGGACGGCCTCGAACTCGCGGACGATCTCGGGGGTGGCCTGGGCGGCGCGGGTCATCAGGAGGGCGTTGGTGACCTCGAAGTCGAAGTAGCTGGGCCAGAGGTCGAACTGGGTGTGGACGCCGACGGTGGGCAGTACGTAGACGAAGGGCTGGAGGGGGAGGTAGAAGCTGAGGAGGCTGGCCTTTTGCGGATCGTCGACGATGAGGAAGCTGCCGCCCTGCTCGCGCTGGACGCGGGCGACCTCGATGGCGAGGGAGCGGTTCCGCTCCTGGCGGTTGGGCGCGTAGTGGGACCAGCAATGGGCGGCGGTCCAGGGGATGAGGCCGGTGACGGTCTCGATCCCGGCGAGGATGAAGACGGCGAGGGCGGCGTTGCGCCAGCGGTGGTCGGCATCGGTGAGGCGGGTGCCGACGCTGCCGGCCAGGGAGAGGAGGGGGAGGTAGAGGGCGGGGACGATGTCCTGGTTATGCCAGCCGCAGAAGCTGAGGAGGAACTGGAGCAGGAGGCCGGGGACGGCGAGGCAGACGAGGAAGAGGTGGGAGCGGCGGAGGAAGACGTAGTCCCGGGCGCGCAGCAGGATCACCAGGAGGCCGAGGAAGCCGAGGAAACCGAGCCAGACGAGCTGGGAGCGGAGGAAGGCGAGCGGGCCGGGGAGGGCGGGATCGGCCAGCTGGTGCTTGGGCGCGAGCCATTCGGCGGCGTTCTGCCCGAGGTTGGCGGCCAAGCCCTGGTGGAGGTGCCAGACGATGAAGGGGAGGAAGCCGAGGAGGGTGACGGCGATGAAGAGGCCGACGCGGGGGATGAACCACCGCTCGCGGCGCTGGGAATCGATCAGGCGGAAGAGGAGGAGGCCGGCGGGCCAGAGGAGATTCCACCAGGAGACGGTGAGGGCGACGGCGCTGACCAGGGCGGCGAGGAGCCAATCGGCCCAATGGTTCCGGTAGACGGCGTGGTGGTAGGCGAGGAGGGCCAGGGCCATCAGGCCGACGCTGGCGGTGGTCTCGGAGAGGAGGAGCATCTGCCAGGTGTAGAGGGGGAGGACGGCGAAGAGGAGGACGGCGTAGAATCCGGCCCGGGCGCTGAACCACTGGCGGGTGGTGTAGAAGAGGAAGAAGCCGGAGCCGGCGTAGATGACGGAGGCGAGCCAGCGGACGCCCAACTCGTTCTGCCCGAAGAAGAAGGTGCCGATGGCGGAGAGGAGGGGGACGACGGGGCCGCGATCCCAATAGCCCCAATCGAGGTGGCGCCCCTCGAGCCAGGCGAAGGCTTCCGGACCGGTCAACTCGAAGGTCCGGCCCAGCCAGAAGCGGACCAGGAGGAGGACGAAGAGGAGTACGGTGACCCGTTTACGGTAGCCGGTCGCGATCATAGTGCCTGGCGCTTGGGGATTCGTGCTTGGCGATGCATCTACGGGAGAGGTAGAACGTTACTCTCCCTCTTCCATGAAACAAGCCAAATACCGTTTTCCCTCCCTGCATCCGGCCTCGGCGCTGGCGCTGATTGCCGGCTTTTCCGCCGTGTTCTCCCCGCTGCTCCGGGCCGACGTCGACACCAGCAAGCCGACGCCGCCGGTCGGCTGGGTGCAGGCGCGGGTCTTCCACAATCTGACGCTGCAGGATTTCAAGCTCCAGGGGGTCCTCCATACCGGGACGACGATCATCCCGCTGGAGCTGCGGACGAAGAACAAGGAGATGGTCTATATCTTCAAGGAGAACCCGCTGCAGATCCGGGTGATCCTCGACCCGGCCAGCTCGACGGTGGAGCGCCGCCAGGGCTCGGACGGGCCGTGGGTGCCGGTGACGGGCCACGATCTCGAGCAGCATATCCTCGGCACCGATATCACCTATGAGGATCTGGGGCTCAATTTCATCTTCTGGGACCATATGATCGGCATCGGCACGGACAGCATCAAGACGCTGCCGGCCTGGTGCTTCGAGGCCTATCCGACCGATCCGGGGTCGAGCGCCTATGCCAAGGTCCGTTACTGGATCAGCTCGGACTACTTCGCCTTCCTGCGGGTCGACGGGTACAATGCGCAGGGGCAGATCGTCAAGCGGGTGGAGGTGAACGGGGTGACCCAGATCGGCGACGCCTATGTGATCAAGGAGATGGAGATCGCCACGATGCTGCCGGACCGGGATCTTTCGGCCTCGCGGACCTATATCGAAGTGCACAGCGGCGCGCCGGGATCGGGATTGACGGAGTGAGGCCTTTTTCACGACGGGCGGCGGAAGGGAGCGAATCGAAGGAGGGCTCCTTCGGGTCGGTCCTGCGGGTGTTCCGCTACCTGCGGATCTATCCCTGGCTGGGACTGGGAACGCTGGTCTGCGCGGTGCTGACGACGCTCTCGGCCTTCGTCTTCCCGAAGGTGACGGGGCAGATCGTCGACAAGGTGCTGACGGCGGGGCGGCCCGACCTGTTGATGCGCTATGTCTGGATCGCGGCGGCGGCGTTCCTGGCGCGGGACGCCTTCAACAGCCTGCGCATCCGGCTCAACAATATCTTCGAGCAGAACGTGGTCCGCGACCTGCGGCGCGATCTCTACAATGCGATGCAGCGGCTTCCCCTCCCCTGGTTCGAACAGCGGGCGACGGGCGACCTGATGACCCGGGTGACCGACGACGTGACCAGCGTGGAGCGGGTGTTGATCGACGGGGTGGAGCAGGGGGTGGTGGCGGCGCTGCAGATCGCGGGGATCGGCTTCATCCTCTTCCACAACAATCCCCGGCTGGCGGCGTGGATGCTGCTGCCGATCCCGCTGATCGGCTTCGGCGCCTGGCTTTACACCACCACCCCGGACCGCTACCGGGCGCAACGGCGGGCGGCCTCGGCGATGAATTCGCTGCTGCTCGATAATCTCCACGGCATCCGCCAGATCAAATCGTACGCCCGCGAGGAGGTGGAGGGGCGGCGCTTCGCCGATGCGGCGGAGACGGTGCGGACGACGCAGCTCTGGGTGATGCATGTCTGGGCGACCTATTCGCCCGCGATGCGGTTCTGCGGGGCGCTGGGGACGGTGATCGTCCTCTGGATCGGCGGGCGCGACGTGCTGGCGGGGCGGTTCACGGCGGGGCAGCTGGTCGAGTTCGTCCTCTATGTGAATCTCTTCTACGATCCGATCGGCCAGCTCAACCAGCTGAACCAGCTCTGGCAGGCGGCGCGGCCCGCCTCGGAGCGGGTCTTCCAGATCATCGACGCGGGCCAGGAGGCCTACGATCCGGCGGGGCGGCCCAATGCGGTGACGGCGGGTTGCGCGCTGCCGCGGATCGAGGGGGCGGTTTCGTTTCGGAATATTTCTTTCAACTATCAACCCGATCAGCCGATTCTCCACGAGGTCAACCTCGACGTGAAGGCGGGGCAGACGGTGGCGCTGGTGGGGCCGACCGGGGCGGGCAAGACGACGCTGGT
>FSXI01000295.1_pt1 | contig 13127 bp, 13 predicted proteins | sample 1638251 | NCBI WGS metagenome assembly FSXI01 (sample SAMEA3914788, study PRJEB12502) | metagenome | biome: forest; material: soil | place: Canada | collected 2011-07-03 | depth 0.1 m | reverse complement strand
GGGTGGAGGCGGGGGGAGTCGAACCCCCGTCTTTCAGCGAGACCTCATCCGCTTCTACAAGTTTAGTGATCGATTGAATTTCGGTCCGGGAGTTGCCTGATCACGAGCCCCCCGAACCTAGTCACCACATTGATGCCGGCGCAGAGGTCGGTCACTCACCCGCTGCGCCCGCCCGGCTAATAGCGCCGTTGTCCCATAGCCGGAGTCAGGGCAACGACGTCACGGCACTTTAGGCCGCGAGAGCCAACTCTTCGTTAGCATTTATTTGTTTGAACAGGCTTTTTAACGAGGCCAACCCGTTCACTCCTCGACTTGCTGCGGGCGAATTCACTCTGAAATCGATACCAATGCGCCCCCGTAACCGACACCCGTACCTTATCACGTCCCTGCCCCCGCGCAATAGGTGATTCGGCCCAGGTTATAGACCGGCTCTCAAGGCAACGCCTCCCGCAGCTCCCGCCCCGCCCGGATGACGATGGGGAGGACCGCCTTGTCCGCGCCGCCGACGTTCCAGACGGCGGCGAAGACCGATTTCTTCGCCGGACAAACGCAGAGCCAGGAAGCGCCGCCGACCGACGACCCCGAATGCTCGATCACCACGTTGTTGGCCCGATCCCGGGTCACCATCCACCCCAGGCTATAGCCGGTCGGCTTCCCATCCGCAGCCGTCTGAGAGGTCTCGGCCAGCCGCAGGCTCGCCGCCGAGAGGAAGCCCGCGTCGAGATAAGCATCCCCCAGCCGCGTGAGGTCCTCCGCCGTGGAAAGATAGCCCCCACTCGGCCATTTGTAGGAATCATCGCTGGGCGTCACCGGCAGCACCATGCCCAGCAGGGAGCGCTCGTAAATTGGAGCCGTTGCAGGGAGCGGATGGGTCAGATCGTCGATTTCCGTATGAGTCATGCGCAAAGGCTGCAAGACCAACTCCTTCATCAAGGCCGGAAAATCCTCACGCGCCGCCGCCTCCATCACGCAGCCGAGCAGGTTGAACCCATAGGAGGAATAGGAATACCGCGTCCCCGGCGGAGCCACCAAAGGCGAGCCGCTGAAGATCGCCAACCCCGCCTGCAAGGTGGCGTAATGGACGGAGTTGAACGCCTCCGCTCCCTGGTAATGGCGGATTCCCGCCAGATGCCCCGCCAGCATCCGCGCCGTCATCGCCTCGGCCTGCGGCACCTCGCAGGGGAAATATTGGGTGATGGGCTGGTCGAGATCGATCTTCCCTTCCTCCACCAATTTCAGGAGCGCCGTCGCCGTGAGCGTCTTGGCAACGCTGCCGATGCGAAACTCCGTCTCCGTCGTGCAGGCGCTCCCCGTCCTCCCGTGCAGCACCTCGGACCAGACCACCTTTCCATCGACCGCCCACGCCACTTGCAGATCGGGAATCGATTCCGAGGAGACCGTTCCCTGCAGCTCCTTCTCCGCGGGGCCGGTGAGACCACCCCAGTCGGCAGGGGAGGGAACCAGCGCCAGACTCCGGAAAGGCGCTCCGCAAACGAGGAGGAATCCCCACGTCAATCCCGCCAGCCACGCCAACCTTCTCTTGCGGATTCGATTCGGCAGCATGGCGGGAGAAATTACCCTTCCTTTTCCAGCGCCAGCCGCCGAATCGCCAGCGGCACCCCCCGCTTCGGGCAAAGCTCCGCCACCTCGCAGTGGAGGCAATCGGGATTGCGCGCCATGCAGCGCCGCCGCCCGTGCCAGATCAGGAGATGGGAAAAAAGCGTCCACTGCGCCTGCGGCACCCGCTTGATCAAGACCTGCTCGATCCTCACCGCATCGGTCTCCCGGGTGATTCCCAGCCGGAAAGAGAGCCGGGTCACATGGGTATCGACCACCACCCCTGATTCGATGCCGAAGGCATTCCCCAGCACCACATTCGCCGTCTTCCGCCCCACCCCGGCCAGGCTCACCAGTTCCTCCAGCGTGCGCGGCACCTCCCCGCCGAAGCGGTCGGCCAGCGCCTGGCAGCAGAGCTTGATATTCTTCGCCTTGTTGCGGAAGAGGCCGATCCGGCGGATCGCCTCCTCCAGCTCGGGGAGGGGAGCCGCCGCGTAATCGGCGGCGTGGCGATACTTGGCGAAGAGCGCCGGCGTCACCTTGTTCACCAGCACATCGGTGCATTGCGCCGAGAGGATCGTCGCGATGAGGAGCTGGAGCGGATTGCGGAAATCGAGCTCGCAATGCGCGTTCGGATAGATCGCGTGCAGCCGCTTGATCAACGGTTCCAGCGAGGAAGAGGCAGCCATGCTAAAAAGAGCGAAACTCGATGAAACCGCCGCGCGAAATCACGGCGCCGCCCCCGTCCCCGGGTCCTGGGGCGAGAGCGGCACTCCCTCCAACCCCCGCTTGAAGCCCGCCTCCAGCTTCTCCACATTGGTCGAGGCCGTCTGCAGCGTCGCCAGGAGGCTGTCGCAGATGCTGATGATCCTCGTCCCCTGCGGCTGCACCAGCGCCGGGCTCGCCGTGGCCAGCGCGGCGGCGTAGACATCGCCGCCGTCGGAGGGCAGCGAGGCGGAGCGGAGCGCCGAAAACCAGCCGTCCACCGTCACCGTCGAGAGCTTGTCGGCCATCGCGCGTGCCGCCGCCGGATTCGCCGTCTTCGCGGAGATCGCCCAGCCGGTGATGCGGAGCGCCGTCGTCCGCTTGCTCCTGGAGGCGTCGAGCGCGTAGCGGTCCGGCAGCTGCGCCACCCCCCAGGCCAGGCCGGAATCGGGAAAGAGCGCCCGCGTCTCCGCGCTGGCGATCAGCAGCGAGGCCCGGCCCTGGACGAAGAAAAGCGGATCGCTGGCGCCGCGGGGCGGCGCGCAGAACGTATAGGTCTGCTCCAGATCGGTCATGAATTGCAGCGCCTCGCGCTGGGCCGCCTGCGCCTCCGGCTCGTCGAGGAACCATCCCTTGCCCAGATAGATCGGCGCCCCCGCCTGCGCCGAGAAGGCGTTCCAGAGATCGAGCGTCGGCGTCCACTCCAGCCCGTAGCGGACCGGCTTGCCCGCCTGCTGCGGCCGGTAGAGCGCCCGCGCCATCCCCACCAGCGTCTCCCAATTCCACTGCGTGTCGGGATAGGCGATCCCCAGCTGGTCGAAATCGGCCTTGTTGTAGAACAGCACCGTCACCGAATACTGGGCCGGATAGGCCAGCAGCGCATTGTTGCGGATGAAGGGCGCGGCCACCTGCGGCAGCCACCGCTCCGGATCGGCCTCCGCCAGGGGAATGCGCTGGAGGACATCGGTCTGGTCGAGCGATTCGACGTCGTCCGCCGTCACCCAGAAGATATCGGGCAGCCGCCGCTCCTGCGCCGCGACGATCCGCGCCGTCTCATACTCGCGCCGGGTGGCGAACATCCGCAGATCGACCACCTGCCCCAGCTCCGCCTCGTAGCGCCGGATCGCCTCCCGCAGCGTATCCCCCCCCTGGACGCTGCCCACCGCCCAGACCGTCAGCTTCGGCTTGCTCGCCACCGGGTCGGCGCTGGGCCGCTTGATGGACAGGATCGGCTGCTCCGCCTGCATCCCGAAGTAGACGGTCACACTCAGGGCCGTCAACGCGATGGCGAGGAGGAAGAACACGAGGAATCGTCGGTAGGGGGACACGGCGGGTCCGGTTAGCACCCGCTACGGTCAGGCCGCAACCCGGCGGAGGTAATCGACCACCAGGCGGACGCCGAAGCCGGTCGCCCCCTTTTCCAGATAGGGGAGATCCTTGGTGATCCAGGCCGGCCCGGCGATGTCGAGGTGGACCCAGGGCAGCCCCCCCGTCCAATGCCGGAGGAACGAGGCCGCCGTGCTGGCCCCTCCCTCGCGCCCGCCGGTATTCTTCACCAGCGCCACGTCGCTCTTGATCTGCTCGTCGAATTCATCGCCCACCGGCAGCGGCCAGACCGGATCGCCCACCTCCTCGGAACGGCTCCAGAGCTGCGCGCGCAGCGTCTCGTCGTCGGTGAAGAGACCGGCCCGCGATCCGCCCAGCGCCACCACGCAGGCCCCGGTCAGCGTCGCCAGGTCGAAGATCGCCTTCGGCTGATGATTCTTCACCGCGTAGGAAAGCGCGTCGGCCAGCACGATCCGGCCCTCCGCATCCGTGTTCAGCACCTCGATGGTCTGTCCGTCGTACGTCGTGACGATGTCGCCGGGGCGGTAGGCGTTGGCGCTCGGCATATTCTCCGCGCTGGCGATCAGGCCGATCACGTTGATCGGCAGCTTCAGCGCGCTCACCGCCTGGAGGATGCCGAGGACCGCGCACCCCCCCATCTTGTCCCACTTCATCTCGTCCATCCGGTCGGCCGGCTTGATGCTGATCCCGCCGCTGTCGAAAGTGATCGCCTTGCCGACGATGGCATAGGGAGCGGCGGCCTTGCTCTTCGCCCCCTGATACTGGAGCGTGATGAAGCGCGGCGGATTGGCCGAGCCCTTGCCCACCGCCAGGATGCCGCCGAAGCCTTCCTTCTTCAGCTGCCGCTCGTCCCAGACCTGGAACTTCAGCCCGTTGGCCTGGGCGATTTTCCGGGCCCGTTCCGCCAAGGTGATCGGCGTGATCTCGTTGCCCGGCAGATTCCCGATCGCGCGGACCAGATTGGCCGCTTCCGCCAGGATCTGTCCCGCCTCGGCCGCCTTCTTGGCCTCCTTGAGCGAACCGGAGGAACCGAAGCCCGCCACCACCGTCAGCTGCTTCAGCGCATTCTTGCGCCGCGCCGCCGGGGCCTTCTCGCCCTCGAATTTATAGGCCGCCAAGAGCGCCCCCTCCACGATGGGAGAGAGATGGGCGGCATGATCCCCCGCCTCGATGGCGATCTCCTCCGCCCCGATCTTCAGCAGCGCCTTCACCGCCGTACCGGCGGCGCGGCGGAGCCCCTGCGGCGTCACCTTCCCCTTCTCGCCCACTCCGACATGGAGCCTCCTCGGGGAGATCCCCTTGGCCGCCTTCGTCCCGGCCTCCCGCTCCAGCAAGAGCGAGAGCGGCGCCCCGTCGAACTCCGTGGGCGATACCCCCGGCACGGGCCGGCTGCCGGCGGTTGAGAACACGATCAGATCGCCCCGCGAGGGACGCTTGGTGATGACTTCGACTTTCATAAAGCGAATTTCCCCAGAGGCTGCCGCCGGGGAGGGGCGGTGGGATGGAATTTAATGGGCCGCGTGCGCGGATTGAGTTCCCGCCGAGGATTGGCTCGGCGCCAGGATCTCCTGGAATCCCTTCGGCAGCAGCGTCTCCACCTCGACGCCCCGGAAGGCGAAGAGCCGCTCGATGGCTTCCTCGATCAGATTGTTCGGGCAGGAGGCGCCCGCCGTGATCCCCACCTGGACCGGCCCCTCGGGGAGCCAATTCTCCGTCACGATCTCCTCGCTCTTGTGGAGGTCCCAATGGCGGATCTGCTTCGGCGAGATCAGCATCTCCGAGTTCTTGATGAAATAAGTCGGCAATTCCGCCTCGCCCATCTCCGCCAGGTGGGAGGTATTGCTGCTGTTGTAGCCGCCCACCACGATCAGGAGATCGGGCCGGTCGTGGTCGAGCATCAGCCGGAGCGCGTCCTGCCGCTCCTGGGTCGCCCCGCAGATCGTGTCGAAAAAGCGGAAATGATTGTCGAGCGCCTGCTCGCCGTAGCGGTCGGCGATCGCCTTGCGGATGCGGCGCTGCACCTCCTCCGTCTCCCCGCGCATCATCGTCGTCTGATTGGCCACGCCGACGGCCCGGAGATGGAGATCGGGATCGAAGCCGGGGGAATGGGCCCCCTCGAACTTCTTGAGGAATTCGTTCTTGTCGCCCCCCTTGCGGATGTATTCGCAGACGTAATCGGTCTCCGCCAGCGTGAAGACCACCAGATAGTGCCCCCCGCCGCCGTCCCCGCCCACCGCCTGGCTCGCCGTCGCCTTGGTCTCCTCGTGCCAGGCCTTGCCGTGGATGATCGAGGTCACCTGCTCCTTCTTGTACTGGCGCACCCGCTTCCAGACCGTCATGACGTCGCCGCAGGTCGTGTCGACCACCTGGCAGCCGATCTCCTTGATCCGGTTCATCGTATTCACCTCGGCGCCGAAGGCCGGGATGATCACCACATCGTCCGAGGAAAGATGATCCACCTGATACTTCCCCTCCACCTCGCGCAACTGCTTGATCCCCATCCCGCTGAGCTGGTCGTTGACCTCGGGATTGTGGATGATCTCGCCCAGCAGATAGATATTCCGCCCGTCGCAGACCTTCGCCGCCGCATAGGCCAGATCGATCGCCCGCTCCACCCCGTAACAGAAGCCGAAGGCCTTGGCCAACTTCAGGGTGATCCCGCTCGCGGAGAGGGGAGAGCCCGTATGGCGGAGATATTCGACGATCGGGCTGCGATAGTGGTTTTCCACCTCCGCCTGAACGAGTTTCATCACCTCCGGCGTGCGGAGATTCACCTTCTTGGGAACGGGAGTGGACATGGGGGTCGATTGTGCCGTCCGGGCGGCATCAGGTCAAAGCGCAATTTACCCTTTTGTCCCACGGCCAAATCCGCTTCAATGGACTCCCTGATGGAAACCCCCGCCCCCCTCCCGCTCGACCGCAAGCCCCCCTGGCTGCGGGCCAAGATCCCCGGCGGCGCCGCCTATGGCGAAGTCCGCCGGATCGTCGGCGAGCATAAGCTCCACACCGTCTGCGAGAGCGCCCAATGCCCCAACCTGGGCGAGTGCTGGTCCCGCCGCACCGCCACCATCATGATCCTGGGGAACATCTGCACCCGCAGCTGCGGCTTCTGCGCCGTCAACACCGGCCGCCCCACCGAGCTCGACCTCGACGAACCCCGCCGCGTCGCCGAAGGCATCCGCCTGATGGGCCTCAAGCACGCCGTCATCACCTCCGTCGCCCGCGACGAGCTCAAGGACGGCGGCGCCGGCGTCTGGGCCTCCACCATCACCGAGGTCCGCCGCCTCAACCCCGAGACCCACATCGAGGTCCTCATCCCCGATTTCAAGGGCCACTGGGACGACCTCGACACCGTCCTCGCCGCCCGCCCCGACATCCTCAACCACAACGTCGAGACCGTCCCCCGCCTCCATCCCGGCGTCCGTCCCCAGGCCCGCTACGACCGTTCCCTGGAAATGCTCCGCCGCGCCAAGCAGGCCGGCTTCACCACCAAGACCGGCCTCATGCTCGGCCTCGGCGAGGAGCTCGACGAAATCGAAGCCACCCTCCGCGACATCGCCGCCGTCGGCGTCGACATCCTCACCCTCGGCCAATACCTCCGTCCCTCCCCGAAGCACCTCGAAATGAAGCGCTGGGTCACCCCCGAGGAATTCCGCTCCTGGAAAGAATTCGCCCTCGGCATCGGCTTCGGCGTCGTCGAATCCGGCCCATTAGTCCGCAGCTCCTACCACGCCGACGAACAATCGGCGCGGTATACCGGCGCGGCTGCTGCTGCCGCGACGGCGACAGCCTGAATTTCATCCATCGGGGGGAGGGGATTATGATCGAAATCGTTCCCTATCGCCTCGAATGGCCCGGCGAATTCCTCGCCTTGGCCCAATCCCTGCGCCAAGCCTTCGGAGAAAAGGCTCTGGCCATCCACCACATCGGCTCGACCTCCGTCCCCGGGCTCGACGCCAAGGACATCATGGATCTCCAGGTGACACTCGCCTCCCTCGAACCTTCCGTGGACGATGATCTGGCCCGAGCCGGCTTCGGCAACGCTCCGCTCCGCATCGATCATTGCCCTCCCGGTCGGACCCTGCCGCCCTCCGAGCTGAAAAAACGGTTTACGAACAGCCAGGGCCGGGCAGCCAATCTCCACCTGCGGGTCCGTGGCCGCTTCAATCAAAGATATCCGCTCCTCTGCCGGGATTACCTACGCTCCCACCCCTTCGCCGCAGCCGCCTACGCTGAAATCAAGCGGCAACTCGCCCAGCGCTTCCCCGACGATGCCGAATCCTACTACGCGATCAAAGACCCCGTCTTCGACGTCCTGATGGAAGGCGCCGAAGCTTGGGCAAAGGCCACCCAGTGGAGCGAGCCCGCCTCCGACGCCTAACTCCGGTCGGTTATCCACGCCCCTTCACCGCCCACCGCTCCTGCGCCGACTGCGGCAGCTCCCACTCCGCGACCCCTTCCTCCCGCCGCATCTCCGCAAAAATCGCCCGCAACGCCTCCGCCAACCGCGAGGCCAACTCCCGCCGGTTCTCCTCCGGCTGCGGTAAAATCGGCGCCCCGAACCGGATGAAAATCCGGGGCCGCCGGAACCAGGCCCGCCACTGATAAAGCTGGTCCGATCCGACGATCACCACCGGCACGATCGGCACCCCCTGCGCCTGCGCCAGCGCCGTCGTCCCTTCGCCGATCGGCGCCCCGTTCAATACCGAGCGCTCCCCATGCCGGATTCCCCCCTCCACGAAGATCCCCACCAGCTTCCCCGCCTGCAGCCGCTCGATCGCCACCTTCACCGCCGAGAGATCGCGGCGATTCCGGTCGATCGGAAAAGCATTCAGCGCCCGCATCACCCCCCGGGAAAAACGCCCCACGAAAAACTCCGCCGAGGCCATGTAATCGATATCCCGCCCCGCCGGCACCGTGATCAAGACCGGATCGAAGTGGCTGATATGATTCGAAGCCAGCAGACACCCCCCCTCCTGCGGCAGATGCTCCATCCCCGCGCAGCGCAGCCGAAAAAGCAGAGGAAGCGGCAAACAAAGCCTCTGGCCCAGGCGATAAAGGAAAACAGACACGCGGAAAAAGGAGTAGCCGATGAAGGCCGGAAGTCGCTCAAAAAAGCGATCGAGAAGCGATTGGAAAACCTTCGGAAATCACTCGGGGAGCGTTCGAAAACTGGTGCGCGGTGGCAGGTTTGAACTGCCGACCCCTACAGTGTCAATGTAGTGCTCTACCACTGAGCTAACCGCGCGGACTCCGATGAGGAAGGTTAGATTTAGGAAAATTTTCCGCCGCTGGCAATGACTTTTAGCGGTCTTTCTCGGCGGGAGGATTTCACTCCCCCAGCGCCTCTCCGACTTTCAGGCAATAGTCGGCGAATTCCTCCTGGGAAAGCTCCGCCGGCACATAGATCAACGGCTTGAGGACGATCCGGCAGGCCGAGAAAGGGTAGGGGACCTGCATCCGGTCCCAGCTCCCCAGCTCCTTCCGCCAGCCGAAACGATAGGTCACCGGAAGGATCGGCCGCCCCGTCAATTGGGCGATCTGGACGATCCCGGGCTGGACCCGATAGCGCGGCCCCCTCGGCCCGTCCGGAGTCAGCGCCACATCGCAGCCTTCCTCCGTCACCTTGCGGATCACCTCCCGCGCCGCCAGATTCCCCTTCTTCGAGCTCGATCCCCGGGCCGACCCCACCTGGAAATGTTTCAGGATGCGCGTGATGATCTCCCCGTCCCGGCTCCGGCTGATCATCGCCACCCCCGGCCTTTTGGGAAAATACTTCCGGTAAAAAAGCGCCATGAAAAGGAGCCGGTTATGCCAGAAGGCGAAGAGCATCGGCCCCTCCGGGGGCCGGGCGATCACCCCGTCGTGATCGACGATCTCGATGCGGAACGTCGCCGCGAAGAGCCGGAGGATGGTCGCCGCCACCCACGGAATCACCCGCCGCTTGAGGAATTGCGTGAAAGTGCTCATAAATCAAGGCAGCGTCCGCCGAATGCCGATCAGCCGGGTCAGCGCGCGGCTGGGGGAGGAGACCAGCAGTTCGTAGAAAAAAGCCTCCGTCGTCATCGCCCGGGGCTCGTCGAGCACCTTCAGCCGGAACAGGCCCACCGCCGTGATCAGGAAGAGCGCCCCGTAGAGGACGCTATAACGGTTGAAATCGCTCTCCCCCACCTGCCAATGGAAGCCCCGGATCGCATCGAGAAAGATCCCCCACGCCACCGGGATCAGCCCCAGCGTCAGGCTGGTGATCACGCTGTAGAGCGCGAAGAAATGGCTCCGCCCCATCGCCGGCACCGTCCCCATCACCAGCCGCGTGTTCGCCATGTTGAAGATCCCGCTGCCGCAGGCCGAGGTGAACTGCAGCGCCCCCAGCGTCCAGCCATTGAGCGGCAGCAGCCGGGTGCAGAAGCAGAACCAGAACGAGAAATGGACCAGCAGCGCCAGCCCGGAAAAGGCCAGCAGCGGACGGCTCCCCACCCGGTCGACCATCCTGCCGAACGACCAGATGATCCCGATCGAAAAAGCCGTCCCCAGCGAGGCCAGCAGCAGGATCTGCGAATCGTTCCACTGATAGAGATCGCGCAGCGCCGGCACCCAGAAGACCCCGGCGGCGGCGAAGGCCGAATTCATGATCACATTGTAGGCCAGCAGCTTCAGGAACGGCGGATAGAGCGCCATCTTCCGCCAGGGCACCCGCTCCCGGCTCTTCGATTCCTCCGGCACCGGCACGTCGGGAATCCGCCGCAGAAAGAGCAGGCTGACGATCGCCGCCCCGAAACTGACCAGGAACGCCACCGCAAAGGGAAAAAGCCGATGGCTGCCGTGAAAGAGAAACGAGGCGAAGAGCGTCGCCGCCAGCGAGGCCAGCGCCCCGCAGGCCTGATCCCGCGAGAGGAAGATGCCCCGCACCCCCTCCGGCACCAGATGAGTCATCCAGGGGAGAAACCCGCAGGCCGAGATCCCCCGCGAGGTATTGTAGGCAAAGAGGAGAAACAGCATCAGCGCCAGCACCGTCTCCGGATCGAGGAAAACCGCCAGCAGCGGCACCGCCACCATCCCCAGGATCACGAAGCTCCGCGCCGTCCACCCCCGCAGCACGAAGCTCCGGTAGCCCACCTTCTCCACCAGGCTCGCCGCCGGGATCTGCAGGATATTGAGCAGCTGCGGCAGTGCCGCGACGATCCCCAGCACCGTCGCCGAGGCCCCCAGCCGCTTGAAGAACAGAATCATCGGCAGCCCCAACACCAGCGAGAACGAGATGGTATTGAAGACCTGGAAAAGATGCGCGAAATGAATATCCTTCGGCATCCCCCCTCCCTCGTCGGTGTGAGGAACGCCCATGGCACTCATTGCGGCAACCGCTTACCGGGGCCGCAGCAGCGGGAAAAGAATCACATCGCGGATCGATTCCGCCCCGGTCAGCAACATCGTCAGCCGGTCGATCCCCAGGCCGATCCCGCCCGCCGGCGGCATCCCGTATTCGAGCGCCAGGAGGAAATCCTCGTCGAGCTTCTGCACCTCTTCCCCCGCCTGCGCCTCCAGCCGCTGCCGCTGAATCACCGGATCGTTCAGCTCGCTGTAGCCCGGCGCAATCTCCTGCCCGTTGATCAAGAGCTCGAAGACATCGACCACACTCGGGTCCTCCACATTCTGCTTCGCCAGCGGCACCAGCTCCTTCGGCAGATGGGTGATGAAAATCGGGTTGATCGCCAGCGCCTCCACCTTCTTCTCGAAGACCTGGTTCGTCACCTCGTGATCCTCCATCTGCGGCGCGATCTCCACCCCGAGGGAGATGGCCCGCTCCCGCCGCGCCTGCGGCGTCAACTCGAACCAATCGTTCCCCGCCGCCTCCCGCACCGCGTCGCGGTACCGCTTGCGCGGCCAGGGCGGCGTCAGGTCGATCAAAGGCCGGGGCTCGGCATCCACCGGCCCCGTGGCGATCTGCAGCGATCCGATCACATCCTTGGCCAGATGGACGATCAACCCCTCCACGAAATTCGCCATCACCTCGTAATCGGCATAGGCCCAGTAGGCCTCCAGCATGGTGAACTCGGGATTATGCTTCCGGGAAATCCCCTCGTTGCGGAAATTCCGGTTGATCTCGAAAACCTTCTCGAACCCGCCCACCAGCAGCCGCTTCAGATAAAGCTCCGGCGCGATCCGCAGGAAAAGCTGCAGGTTCAACGCCTCGTGATGAGTCACGAAAGGCCGCGCCGCCGCCCCGCCCGCCACCGCCTGCATCATCGGCGTCTCCACCTCGGTGAAGCCGCGCCCCTCCATATAACGGCGGATCTCGCTGACGATCTTGCTGCGCAACTGCAGCGTCTTGCGCACCTCGTCATTGGCGATCAGATCGAGATACCGCTGGCGATAGCGCGCCTCCGTATCGCTGAGCCCATGCCATTGCGAGGGGAGGGGCCGGAGCGACTTGCTCAGGAGCGTGAACTTGGAAATCTTCACCGTCTTCTCCCCCGTCCGGGTGGTAAAGAGCGTCCCCTCGATCCCGATGAAATCGCCCAGATCAAGGCGGCGGAACGCCTCCAGCGGCGCCTCCCCCACCGATTGCTTGTTGGCGTAAAATTGGAGCTTCCCCGTCTGATCGAGGAGATGGCCGAAAATACTCTTCCCCATGTCGCGGAAGCCGACGATCCGCCCCGCCAGCCGCACCGCCTTCTCCTCGGCGAACCCGGCAATGATCGACGAAACTGCCTCCGTCTCCGGAAACGGCACGCCAAAGGGCTCCACGCCTTCGCTCCGCCACGTCTCCAGCTTCGCCCGGCGCAACTGCAACAACTCGCTCAATTCATCCATGGGAGCGGCAAAAATAAGGGAATCAACAAGGCGCGGCAACCCTTATCCTCCATCTCTCTCCACCCCGCTTGCCTCCTTGGCTCCTTTCAGGTATTCTCAATCCCATGAGCACCGCCGAAATCCTCGACGAACTGCCCAAGCTCGCCCCCGCCGAACGCGAAAAGGTCTGGCGACGGCTCGAGGAGCTCGAATTGGCCGAAATCGAGGAAACCCCGGAGATGCTCGCGGCCTTGGATGCGGGCCGCCGTTCGCTGCGCGAGGGAAAAGGGCATACCGTGGATCAGGCCCGGGAATTGATCGCGCAATGGACTACCAAGTCGTCCTGAGCGACTTCTTCATCTCCGACCTCAAGGAGATCGTCGATTACCTGACGGCTCAGGCCGGAGCCGCGACCGCCTCCCGCATCGGCCACGAACTGCTCGGTCGTGCCCTGCAACTCGGTGAGAATCCCTTTATTGGGCAGGCCATTCGGCAACGGTCTGGAGTGCGCAAAGTGCTGCGCCATTCCTATCTGATCTGTTACGACGTGGACGAAGCCCGCCGGATCGTCGAAGTCCTTCGCGTATGGCACGGAGCCCGCGATCCCAAGACCCTGCGGTTGAAGTAACTCACTCCCCCCGATAAACACACCGCGCCCGCGGCGTCTCATGGAGCACGATCTCCGAAAGCCCCGGCAGCAGCGGCGCCAGCTTCTCCCAGAACCACCG
>FSXI01000108.1_pt1 | contig 13171 bp, 10 predicted proteins | sample 1638251 | NCBI WGS metagenome assembly FSXI01 (sample SAMEA3914788, study PRJEB12502) | metagenome | biome: forest; material: soil | place: Canada | collected 2011-07-03 | depth 0.1 m | reverse complement strand
TGAAAGGGCAATGATCTGGGAGAATCCTCCCGATCGATATAGGCAAAGACCTTTTCCCGGTAATCTTCTCCTTCCAGAGCCGTCAGGTAGTCCCCATAGCGCTTCCACATCACCTCCTGCGCATCGGGCACATCGAAATAGGCCAGATCGGCGACATAGAGACGTCCTCCCGGCTTCAGCCACGCATGAAACTGCGCGAAGGCCGACCGCCAATCGGCGTCATCCCGAAGGTGGTGAAGAACCGCGCCCGCCAGAATGCAGTCAAAGGAATCTGCGGGAAAGGAGAGGGCCCGGAAATCGGATTGATAGGTAAGGAGAGAAGCCGCGCCCCCCGCCCGGACCCGTTCCTTCGCCCGGGCCAGCATCGGCCCGCTCAGGTCAGCCAGATGACAGTGCAATCCCGGGACTTCCCGGAGAACGCGGAGCGTGAAGTTTCCGGCTCCGCATCCGATATCGAGGATCGCCCGGCCAGGAGCCAAATGGCGTTCGGCCGTCTGGGCCACCAATTCCAGCACCAAGGGAGCATCGATGGTTGCCTGCTGGCCTGTCTCCAATCGGCTGAATCTTTCGACATCCTGGTCGAAGCGGTTTCGGATCTCCTCGAGAGTCGATTTATTGGACAAAGGCGTGGGCATGAGGAGATGGTAACGCATCGATCATTATTACGGAATTGCGATGATCGAATCAGCGTATTACCTTTTAGGCATGAGCCAGATCAATCTTCGCGAGATCGAGTGCTTCGTGGCGGTGGCCGATCATCTTAATTTTTCCAAGGCGGCGGCGCAGCTGCATCTCTCCCAGCCGCCGCTCACCCGGCATATCCAGGCAATCGAAGGCAAGCTGGGCGCCCGGCTTTTCACCCGCAATACCCATGCGGTCGCCCTGACTGCCGCGGGGGCGCTCTTTCTGGAGGATGCGCGGGCGATTCTTCGCCAGCTCGATCGTGCCACCGAGGCGGTTCGCCGCATGCGCGAGGGAGAGACCGTCCGCCTGCGCCTGGCTTTCGTGGGGGCTCTTCTCGACGAAAAGCTTGTCCGCGTCATCCGGAGATTTCGAGAGAGCCAGCCGGACTGCCAGGTGGAAATGGCCGACTTGTCCCCGTCGGCTCAATTGGCGGCTCTCCAGGCCGGAGAGCTGGATGGAGGATTTATCGGCGCCAAGCCGCCCAAGCCGGTCCAGGGACTGGCCTTGGTCGATTGGCGGCAGGAGCCTTTGGTTTTGGCGCTTCCTGAGGAGCATCCGCTGGCCCGGATCAAGAAGCTGCAATGGCGTCACCTGCGGGGACAGGCCTGGGTGATGGTTTCGCGCCAGGCCGCGGCAGCCTTTCGCGAGCAGTTTTCCCAGGTTGCCGAGGATCGGGGAGTGGCGCTTCAGATCGTCCAGGAATCGGATCGCGTGGCGGCGGTCTTGACCATGGTGGCCGCCGGGAGCGGAATCACCGTCGTGCCCCAATCGATCCGGCATTTGATCGATAGCGGGGTCGTCTTCCGTCCGCTCCCCCTTCCGCGCCCGAGGTTGCATCACGTCTTTGCCCATCGTTCCGGGGAGTCTTCCGCGATCCTGAGTCAATTTCTCTCGGTTTTGCGGAAATCGATTTGATTGGAAAAGTTTCCGCGGAGCCCGATTTATTTTGTTTCGGAGACGAACACGCCCGTCCACTCGGGTGGAGGGGGATTGGCGGCCAAAATTCGGCAGCGTTCGGCTAATATCCGGCTGGGAGGATCATTTGAAAGAGACTCGAACGACCGCAGCGCGCCTGTGAAATCGCGGATCATGTAGAGGGCGAGGGCTTGTTCATACCGATCGATCCATTCCGGGCGAATGCCGCCGCTCGATTTTTCAAAAAGTGGTTCATAGATGGCCACCTTCCGCTTCTTTCCCTTCACCGCCACCCAATCGACGAGACGAAATTCAATGGCATTGCCCGTGGCCTCGAAGATCGTTTCGCTGACAAGGACGGTTGTTCCGTAAATTTTATTAAGGCCCTCGATGCGTGAAGCCAAATTGATCCCGTCGCCGATCGCGGTGTAGTTGAAGCGGGTGGGAGCGCCGAAATGCCCCACCGAGGCCTGGCAGCGATGCAGTCCGAACCGGGTTTCAAAATGTGGAAAATCGCCCCATTGGGGAGAGGCATAGAGCGCTTTCAATGCCTCCCGGCAGCGGAGGGCGGCCTGGCAGGCAAGCACGGCATGGTCGATCACCGGTTCCGGTGCATTCCAGAAGGCCATGACCGCATCGCCGATGTATTTATCGATGGTGCCTCGTTCTTCCTGGATGATGCGGGTGGTTACCTCCAGGTAGCGCCCCAGGATTTCGGCGATCCGGTCGGGAGGAAGCTCCTCGGCATAGGAGGTGAAGTCCTTGATGTCGGTGAAGAGAACAGAGAGATCGGCGGTGTCGCCTCCGAGAACGGGTTCGCGCTCGTCCCGATAGAGGCGGCGGACGAGGTCGATCGGGATGTACTTGCCCATGGCCCGCATGGCGGTCTTGGCCCGTTCCAGGCCGTGCAGGATCTCGTGGACATCGCGAAGAGAGGAATTACAGGCATGGGGAGACGGTGCAAATTCGAAGCGGTTCATCTGCTCCGTTTCCGTCGATATCCGGGAGTGGGCGCTGAGAATGCTTCGGAGAGTGAATCCCCCGATAACGGCGATCAGCAGGCTCAAGCCCAGGGTCGCCCAGAGCAGCTGCATTCGGATATGCCCCAGGGGGCCGAGATAATAATCCCGGGGCACGACGATTCCCACGATCCATCCTTGGGTCAGATTTTCCTCCACCGAAGAAATCGCCAGGAAGGTGCAGAGATAGGTCATGGAACCGATTCGAAAGTGAGTCGCCGCAGTGGGATGATCGGCGTCGATGTCGCGGAGGGAGGATTGTTGGAGCGCCACGGCAACCTCGGGCGGAAGGTCTTTCGGGACAACGCGCAGGTCTCCATCGGAATCGGCGACGATCCGGTCCCCGGAATTGAATCCGGTGATCAGCCCGCCCGCGTTGTCGCAGAGAAAAATACGGTAGGGGCTTTCCTGCCGGGAACCCGCAGCGCCGATATCGTAGCGGATGGCCCGAGTCACCTGCTCATTGAGGAGCCCGATGCGGATGACACCCGCGAACCGTCCCCCGGCGTCGTCGACCGTTTTCTGGACGCTGATCTCGACCCGGCGCTGGGCCTCGGGCAGCGCTTCATCGAACTGGGACCAATAGAGATCGGTCCAGAGGAGTTGTCCGTAAAAGGCGCGGCTGGCGGGAGTTTGGAAGGTCAGGCTGGCGGTGGGGTCGTCGGGGTAGGGGAGCGGTGGAGTTATCTCCCAGGTATGGGTCTTTTCCTGGAACAACCGGCTTTGGGAAACGAACCGATCTCCCCGCGCGGTGATTTGACGGCAGATGAAGGGGGGCGCTTCTTGTTGCGGCGAGCTGGTACGGAATACCGTGATTTGTTGCCGCGTGGAGGGAACCAGCCTGATGTTTCCGTCGGCATCGAAGCCCCGGCTCTCTCCAGAAGTAAAGCTGGCTTCGGAAATGTTGTCGTTGGCCAGCAAGAGGGAGAGGAGCGCAGCCCGGATCGATTGGGGATTGTGGAGATCGACCAGGCCATAGCGGGTGTGTTTTTCGAAGTCGTCGACCGCAACGATCGCCTCGCTCAGGTAACTGGTGATTCGCTTGGAAATTTCCTCACTGGCGGCCGTGCGGAACTGCTCCGCGCTTTGCAGGATCGTCTTCTCGGACCCCCGTAGAATCAGGAAAAAAAGGAGGGCCAGCCCCAGGACCATTCCCAAGAAGCCGAAGACGAAGATTTTCCGGAGCGTGAGAAACACGAAGGCCGTCTTGGTTGTTATATTCGCTCTCGCCGCCATGAGTCCGGCATTGCCGAGGACGGGTTAGCCGGCGGTCTTGGCATCGAGGCATTCCCGCAACACCGTGCCGAGCGTTTTGGCTTCGAACGGCTTGGAGAGATAGATGATGCCTTCGTCGTTGGGGACCCCATCGGTGGACATCTCCATGCTATAGCCGCTGGAAATGATCACCTTGAGCCCCGGCCGCTCGCGCCGCAGGCGGCGCGCCAGTTCCAGGCCGTTCATGCCCTCGGGCATGATCATGTCGGTGAAGACCAGATCGATGGCATCCCCATGCTCGGCCCAGCGTATCAGGGCTTCCCGACCGGTCTGGGCCTCCAGGATCCGGTAGCCCGAATTCTTGAAATAGCGGGTGAGAGCCTGCAGCGTCGAGACTTCGTCCTCCACCAGGAGGATGGTCTCGCTGCCCCGCCGCATCGATCCGGTGGGAATGGCGGCGAGAGCCACTTCGATATCGGTCGGCACCGGCAGGAAGACGGAGAAGACGCTGCCTTCCCCCAGCCGGGTATCGACCTCGATCCAGCCCTGATGCTGCTTGAGGATGCCGTAGACCGTCGCCAATCCCAGGCCGGTTCCCTTGCCGATTTCCTTGGTGGAAAAGAACGGCTCGAAAATCCTCTCCACCGTATGCTCGTCCATGCCGCAGCCGGTATCGGCCACCGAGAGCCGGACGAAGCGCCCCGGCCTCCGTTCGGAATTTTGCGCGAGATCGGGGGGATGGAACTCGATCCGGTCGGTGACGATGGTGAGCCGGCCTCCCTGCGGCATGGCGTCCCGGGCATTGACCGCCAGGTTCATCACCACCTGCTCCATCATGCCGCGGTCGGCCCGAATGGGAGGCAGATCCTTGCCCGCCAGGAATTCGGTCGCGATCTGCTCGCCGATCAGGCGATGGAGCATCTTCAGGAGATTCTCGATCACGCCGTTGAGCTCGATCGGCCGGATGTCGAGGACCGAGCGGCGGCCGAACATGAGGAGCTGCTTGGTCAGGGCGGCGGCCCGTTCCGCGTTGGTGGAGATTTCCCTCAAGTCGGCCCGGACCGCCTCGTCGAGGAAGGGATGATCCTCGAGCATGGAGAGCCCGATCATCATCGCGCCGAGGATATTGTTGAAATCGTGGGCGACGCCGCCGGCCAGTTGCCCGACCGCTTCCATTTTTTGCGACTCACGCAGCCGCCCTTCCAGCCGCCGCTGTTCGGTGATGTCGATTCCCACCAGGCCGATGACCTTGACCTCGCCGTTCGGGTCGAGAATGGGAAATTTCGTGATGGAGAGGCAGATGTCCCGTCCGTTCAGTTTTCCTTCCAGCTCCTCGATCACGGGAAGGCGCTCCCCCACCACCTTGCGATTGCATTTTTCGATGATGTCGACCCAGCCGGTGGGATAGCCGATCTGGCTTCCCCATTCCCGGGGCGTCTTGCCGAGCAGTTCCTCGCGGGAACCTCCGATGATTTTCTCGAAGGAGGAGCTCAGCAGCAGGGGACGGCCCTGGATATCGCACAGCCCGATGAGGATGGGGGCATAATCGAGAAAGGATTGGAGCTGGCTGAGAGCCCGGTTCCGCTCCTCCTCGACCCGCAGCAGCTTCTGCTCCGCTTCCAGGAGCTGGTCCTGCTCGTGGACGACCAGGCTTTGCCGCGCCGCCGCCAAAACGATCATAATCGCGGCTCCCAGGTCGACCACCTTGTCGATCGAGTTCTTGAAATGGTAATTGCCGACGACCACCGCCACGCAGGCCGCCACCACCAGGATCAAGGGGTAAAGGCGCTCCAGGCGAAAGGCCCACCGCTTATAGACCGGGCTGCAGGAGGAAGCATTGCTCCATTTTCCCGAACCGGTTCCGCAAAACAGGGTGGCGAAGGAAAACCAGTAACCGAGGAGCGTTCCGTCCAGAGCCTCGCCGCGCAGGGTCCGCAGATTCCACTCGACCCAGCAGTAGGCGAATCCTCCCATGCTGAGGAGCGTCCCCACGGTTCCGAAGCCGAGCCGGATCCGCCGCGTCACCACCGCCAGCAATCCGATGCCGAGGGCGGTCAGGTAGAGGACCGGGTAGAGCATGGCGACGATATTCTCCAATACCGAGGCATGCTCCCATTCGGGCAGGTAGAGGGCCAGAATCAGGGTCAACGACATGACCGCCAGGCTGGCCACGTCGAGGTAGGCCGTCCGCCGCTCCCACTTGCTCAATCCCTTCAACAGAACCGAAAGGAAGCCGGTCATCAGGAAAGGCGCCAAGCAGAGATAGAATAGATCGCTGGGGGCGGGAAACGGGTTGTGCCCGATCGCTACCTGGATATCCCAAAGGAACTGCCCGATGGTAAAGGCGATCCAGCCCAGCAGGAACCAATGCCGGGTGATGCGATCCTCTCCTCCCGCCTCGCGATATCCCAGATACATGATGAGGGAGGCGAGGACATCCTCGGTGGTCCACCGCAGATTGTCCAAGAAGCGGATCATGCCGATCCCGTGGGAGAAATGCTGGGCGATCGCACAGGCGGCGATGTAAAGGAGGCCGGCGCCCAAAACCATGATCTCCCGTTGATAGCGAGGTCGGGTCGCGTTCATGATATGATGGTCGGGAATGGGGGGCTACGGCTTTGCCCACACTAGCAGCCCTTATGCCAGAGCAAGGATTTATGGAGGAGAATCATTTGAAAATGCAAATTTCTGAAAACCCGCTCATTCCGCGGAGCGAGCGATTGGCGGATCTCTCGATTACGCGTAAACTAAAGGAAAGGAATCATGCTGCCCGGTGGGCCCCATCGGGCAGTCATCGGGAGCATCTCGGCCACCGGCAATCGCATTCATGAAAGCAACTCCTCGCCCCTCCGAGCCAATACCGGTCGAAGTTCTGCCTCCCGACGTGGACAGTGTTCCCCCCACCGGGGAGGCGAAGCCATCCCTTCTTCCCCGCCCTCGCACCTTTTATCATCCCGCCAGCGGCGCGGTCATTTTGGGCGTCGATCTATTGGCCTTCGGCTCGGAGGCCCTTTCCGGTTTCCTCGATACTCCCGCCGCTTGCGTGGCGGCTTTCGCCGTGACCTTCGTTCTCGTCTACTTGATCCAAAAGAAATGGTCCCGGGACCGTTCCGCCGCGTCCTTGGCCAAGGCCTTTTTCGGCGCCTTCCTCGCCGGATTGCCCTTTTCCATCGCGGGAGGAATCTTCGGCGCGCTCATCCTGGCCCTCTCGGGCTTGCCCCATCCCAAGACCCTGGTGAAGGACGCCGTTTTTCAACGTCTTTCCAAGCGGTAGAAGCTTTCCTTTCGGTGGAAATCGGGAAATGGTACTCCCATCACCCCCCCCTCCTACAAAGGCCGCCTTGCTCCCACCCCCACGGGCTTTCTCCATGCGGGGCACGCCTTGACCTTCCGGCGCGCCGCCGAGCGGGCTCGGGAGCAGCAGGGAGAATTGATCCTGAGGATCGAGGACCTCGACGCTCCCCGCTGTAAGCCGGAATATATCGACGCCGTCCTCGAGGATCTGCAATGGCTCGGCATCTCCTGGACTTCGGGCCCCGTCTTCCAGAGCCGGCGCCGCTCCCATTACCTCGTGGCCTGGCGGAAACTCCGCGACGGAGGATTCATCTATCCCTGCCCCCATTCCCGCCGTGACCTCGAGGCGGTGACCGCTCCGCACGAGGAGGAGCCGCTTTTCCCGCCGGAACTCCGCACCTCCACCGCCGAGGCCCTCCGCTGGGAGGAGCCGACCGGCAGCAACTGGCGCTTTCGGGTTCCGGACGGCGAGAGCGTCCGCTTCGAAGACCGCTGCCAGGGGCCCGTAGCGCGCACCGCCGGTCATGATTTCGGCGATTTCCTGATATGGAACCGGGACGACGTCCCTGCCTACGAACTGGCGGTGGTCGTCGATGACTCCGCCATGGGGATCACCGAGGCGGTGAGGGGAGCCGATCTCCTCACCTCGACCTGTCGGCAACTTCTCCTCTATCGCGCCCTGGGCGAATTGCCGCCCGCCTTTTACCACTGCCCGCTGGTAGTGGATGCCCAAGGCCGACGTCTGGCGAAACGGGATGCTTCTTTGACCCTGCGGACCCTGCGCTCCCAAGGAGTGAATCCCGCGCAAGTCCTCGCGCAGGCCCAGGCCTCTTTGGCAACAAAAAGCCCGGCCCCCTGAGGGAGCCGGGCTGGATGGTTGGAAGAAACGGTTTAGCGGTGGCCCGAAAGGAGGCCCTGCAGGCGGTGTCCCAGCGGTCCCGCCGGGAACTTGCCGCCGAGAATGTCGCGCACATAGACCCCGGGGCCGTAAGCGCGGCGATTGGCTTCCCGATCGACGTTGACCGAAGTCCCGCCGAAGGTCGCTCCGCCGAAGACCCCGTTGCTATCCTGGAAGACCACCAGGGGCATATTGGCCCAATCCGATTGCGAGGCATGGACCGCATCAGTCCCGGCGGTGCCGGCGGCGGTGGCGTCCCACTTCGTCTCGCCCTCTCCGGCGAAGAGCCGGAGCGCCCCTTCCGAGTTGATCACGATGATAAACCGCTTGGTCTCGAAGCCGACCTGCGCGCCGAACGAGCCGCCCGAAATATTGAACGCCGAGGGAGCGCTCCATCCCGTGGCCGTCCGCGCCAGCAGTACTCCCTGTCCACCGGCTCCGCCGAAGACCAGGCCCGCCTTGGTCACCTTGACGACGGCCACGCCGCGCGCGTTATTGAGCAGCGATTGCGGGATCGGATAAGCGGAGCCCTGCCGTTCCGCGACGATATCGATCGCCTCGTCGAGCCGATCGGGGAGGGAAGCCGCCAGGCCGCCCAGGGTGGAAGTTGCCAAAACCAGCGCCGATGTAAAAACCGTCAAAAAACCCTTCATGCGCCAATATAGCACCCTTTTACAATTGCGCCATTGAAGGCATTTCTCGACAAAGAGCATGCGGGGCCAATTTTCCCACGGGTTACGCTTGTTAAACCGGGGCCGTCCGGTTTATGTTCGGCCTCCTATGGCATATACCTCGATTACCCCTCCCGCCGGAGGCAAGATTTCGATCCAGAACGGCAAGCTCACCGTCCCCGATAATCCCGTGATCCCCTTCATCCGGGGAGACGGCACCGGCCGCGACATCTGGGCCGCCAGCGAGCGCGTCTTCGACGCCGCCGTCGCCAAGGTCTACGGCGGGAAGAAGAAGATCGCCTGGTTCGAGGTCTTCGCCGGCGAGGCTTCCAAGACCAAGTTCGACAACTGGCTTCCGGACGACACCATCGAGGCCTTCAAGGAATATCTGGTCGGCATCAAGGGCCCCCTGACCACCCCCGTCGGCGGCGGCATCCGCTCGCTCAACGTCGCCCTGCGGCAGCTCCTCGACCTCTACGTCTGCCTCCGTCCCGTCCAATATTTCAGCGGCGTTCCCAGCCCGGTGAAGGCCCCGGAGAAGGTCAATGCGGTCATCTTCCGCGAGAACACCGAGGACATCTACGCCGGCATCGACTTCCAGGCCGGCAGCGAAGGCGCCCTCAAGACCCTCGAATTCCTCAAGACGAACTTCCCCAAGGACTTCAAGAAAGTCCGCTTCGGCGAGACCGACATCGCCACCGTCGGCGTCGGCATCAAGCCGGTCTCCCAGCCGGGGACCGAGCGGCTGGTTCGCGCCGCCATCCTCTTCGCCATCGAGCAGAAGCGGAAGTCGGTCACCATCGTCCATAAGGGCAACATCATGAAGTACACCGAGGGTGCCTTCCGCGATTGGGCCTACGATCTCGCCAAGAAGGAATTCGGCGGCGTCGAGATCGACGGCGGCCCCTGGCTGAAGCTCCCCAACGGCATCGTCATCAAGGACGCCATCGCGGACATCACCCTCCAGCAGATCCTGACCCGCCCCGAGGATTTCGACGTGGTGGCCACTCTCAACCTCAACGGCGATTACCTCTCCGACGCCCTGGCGGCCCAGGTCGGCGGCATCGGCATCGCCCCCGGCGGCAACATCAACTACCTCACCGGCCACGCCATCTTCGAGGCCACCCACGGCACCGCTCCGAAGTATGCCGACCAGGATGTCGTCAACCCCGGCTCGGTCGTCCTCTCCGGCGAAATGATGTTCCGCTACCTCGGCTGGAACGAGGTCGCCGATTCGATCATCAAGGGCCTCAACGGCGCCATCGGCAGCAAACGGGTCACCTATGACTTCGCCCGCCAGATGGAAGGCGCGACCAAGATCAAGTGCTCCGAGTTCGCCGATAATATCATCGCGCATCTCTAAGCAGCGGTCGTTCGAAAAAGCCCCGGCATCCGCCGGGGCTTTTTTGTGCCCTGGAGAGGTCAAATGGACCCAAACCTGCTTCGAGTGCCCCCGATGTGTGATTGTTATTTTTCCAACGTTCGCCTATCACCGGTCCTGATCTAATTCTTATGGCTTCCTTTCTCGACCTGCTTTCCCGGACCAAGACCATCGCCGATCTCCAGAAAGAGGCCAACGGTCCCGACACCCTCAAGCGGGCCTTGGGGCCGCTCCACCTGATCCTGCTCGGCGTCGGTTGCGCCATCGGCACCGGCATCTTCGTCCTGACCGGTCACGTCGCCGCCGTCAACGCCGGTCCGGCGGTCGTCCTCTGCTTCCTCCTGGCCGGTCTGGCCTCGCTCTTCGCCGCCCTCTGCTACAGTGAGTTCGCCTCCCTCGTTCCCGTCGCCGGCAGCGCTTACACCTACAGCTACGCCACCATGGGCGAATTCGTCGCCTGGATCATCGGCTGGGATCTCATCCTCGAATATGCCGTCGGCGCGGTCACCGTCGCCGTCGGCTGGTCCGGCTACGTCGTCTCATTCCTCAATCAGATCGGCCTGGTCCTGCCGCCTATCCTCACCGCCGCCCACGGCACCCTCGTCACCCTGGCCGACGGCAGCCAGGTCCCCGCCCTTTTCAATCTCCCCGCCGTCTTCATCGTCGGTTTCGCCACCACCGTCCTGATCCTCGGCGTCCAGAAATCGTCGATGACGAACAACGTCATCGTCTACATCAAGCTCGCCGTCGTCCTCCTCTTCATCGCCGGGGCGGCCCACGCCATCCATCCGTCGAACTGGCATCCCTTCATTCCTCCCGCCACCGGCGAATGGGGCCACTTCGGATGGGGAGGCGTCCTGCGCGGAGCGGGCGTCGTCTTCTTCGCCTACCTCGGATTCGATGCCGTCAGCACCGCCGCCCAGGAATCGAAGAACCCCCGCCGCGACATGCCGATCGGCCTCCTCGGATCGCTCCTCGTCATCACCGTCCTCTATCTCCTCGTTGCCGCCGTCGCCACCGGCGTCACCTCCTACGCCAACCTCAACGTCCCCGCCCCCATCGCCCATGCCGCCGACCTCGCCGGAATGGGCTGGATGTCGACCTTGGTCAAGATCGGCGCCATCGCCGGCCTCACCTCGGTCATCCTCGTCCTCCTCTACGGCCAGTCCCGCATCTTCTGGAACATGTCGCGGGACGGCCTCCTGCCGCCGATCTTCGGACGGGTCCATCCCCGCTTCCAGACTCCCTGGATCACCTCCCTCGCCACCGGGGGGATCGTGGCCTTCTTCGCCGCCTTCGTCACCGTCGACGAGGCCAGCAACCTCGCCTCCATCGGCACCCTTCTGGCCTTCGCCATCGTCAGCTTCTCGGTCATGGTCCTCCGCGTCCGCCAGCCCGATCTGCCCCGCGCCTTCAAGACCCCGGCCATCTGGCTGGTCGCCCCGCTCGGGGTTCTTTCCTCGATCGCCCTGATGATCGGCCTCCCGCTCGCCGCGTGGGAGCGGTTGCTCGTCTGGTTCTTGATCGGTCTGGTGATATATTTCCTCTACAGCATCCGCAAAAGCCGCCTCTCCCATTAAACCATGTCCTCTCCCGTCAAATCCCTCGCGATCCTGACGGTCATCGGCGGAGTCCTTTTTCTCGCCCTCCAGTTCGTCCGGCCCGGGCTGCCGAATCCTCCCGTCATCGCCGATCTGCAGGCGCCCGCGCCGGTGAAGCAGATCCTGAAGAACTCGTGCTACAACTGCCATTCCAACGAGACGCGGCTCCCCTGGTACGATCAGGTCGTTCCGGCCTATTGGCTGGTGGTGAAAGACGTCCGCCACGGACGCCGCCACCTGAATTTCTCCGATTTCGGCCAGATGTCCCCGGCCAAGCAAAAAGGATTCCTCTACGAGGCCGTCAACCAGATCGCGCTCGGCGCCATGCCGCCGAAGGACTACGAGACGATCCACCCCGATTCCGTGGTCACCCCCGAGCAATTGGCCGTCCTGAAAGATTACCTCCATCCCGCCGAGCCCCAACCTCCGATGGCCCCACCGGAAAATCCCACCGCAACTTCCGCCGCCGACGCGCAGTACGCCCAGTGGATCGGTGCCGATAGCGCGCCTCGGGAAGTCAAACCGGCTCCCAACGGCCTCCTCTTCTTCCCCGATTACAAGAACTGGAAGCCGATCAGCACCACCGACCGCTTCGACAACCACACCCTCCGGGTGATCCTCGGCAACGACATCGCCATCCAGGCGATCCGGGAAAACCGCATCCATCCGTGGCCCGACGGCGCCGCCTTCGCCAAGCTCGCCTGGAGCCAGGCCCCCGACAGCCAGGGCATCGTCCGCTCCGGCGAATTCAAGCAGGTCGAGTTCATGGTCAAGGACGCCAAGAAATACGCCGACACCGAGGGTTGGGGTTGGGGCCGCTGGCTCGGCACCGATCTCGCGCCCTACGGTAAAAATCGAAGCTTCGCGCGGGAATGCACCAGCTGCCATGCCCCCATGGAAAACAACGATTTCGTCTTCACCATGCCGATCCAAAGCGCCCCTCAGCCCTAGGACCAGAACCGCATGATCCCCAAATCCCTCATCGTGATCACCCTCGGCTTCGGCATTGCCCTGGGCGCGCCGGGATGCTCGAAGACCGCTCCACCCGCCGATTCCGCCCTTTTCAACCGCGAGGCCGGGCTCCCCGCCGATCTTCCCTTCCACCCCTTCGATTGGCAGGTGGTGACCTCCTCTCTCAACCCGGCGGAAGGAACCATGTCGACTCTCTACGGGAACGATCCGGCCGTGGCCCATGCCCGAACCGGAGCCCCCGGAGCCTATCCCGCCGGAGCCGTCCTCGCCCTGGTGACCTGGTATCAAAAAGACGACGCCCACTGGTTCGGCGGCAGAATCCCCGCCCGGATCAAATCGATCGAATTCATCTCCGTCGAGGCCGCTCCCGATAACGCCCCCGCCTACTCCTACCAGGATTATGAAGGCATCCCTCTCGCGCAGCTCCCCCCACCCGAAGGCCCCACCCTCCAGGCCCGGATCGACGCCATCGTCACCCAGCGCGCCGCCGTCCTGCCTTGAATCAAACTTAATCGGGCCTG
>FSXI01000194.1_pt1 | contig 13173 bp, 14 predicted proteins | sample 1638251 | NCBI WGS metagenome assembly FSXI01 (sample SAMEA3914788, study PRJEB12502) | metagenome | biome: forest; material: soil | place: Canada | collected 2011-07-03 | depth 0.1 m | reverse complement strand
TGCGGCGTGGTGCCGGGGAGGTAGCGGCGGCCCGCCTTGAAGCCGTTCTGCTGGAGCACCGCCGCCACGTCAACGACCTGGCTGACGGTGGAGAAACCATGGTCGGAGACGACGATGACGTCGGTCTGGGCGCGCAGGCCGTGTTGGTCGAGGGCGTCGAGGATCTTGGAGAGGTTATGGTCGCTGCCGCGGAGGGCCTGCAGCGACGGGTCGGCGCCGGGGAAGCTCTCGTGCTGGGTGAAATCGGGATCGCTCAGCCAGAGGAGGGTGAACTTCGGCAGGGCCTCCTTCCAGAAGGTCCCGACCACCGCCTGGGTGGTCCAGGCGTCCTGCATCAGGTTGGGATAGGTGACCTTGGGCGGAAAGGCGCCCTGGGCCGCCACCAGCGGATCGAGCGCCGAGGCGGGAGCGGCCATCCCCTGGTAGAGGACAACGGAATGGCGGGCCGCCTCGCTGGCCCCGGGACCCTTGTCGCCGCGGTCGTGGAGGAGGGCCACTTCCTTGGTCCCCGCCACCAGGGTGGGAAAGCCGAGGGCCTGGAGCCGTTCTTCCAGGGTGGGGACGGCCAGATATTTCCCGCCGCTGATCTGGTCGCCCTTGCGGATGGCGTCGGGGTTTTCGGTCGCGGTGAGGGTGAGCGGATCGAGGTCGGGGCGGTAGACGCGGTTCCCGAGGATGCCGCTGTGGAAGGGATAATCGCCGGTGGCGAGGGCGGTGCCGTTGACCTCGGTCGAGCTGGGGTAGACCGGATGGTGGCGGGAGAAGAAGACCCCGCTCCGCATCAGCTGGAAGAGGACCGGCGTCGAGGTCTCGGTGACCAGATCGGGCCGGAGGCCGTCCCAGACGATGACGACCACGTGGTCGGCATGCCCGGCGGCGAAGGCGCCGGGAGCCAGCGCCAGAAAAGGCGCCAAGGAAAGCGCCAGGACCGGGAAGGAGGGAAATTTCATGATGCAAAACCGATCCTGACGTCCCCAACCCCCTAGGCCCATCCCGAGAGGACGATCTTCCCCACGGCGGTCCCCGATTCGAGCTTGGCGTGGGCGGCCCGCAGATGGAGAGCGTTGATGGGGGAGAGCTGTTCGCCGACGGTGGTGCGGAGCCGCCCGGCATCGACCAGAGCGGCGACCTCGTCGAGGAGGCGGCCCTGCTCCCCGATATCGGGGGTCTGGTAGGCGGCGCGGGTGAACATGAACTCCCAGACGAAGGTGGCGCTCTTGTTCTTGAGCCGCCCCAGGTCGAGCGGCCCCTCGTTCTCGACGATCGAGCAGATCCGCCCCTGGGGACGAATCAGATCGGCCATGACGTCCCAATAGAGATCGGTGTTGTTGAAATTGGCGATGAAATCGACCGCCTCGAACCCGGCGGCGACGACATTCCGCTTCAGGTCGCGATGGTCGACGACGCGGTCGGCTCCCAGTTCCTGGCACCAGCGACGGCTCTCGGGCCGGGAGGCGGTGGCGATGACCACCAGTCCGGCGAGCTTCGCCAACTGGATGCCGATCGAGCCGACACCGCCCCCGCCGCCGATGATCAGGAGCGATTGGCCCCGGTTCCCGCCCTGGCGGTCGATGCCGAGGCGATCGAAGAAGGCCTCCCAGGCGGTGATCGCGGTAAGGGGGAGGGCCGAGGCGGCGGCGAAGTCGAGCGAGGCGGGCTTGTGCCCCACGATCCGCTCGTCGACCAAGTGGAATTGGGCGTTCGCCCCGGAACGGGCGATCGATCCGGCGTAATAGACCGGATCGCCGGGCCGGAACTTCTCCGCCTGCGGCCCGACCGCCTCGACGACCCCGGCGGCATCCCAGCCGAGGATGCGGGGCGGCGTCTCCACCGCCTGCAACCCCTTGGAGCGGCGGATCTTGGCATCGACCGGGTTGACCGAGACCGCCTCGATCCGGACCAGCAGGTCGCGGCCCGAGGGAACCGGCAGCGGCAGCTCGATGTCGATCAGGGAATCGGGATTATCGATCGGAAGGTAGCGGGTCAGGCCGATGGCTTTCATGGAAGGACGGAGCCTCCATCATGGACGGCGCATCGGCCTTCGTAAAGCCGCAAGCGGACCTAAGCAAATCGGTTGCCGAGGGGAGCCGGATCGACTAGCGTAAGAGTGCCAGGAGCGACAGAGCGTCGGCAGGCTAACCCCGCCAGATCCGAAAGGAAGCAACGGTAACCCGACCGCCGTTGTTGTCGCTCCTGGTTTTACTTTCTTTCCAAAACCGCCTCCCCGCGCGTACCCTCCGTTTCTGATGTCGTACCAAGTTTTCGCCCGCAAATACCGGCCGCAGACCTTCGCCGAGGTCGTCGGGCAGGAGCACATCACCCAGACGCTCTCCAACGCGATCAAGCTGGGCCGGATCGCCCAGGCCTATCTCCTGGTCGGCCCGCGCGGCACCGGCAAGACCTCGACCGCCCGGATCATCGCCAAGGCGCTCAATGCGCCCGACGGCCCCCGCATCGACTTCGACCCCGAATCGGAGATCTGCCGCGAGATCGCCGAGGGCCGCTGCCTCGATGTCCTGGAGATCGACGGCGCCTCCAACAACGGCGTCGAGCAGGTCCGCGACCTCCGCGACAACGTCCGCTTCGCCCCCACCAAGGGCCGCTTCAAGATCTACATCATCGACGAGGTCCACATGCTCACCCAGGCGGCCTTCAACGCGCTGCTCAAGACCCTGGAGGAGCCGCCCGCCCACGTGAAGTTCATCTTCGCCACCACCGAGGTCCACAAGGTCCCCGCCACCGTCCTCTCCCGCTGCCAGCGCTTCGATTTCCGCCGCATCCCCGACGCCGCCATCTCCGGCCATCTCCGCTTCATCTGCGAAAAGGAGGGCGCCACCGCCGACGAGGCCGCGCTCCAGACCATCGCCCGCTACGCCGACGGCGGCCTCCGCGACGCCGAGGTCGCGCTCGATCAGGTGATCGGCTTCTTCGGCAACCACGTCGCCGAGGAGGGCGTCCTCCAGATGTTCGGCCTGACCGGGATCGGCCCGGTGGTCGATCTCGCCCGCGCCGTCGCCGACAACGATCCCGCCGCCGTCCTCCGCCAGACCCGCTCGCTGGCCGCGGCGGGCAAGGACCTCTCCAAGCTGGCCCAGGACCTCCTCAAGGTCTTCCGCAACGTCGCGATCTTCCAGACCGCCCCGGAGACCATCGAGAACGAATTGACCGCGCGGGAACGGGAAGCGATCTCCGCCCTCTCCTCCTCGCTGACGATGCGGGGTATCCTCGCCATTCTCGAGGAGCTCAGCCTGCTGGAAAGCCGGATGCGCTATGCTCTCAGCAAGGAAGTCCTCTTCGAGGTGGCGCTCCTCCAGCTCGCCCAGCTGCGGGAAAAGGTCTCGCTCGAAAGCCTTCTCCACCACCTCGCCCAGGAAGGGGAATCATCCGCTCCGGCTGCCGCGCCCGGCCTGGCCCCGGCTTCCACGGCTCCCGCCCCCAGCACCGCCACGCCCAAGCCGGCTCCGGCTCCCGTGGCAACTCCGATTACCGTTGCGGCGCCCACCCCCACACCCGCCGCACCGCCCCGTCCCTCCGTCGATCCCGCCAAGGCCTGGGCCAAGGCCGTCGCCCGCTTCGCCGCCGAGCGTCCCCTGGAGGCTCCCGCCATCCAGCTCACCCGTTACACCGACATCCGCTCGGACCGGATCGAGGTCGCCCTCCCTTCCAACCTCAAGCACAAGATCGCCGCCTTCATCGCCCCCCGGAACCTCCCCCTCCTCACCGAGACGCTCCGCGAGGAACTCGGCAAGCCCTACGAGATCGTCTTCCTGGCCAGCGACGCCCCGGTGACGGTCGCCGCCTCCGCCGTTCCTGAGATGGCGAAGCCGGGCGAGGCCCCCGCCGCGCCGCCCCCCGCCCGGATCGAGCAGAAGGATTTCGTCAACGACCCGCAGATCAAGAAGGCCATGGAACTCTTCCAGGCCCGGATCGTGACGCCGGTCAAATAAATCACCGCTTAACCTCTCTTTTATGAATATCGCCAAATTGATGAAGCAGGCCCAGCAGATGCAGGCCGAAGCCCAGAAGATCCAGACCGACCTCGCCTCCAAGAAATACGAGGGGACCAGCGGCGGCGGCGCGGTCACAGCGGTGGCCAGCGGCGACGGCAGCCTCCTCTCGCTGAAGATCGATCCCGCCATCCTCAAGGACGGCGACGCCGAAATCGTCGAGGACCTCGTCCTCTCGGCGGTCCGCGACGCCCTCGACAAGGGGAAGAAGGACGCCACCGCCGCCATGGGCAAGCTGACCGGCGGCATGGGCCTGCCCGGGTTCTAATCACGCGGACGGAACCCCGTTTTTCCGGTGGCCGATTATCCCCCCGCCTTCCAGGAGCTGGTCTCCGCGCTGCGCCAGCTCCCCTCCGTGGGGGCGCGCAGCGCCGAGCGGCTGGCCCTCTTCCTGGTCGACGAGCCGCCCGAGGTGGCGGGCCGGATCGTCCAGGCACTGGCGGCGGCCAAGCAGCGGATCATCCCCTGCCCCGATTGCGGCTTCTACTCCGAAGGCGAGGAGGAGCTCTGCCCGATCTGCCGCGATCCAGGCCGCGACCGGGGCCTCTGGTGCCTGGTCGAGCAGCCCAACGAGATCGTCAAGTTCGAGAAGGCCGCCGGCTACCGGGGCCTCTACCACGTCCTCGGCGGCAAGCTCTCGCCGCTCGACGGGATCGGCCCGGAAGAGCTCCAAGTCACCCCTTTATTAAAGAGGATCGGCCTCGAAAAGCCGCGCGAGATCATCCTGGCGCTCGGCACCGACGTCGAGGGGGAGACCACCGCCCTCTACCTCGCCCCCCTGCTGAAGGAACGGGGCGTCCAGGTCTCCCGCCTCGCCACCGGCCTGCCGGCGGGCGGCGGCCTCGAATTCGCCGACAGCGTCACCCTCGGCTATGCATTGGCGGGACGGCGGGAAATCTGATAGAGTACGCCCATGAGCACTCCCCTGGTCGAAAAGCGCCTGCGCAAGAGCCGGGACCGCAAACTCTGCGGCGTCTGCGGCGGTCTCGCCGAATACTTCAACCTCGATCCGACGGTCGTCCGCGTCGTCTGGGCCGTCGCCACCCTCTTCACCGCGTTTGCCGGCGGCGTCCTTTATCTCATCCTCACCCTGATATTGCCGGAACCTGGCGATATCCCATCCGTCTAGCTGTCCAACCATGAAGACCCTCCTGCTCGCCTTTTACTCCCTCCTGATCGTCACGATCTGCCGCGCCGAAGCGGACGCCGTCGTCGGCCAGGCCGCGCCCGCCTTCACCGTCAACGATCTCGACGGCAAGCCGGTCTCGCTCTCGAACTACGCCGGAAAGATCGTCGTCCTCGAATGGACCAACATCGAGTGCCCCTTCGTGAAGAAGCATTACGGGAGCGGCAACATCCCCAAGCTGCAGGCGACCTACACCGCCAAGGGCGTGGTCTGGCTCTCGATCAACTCCTCCGCTCCCGGCAAGCAGGGGAATTTCCCGGTGGCACAAATCAAGGCTCAGCGCGCCGCCTGGAAGGCCGCCAGCACCGATTACCTGACCGACGCCGATGGCAAGGTGGGCCGCCTCTACGGGGCGAAGACGACCCCCGATTTCTTCATCGTCGACGCCAGCGGCGTCCTCCGCTACTCGGGAGCGATCGACAGCATCCCCTCCCCCGATCCCTCCGACATCCCCCAGGCCGAGAACTACGCCGCCGAGGCGCTCGACGCGCTGCTCTCCGGCCAGCAGGTCAAGACCGCCTCGACCACGCCGTACGGCTGCTCGGTGAAGTACTGACGGGGCGGCGGGGCCGCAAAAGCCGCGACCGGCAGCGGAAGCGACCGGGGGAGTTGCGCCGCGAAATCGTCCTCCTCATAGGAGAGATCGGCGGGAAAAGCCGTATCGAGAGGCATGGAACTTCCAGCCGGATTTAAACGGAGGGAATCTTCAGCGGCTGAGCGAAGCGCGCCTTCTGCCGCCGCTCGATCTGCACCACCCGCGAATCCTGGATGGTGATCTCGACCGAGCCGTAATCGATCCCCGCCAAGGCCCGCACGATGCGGCGGACCACTTCGGATTGTTCCTCCGGCGCGGCCTGCGGCTGGGGATTATCGATCAAACTCATGTTCTATAGAATATATGGATTAATAGGAGGATGTCAAACGGAATTTTTAGATCAAGCAATCCTCAAGACACGGCTCCCATAGAGGTGACCCATCGAGTCTGGTGGGAATGCCTGCGCGCGATCGCACATCGTTCTTCGGAAAAACTAACTGGCCTGGCCGGAAGGCAAGCTGCCCCCGTGCATCCCGGCCCGCCTCTAGCCAAGTGCGTTCGATCTGCCGCTGATCCACGCCACCTGAAACCCACGAGCCCGCTCTCCCGCGCCCCTCGCGTCCGCATGTGCCGGAGCAGAAAAAGCGAAATAGCTCCCTTCCCAGCAAGGCCAAGGGGCGCCAGCCCAAAAAATCACCACCGACCCAGCCGAAAGCGAAAACTTACCCCAACCCCACGTCGGCCAGATATTCCCGAATCGCCGCCGTGAAAATATCGCCGTACTCGGCGAGCTTCTTCTGCCCCACCCCGCTGATTCCGGCCAGGGTCTCCAGATCGGTCGGCTGATCTCGGGCCATGAGGCGCAGGGTGACATCGGAGAAGACGACGTAAGCCGGCACGTCGCGGGCGTCGGCCAATTCCTTGCGGAGGGCGCGGAGGCGGGCGAAGAGCCCCTCGTCGCAGGTGATCGCGCTGCTGGGCGCCGAGGAACGGCTGCCGCCGCCCGAGGGGACGGCGATGGGACGGGCCAGCGTCACCGGCTTCCGTTCGCGGAGGACGGCGAGGCCCTCGGGGGTGAGTTCGAGGACGGGGAACTGGTCCTCGGTCTGCCGAAGGAATCCGGCGCGGATCAGCTGCCGCCCGATCTCCTGCCAGGCGCCCTTGCCCAGTTCCTTGCCGATCCCGTAGGTGGAGAGGGTCTCGTGGCCCCAGCGCCGGATCTTTTCGGTCGAGGCGCCGGTAAGGACCTCGACGATGTGGTTGATGCCGACGCCGAAGCGCCCCGCCTGCCGGATGCGGTAGACGCAGGAGAGGAATTTCTGGGCCGGGACCGTCCCGTCATAGGCGGCGCGGGGCGAGAGGCAGTTGTCGCAGGCGTTGCACTTCCCCTCCGGCCAGGCTTCGCCGAAGTAGCCGAGGAGATCGGAACGGCGGCACTCCGCCGATTCGGCGTAATGGACCATTTGCTGGAGCTGGGCGCGGGCCAGCTTCTGCTCGTCGGGATCGGCCTTGTCCTCGATGAAGAGGCGCTGCTTGGCCACGTCCCCGGCGCTGAAGAGGAGGAGGCACTCGGCGGGGAGCCCGTCGCGGCCCGCCCGCCCGGTCTCCTGGTAATAGCCCTCGAGGTTCTTCGGCAGGTCGTAATGGACGACGAAGCGGACGTTCGGCTTGTTGATCCCCATGCCGAAGGCGATGGTGGCGCAGACCACCCCCACCTCGTCGCGAATGAACAATTCCTGGTTGCGCGCCCGCTCGGCGGGAGCGAGGCCCGCGTGGTAGGGGCGGGCGGGGACGCCGTCGGCATTGAGCTTCTCGGCCACGGCCTCGGCGTTCTTCCGGCTCTGGCAGTAGACGATCCCCGATTCGCCCCGGCGGGTGCGGATGAACTGGAGCAGCTGATCGTAGGCGGCCGAGCGCGCGGTCACCCGGTAGGTGAGGTTGGGCCGGTTGAAGCTGGCGGTGAAGCAATTGGCCCGCTCGAAGCCGAGGAGCTCGACGATATCGTCCCGCACCCGGGGCGTGGCGGTGGCGGTGAGCGCCAGGGTGGGGACGCCGGGGAAGAGCTGGCGGAGGGTCGAAATCTGCCGGTATTCGGGCCGGAAATCGTGGCCCCATTCGCTGATGCAATGGGCCTCGTCGATGGCCAGGAGGCTGACCCCCCAGCTCTTAAGATCCTCGAGGACGCCGGAGAGCATCAGCCGCTCGGGGGCGAGGTAGAGGAGCTTCACCTTCCCGGCGTGGAGCTCGCGCAGCCGCTGCCGCGCTTCCCCCGCCTCGAGCGAGGAATTCAGATAAGTCGCGGCGATCCCCGCCGCCTGCAGGCTGTCGACCTGATCCTTCATCAACGCGATCAACGGCGAGACCACGACGGTGAGCTTGGGCAGCGCCAAGGCGGGGAGCTGGAAGCAGAGCGACTTGCCGCCGCCGGTCGGCAGGAGGGCGAAGGCGTCGCGGCCCGCCAGCACCTCGCGGATGATCTCGAGCTGGAGCGGGCGGAACGAATCGAAGCCGAAGTAGTCCTTCAGCAGCGCGTGGAGGCGGGCGTCGTCGGTTGGGGAAGTCATCGGGCGGAGAAAGCGGATTGGGTCTTGTGGGCGAATCGCAGAATGACATAGTACGCGGGAAGCATCGCCCGCCAATGCAATTCAGAATCCCGACGAAGCCCGCGCCCCTGCCGGGCCCCCGCGCTCTATGGGCCCTTCTCCTGCTCGCAATCCTCGGCATGGCCCCCCTCTCCGCCCTGGCTCAGGATACCGCCGAGACTTCCGCCGCTCCCGCCGCCGATGCCGGCCAAGCCACCGGCCTCTCCCTCTCGCAGGCCCTGGCCGCCTCGGGTCCGGCGGTCTGGATCTGCGCGCTCCTGGCGGCGGCGGCCTTCTACTTCGCGATCGAGGGGTTCTTCAAGTTCCGCACCGCCGCCCTGGCGCCGCCCGAGGAGCTGGCCCGCCTCCGCGAGTTGCTCCACTACGGGGCCTATCAGGAAGCCTGGCGGACCTGCGCGGCGGGCCGATCCTTCCTCTGCGTGGTGGCCGGGGCGGGGCTCGAGCGGGTCGGGCGCGGGGCCGATGCCGTCGAGTTCGCCCTGACCGAGGCCTCCTTCCGGCAGGCGGCGGTGCTCAAGACCAGCCTGAACTATCTCTCGGTGATCGGGGTGATCGCCCCGATGATCGGCCTGAGCGGGACCGTCCTCGGAATGATCGGCGCCTTCGAGGTGCTGGGCGATCCCCGCGCCCTGGCGGGAGCAATCGGCCACGTCCTCACCGCCACCGCCGCCGGATTGCTGGCGGCGATTCCCGGCTTCGCCTTCTACTATCTTTTCAAATCGAAGGCCCAGACGGCGATCCTCCTGGCCGATGACGCCATTTACCGGCTCTTCGAGCACCTCCCCTATGAGGCCCTGGCGGGCGGCATGGTCGGGCCGGATGCCGAGGGCCTAGCCCAAACTGAAGCCGTTCCAGCCCCCGAGGAAAGCGAAGGCGCCTAGCCTCCAGCCTTCGTCCTCCCTCTTTCCATGTCCTTTTCCGGCAGACGGCGGCGCGGCCGCGAGGGAGCCGGAGCCGAGGGCGGCATGCAGCCCGATTTCCAGGTCGCGCCGATGGCCGACGTTCTCTTCGTCCTGCTGGTCTTCTTCATGAGCATCACCACCGTCGAGGTGCTCCACTCGGGCAAGGGGATCGACCTGCCGCAGGCGCTGGGAGGAAACCGGGCCTCCTCCGCCGCCCACGTCCTGGTGATCGGCATCGGCTGGGATGCGGAGCGCGCCGCCGGCCTGATCCGGACGGGGGATCAACCCTGCGCCACGCCCGCCGACCTCGTCCCCCTTCTCGAGGCGCGGCTGCGGAACGATCCGGCCCTCCGCGTGGTCATCCGCGCCGACCGGTCGGTTGAATATTCGGCCATCGCCGGAGTCCTCCAGGCCTGTCGCCAGGCCCATATCCCGACCGTCGCCTTCGCGGTCAAAGAGAAGGAGTGACGCCTCCGTGCGGAAAGGTGGCGTCGAGCCGCTCCGCGACCCGCCGGAAGACCCCCTTCCAATCGCCCGGCAATGGCTGCCGGAAAAGCGTCGTCGTCGGATACCACGGCGAACCCGGTCCCCGGTCGTAGATCCAATACGATTGCCGCATGAGGAGGAGCCAGGTCGGGCGGCCCAGCGCTCCGGAGAGATGGGCCGCGCCAGTATCGATCGTCACCACCAGATCCATTTCTTGAAGCGCCTGCGCGGTGTCGTAAAAATCGGCGAAACCGGCGCCGAGGTCGACGATGCGCCCGTCATCACCGTGCGCCGCCAGGGCCTCCCGCCCCGCCGCGCCGAACTGGAGGCTGTGAACCGCGAAGCGCCCGTCGTCGGCCAGCGCGAAAAAAAGCTCGGGCGGAGCCGAGCGACGGAGATCGGCTTGCGCCCCCGCCCAAATGATCCCGATCTTAGGCCGCGAATCGGAAGCACCGTCCTCCCCCAACCGCCGCTCCCGCTCCTCCGGCGTCCAACGCGGCACGTCGAAGTAGGGCCCCTCCGCCGGGATCGTCTCCGGCACGATGCCGAGGAGGCCGGGAAGCGAGGGGAGCGCGGCCTCCAGATCGGCGGCGGCTCCGCCGGGATCGGCGACCACCCCGTCGATGCCGGGACAATGCTCCAGCAGCCGCCGCAGCGCCGGATCGGCCTCCACCAACACGGTTCCGCCCAGCGCCTTGACCCGCCGCGCGAAGCGGAGGGCGGCGATGTTGTCGCCATAGCCTTGCTCTTTTCGCAGCAGGAGAGTCCGGCCCGGAAACGGCTCGCCCCGCCATTCCGGGCGGCGGAGGACCGGCTTGCAATGGCGGGTCTCGTATTCCCGCCAGCCCTCCTCCCATCGGTCGAGCGCCACCAGGATGCGGGAGCGGTGGTAGCGGGTCCGGCGGTTGTCCGGCTCGAGGAACAGCGCCCGGTCGCAGGCTTCGAGCGCCTTCTCGTAGTTGCCGAATTCCTCGAAGGCCGCGCCGAGATTGGCCAGCGTCGCCACATCGACCCCGCCGCAGCGGAGCGCCAGCGCATAGGATTGCACCGCCTGCTTGGTCCGGCGGAGAAGCTGGAAAATCTGGCCCCGGTTGAGATGCCCCGTGCCCCAGTCGGGCCGGAGCTCGAGCGCCCGCCGGTAGGCTTCCAGCGCCTCCTCGCTCCGTCCGGTCTCATGGAGGAAAAAGGCGTAAAACCGGCGGGCATCGAAACGCCCGGGGGCGACCGCCAGGGCGCGCAGGTAGAACGGCTCGCACTCGGCGATCCGCCCCTGCTGCTGGAGGGTCAGCGCGAGGTCGATCAACGCCTCCGGGAGATCGGGCGCGAGCCGGAGGGCCTGGGCGAAGGCCGCCGCCGCTCCGGCGAGATCGCCCGCCTCGCGCAACCGGTTGCCGGCCTGGAGCAAGGCGGCGACTTCGGCGGCGGCGGAATCCATCGGGGGACCGTAGCAACCTTCTTTCAGGAAATCGAGCGGGAGCGGAGGACGGGAGCCCAGCCTTGCGTCCGCTGCGGGAGGGAATAGAGTGGTTCCATGAGCGAAGGTTCCATTTCCCTGCAGCGCGAGATCAAGGTGATCCGCATCCCCAGCGGCGACACCGTCTCGATCCCGGCGGGGACCGAGGTGATCGTCACCCAGGCCCTCGGCGATTCCTTCACCGTGGTGATTCCGACCCACCCCGGACTCTACCGGATCGCGGGCGAAGACGCCGACGCGCTGGGCCGCGCCCCGGTGAAGAAGGACGCGCAGGACGCCGGCGGCAGCCTGGAGGAATCGATCTGGGCCGCGCTCAAGAACTGCTATGATCCTGAGATCCCGGTCAACATCGTCGACCTCGGCCTGATCTATTCGCTCGACGTGAAGGAATCGCCCGCCGGCGCCGAAGTCGCCGTGAAGATGACGCTGACCGCCCCCGGCTGCGGCATGGGCCCGGCCATCGCCGAGGACGCCAAGCGGAACATCCTCACCGTCCCCGGCGTCGCCTCCGCCGACGTCGCCCTGACCTGGGACCCGCCCTGGTCGCCCGACCGGATTTCCGGCGACGGCAAGGCGAAGCTCGGCATGGTTTGATCGCGGGTCCACGCTTGAAAGGGAGGACCTCTCCGGCCTTGGCGAAAGCCGCTCTGGGCTCAGCCTCCATCCGCCTCCTCGGCACCGGCCACCGGCGCAAGCTCTTCGCTCCCGAGGGCCGGAGGATCGCCCCCAAGGGACTCCGCCGCGATCTCCGCATCCGCTTCGTCCGCGCCGCCGCCGACAAGCTCGCCGCGCTCGAGAAGCTGATCGACGACGCCTGCTTCGCCAAACGGATCAGCCGCGAGGAATACGTCGAGTACGCCTCGGAGTTCAAGGGCGCCTGGGAAGCGCTGGGCCGGAGCTACGATGCCGAATTGTACGACTCCCGCGCTCCGATCGGAATGGAGGTGGTGAAGACCGTCGCCGTCGACCGCCGGGCGCTCGATTTCCAGGGACGGCCCGCCGACGCGCCGCCGGGATTGCGGGCTCGCCTGGAGGAGATCGAGCAGGCGATGCGCGAGGGGGCGCTGGAGGTCTATTGCCGGATGTCGGCGACCATCGGGCGGCGGATCGGGCCGCTCGCCGCGATCCGCATGGTCCGCAACGACGACCCGCGCCTGGCCGGCGCGATCTGCGGCTACGACCGGGCCAAGCGGGAAATCGCCATCTCCAACCTCTGCCAGACCCCGCCGCAGATCGGATACGCCGTGGCGCTGGCGGTCTCCTCCCACGTCTATGAGCATGCTCCGCAGGCGGCCAAGGACTCGCTCAGCCGGACCTTCTTCTCCAAGATCGATCCCGGGATCGAGGTGAAGACCGCCGCCTTCGGCGAGACCGCCCCCTATTGGGAATCGCGGGCCTTCTGGATGAAGGGGATGGGCGTCGTCCCCACGGTGACCCGCGACGGCCTCAGCGAGATCGACGTCACCCGGGGCGGCAAATACCTCTCGATGGCCGCCTTCGCCACCGTCACCGGGCCGAACGGGCGGCTGCTGGGCCGGGTGATGCGCGATCCCGAATGGCGCAAGACCCTCTTCAGCTCGATGAAGATCTTCAACACCATCGCGATCAAGGGCGGCAAGATCAAATAAGGGCGGCGGCGTTGGCAATGGCAGCAAACGCAAGCGATTTGCATATAAGTTGATCCGGGCTCCCCTTTGCGGCAGGGTAAGCTGCGTCCCGCTTCCTTCTCCGGCCCCCTTTTCTTCAAGATGTCATGAAAGCGCTGCCCTGGATCCTCTCGGTGGCGATTCATCTCCTGCTCTTCTTGGGGGCGGCTTTCCTCCTCCATGTCACGCCGGTCTATCGGATCGCCAGTGGTCGGAACAACATCGAGATCGACCTGATCGCGGCCCCCTCCAAGCCCGCGCCGCCAGCCCCGTCCCATCCGGCTCCCCTTCCTCCGCAGCCCCAGGCCGTGACGCCGCCTCCCCTGCCCAGCCC
>FSXI01000205.1_pt1 | contig 13273 bp, 9 predicted proteins | sample 1638251 | NCBI WGS metagenome assembly FSXI01 (sample SAMEA3914788, study PRJEB12502) | metagenome | biome: forest; material: soil | place: Canada | collected 2011-07-03 | depth 0.1 m | reverse complement strand
TCCGGCCTCCCTCCCTCTTGGCCCGGGTCCGGGCGACCCTTGAATTCGTCAAGTTCAGCCATACCGTCTTTGCCCTCCCCTTCGCGCTGATCGCGATGGCGGTGGCTGCGCACGGGCTCCCTTCCCTCCGCGTTTTCCTCCTGATTCTGGTCTGCATGGCGACGGCGCGGACCGCTGCGATGGCCTTCAACCGGCTCTGCGATTGGGAATGGGATAAGCTCAATCCCCGCACGGCGAACCGGAGCCGCCTGGCGACGCGCGGCACGGCTTGGGCATTGGTGGCGGGGAGCCTGGCTCTCTTTTTATGGGCAACCTGGGCACTGAATCCGCTCTGCTTCATCCTGGCGCTCCCGGCGATCGTTCTGGTCCTCGGCTATTCGCTGACCAAGCGGTTCACGCCGTTTTCCCACGCCTTCCTCGGGCTGGCGCTGGCCGCCGCGCCGATGGGGGCCTGGGCGGCGGTGCGAGGGGAATTGACCGACGCCGCGCCTTGGGCGCTGATGGCGGGGGTGCTCTGCTGGGTCTTCGGGTTCGACCTGATCTATTCGACGCTCGACGTCGAGTTCGACCGCAAGGCGGGGCTCTTTTCGTTTCCCTCCCGCTATGGGGTACCGGCGGCGTTGCGGCTGGCGGGGGTCCTGCATGTGCTGGCGTGGGGGTTGTTTCTTCTCTTCGGGCGGCTGGCCGGGCTGGGCGGGGTCTATTGGATCGCGTTGGCGGTGGTGGCGGCGGCGTTGGCCTGGGAACAGCGGCTGAGCCGGAGCGGGGATGTGGGACGGATCAATGTGGCTTTCTTCCAGGTGAATGCTCTGGTAGGGTTGACCCTGCTGCTCTCGGTGGCACTCCAATTATGGCTCTTTTAACGGCACGCTTTCAGGAACTCGGCCTCGGCGCGGTGGCCGAGAAGGTCTTTGCCGGCGCCCGCATCGACGAGCGCGACGCGCTGGCGCTCTACGAGTGCCCCGACCTGAACGCGGTCGGCCTGCTGGCGAATCACGTCCGCGAGCGGAAGAACGGGAATACGACGACCTATATTCTCAACCGCTATCTCAATTACTCGAACGTCTGCATCCTCAGTTGCCAATTCTGCGCCTTCTACCGGCGCAAGGGACAGGACGGGGCCTTCGAATACACAGTCGAGGAATTGGTGGAGAAGGCGAAGGCGGCGCAGGCGGAAGGATTGACCGAGATCCATAGCGTCGGCGGGCTCCATCCCAAGCTGCCGTTTTCCTACTATCTGGAGATGATCCGGGGGATCAAGGCGGCCTGCCCCGATCTCAAGGTGAAGGCCTTCACCGCCGTCGAGATCCGCCACCTGGCGGAGCGGATCGCCAAGAAGCCGATCCGGGAGACGCTGGAGCTGCTGATCGAAGCGGGCCTCGATTCGCTGACCGGGGGCGGGGCGGAGATCTTCGATCCTGTGATCCGCGATCAGATCTGCCGGGGCAAGGAGAGCGCCGAGGAGTGGCTGGAGGTCCACCGCATCTGGCATCAGCTCGGCCAGCGGAGCACCTGCACGATGCTCTACGGCCATATCGAGAAGGCGGAGCACCGGGTCGACCATCTGCGGCGGCTGCGCGAGCTGCAGGACGAGACCGGCGGCTTCACCGCGCTGATCCTCTACGCCTATGAGCCGGAGAACAACCAGCTGACCGGCAAGACCGGTCCCCGGGTCGGCGGGCGGGAGGATCTCCGCAATATCGCGGTGGCGCGGACCTATCTCGACAATTTCGACCATCTCACCGCCTATTGGATCAGCCTGACGCTGCCGATCGCGCAGATCGCGCAGAGCTTCGGCGCCGACGATCTCCATGGGACGATCCAGGAGGAATTGATCTTCCACATGGCGGGCTCGAAGACGCCGCAGGAGCAGACCATCAAGCGGCTGGAGAAGGCGATCCGCGAGGCGGGGCGGGTGCCGGCGCAGCGGGATACGTTTTATCGGATTATTGAGCGGGACGCGGTGGGGGTTTAAGCGGAGCGAGGGGGGATATGGGATTCGGGTGGAGATGGAAGCGGGTTTTGAAGTGGGGTGGGATTGGACTCGGGATAGTGTTTCTGGTGGGATTGGCCTTTCCTTGCAGGAGTTGTCAGCAGGAAGCGGCTGAGGCGATAGGGGTAGCCCAGCATGGAAGCCTAATCGCTCGGGCGATGGAGGCCATGGAAGATGATCCCCAAAGTTCCTCTCCCCGATATCCCGCCGATTTCCCAATCACGGCGACTGCAGCCAATTACTTAACTCATATCGTCCAAGCCGGATATCTTCAGGAGAGCGATTTAAAAATTCTCCGAGCTCCCAACTATTCGATGGCATCCAGCGTCGGAGAACTTTCGGAAAAGACGATTCCCTTCACGATCTTCCGAGTCTCCGCTGATGATCCTTTCGATACGGTCTTCCTGATTTCCAAATCCAACGTTTTTAAGCACGGCATCGTCATGATTCGAAAAAATGGGACCTTTCAACTGTACCATCCTGCGGATGCTATCGACCCTATTCTTCAACACCTCCCAGGAATTCATCCCAAAATCATCGGCAAATCCTTCGACGGGAAAATGCTCCCTTTCATGGTCTTCCCGGTTGCCGATGATGATCCCGCCGATACGGTCTTTGCGGTTTATAAATCAGAGGTCTCGAAGGATGACGTGGTGGTCCTCGAAAAAGGCGGGGATGCTCAACGCTATCGGGCTTCCGATGCCCTCGATATGATTCTTCTTCATCTCTCGCCCTCGCACCCTCCAGCCTTTTTGCCTTAATCGCCGCCCTGGGGTACTTCCAGTGGTCCTACCCGCCATTGCTATCCCCCGGGAATCGTGTTAGTTATAGAACCCCCATCATGCCCGACAACGACGTCCAATTTCCCAAGGATCGCAAGAAGCAGCGGCCGAACCAGACTCCCGGTTCCAACGGCAAAGGCCCAGGCCAGACGCCGCCCGCCGAGCCCAACTGGCGCGGCCCGCTCCTGCTGGTGCTGGCGATCGCCCTGGTCTTCGTCACCTTTTACTATAACAACAGCAACAGCCTCCATCCCGCCACCATCGATGAGCTGACGGTGCCGAAGCTGAAGGAGGCGGTCCGCGAGGGCAAGGTCGACAAGGATGTGACCTTCTTCCGCGACGGGACCTCGACCTATCTCGAAGGGAAGTATCACCATCCCAAGAGCGACACCGACGCGACCGACGTCACCTCCAATTTCCACACCGGCATCGATCTGGAATGGAACGGCCAGGAGATCCGCGATTTCATGGCGGCGAACGGCATCCCCGATATCGACACGAAGGTGGTGAACAATTACTGGAGCCAGACGCTGATCGGCTTCGCTCCGATCCTCCTCTTCGTGGTGGTGATCTATTTCATCTTCCGCCAGCAGTTGAAAATGGCGGGCAAGTCGGCCTTCAGCTTCGGCAAGAGCCGGGCGCGGATGCTCTCGCGCGACCGCAACAAGATCATGTTCAAGGACGTGGCCGGAGTCGAGGAGGCCAAGGAGGAGGTCCAGGAGATCGTCGAGTTCCTCAAGGACCCGAAGCGGTTCCAGAAGCTGGGCGGGCGCATCCCCAAGGGCGTCCTCATGGTCGGGCCTCCGGGCACCGGCAAGACCCTCCTGGCCAAGGCGATCGCGGGCGAGGCCGACGTTCCCTTCTTCAGCATCAGCGGTTCCGATTTCGTCGAGATGTTCGTCGGCGTCGGCGCCTCGCGGGTGCGCGACATGTTCGAGCAGGGGAAGAAGAACGCGCCCTGCATCATCTTCATCGACGAGATCGACGCGGTGGGCCGGAGCCGCGGCAGCGGGATGGGCGGCGGCCACGACGAGCGGGAGCAGACGCTCAACGCGCTGCTGGTCGAGATGGACGGCATCGAGTCCCAGGAGGGCGTCATCATGGTGGCGGCGACCAACCGCCGCGACGTGCTCGATCCGGCCCTGCTCCGTCCGGGCCGCTTCGACCGCGAGGTGCGGGTCAATCTCCCCGATATCAAGGGGCGCGAGCAGATCCTCAAGGTCCACGTCCTCAAGGTGAAGATCGACAAGAACGCCGATCTCCACGCCCTGGCGCGCGGCACTCCCGGCTTCTCCGGCGCCGAGTTGGCCAATCTGGTCAACGAGGCGGCGCTGATCGCGGCGAAGAACAACCAGGATTTCATCAAGCAGCCCGACCTGGAAGAGGCGCGCGACAAGGTCCGCTGGGGCCGCGAGCGCCGCTCCCTCGCCATGAGCGAGGACGAGAAGAAGATCACCGCCTACCACGAGGCGGGCCATGCGATCCTCAACGTCCTCCTGGAGCACACCGATCCGCTCCACAAGGTCTCGATCATCCCGCGCGGGCCCGCGCTGGGCGTGACCATGATGCTGCCGCAAAAAGACAAGTACAGCACCCGCAAGCACGAGCTGATCGACGAACTCTGCGTCCTGATGGGCGGACGGGTGGCGGAGGAGGTCTTCCTGGGCGACATCACCAGCGGCGCCTCCGGCGACATCCACATGGCGACCTGGAACGCGCGCAAGATGGTCTGCGAATGGGGCATGAGCGACAAGCTCGGCATGGTCCGCTACGGGGACGATTCCAACATGGTCTTTCTGGGCCGCGACCTGGGCCACGCCCGGGGCTACAGCGAGAATACGGCGCAGGAAATCGATCAGGAGGTCCTGCTCTTCATCAACACCGCCTACGCCAAGGCCAAGCAGATCATCACCGACAACAAGGACAAGGCCGAAGCGATCGCCCAGGCCCTCCTCGAGTACGAGACGCTCGACGGCGCGCAGGTGGAGGAGATCATCCGCACCGGCAGGATGAGCAATCCGCCGCCGAAGAATATCGAGCCGCCGGTGCTGCCCAATCCCGCCGAACCCCTCCCCGCCAACCCGGAGCCCGTGAAGTCGAAGGACGATGACGGGCTGCTGCCGGGATTGCAGGGGGCGCCTGCCGGGGCCTGACGCCAAGCTTGCGGCAATAGACTCCGATTCAAAAAAACCGCCCTTCGGGGCGGTTTTTTTGTGGTTTGGAGCGTTTTTTGGTTAAATAAGTTCGCGAGGTGGTTTCCATTTGGGGCTGGCGATTGCCTCCCGGCCATGCCAGTTAGTTTCCCCTGAAAACTACGTGCGCTATCGCGCAGGCAGTCTGGCTCAGACTCGATCTGCAATCTCGATGGGAGCGAAGTCTTGAGCTTACTTAACCAGAAAATGCTCTAGAACCTATCCGATGGCAAACGAGCGGCCCACTGAAAGTTATCGGTTACTGAAGCCATTGCTCCTCTTGCTTCTGGTGGCGGGATGGGGCCTCTGGATGTTTCTGCAGATCGATCATTTCAATCTGCCGTCGCTCGATTCGCTCTTTTATTTTGCTCCCGCCGCTTTTGCCACTACTCCCTTCCATCTTTCGACGCCGCTACTGGCCGGCTTCGAGGGAGCCGACACCTCCTGGGGGGCGAATTGGCCGGGCGGCCTGCTTCTGATTTCATGCTTCACGGCCTTCCTGCCCAAATGCCCGGCTCTCTACGTGATCCTCTTCCTGGCGCTCTGGCTGCTGATATCGGCCCTGACAGGGTTATGGGTGCGGGCGGCGACGGGCAAATCCCATTGGGGATTGATCGCCTTTCTGCTTTGTCTCTTCAACCGGGATCTTTATGAGATGGCCAGCCTGGAGCGGCATGAGCTCCTGGCCTGTCTGGCGCTCATGGGAGCCGCTTATGGCGTTTTCACCCTTTCGCAAAAGCCTTTCTCCCGAAGCGGTCTTGCGATCCTTTTGATCTCCTTTTTCCTGCTGCCGCTGGTCCAGCCGGTGACCTCGCTGGTGGGCGGCTTTTTTCTGGCGGCGCTGGCCTGCTTTGCCTGGTGGAGAAAGGAGAGGCCCGGTTATCTTCTCCCGGCGGGGGGGGCCTATGCCGCCGGTTTGGCGGGCTTGGCGCTTTACTTTTATCGTGACCCGAATGCCTGGCTGCTTTTCCTCGATAACGCGAGGGAAAATGCGCAGCAGGTTTACGATCCGGCGCGTTCCGGCGGCCATTTCTTTTTCGGCAAGGCTTTTTTGAAGAGGCTCTTTCGGGTTCGCTTCATTCCCACCAACCTCATTTACGTCGGCGCCTTGATCCCCGCCTGTCTGATCCTGCGGGAGGCGGCGGGATCGATTTTGCGGCGGGAAACCCGGCCCTTGTTCCAATTCGACAAGTCTCGCCCGGCTCTTGCGGCATTTCTCTTCGTCGCCACCCTTTCCGCCACGCAGTTCTTTTCCAACATCATCTATCCCGTGCTGGCGGTTCCCTTCGCCGTCGCCTTGATCTGCTCCGCGCTGGAGGAGGCGAAGGGGGCAAAAAATCATCTCCGTGCCGGGCTGGTGTCGGCTCTTCTGCTCGCGATTTCCATCGCTTATTTTGCCGGGAAAACCTGGGTCATGGCCCGGCAAGGATGGCCGAATTATCGCCGGGAATTGGCTGCCCTGAAAGCCGGCCTGCCTCCCGCCCACCTGGTCCTGATTCCCTATGTCATGTGGGAAACGGTCCTCGGCGATTCGCAGGGATATGCGATGAATACCACCCCGAATTTCAACGCCCGGAAACTCCGCTATGAGTCGATGATTTATGGAGAGATCAAGCCCGGGGATTTGGTTTTGCTCGATTCCTTCGGCGGCGGCCAGCCGGCTCAATCCATCGGCGAGCCCCAGTGGGAGAAAATAGGTGAAAAGCAATGCCTCTGGCACGCTTCGGAGAGCGTGATGGGCTTCGATATCACCATCTGGAGGAAAAGGTAAAACCGGCTCTGTTTTCAGCCTCAAAGAGAGGAAAAGCCCCCCTGCCCGCAGGGTTTGCTCCGATGCCCGCCCGCGTTCCGTCTACTTCTTTCCCTTCCCCAGCAGTTTCTTGAAATCGGCGAGGGGGATGCCGAGGAGGGCGGAGGCTTCGTCTTCGTCGCCGGCGGAGTCTTCGAGGGCGCGGCGGGCGAGCTCGCGCTCGAAGGCGGGGAGCTTGAGCCGGTCGTCGCGGCGGGCGAGGGCGAGGAGGTTGGAGATGGCGGGATCGAAGAGCTCGGGCGGCTCGGGCTGGGGCTTGTTGGCGTGGCTGATCCACTGGGCGCTGACCGATTCGGGCAGGTGGGCGACCTGGATGGAGGGGCCGCTGGCGAAGACGATGGCCCGCTGGATGACGTTCTCCAGCTCGCGGACGTTGCCCGGCCAGGAGTGGGCCTGGAGGCATTCCAGGGCCTCGGCGGAAACCTGGGAGGGGCCGCCCGGGTTCTTCGCCCGGTGCTTGGTGAGGAAGTATTGGACCAAGGCGGGGATGTCGCCCTTCCGGCTGTTGAGGGTCGGCAGGTGGAGGTTGACGACGTTGAGGCGGTAGTAGAGGTCCTCGCGGAATTCGCGGCGTTTGACGGCGTCGGCCAGGTCCCGGTTGGTGGCGGCGATGATGCGGACGTCGGTCTTGATCGGCTCGTTCTGGCCGAGGCGGTTGAACTCGCCCTCCTGGAGGACGCGGAGGAACTTGCTCTGGGTGGCCAGGGGCATCTCCCCGATCTCGTCGAGGAAGAGGGTGCCGCCGTCTCCCAGCTCGAATTTGCCGATCCGCTGGGCCATGGCGCCGGTGAAGGCGCCGCGCTCGTGGCCGAAGAGCTCGCTCTCCAGCAGGTTCTCGGGGATGGCGGCGCAGTTGATGGCGATGAAGAGCTTCTGGGCGCGCGGGCTGTTCTGGTAGATGGCGCGGGCGACGAGCTCCTTGCCGGTGCCGCTCTCTCCGGTGATGAGGACGGTGGCGTTGGTCGGCGCGACCTGCCCGATGGTCTTGTAGACGCTCTGCATGGCGGGCGAGGAGCCGACGATGGTCTGGTGGCTCTCGACCGGGGCGATCTTATTGGGCACGACGACTTCCTCGCGCATGGCGCGGGCGGCGTCGAGGGCGCGGCGGAGGAGGTCCTTGAGCTGGGCGATGTCGAAGGGCTTGAGGATGTAATCGTAGGCGCCGAGCTTCATCGCCTCGATGGCGGTCTGCGAGGTGCCGTAGGCGGTCATCATGATGACGACCTGCCGGGAGGTCATCTGGCGGATCTGCTTGAGGGTCTCGAGGCCGTTCTGGGTCCCCATCCGGATGTCCATGACGATGACGTCGATGGGGCGGTTCTTGGCCAGCTCGCCCTTGAGGACCTTCAGGCCCTCGTCGCCCGATTCGGCGCTGAGGACCTGGACCGGCTCGGCTTCGAGGAGGCGCTGGAAGGAGTAGTGGACGTCCTTCTCGTCGTCGATCACCAGCAGGCTCGCCTTGGGGGCCTCGGCTGCGGCAGGAGCCTCGGCTGCCGGCGGGGAGGCGGCCTTTTCGGTTTTCTCCACCTTCTCGTTCTCTTTTTTGCTCATGGGATGCTTCGGGAACTGTTCAGATCGGACGGCCTGCGGCGCTAATGAAAGGGGGAAGGGAGCGCATCAACTCGGCGAAGCGCACGGGATCGACCTGCTGCTGGCCGTCGCTCCAGGCTTCCGCCGGGTTGGGGTGGACCTCGATGAGGATGCCGTCGGCGTTGAGGGCGGCGGCTCCCTTGCAGAGCTCGGCGACGAGATCGGCCCGGCCGCAGCCCTGGCTGGGATCGATGATGACGGGGAGATGGGACTCGCGCTTGACGATGGCGACGGCGCCGAGGTCGAGGGTGTTGCGGGTGTAGGTCTCGAAGGTGCGGATGCCGCGCTCGCAGAGGATGACGTTGGGGTTGCCCGCCGCCAGGACGTACTCGGCGGCGAGGAGCCATTCCTCGATCCTCATCGCCATGCCGCGCTTGAGCAGGATCGGCAGCCCGGTCTTGGCGGCGGCGGTGATCAGGCCGAAGTTCTGGGCGTTGCGGGTGCCGATCTGGAGGATATCGGCGTAGCGGGAGACGAGGTCGACGTCCTTTTCGGCCAGCACCTCGGTGACGATGCCGAGGTCGAATTTCTCGCGGGCGGCGGCGAGGAGCTGGAGGCCCTTTTCGCCGAGGCCCTGGAACTCGTAGGGCGAGGTGCGGGGTTTGAAGGCGCCGCCGCGCAGGAAGGTGGCTCCCTGTTCCTTGACCAGGCGGGCGGTGGCGAAGAGCTGTTCCTCGCTCTCGACGGAACAGGGGCCGGCCATGACGCAGAATTTTTGGCCGCCGCCGATGGCGACGCCCCGGCTGGTGACGACGGTATCGACCCCGCCCGGCTTGGCCTCGCGGCTGGCCAGCTTATAGCGTTTCTGCACGGGGATGACGTTCTCGACCTCGGGGAAGGCGGTGAGCGTTTCCAGGCTCTGGTGGGTCCGCTCGTCGCCGAGGGCGGCGATGACGGTCTGGAGTTTTCCCTCGATGACGCGGGCCTCGTAGCCGAGCTTTTCGATCTCGGCGACGACGGGGGCGATCCGTTCCGAAGGGATACCGGGTTTGAGGACGACGATCATGGGAAGCGGCCAACCTTAGAAAGGTTGCCGCCCATTGGGAAGAAGGATTGTCGCCCGGAGGAAAACCCCTGACTTCTTTCGGAACGAAAAGGTTCGGAACCTAAACTTTGATCGCGAGGCGGCGGCGGCGGAAGGTCGGCTGGTCGAGGTTCTCGCCGTTGTGGATGGTCTCGAAGCTGTTCTCGAAGCGGCCCCGGCTGCCGGCCTCGAAGGGGAGTTCCTCCTGCTTGACCGGCTTGGCCCGGCCAGCGGGCTTGGCTTTGCCCTCGGCACGGGAGGGGAAGACGCTCTCGGAGAGGACGGGATCGGCCTGCGGGGCGACGGGCTCGACGTTGCGGCGGGAGGCCTTGCGGACGGGCGCAACCACGGGAGCGGGAACGACGGGGGAAGGCTCGGGCTCGATGGCTTCGGTTTCGACGACGGACTCTTCGGGATCGAGGTCGATGACCGGCTCGGCGATCCGTGCCTGCAGGGGGGCGGGCGCGATCTCGGGCTCGGGTTCGAATTCGGGTTCGGCCTGGGGCTCGAGTTCGGCTTCCGGCGCCAGTTCGGCGACGGGAGTGGGGAGGTGGATTTCGACCTGATCCTGGGCGGCGGTCTGGGTGGCGGCGAGGATGAGGAGGAGCTTCAGCCGTCCCTCGTGCCGGTCGACGGTGCGGGCGCCGATCACCAGCGGGAGGCTGCGGGGAAGGCGGGCCTGCAGGACCTTGGTGACGGTCTTGAGCTGGCCGAGGGAGAAATCGTGGCCGCCGACGAGGCAGGCGATGCACGAATCGGCCTGTTCCCAGGCCGCCGAATCGCCCAGGAGGGGGCTTTCCAGGGCGCGGGCGACCAGTTCGTCGGCGCCTTCCTCGAGGTGGATGCCGGAGCGGCCGATCCAGCAGTTCTCGGGCATCTCGGCGCCGCCGAAGCGGCCGAAGAGGCTGCGGAGATCGGCGAAGGCGAGCGGGTTCATCCCGCCGGGGACCATGATCTGGGTGACGGCCTCGACCGCCTGGGCCATCTCCAGGTTCATGCCGTGGAGGCCGTGCCGGATGTTCTCGCGGGCGTGGGGCCAGGCCTCGACCCGGTCGTTGGAGAGGGACATGACGGCGTCGCAATGGGTGCGGAGGTCGGCGAGGGCGCGGCGGCCCTGGGCCTGCCGGGACTCGGGCTCGAAGCTGAAGGGGAGCGCGCAGACCGCGACGACCCGGCCTCCCTGGCTGCGGCGACGGACGGCCTTGGCGATCTCGACGGCCAGGATCGAGCCGGTGGCTCCGCCCAGGCCGACGGCGAGGACGATCTGCTGAACGCCCTCGAGGCGTTCGAGGATGCGGGCCGATTCGAGCTTCCAGAGGGCCTTGCCCCGCTCGACGTCGCCGTGGCAGCCGAGGCCGCGGCAAAGGGCGCCGCCCAGGAGGATCTTATCGGGGGCGACCGATCCCTCGACGATCACCTGGTCCGCATCGAGGGCGAGGACGCGGAGGCCCTGCCGGTCCTGGCCGTGGATGACGACTTGATCGACGATGTTGACTCCGGCCTGGCCGAGGCCGATCACCAGGCGGCTGGTTTCGGTGCCGTCCGCGCCGTCTTCGCTTTCGTCGCCGCAGACTCCGTCTTTTTTGAACTCGATCATGGGGTGCTCCGTGGGGTTCGTGTCGTCGTTGTGCAGAGGTGGATGAGGCTGGAATTGGAAATCAGAAAAGGCCGATGCTGGCGAAGGTCTTCTTGAAGATATCGCTGACGCGGCCCCAGGGGCCGAGGGGCTGCATGCGCGACTCGGCGACGCGGGCGTAGTGGAGGAGGCCGAGGACGGTGGCCAGCTCGGGGCGGGAGGCGTAGCCCTGGTCGCCCTCCAGCGGGCATTCCCCGGCCAGCTCGACGGGGCAGGAGAAGATCTCGGCGGCCAGCTCGACCAGGCCGTCGACCTGGGAGGCGCCGCCGGTGCAATGGATCGATCCGGCGAAATCGGGCCAGAAGGGCTGGGCCTCCAGGTCGTCGCGGATGATCTCGAGGATCTCCCCCTGCCGGGCGTTCATGATCGTCTCGACGGCGTCCAAACGGATGGAGCGCTCCTCGAAGCTGTAGGAGCCGGGAAGGATGACGTGGCTGCCGCGGTCGGGATCGGCAGAACCGCCTGGGGCGGCGGGATGGACGGAGCCGTGCTCGCGCTTGAGCTGCTCGGCCTTGATGAAGGGGAGCTTGAGGCCGGCCACCAGATCGTTGGTGAGGTGGTCGCCGCCGACGCCGAGGACGCCGGTGTGGATGACGGCGCCGTCCCGGTAGACGATGTAATCGGTGACGCCGGCGCCGAAGTTGATGACGATGGCGCCGTGGCGCTTCTGCTCCGGGGTGAGGACGGCCTGGGCGGTGGCGTAGATGCTCAGGGCGTAGTTGCGGACGTCGATGGAGAGTTCCTTGACGCAGCGGATGGTGGTCTGGAGCCGGGTGGCGATGCCGGAGATGAGGTGGTAATCGGCCATCAGCCGCTTGGAGGAGAGGCCCAGGGGGTTCTCGGTGAGCGAGCCGTCGTCGATGCGGTAGTGCTGGATGAGGTCGTGGACCAGGGCGTAGCCGGGATTGAGCGGCTGCTGGCGGGCCATCGAGGCGAGCTCGTCGAGGTGCTCGGGGAGGATCTCGTCGCCCTCGCTGTTGATGACGGTGGTGAGGCGGACGTTGCCGGAGCGGACGTGGGCGCCGGAGATGGCGAGGTAGACCTCGTTGATGGCGACGTCGGTGCGCTGCTCGGCGTCGTTGAGGGCGTCGTGGACGCATTTCTGCGCCATCTCGAAGTCGATGATCTCGCACTTGCGGACCTGGTGGGACTGGCTTTCGCCGACTCCCAGGACGACCAGGGAGCCGTCATCGCGCATCTCGGCGACGGCGACGGCGACCTTGCTGCTGCCCATTTCGAGGGCGACGACGATATTGCGGTCTTTTCTCCAGAACATGGGGTTCTCCGTGGGTTATCCTTGGGGGCGGGGTTGGCGATTAGGGGTTGCTGGCAATCTTAAAGCGGACGGGGACGTTGCGCTCCGGCGTCAGGTCGACGGTGGCGATCTCCTGGGAGCGGTTCTCGGCATAGTCGATGACCTGCTCGAGCCGCTCGAGCTGGGCCGGGAGGTTGTCGAGCTGGAAGAGGACCTGGGCGCCGTCGCGGGTGGTCATGGCCATGGCGAGGGGCCGGTTCACGTCGATCTGGGCGACGTCGAAGCGGGTGCGCAGGGGAGTGAGCTCGAGGAGCTTGAGGAGATTGAGCGCGGCCTGGACCTCGGGCTGGTCGATGCGCTGGCCGGAATCGACGTCGACGAAGCGGCCGCCGACGATCTCGGGGAGGTTGCGCAGGGGCTCGTTGCGCTGCGGGGCGATGGCGACGCCGTCGCGGTCCAGGTAGAAGAGCTCCTTCATGTTGATGTCCTGGCGGAGCGAGGTGATCCGGGCCAGCGGCAGCCGCTCGGTGACGGAAATCACGATGGTGTCGGGGAGCTGGCGGCGGACCTGGGCCTCGGCGACGTAGGGGAGGCTCTCGACGTTCTTTTCCACCTCGTGGAGGTCGATCGCCATGGTGTTCTCGCCGATGGCCAGCCGGGCGGCCTGGACGACCGGCTTGCGCTGGATACCGCCCTTGGTCTCGACGACGATCTGCTTGAGGGCGTAGCGCGGGTTCTGGTAGACGGCCTGGCGCAGGAAGGCCTCGACCGCGAAGTGGGTGCCGACGCCGACCGCCGTGAGGGTGCAGAGCAGCGCCACGGCCCAGAGCGAATAGCGGAGGAGCTGCTTGCGCTGATGGGTCTTGCTCGTCGTGGTGAACAGGATGTTCACCTCCGGCTTGCGGTAACGGTTGCTGCGGCGGCGGGTCGACATGGCTTGGGGCTAGGTCAGGGCGGAGCGGAAGTTGTTGCGGATGGCGATGGCCTCGGA
>FSXI01000314.1_pt1 | contig 13782 bp, 9 predicted proteins | sample 1638251 | NCBI WGS metagenome assembly FSXI01 (sample SAMEA3914788, study PRJEB12502) | metagenome | biome: forest; material: soil | place: Canada | collected 2011-07-03 | depth 0.1 m | reverse complement strand
CGATTCGACCCTCCGCTCCCAGTTCGGGGATCTCGACATCATCCTCGAAAACAAGGCCGCCTCCCCGCTTCTCGACGGATCGGCCGATTCCCAGTCGTTGACCGGGGACGTGGGCGCCGCCGAGGGACTCGCCGCCTAGAAGCTATATCCTGTTGGCGATTTATGGAGGACCGGCCCGCAGGCAGGCCCGCTTGAAATCGGCGACGGTCGCGTGGGCCGGTTTCCCGTCGAAGAGGGTCGGCTCGAAGGCCCAGAAGAGCGCGCAGAGATGATTTTCGCGGAGCCGCTGGAAGGTGAGCTCCAGATTGGCGAGGTCATCGGGGTGGCCGGTGTTTTCCCCGCCCACCAGCAAGGGCGGCTGATGCGCCGCCGCCAGGCTGGCCAGAAAATGGCCCGGGCTCCAGCGCGCCGGATCGGCGCCGGCATCGTCGCTCCCCTCGAAGCCGTCGATCCAGGTGCTGTAGACGACGACTCCGGGATCGGCGATGCCCGCGACGCAGCGGGCGGTGTCATAGCCGCGCCCCACTTCGCCGGTCCGTTCCGGGCCGGTGGTCCCGTTGCAGTCGTCGCGAACCGCCGCCTCCAATTGCCCCGGCCTCAACCCGCCGGTCGAGGGATAAAGCATGAAGAGAGGGCCGGAAAAGTAGCGGCGGGCCGTCGCGATCTGCCAATCGTGATAGTTCTGCAGACTCCCCAGGTACCAATCGAGAAAACGGCGGGCGCCGTCATGGTCGGGAGTGGGAGAGCCGGGCAGCCATCCCGGCACGGGGCAGGCCTCCTCTCCCGGCGGCAGACCGGCAAGCTGGCCCTGCGCGATCGGATCGAAGGCCCAATAACAGTTCAGGCGGCTCCCATAGCGGGTGTCGGGATAACCGAGCTCCCCGTAACGCCCGCCGCCCAGACGCACGGCGGTAAAATCGTTCCCCAAGAAACCGAAGAGATGGCCGAGATAAGCGGCATAGCGCTCGCGCATCGCCTGGCTGAAGACGAGGTTGACCCCACATTCCCCGCCGCCGGGAACGGCCTGGAAGGGATCGCCGTATTGATCGACGAAGTGCGAGGAGGGAAGCGCGAAGATCCACTGGGGCGGATATTGGACGCCGAGATCGAGGACGATCCGTTTTCCATCGGCGCGGAAGGCGGCGATCTTCCCCTGGACGGCCTGGAGATAGGCATCGTCAAACTTCCCCTCCCCCGGCTCGCCACGGTCCCAGGAGATGCCGACGACGACGGCGGTGGCTCCCGCCTCACTGGTGGCGGCATCGTGCGCCGGATCGCACTCCAAGGTGCCGATCAGGGGATGAGCCGGGTCCAGGCCACCGGGAGAGACGGCATCGTCCGCCCGGGAGAGAGGACCGCCGAGGCCGATGAAAAGAAGGGCGGCGGAAAGAACTCTCGATGCCAGCGAGAACCGATCACCGCTCATGGGTCATATCGAACTGCTTGCCGGCAAGGGCGTCCTTGATGAAGACACCCCAGAAGGGAGTCGGCGCATAGTCCCAATTGGAGATCAATACGGGGGTCGATTTCGGATGGAGCGAAAAGGCCGTCCAGTTGAGATGGTATTTCTGGACCATGCCGATGGCGTCGGGAACCCAGGTATAGGGATCTTCCTGCTGGTTGGCGGGGACGAAGGGCATCTTCTTGATATCGGCCCCGAATTCCCCGACGTAGAGCGGGTATTGATCGGCCAGGAAGAGGAAGTGTTTCTCCCAGTTCTTGTGCCAATTGTAGAAGTGGACCGAGTACATGATCCCGTTGCCGGTCTTGTCCTCTAAAGCGAAGCCCTGGGTGATGCCGCCCAGGTCGTAGGCGCTGCCGAGGCCGCCCGCGATCACGATATTCTTGGCGCCGGTGGCCCGCACCGTGTCGAGGAGGCCCTGCATGCCGGGGGATTGGTAGCTGCGGACCTCGGTCGAGTTCTTCGCCTTGTCATCGACCTCGCCGCCGTTCTTCCAGATGTCCCAGCTGATGCCGCCGGGCTCGTTGAAGAGATCGAAAAGGACGGCGGGATTGTTCTTGTAGCGGGCGGCGGCGTCCTTCCAGAAGGCGACGTCGCGGTCTTCCGGCGCGTGGAAGCGGTGGAGGTCGAGGACGACGTAGGCCCCCTGCCCTGCCGCCATCTTGACCACGTTGTCGACCAGCTGGCGGTAGGCGTCGGGATCGTTGCTGGTGCTTTGCGGCGGCTTGCCCTGCCCGAACCAAAAGCCGTCATAGACCGGCAGCCGGATGACATTGGCCTTCCAGTCCTCCAGCGCCACCTTGGTGGTGCGGAGGACGTTCTCGCCCTTGGCCACCCATTCGAGGCTCTCGACGTTGACGCCCTGGAGCGTGACGACGGTGCCATCGGCGGTTACCAGCTTGTTGCCGGAGACTTTGAGTTCCAGCGTCTTCGGCGGAAGCGCCAGCATCCGATCGACCTCGGCCTGGTCGGCGGCGAGCTTCTGCGCCGCGATGGCCGGGGCCATCACGATCGCCTGGACGTCGGCATCGCTCATCGGGGAAAGCGAGACCGATTGGACGTCGAGGGTTCCCGAGGCGGGCTTGTTGAGGCAGAGGGTGACCGCGATCTGCGCCGCTCCGTCGGGAACGAGAAATCCCTTTTGCAGCACCGTCCAGGCGGAGGCGTGGGAATCGAAGACACTCGCGCCGGGAGCGGGTCCCACTTCCTGGCCGCCGGCGTCGAGGAACTTGAAAAGGACGCGGGCGTCGCAGCTGAAGGAGGCCCCGAACTTGACCCCGGCGGTACGGAAACGGATCGCGGAATCGATCCCCTTCACCCCGGCGGGAATCGGAGCCGTTTGACTGACCGCGACCAGTTGGCCCGCCTGCTGGGAGACCAGCCGGATGAAGTGCTGGCCGTCCTCCAGCTCCCAGGTCATCGATCCCTCCGAGCCGCGGGTCCATCCGTCCGCCCAGTTCTGGGTGGCGGTATCGAATTGACCGTGGGGCAGGAAGGAAGCCGCCGGGGCCGCCGGCGTGGTCTCCGGCGCCGTCGGCGCTGCGGAAGGCGCCACCGGCTCCGCCACTACCGGTGCCGAGGTCGGCGGCACCGGCGCGGCGGCCTCTTGCGAACGGACGGAGACGGAAGCCGCCAGCAGGAGCCCCAAGGCACCCACCGCGATCCGGCGAAAGGAAGGAGTGATCGACATGTGACTGGACTGGTGTGGCCGGCCCGCGCCGGCTCAGCGCATATTCTTCATCTCGAATTGCTTTCCGGCGAGAGCATCCTTGACGAAAGCGCCCCAGAACGGCGAGGGCGTGAAGTTCCAGTCCGAAAGGAGCACGGGCGTCGAGCGGGTGTGGAAGGAGAAGGCGGTCCAGTTCAGATGGTATTTCTGCACCATGCCGAGCGCGTCGGGAGCCCAGGTGTAGGGATCTTCCTGCTGGTCGGCGGGGATGAAGTTCATCTTCTTGATGTCGGCGCCGAACTCCCCGACGATGACCGGATATTTCTCGGCCACGTTGAGGAAGTGGTCCTGCCATCCCTTGTGCCAGTTGTAGAAGTGGGTGGCGTACATGATCCCGTTGCCGCCCTTGTCGTCGAGGGCGTAGCCGTTGAGCACCCCGCTCAGGTCGAAGGCGTAGCCGAGGCCGCCGCAGACGACGATGTTCTTGGCGCCGGTGGCGCGGACCGCGTCGATCAGGCCCTGCATGCCGGGGGAATGGAACGGCTCCTTGCCCTGGACGGGGACCATGCCGCCGTTCTTCCAGAGGTCCCAGGAGATATCGTGGGGCTCGTTGAAAAGGTCGAAGATCACCGCCGGGTTATTCTTGTAACGGGCGGCGGCATCGGTCCAGAAGAGGGCGCAGTCGTCGTCGGGCGCCAGGAAGCGGTGGAGATCGATCATCACGTAGGCGCCGTGGGCGGCGGCGAGCTTGACGACGCTGTCGATCAACTGGCGGTAAGCGTCGGGATTGTTGGAAGTCTGCGCGCCCTTCCCCTTGCCGAACCAGAAGGTGTTCATCACCGGCAACCGGAGGATGGTGGCGTGCCAATCGTTGAGGGCCACGTGGGTGGCCCAGAGGATGTGATCGCCGGTGGCCGACCATTCCAGGCTGTCGATATTGACGCCCTGGAGGATGACGGGCTTGCCGTCGGCGGTGACGAGCTGGTTGCCGGAGGTGTGGATCTCCTGGGAGGTGGAGGGCTGCGCCATCTCTTTCGCCAGGATGGCATTCTGTTCCGCCTGGGTGGCGGCAGCGGCGGCCTCCGCGCTGGCGATGCCGCCAGCGGTATCGCCGTCCAAGGGGGTGACGCGGATTTCGCCGAGATCGAGGGTCCCCGCCGCAACCTTGAAGAGGGCGGGCATTAGCACCAGGGTGGTGGCTCCGTCCGGCACGAGGGTCCGCTCGCTGGCATCGGTCCAGGTACCGGAGGAAAAGGTGATCACCCCGGGATCGGGCTTGACCGGCTGCCGCTTGCCATCGAGGAAGTGGAACATCGACCGCGCGTCGAAATAATTCTGGGTCCCCTTCTGCAGGCCGGTGACGCGATAACGGAAGGCGATCTCCACCGCCTTCACCCCCGCGGGAATCTTCACCTCATGATAGAGCATGACCATGGTGTCGGGAGCGGGGGAGGCCATCCGGATGAAATGTTTTCCGTCCTCCTGCTGCCAGCTCATGTTGGCCGGAGCGGAAGAGCCCCAGCCGTCCGGCCAACCGGCGCCCTTGCTGTCGGATTGGAGGCCGCCGTTGGGAACGATATTGACGGTGCTGGAGACCGTCGGAGTGACGAGATCGGGGGCGGGGGCAGTTACCGGAACCGGCGCGACAGGGGTGACCGGGCTATCGGACGGAGAGGGGGCGACGACTGCCGGGGCGGTGGCGCCGCCGGGGGCGGTATCGGTGGCGTCGGTATTTTGAGCCTGGAGGAATCCGGCTCCCAAGAGGGCGATGGCACCAATAGCAATGGCAACCAGCCGACTATTACGAGCATTAGGGATCGATTTGAGCGTCATAAAGGGGAGGAAAGGGAGCGCTTCGATGCTTTAGAGACCCGCTATAGCATATTCTAAAACAACAAATGCACTAATTCCAATTTTTGTTTTGTTTATAATCAATATCTTGCAACTTTAAAAGCTGCTTCTATTCTGAAATTAGATAGCATTAATAAAGTTAATGTAAATCAAATTAACAGCTTCGCTATGTAGTATAGCTTTTTGCTTGCGTTGTCCGCCTTAATGAGTACGCTGATAACAGCAACTTCGATTCGCAAACTTCAGCCCATTGCTCGCATGAAAAAAGTTTCTTGGAATTATTATTCTTCGATCCGGCTTGGCCGCTCGGCCTTGGTCAAAGTTCTTTTGCTTACTGCTTCGATTGTGATGGGGCAATCGGTTGGGGCGCAGACCGTAGATAGCTGGAATGGAAGTTCTGCTGCTTGGTCTACCGTAGGGGATTGGTCGACAGGGGCGGCTCCCAACGGCAGTCAGGATGTCTATTTCAATACATCCGGCACAAATGGCGCGGAAACCATCACCCTAGGATCGACATTGGGATCCAATGCCGCACTCGGGCTGTATTTCAACAATACTGGCACGACGGCTTTTAGCGGAACCGGGGATGTCATTCAGGTGGGAACCGACGGCATCACGATAGCGGCCGGTAGCGGGGCAATCACCAACCCCGGCGCGATCAGCTCCGCCGCCGGCGGTTTCGATCTCATGGGGAGCCAGACCTGGACAAATAATTCGACGAATACTTTTCTATTCAATACGACGACCGTCGATAGCTCCGTCACCACTCCCATCACTCTTACCCTCGCTGGAACAGGGAGTTTCGAGATCAATAAATATGACAACATCGGAGCTGGAGCTGCTCTCAGTCTAGTGGTGAACGGGGCAAGCGTGAATGTCCAGACGGGCCAAAGCTATACCGGCACCACTACCATCGAGGCGGGGTCGATACTGGTTTACAACTCTGGCGCCCTGGGCTCGGGCAACATATATCTAGGCAATACCAGCGGCAGCGCAAACGCGACCTTGGGATTCCAAGGGTTGGGCAGCACGACCAGCAATTTCACGGTCGTGGCAGGCAATACTGGCACGGAAACATTGGAGCTCACGGGAAGTGGCAACAACAGCACGTTCAGCGGAGCGTTTACCCTCAATAACAGCCTTACTCTTACCGACACCGTCGGCAGCGGCGGCAGCAACGTCTCTCCGACCATGAACCTGACCGGATTGATTTCGGGAAGCGGCGGCTTGAACCTCGTCAGAACCGGCAGCGATCAATACGTGAATGTCGTCCTTTCCGGCGCAAACACCTACACGGGTGGCACGACCATGACGGCGGGTAATCTGGATATCGACAACGCTTCGGCGATCGGCACGGGCACATTGACCCTTGTTGCGGGCACCATCGACAATACATCGGGAAGCGCCGTGACGCTCGCCACCAATAACACACAGGTTTGGAACGGTAGCTTTAGCTTCGGCGGCACGAATGCCCTGAATCTCGGAACGGGAACGGTTGCGCTGGGAACGGCCACTCGCACTGTGACGGTCAACGGCACTGCTCCGTTGACCGTGGGTGGCGTTATTTCCAGCACGTCATCGACAGTGGGCCTGACGAAGGCGGGCATCGGCACCTTGATTCTAGCCGGAATCAATACCTATACCGGAGCCACGACGGTCAGCGCGGGCACCCTCGATCTCACCGGCTCGCTGGTGAGCGCGGTCACGGTGAGTGCCGGAGCGGTCCTGGAAACCACCGGCACCGGCACGATCACCGGGGCGACCACCATCGCCTCGACCGCCGCTCTCGACTTCCAGTTCAGCAGTTCCACCGACACGGCGAATACGCTGACCTTCGGCGCGTTGACCCTCACCAGCGGGGCCCTTCTCAATCTCAACGATATCGCGCCGGGAACGGTGACAGCGGGAACCGTCTTCGACGTGGCGAATTTCTCCAGCTTGACCGGAACCTTCTCGAACTATGCGAACGACAGTGCCGTGACGATCGATGGGAATACCTATGAGATCCAATATGGCCCCTCGGATATCACCCTGACCGATGTCGCCAGCGTGCCCGAGCCCTCGACCTGGGCGATGCTGTTCGGCGGGTTGGCGGCCTTGGCGTTCGTGATGCGCCGGTCCTCTTCCCGCGAGCTGGTCTAGGCCCCCGTGACCGGATACCCTCCCGAGAGCGTGGCCGCGCCCCGCGCCATCGCGACTCTTCCGATGACCGAAAATTTGCTGCAGAGAGAGTGGACGGCGGCGGAACTGGAGGCGGTCCTCACAGAAGCGCCCCGGACTCCCCTCTTGCCCCCGCTCGATTCCGAGGCCTGGCGGCGGGTGGCCGGCAATCCGGCGGCCCGCTCGCTCCTGCAGCCCCTGCGTCTCCGGGCCGAGGCGGAATGGGACCAGCCGCTGCCCGTCCTGACCGACGAGCTTTACGCCAGTTTCCGGGCCACGGGGCGGCGGATCGATTTCGAGGAGGTCTATTTCGAGCGGCGGCGGCGGCTGGGGCGGGCGGCCGCCAGCCTCTTGCTGGCGGCTCCCGACGATCCCTGGCGGGAGCGGTTCGCCGCCTCGGTGGTGGCCAAGCTGACCTCGATTTTCGAGGAGGTCTCCTGGGCGCTGCCCGCCCACGTCCACTGGCATGACGACGATGTCAGCGGCAAGGAGCCGCTGCAGATCGATCTCTTCTGCGCGGAGACGGCCAATCTGATGGCGGAGTCGCTCGATCTCTTCGGGGCGATGATTCCCGCCGAGTTGCGGGAACGAATCCGGTTGCGGCTGCGGCACGCGATTTTCGAGAATTATCTGGACCGGCCCGAGCCTTTCCACTGGACGAAGGTGATCCATAATTGGAACGCGGTCTGCCATCAGGGGGTGATCGGATCGGCGCTCTCCCAGCTGGACGATGTGCCGATGCTGGCGCGGATGCTCTTGGCGGCGCGGCCGAGCCTGCGGCTCTTCCTGAGCGGGTTCTCGCCGGATGGCGGCTGCTCGGAGGGGGCCGGCTATTGGAGCTATGGCTTCGGCTGGTTTGCGATCCTCAATCAGCAGCTGGAGGCGCGGACGGGGAACGGGCTCTCCCTCTTCGAGGGGGATGGGCATATCCGGGAAATCGCGCGCTTCGGCCCGCGGATGGCGCTGGCCAAGGGAAGGCAGGTCAATTTCGCCGACAACGGCGGCGATCACGGCCTGCCCCCCACGCTGCTCTCCTATCTGGGTCACCGCCTGGGTGAAGCCGATTGCCGGGGAGCGGCCGAGGATGCTTTCCGCATCCTGCTGCGGAAGGGGATCGCGATGGATGGGGAGCGGTGCGATCTGTTTTTCCTGGGCCGCCTCCTGCTGCATCTGCCGGCGGAGCTGCCTCCCGCCGGGAGCTCGGTGGCGGAGGATTGCCTGCTGCCCGATCTGGCGGTGGCGGTGGCGCGCGGGATCGATCGGCGGGGCCATCTGTGGGAACTCGCCGCCAAGGGCGGGCATAACGACGAGCATCACAATCACAACGATTGCGGCGGCTTTCTCCTGAATATCGACGGCTGCCGTCTCCTGACCGAGATCGGCGCGCCGGAGTATGTGAAGGATTTCTTCAGCCCGAAGCGCTATGAGTTCCTGGCGGCGCGGACGCTCGGCCATCCGCTGCCGATCATCAACGGCTGCGAGCAGGCGGCGGGGGCCGCCCATGCCTCCCGCATTCTCAGCCACTCCTTCAGCCAGGAGAGGGCGGAACTCGTCGTCGACGTCACCGCCTGCTATCCCGCCGAGGCCGGATGCCGCAGCTTCGTCCGCTCGCTCCGCCTCGATAAATTGCTGGGCAAACTGACCGTCTCCGACGAATTCGTCCTCGACCGGCATGAGTCGCTGGAAAGCGCGCTGATCACTCCCCATCCCGTCGCGCTGGCCGATGACAAGTCCTCGGCCTCGATCATGGCGGAGGGTCTCTCGCTGGAAGTGCGGCCTCTGGCGGGCACCCAACTCGACCGGGTGGAATCCCATTCCTATCAGTCCCATGAGGGCAAAGCCGCGGCCATCCATCGGTTGGTTTACCGGGCGGCGTCGCTGCAGGGCCCGTTGCGGCTGGCGATCGAAATGGAATTGGCGCCCTGGATTTCGTCCCCGTTATGAAGGCGATCTCCCTGGCAATGGCTCTGACGGCGCTGGCCTGCAGGATAGCTCCTGCCGCGGACGATGCGGCACCGTCGTTCGCCCTCGATCCCGTCGATATCTCCAAGGCGATGGTGCTGATGTATAAGAGCCCGGACGTCCCCACCTTGCTGGAAGTGACCTTCGGCAAGGAGAAGCAGGCGGAACTGGCCGCGCTGGCCGCCTCCAGCAACGGCAAGCCGGTCCGGATCATTCTGAACGGCAAGGAAGTCTCCGATCCGGTCCTCACTCCCGGCGGCACCGGCCACTCGATCAAGATCCCCTATGCTTCCGCCGATGAGGCGTACGCCACGGCGCGGATTCTCCTGGTGTCCCCGCCTCCATCGGCGGCTGCTCCGGCTCCCTCCCCGTGAAACCGCTTCTCTGGCCGGTAGCGGTTTTTCTCCTGATGGCGCCGGGCCTGCGGGCCGATCTCCCCGTGGCCGGGGAGCTTCTTCCCAACCCCGATTTTTCGGCGCCCGGCAAGGACCCGGCGTGGCCCGACGGATGGGGAAGCCGCCCCGTCGATAGCGGGAAGCAATGGCAAATGGACAGCGGCCTCCATCATGTCCACCTGGCCCTCGCCGCCCCGGGAGGTCCCGAGATGCTCTACCGGGAAATCAACCTCAAGCCGGGTGAAACCACGGGAGTGGTCCTCACCGTCCGGACCCGCGTCTCGAATGGAAATTCGGGCGACGCGCAAGGGTTGCTGGTCTTCCTCGACAAAGCCGGCCGGCTCCTCTCCAGCGGAGCCGAGCCGTTGCTCTTCCCGGCCGGCAAGAGCTGGACCGACAGCAGCGAGAAGATCCGGGTGCCGGCGGACGCCGCCCATCTCACCGTGCTGGCGGGTTTGCCCGGGACGGTGGCGGGGGCGGTCGATATCTCCCTTTTATCGTGTGTGCCCCTCGATCCGGACGCGGCGGCCCTGCTCCCCTCCCCGCCGCCTCGGCAGGTCTCCTCTTTATTGAGCAACGGCGATTTTGAAAGTGGCGATGCCTCCGGCAAATGGCCTCTGGACTGGAGCGCGCCCGAGCCGGGGATGAGCTGGGAGACGGAGGATGGGAAGCGCTTCGTCCGGCTGATCTCGCAACACCCGGGGGAGACCCTGATGCTGAACCGGACCGTGCCGCTGCCCCCGGGATTGCAGGGCCTCGAACTGGCCGTCCGCTGGCGGGCGAATGGAGTGGAGCACGGCGAACATGAATGGTTCGACACCCGGACCATCGTCCATTTCCTCGACCGCGATGGAAATACCCTCCCCACCGAGGGAGGAAGTCCCGATCTGGTCTTCACCCACAAACCGGCCCCGACCGGTTGGATCGAGCATGCGCAGTTCCTCGCCGTTCCCGAGGGGGCGGCGCAGCTCCAGCTCCGGCCCGGCTTCTTCCGGGCGGCGGCGGGGACCCTCGACCTGGCCTCGATCTCGGTGATCCCTCTCGATCCGCAACAGGCCTCCCTGCTGAAGACGGCCGGGGCCGCCTATGGCGCCTGGAAGGGCGATCAGAATGCCGAGATGGAACGGAAAATGGATGGTAAGATCGCCGCGCAGCTCGCCGCCACCGGCAATCTCATGCCGAACGGGGACTTCGTCGCGGCGACGGCCCATCCGACTTGGCCGGACGGCTGGGGCAACGGCCCCTCCGATACCGTCAGCTGGGGAAACGACAACGGGAAACGGTTCATCCGCCTGACCGCGGACGATCCGGCGAAGGTCCAGATGCTCTACAAGATGGTCGTTCTGCCGCTGGGGTTGAAGGCGGTCGATATTTCCTTCCGCTATCGCACCGCCGGGGTGGTCCAGGGCGAGCGGGCGCCCGGCGACGCGCGGGTGGCTCTCCACTTTTTCAACGGCACCCGCTTCGGCCATCTCGAGAGCGGCAAGGAATTGGTCCCGATGCCCGAGCCCCTGATCCTCTCCCCGCAAACGACGGGATGGACCGAGGTCCATGCCCGGCTTCCCGTCCCGGAGGGGGCCACCAAGCTGCAATGGATGCCCGGCCTCTGGTATGTCAAAGCGGGAACCCTCGACCTGGCCGACCTCGATATCTCACCGGTCGCCGAGACCGCCTTAAAACCCCTCCCATCGAATCCCTAGTCCCAGGCGAACTCGGAATCGCAAATCGGCACCCATTCCACTATCCTCATCCCCATCTCTCATGGACCCTGAACCGCCCGCCCTCCTCGACGGAACATCCCCCGCCCCGTCTCCGCTCCCTCCGGAGGAAAAGGCCGGGAAGATCTACCACGCCGGCAGCCTCCGGTACACGCTGCGCGGCCTGCTCGTCCTCTCCGTCTGGCTGCTCTGGGGGGACTTTGCCTTCACCTTTTTCGAAAACGTCTTCGGGCGTTTCCTTCCGCTCTATCTCAAGGATCTGAACGCCTCGAACACCCTCATCGGAGTGATGACCGGGAGCATCGCCGGAGCCGTCAACATCCTCTTCCTGCCCAATATCAGCCAGTGGAGCGACCATTATCGGGGCCGCCTGGGGCGCCGCATCCCCTTCCTCTACGTGGTCACGCCGCTCACCGTCGCCGCCCTGGTCGCCGTCGGCTTCGCCCCGGCGATCGCGGGATGGGTGCAGACCCGCATCCTGGTCCACTTCGCCCCCGCCGTATCCGCCTCCGCCTTGGTCCTCGGCCTGCTCTGCGCGATGGTGGTCTGCTACCACTTTTTCAACATGGTGCTGGTCAACGCCTACAACTGGCTGGTGCGGGATGTGGTCCCCCAGGAATTGATGGCGCGGTTCCTTTCCTGGTTCCGCATCATCGGCACCGCCAGCTCCTTCGCCTTTCTCTGGTGGGTCTTTCCCCATCTGAAGGACGATCGCGAGACGATCTTCCTCCTGGTCGGCATTTTCTATCTGGCGGGCTTTCTCCTGATGTGTCTCAACGTGAAGGAGGGGGAATATCCCCCTCCTCCTTCCAAGGAAAATCGGCCCGGCTTGGTGAAATCGTTCGCCCTCTACTTCCAGGATTGTCTCTGCCTTCCGATCTATCGCCACTTCTATGCGGCCAGCGTCCTGGTCGTCCTGGCGCTGGGCTGCGCCGGATCGTTCTTCATGCTCTTCACCCGCGACACGCTGAACCTCGACATGGGAACCATCGGCAAGATCTTCGCCTGGGGAACCATGGCTTCGACCCTGATCTACTTTCCGATGGGATGGCTGTGCGACCGCTTCAATCCGTTTCGCGTGATTTTGGTCGGCTTGGCCGGGCTGACGGCGGCCTCCCTTCTCGGCTTCTTCGCGACCCATGACCGGGAGAGTTTCCTGATCTGGACCTTGGCGACGACCCTGCCTTCGGCAGCCTGGGCCCTGGGATCGATGGCCGCCACGATGAAATTGTTCCCCAAGCAGCGTTTCGGCCAATTCTATTCCGCCCTGAATATCTTCGGCTGCGGGATCCTCATCCCGGGAAATTATCTCATCGGAAAACTCATGGACCTCACCCACAGCAATTACCGGGTGGTCTTCCTCTGGAGCGCGGTCCTCTACGCCGCGGCGCTCTATCCGATGACGAGGGTCTATCGCGAGTGGAAGAAGCATGGCGGGCCGGACCATTACGCCCCCCCTCTGCCTCCCCGCGATCAACCCGCCTGAGAACGCACGCATGCCGAGCCCGACGAAACCCCAAGCCGCCTACATCCTTTTCCACGGCCTGCTGGAAAAGGTCTATGGCCCCGAGGAACAAGCCGATATCTCCGCGCGTCTGGAGGTGATCGATCCGCCGCTGACCGCCGAGGACTGCCTGGCACCGGGACGGAGCTGGCCGGAGGTCGAGATCGTTTTCTCCAGCTGGGGCATGCCCGTCGTCGACGAGATTTTCCTGGAGCGCTTTCCCCGGCTGCGGATCATCTTTTACGGCGCCGGATCGATCAAGCCCTTCGCCACCCCGGCTCTCTGGCGGCGCGGCATCCGCGTGACCAACGCGGTGGCGGCCAATTCGGTGCCCGTCTGCGAGTTCTCCCTTTCCCAGATTCTCTTCGGGCTCAAGCAGGGATGGCAACAGGCGCTCCATGTCCGGACCCATCGCCGCCTGCCGGAGCCCGCCACTTCCGCCGGGGCCTATGGCAGCACCGTCGGCCTCGTCTCCCTCGGCATGATCGGGCGGATGGTGGCCGAGCGGCTGCGGACCTTCGATCTCCGGGTGATCGCCTACGATCCCTTCGTCGATCCGGCGGCGGCGGCGCGCCAAGGCGTGGAAATGGTCTCGTTGGACGAGCTCTTCGCCCGCTCCGACGTGATCAGCTGCCATGCCCCCCTGCTCCAGGAGACCGAGAAAATGATCGGGGCGCGCCATTTCCGCGCCATGAAGCCGGGAGCGACCTTCCTCAACACTTCCCGCGGGGCGGTGATCGACGAGGCCGGAATGATCGAGGCGCTGCGGGAACGTCCCGACCTGATGGCGGTACTCGACGTCACCCATCCGGAGCCTCCCGCGACCGACTCCCCCTTGTACTCGCTCGGCAATGTGGTCCTGACGCCGCATATCGCCGGAAGCATCGGCCTGGAGTGCCGCAGGATGGGCCGGGCCATGGTGGAGGAACTCGACCGCTATCTCGCCGCCCTCCCGCTCCGACACGAGATCGACGAGGCCCGCGCGGCCAGGCTGGCTTAGGACAGCAGGAAGAGGCCGCTCAATTTGCTTGCCCCATCGCGTGAGGATTGCAAAGTAGTCT